>Ga0136600_1000957_pt1 | contig 14179 bp, 14 predicted proteins | sample AntRauMFilla2698_FD_104634 | JGI IMG/M metagenome (GOLD analysis project Ga0136600, IMG submission 104634) | Saline lake microbial communities from Rauer Islands, Antarctica - Metagenome Filla 2 #698 | ecosystem: Environmental > Aquatic > Non-marine Saline and Alkaline > Saline | place...
CAGCTACCGGGGATTATTCTGACTACTTAGATCTTAAAGCATCCAGTAAGAAGTTTGGTAGTAAGTTTTTCTTCGAAACTAATGTATGCGCGGGATTACCTGTTATATCAACGCTAAATGATCTGGTTAGAAGTGGCGACCAAATCAACCAGATTGAAGCGGTGTTATCAGGTACTTTAGTATTTCTGTTTAATGAATATGATGGATCTTCTAAATTTGTAGATGTTATCAAAAAAGCTAAAGAATTAGGATACACTGAACCTGACCCGAGACTTGATCTTTTTGGCTCTGATGTAAAACGAAAAATCCTGATATTAATTCGAGAAAGTGGATATCATTTCGAATATGATGACATAGAACTTGAGTCATTTCTTCCTGCAAGTTGCCTCAAAACATCGTCTTTAGAAGAATTTTATGAGAAAGTTGAGCAAGAAGAAGATCATTTCTTAAAATTATATAAAGATGCAGAACAGAATAACACTCGCTTAAAAGTTGTGGCTACTTATAAAGATGGAAAAGGCTCTGTTAAACTAGAGGCAATAGATTCTTCTCATCCTTTTTATAATTTAGATGGAAAAGATAACATCGTACTTTTCTATACTAACAGATATAAAGAACAGCCAATAGTAATAAAAGGTGCAGGAGCTGGTGCAGAAGTAACCGCGTCCGGAATTTTTGCTGATGTCCTTAGAATTGCTCAATCTGATGTATAATGAATGAAATAAAAGTTTTTGCTCCCGCTTCAGTTGCTAATGTAGGACCTGGTTATGATACCTTTGGATTTGCTATAGAAGAACTTGGCGACATTCTCACTATATCTAAAAGAACAGATCATAAGCTTAATATCCTACCTGCCATCGGAGCTGAACTACCAACTGAACCCACTCAGAATGTCGCGGGTGTTGCCATACAATCTTTACTTAATAACCTGGGATCGAAACAGGGTTTTGATGTTAGTATTGAAAAAATGTTCCGCCCCGGAAGCGGACTCGGTAGCAGTGCATCAAGCGCAGCTGGTTCAGTATTTGCAGTTAATGCATTGTTAGATTACCCTTTTACAACAATAGAGCTTCTCCCTTTTGCTTTAGATGGCGAAGAACTAGCTTCAAAATCTTATCACGCTGATAATGTAGCCCCTTCCTTACTAGGTGGATTTCAGGCTGTAAGGAGTTATGAACCATTAGATCTATTTAGCATTCAAAAACTAGATGACCTATTTGTGTTGATTATTTTTCCTGATGTACAAATCAAAACTGCCGAAGCAAAAGGGTTACTTCCTACCATGCTTTCTATTACAGATGCGCGAGAACAATGGGGAAATGCTTCAGCAATCATTCATGCACTTCACACTAAAGATTACGAGCTTTTATCCAGAGCTATAACGGATAGAATTGCAGAACCTGTTCGGAAAAATCTTATACCAGCATATGATGAAGCAAAGATAATTGCTGTGCAAAATGGAGCCGTAGGATTCAATATATCTGGTTCAGGACCTTCAATGTTTGCTTTATTTACTGATGAAGAATTAGCTAAGTCCTGTTCTATTGATATTAAAACACTATATGACTCTATAGATCTTTCAGTTATGCTCCGTATCTCCAATGTAAATTCTGAAGGGTGTAAAGTACTATGAAATTTTTCTCGACAAACAGAAAAGCAGCCCCTGTTTCTTTTAGGGACGCTGTTATTCATAGTTTACCATCTGATCGTGGTCTTTACTTTCCGGAAGAAATTCCAACTTTAAGCAAAAATTTTATACAGGGATTAGACTCTCTTACTTTACCTGAAATAGGATATCATATTCTCTCTCCTTACACGAAGGATAGTATTCCTGATTCTAAACTAAAAGAAATAACAACTACTGCTTTTAATTTTGAAATTCCGTTAAAGAAACTAGAAGAAAATATTTACACGTTAGAGTTATTTCATGGCCCCACATATGCTTTTAAAGATGTCGGCGCACGTTTCTTAGCCCGTTGTTTGGCTTATTTTAATGAAACCAATAATCAAGAAGTCACCATACTTGTTGCTACTTCGGGAGATACAGGTGGAGCGGTTGCATCAGGGTTTTATAAAGTGCCCGGCGTACATGTAGTTATCCTTTATCCAAGTGGTAAAGTAAGTGAACTTCAGGAAAAGCAATTAACTACACTCGGCGAGAATATTACTGCTTTAGAGGTCCATGGCAATTTTGATGATTGTCAAAATATGGTGAAGCAAGCCTTTCTTGATTCAGAAATTAATGAAACGCTAAACCTTAGTTCTGCTAATTCTATTAATATTGCGAGATGGCTACCTCAATCAATTTATTATTTCGAGGCTTTTAAACAGATAGCAAGTAAAGAGGAGCTTGTTTTTTCTGTTCCATCTGGGAATTATGGAAATTTAACCGCTGGTATTTTAGCCCGAAAAATGGGACTTCCAATCAAAAGTTACATTGCAGCTTCAAACAAAAATGATACTATTCCACGATTTTTAGTTAATCAAACCTATAATCCAGCCCAAACTATTCCTACTTTATCCAATGCAATGGATGTAAGTGATCCCAGCAATTATCCCAGACTCTTAGAATTAGTTGGGGGAAGTTTCGAAAAACTAACCGAGATAGTTAGTGGTTTTTCACTTGATGATGATCAAACACTTGAAAGTATCAAAGCCTGTTATGATTTAAATGAATATATAACAGATCCTCACGGCGCTATTGGTTATCAGGCACTAAAAAGTAAATTAAAGCCTGATGAGAAGGGAATCTTTTTAGAAACTGCACACTATTGTAAATTCATATCCACTGTTGAGAAAGCGTTAAAAAGCACCGTAGAACATCCTGAATTTGTCTCTGAACTCATGAAGCAATCAAAAGAGAGTATTGCTATGGATAATGATTATAAAGCCTTTAAAAGCTTTTTGCTGAAATGAATGAACTATGAGCCTTTATGTATTTCTAACCATTAAGCTGACTACTTTTTCTCCAGCTTCGGTAATCATTTTACTTTTTTCGTGAAACCCCATTCTCTCATGAAAGGCGTAGGAATCTGGATTTGCAGGTTTTGAATTCACTTCACAACAAAGTATTGGAGTTTCATTTTGTTCGATAAGATATTCATATAATTTTCTTCCAAAACCATTTCCTTGATATTCTTTAGAAATCACAATTCGATCTACATATTCGAACTTTTTAAAGTGATTGATAAAAAAGTTATAGTTTAAACTTTTATAATCCACTCCCTCTCTCAAAGAAACCATAAATCCTATAATTTTGCCTTCATGTTCCACGACTACGAACTCAGAAGCTATTTCTAAGAAATGAAGCCAGTCTTTTTCACCAATACTTGTTACATGCGGAACCTCACCTTCATTTAGTAAGTCGATCCTGGTTATATCTTTATTGTTAGCCTTTCTTATCTCCACAGAATTATCTAACTATTTAAATACTCAGTTTAAGCTCTAAGATTAGTATTTGTTTGATAAAGAAGAAATTAAACTCTCCTCATAATTCAATATCTATGTCTATCATAATTTCTACAAAAGACTGTTTCCAACTAATTTTTACACAAATTTTAATACTCTCAGAGTATATTCATAAAAAAAAAATAATAACAATAATTATATATGCACTCAAAAAAATCTGAATTCGACCTTGATCCTTCTGTCACCTACCTGAATTGTGCTTTTATGTCGCCACTTATGCACAGTGTTGAAAAAGCAGGAATTGAGGGATTGATAAGAAAAAGAAGACCTAGTTCTATATCAGGTACAGATTTTTTTAATGAATCAGATATTCTGAGAAAAGAATTTTCGAGATTGGTTAATGCTCAGGATCCTGACCGATGTGTAATAATCCCATCAGTTTCTTATGGAATGGCGAATGTGGCGAAGAATTTGTCTCTATCTCATTCTGATTCAATAGTGGTTGTTGGAGAACAGTTTCCCAGCAATGTATATCCCTGGATGGAAATTGCGCATAACAGTGGGGCTACTATTAAAACAGTCCCTGCTCCAAATACTTCCCTAAACAGAGGTGAAAAATGGAATCAAGATATACTAGATGCTATTGATAGCTCGACAAAACTTGTTGCATGTGGTCATATTCATTGGGCCGATGGAACAGTTTTTAATCTTAAAGCTCTTCGTATTAAAACTAATTCTGTTGGGGCATTATTAGTAGTAGACGGAACTCAATCTGTTGGAGCTTTTCCTTTCGATATCCAAGAAATTCAACCTGATGCATTAATTGCCGCGGGCTATAAATCTATGATGGGACCTTACAGTATTGGTATGGCTTATTATGGTAGTGCTTTCGATAATGGAAGCCCAATCGAGCAAAATTGGATTAATAGATTTGAAAGTGAAAATTTTGCAAATCTGGTTAACTACAGTGATGAATATCAACCAAAAGCATTGAGGTATGAAGTTGGTGAACATAGCAATTTTATATTGGTACCGATGCTTTTAGAAGCAATTCGAAAACTTAATGAATGGGGTCCATCAAATATTCAAGATTATTTAACAGATCTTCTTGAGATTCCAATTCAAAAACTAAAAGAAGCTGGTTTTCTTATTGAAGACAAAGAGTATCGAGCTTCAAATTTATTTGGGATACGATTAGGCAAGACTCATTCTATGGACAAGATAAAAAAGAAATTGGATGCTGCTAACGTTTTCGTCTCTTACCGAGGAGATGCGATTCGAATTTCGCCAAATGTTTACAATGATTCAAAAGATTTAGATACATTGGTTCAAGTTTTAACATCATAATTTTCTACTATGAATACTTCACGCCGTGACTTTCTTAAAACTATTACAACTGGAAGTTCTCTTACTGCACTTGCCCTGTTGCATCCAATTGGCACTAGGTTCCGAAAGCGATTGAAAGAAGATTTTACCCGCAGAGGTCTTCCTATCTCGAAAGATTATTCTCTAAAAAAAGGTGTGAAGTATTTAAATCATGGTTCTATTGGGACGATTCCAAAAATAGTGCAGGAAGCTCATCAGGATTATCTTTCAGCTTGTGAGTCTAATCCTTGGTTTTATATGTGGAGTGGAGAATGGGATAAACCCATTGAAAATACCAGACAGAAAGTTGCAGATTTTTTAAATGCTGAAAGTGATGAGATCAGTTTCCCTCATAATACAACTGAAGTATATAATCTACTAGCTTTAGGTCTTGACCTAAAAACCAGCGATGAAGTTTTACTCTGCAATCTTAATCATGCTGGAGCCAGTATTCCATTTCATATACACTCCAAGAAAAGAGGATACAAAGTCAAAGTTTTTGATATACCTACTAAAAACCTTTCCAAGATTAAGGTTCAGGATATTTTAGATCTATATGAAGCCAATATTTCTTTAAATACAAAGCTTATTGTAATGCCTCATATTGATAACACATTTGGACTTCGACATCCAGTAAAGGAAATCACAGCTTTGGCTAGAAGTAAAGGTGTCGAATTTATATCTATTGATACAGCACAAACTATGGGAATGATCCCTATCGATGTAAAAGACCTAGATATTGATGTAATTGGAACAAGTGCACATAAGTGGATTCAAGCTCCCAAAGGTGTAAGTGTAGCTTATTTTAGTAAACGAATTCAACAAGCTATCGATCCAATTTTTGTGACTTGGGGACAAAAAGGATGGAAAGATTCAGCTAGAAAATTTGAAGATTATGGTACCAGAAATCTACCTGAAGTACTGACTCTTGGTCATGCTATAGACTTTCAAATGAATATTGATAAATGGGCGAAAGAAGAGAAACTCAAAGAAATTTGGAGTTATGCTATGGAACTTTCTTCTAAAAATAAAAATACTGTTTGGCGCTCCCCTCAAAACTGGGAATTAGGAGGATCGTTATTTGTAATAGAATTGAAGAATATGATTCCTTCAGAATTTGCCAAAAAAGCATTTAACGATCATGGTTTGGTATTCAGACCTTTTGATAATCATTCAACGATCAGAATCTCTCCTAATTTATTTAATACAAAAGAAGAACTTGAAGAATTATTTAGCTTAATCGTCTAAATCCATGTCATCAGGTGCATCATCATCAGAAATCAAATCATCTACATCCGTTTCATCAATTAAATCATCGTCTTCATCGTCAAGATCAATGTCTTCTGGAGCAATAGGTGCTGGCTTTTCTTTTTCAGCTTTCTTTTCTGGAACCGCTCCTGCTCTGCTTAGTAAAATTGCGATATCTTCATGCGCATTTTCTGTAGCAATCATCATGGCAGTGTCATCATTCTTATCACGAAGCTTTACTTTTGCGCCAGCAGAGATTAAAAATTTAACCACTTCATGATGCCCGTTTTTTGCAGCTAGCATTAACGCTGTATGTCCCCATCTTTGTCTGGCGTTTACATCAGCTCCTTTTTCGGCTAATAGTTGTGCTGCTTCAACATTTCCATTCCTTGAAGCAACTATCAAAGCAAGATCCCCAACTTCAACGCCTTTACTGAAAAGATATTTCATCATTTCAAGATTTCCATTCTCAGCAGCTTTATTAAGCGCCGTTCCACCCATCTTGGTTTGAGAATTTAAATCGGCCCCAGCCTCAGCCAGCATTTTAACAATTTCAAAGTGATTCTTTTCTGCTGCAACTATCAATGCATTTGCCCCACTTGAAGTAGTAACATTTAAATCTACTTTACCCTTCAGTAGTTTCTCTACTTCCGATTCATCGCCTGACTTTGCTGCTTGTATTAATGCTGGTTGATCCATATTTACTTGTAATGATAAAATTTACCCGATGATAAAAAAGCCGGGTGTATTCTCAAACTAATTAATTATAAAATTTAAACTATATAAAGGAGCCTTCAACCTCAAAACCATTTATAAATTCTGTTGCACTCATTCGTTTTTTTCCGGGAAGCTGAAGTTCAATTATTTCAAGGGTTCCATCTTTACAACCTACTAACAATTTCCCTTCTTTTTCTACTAATTCTCCAGCATCGATATTTGCGTAAGTACCAGGTTTTGATTTGAATATTTTAACTTTTTCACCATTACAAGTAGTCCAGGCTATTGGAAACGGATTTAACCCTCTTATTAGATTATGAATATCAATAGAAGATTGATTAAAGTTAATCCTAGTATTCTCGTTAAACAGTTTTGGAGCTGGTGTAGCGTTAGAATTTTGTTGGGATTGAAGTGAATAATCACCAGACTCAATCAAATTAATCGCGTTTAAAAGCTGAATACTCCCCTCTTGCATTAATCTTTGATAAACATCGCCGGTAGTATCAGTATTGCTAATATTTACTTCTTTTTGAAGAATGATATTTCCTGTATCCACTTTCTCATCCAAAAAGAAAATAGTGCATCCTGTTTTTTCTTCTCCGTTTATGACAGCCCAATGTATAGGCGCCGCTCCTCTATATTTTGGCAATAAAGAAGCGTGTAAATTGATACTTCCAATTTTAGGGATATCCAGAATTTTTTTTGGTAGTACTCTGAATGCAACTACTACAAATAGATCTGCTTCTAGCTTTAAAAGAGCATCTTCAAATTCTTGCGATTTTAGATCTTCAACTTCTATTACATCTAATCCTAACTCAATAGCTTTGGCTTTAACAGGGGTTGGAGCTTTATCTGAACCTCTGCCCCGTCTTTTGTCAATATTGCTTACTACAGCCGTAATGTTGTGATGTGAATTATGAATTTCTTCCAGACTTGGAATTGCAAAGTCGGGTGAGCCCATGAATACAATGTTCATTATTTATCCTCTTGGAACAATTGGATATTCTACTTCTATTAATCCTGAGTCAATGTCTTCGAGATCAGATTTAACCATTCTCTTTCTGAACGTACTCAAATAGTCTATAAACAAAATTCCGTTTAAGTGATCCAATTCGTGTTGAATTATTCTGGACATCCAACCTGTAAACTCTTTTTCTTGATCGTTAAAATCTCGGTCTTTATATCTGATGAGGATAGTTTCTGGTCGAAATACTTTTTCCCGAACATCAGGTATGCTTAAACAGCCTTCATCCATCGGTGTTTTCTTTCCCTTCTTTTCAACTATAGTTGGATTGATGAAAACAAGAATTCCATATTTTTCTTCCTCTTCTTCTAAAACGGGGTCTCCATCCATCACAAATATCTTCAAAGACTTCCCAATTTGAGGTGCAGCAAGACCAACTCCATCAGAGTTATACATGGTTTCAATCATGTCATCAACTAATTCACTCACAGAGTCAGTTAATTCATCAATTGGTTCTGTTTTACTCCTTAAAACGGGGTCATTGTATGTTACAATGGGTAAAATCGACATAAAAATTAATATTTTGAATCTAAATAGTTCTGTAAGATAAGGGCTGCAGCAATTCTATCCACACGTTCTTTTTGTCTGCGCTTCTTTTTTGGGACTCCAATTTCAAACATTACGTCTTTAGCTTGGTTAGAAGTATATCTCTCGTCTATTTTAATAATTGGTATATCTTTATGCAGGTTATTGAGCCGATTGATGAATTCCTGAACCATCTGTGTTGCAGACCCTTCCTCACCATTTGGTTTAAGTGGCCAGCCTACAACAAATCCCTCAACTGGAGACTCTTCCACTATTCGAGATATTTTTTCAACAATCTCATCTGGTGAAAAAGTCCCCACGGGTGAGGCAATAGTTTGTAATAGATCAGTTTGGGCTAGTCCACAACGCTTAGTACCAACATCAATTCCGATCAATCGTGCATATGAATGCAAAGCTTACTTCTTTTTTACGTCTTCTAAAGGTTGACGCAAAAATGATTTTAATAATTTACTTGGTTTGAAGTGAGTTTTACGATGTGCTGGTACGTAAATAACTTCATTTGTTTTTGGATTTCTAGCCTTAGGCTTAGCCTTTGTTTCTTTGACCTCTAAAACTCCAAAGTCTCTTATCTCGATTCTGCATTCAGTGTCTGCCGACATCATTATCTCGCGTAATGCGACAATTACAGCATCTACCCACGGTTCAGCTTTGATCATTGCTTCGTCCTGTGATTCTGCAACTCGACGGACAACGTCACGTTTTGTATATGTCATCATTGTATATCCTATTTGGTTAAGTGTGAGTATCACTCACATAGTCCTTCTTAATAATCTCTTAGCTATTGCTTTAATTTTGAAACCTGAAGAGATTTAATCCTTGTGCGTAATATACTTACAACTATAGATTCTCAAAAATTAATAATGTTAAAGTTATTCATATCTAAGTACATTTTTAACACCTTCTACTTTCTCTAGTCTCTTCATTATTCTTTTAAGATGGGGCAATCCTTGCACATAGAGTGAAATTATTCCTTCAAACATCCCACTATCGCTGCTTACGTTAATACTTTTCATATTTGTAGAAAGAGATTTTGACAGAATATCTGTGATATCATTGATCATCCCAACACGATCTTCACCAATAACTTTTACAGCTCCAAGAAATGTATTATTAAGGTTTTTAGCCCAATCAACTTCTACAATCCGCTCTGCTTCTGTTTTTATCAAGTGAAGAGCATTGTTACACATTGACCGGTGAATCTTAATATCTCCCGCTCTACTTATAAAACCAATGACATCATCACCAGGAATGGGATTACAACAATTTGCGTATGCATATTTTACATTCGTTAATTCCCCATTAATGATAAGCGATTTGCCATCACCCATCGATCTTGCATCAGAAATATATTTCTGCTGTATTTCTTCTTCCGTTGCTTTAGCATTTTCCTGATGCTCTTCTTCAATTCTGCCCGTACTTTTAAATTTCTTTACTTCTTTAAGCAGTTTACTTATGTCGAACGAACCAATACCTACGGCATAAAACAGATCTTGAGTAGTATTAAATTCAAACTTTTGAGCGAACTTAGTAAGCTCTTGGTCAGGAATATCAACTTTGCTACGGTGTGCCTTCTTTTCCCATATCTCCTTCCCCTCATCCGATATAGCTCTTTGCTTCTGATTTACATATTGGCGAATTCTGGACTTAGCTTTATGGGTAACTACATCATCTGCCCAATCTACATTTAGGTTAATTTTATTCCCGGTAATTATTTCAACCTGGTCCCCATTTGATAGTTTTTGTCTTAGAGGAACCATTTTGCCGTTTACTTTAGCAGCCATAGCTCGTTCCCCAACTTCACTATGAATATCAAAAGCAAAATCTATTGCACTTGCACCGTTAGGTAACGTTATTAGTTCTCCATTGGGAGTAAAAACATATAATTCATCTTTGTAAAGATTAAGCTGGAAGTCTTTCACAAAATCAGTAGCTGCATCAGGACGTGGGTTATCTAATACATCACGAACCCAATCAACGAACTTATCAAGGCTTTCAGACCCTTTCTCAGCACCTTCCTTATATTTCCAATGTGCTGCAAGTCCTTTTTCGGCAATATCATCCATTTTACGTGTTCTGATCTGCACTTCCACCTTCATGCCTTTATTTGTTATCACCGTGGTGTGCAACGACTGGTATCCGTTTGCCTTTGGAACTGATATAAAATCACGAAATCTCTCAGGGATTGGGGTGTACCAATCTGTAAAAATAGAATACACTCTCCAGCAATCTTGTTTGGTATGCGGATCTTCAAGAATTACACGTATTGCAAAAAGATCATAGATTTCTTCAAAAGGCTTCTGTTGCCTTTGCATTTTCTTGTAAATAGAATAAATATGCTTGGGTCGGCCTTTTATATCGAAATTTAGCTTCAGGCTTTTTAACTCCTTTTGAACCGGATCCATAAATTCTTTAATGAACTTTTCCCTGCCTTCTTTTTTTTCTTTCAGCTTTCTTGCTACAAATTTGAAAGAAGTTGGATCTAACGTTTTAAAACATAAATCTTCTAACTCATTTTTTATTCTGAATAGCCCGAAACGATGTGCTAAAGGTGCATAGAGATCCATAGTTTCGTTAGCGATCTTAAGCTGTTTTTCTCTCCTCAAATGATGAATTGTTCGCATGTTATGCAAACGATCAGCAAACTTAATAAGCACTACTCTAATATCTTCTGCCATTGATAGCAGTAATTTCATAAAAGTTTCAGCTTGCTTACTGTCTCTGCTATTGAACACCCCATCTATCTTTGTTACACCATTTATAATTATAGCAACTTCCTTCCCAAACCACTTCTCGATGTCCTTAAGTTCTATTATTGTATCTTCAACTGTATCATGCAATAAAGCAGCTATCACAGAAATTTCATCTATATTTATTTCACGCGCCACAATTTTAGCAACTTCTACGGGATGATAATAGTAAGGCTCGCCTGAAGCTCGGGTCATTCCATCATGAGATAAATAGCATAATTTGAATGCTTTTTCTATCTGTCCTTCGTCGACCTCTCCAATGTAATCTCTACACTCCTCTAGCAGCTGCTTCAAATCTTCTTTTTGAGCTTTTTTAAGCTTTAGGTTCTCTAAATCTGCTTGAGTTATTTCCTTTAATTCATTCATTCTGCTACTTAAACAATTACTCTAAATCTTAGGTTTCAATTATTTGTTTCTCCATAAATGAAACGTATAAAAAAAGCGATTATGCTTTTCACATAACCGCTATTTGTAGTTAACTAAATTTAAAAGCTAAGTACAACACCAAAAATGATTCTTCCTTCCGTATCAGAAAAGTTAGGTACTTCCAGATCACGTGTTGAGAATCTATATTCTACAAAAGGCTTAACCAAAGGAATAACAGTTACTTTTGCTCCTATAAAAGTATTCCAATAAATGCTAGATTCTTCCTCTTCACTAGGTTCTAAACCAATTGGGGGTGTATTTGAAAAGTCCTCGGCATTAAGATCTAATGTTTCTGAGCCTAAACCAGCACCAATATAAGGCTCCAATAATCCTAATCTAATGCCTCCATAAGCTGCTAAACCAAAATCAAAATTCTCTATGTTTTGATCATAACTGAATGTAGTCGCAGTAACCTGATTGGTTTCACTGAAATAACTAAAGTGAGCACGAAGTCCTAAATTTATAACTGGTATACTTTTCAGTATTCCCGATTGCAGTCTTATCCCAATTCCACTTTGTGGATTCTGATCTCTGAGCTCATAAGATGCTCCTATTTCAATTTGTGAAAACGCAGATGTGGTAAAAAACACACAAAATATAAATGGTACAATCTTTTTTATCATGATAATGCTCTTCTATTATGTTTATTGGAAGTTACAAAACACTATTTAGTATACAATATGAAATTTATTGAAATCAACGTTGAACAAGTGCCATATTAAGTTGTATATTTTCCGCCTTCCAATTTGTTGCCGCAGTGGTGGAATTGGTAGACACGTTGGACTTAAAATCCAATTCGAATAATATTCGAGTGCCGGTTCGAGTCCGGCCTGCGGTACATAAATAAAGCCTTAAGTTTTGTTAATCAATTCTTAAGGCTTTTTTATTTTACGTAGTTCAAAGCCATTCTGATTCTTTACAGTTAGACTCCTGTTATTCCAAAGAAAACAGTGAGTTATTTCTTTGCAGCATATGTACCAATGAAATGAATGGTCGGCTCATCCCTAAATATAGTATTCACCCATTTCTTTCCAAGAAGTGTGTATTTCCGGCAACTCGAAGCAAAGTATTGGCTTTGGTAAGTGTGCCTTTGCCATACCGGTTATTAATTTGATCTATGGCTTTGAAGCGTTCTAACTCTAAGGCTTCATCGGTAAAGAAAAGGTTTAACTGATCGGTCTTGTCTATCTCTTTCGTGCCAATGATAATATTCCGTATTTCCATCTTTGCTCTGCATGCGCCTTTAATAGATGGAAGTATCTTATCCATACAAGCATCAAAGACCAGTTTGTCCACATTGGTGTAGCCATCTACCGCAAATCGAAATCCTACTCCTGGCTGCTCGGTCTTATTGAATCCAAACATCCCGCTGAAAGAACTCGCTTTAATTCCATAAGCTCGAAGCCTGTAACAGACTTGTTCAACAGCTATGGCAAACTCTCCTTTAATCCTGTCTACTTCACAAGAACCTTCCGAAAACGTATGTCCATAACTGACTCCCCACTTAGGAATGTAATTATCATTCTCCTCCAGAACTCTGGCTTGGTCTTGACCAGTAATTGTTTGAAAGAGCATTTTCCCAAAGTTAGCGCCGAAGAGTCTCATGAAGGTTTTATCGCTTCCCTTGTCTACGACATCACCAATGGTTCTGAATCCTTCTGCGAGAATATGTTCATACCGCCTTCCTCCTACTCCCCAAACTTCGTCCACATCTAAGGGATAGATGTAAGCACGCTCGTCTTCTCCAGTCACAATAGAAGTAATACCCTTTGGCTTATCTAAACTACTGGAAAGCTTAGCGTAGGTTTTGGATCGAGCAATCCCAATTGATCCATACAAGTTGGTTGCCTCGAATATCTTATTCTGCACATTCAGTGCAAAGTCTCGGATCTTAGATTCAGGCTTTCCAACCAAGAAGGAAATATCCATGAAGTACTCATCCATGGAGTAGCGTTCTACGGTATGAGAAAACTGCTTAAAGATATAATGAACTTGTTTAGATATAGCCGTGTAAGTCGCGTAATCTACTTGCAGCATACATACAAACGGACATAGCTGATACGCTTCAAAGGCGCTCATCCCTGTTTTGATACCAAATGATCGAGCTTCATAGGAAGAAGTAGCAACAATCCCTTTAACCTGACCACAATCTTTTCTCCAGCCTCCGATGATGAGAGGCAACCCGTACATTCTGTTCCTCAACTGTTCTACCTGAGCGTAGAAACAGGCGAAGTCAAAGTGTAGATATAACCGCTCCTTCTTCCCCCGGTGTTGATGCTCAGGATAGACCGTGTTGTAGAGTGTAATTCTGTGAACATCGTTCTCTGGTTGGTAGGAAAAGTCTTTTTTAGTGGCCATTTATTTTACTGATTCATTGACATGTGTAATATATGTGTGTAGTTTAAAACGACCAAACAAAATTGGTCATGAATAAATATCCATTAGTAGACATATTGGTGTTTTTTTGTCGGCACAGTAGGCTTCCCAAACCTACCTGGAGAACGGAGTTCACCCATCACCTAAAAAGGGTGAGATCATGCCATAGTAAAAGCGTGGGAGGCATAAAGAAGTCTTTCTATAGCGTGGAAACCAAAGAAGGACATATCTTTGAACTCGAATTTGATCAGGAAGAACTACTATGGTCATTGGTGCAAAACAAAGAACAACAGGATAGTGTGATTGATAGAGTGTTAGTCCA
>Ga0136600_1000959_pt1 | contig 14155 bp, 10 predicted proteins | sample AntRauMFilla2698_FD_104634 | JGI IMG/M metagenome (GOLD analysis project Ga0136600, IMG submission 104634) | Saline lake microbial communities from Rauer Islands, Antarctica - Metagenome Filla 2 #698 | ecosystem: Environmental > Aquatic > Non-marine Saline and Alkaline > Saline | place...
AGAGCTTGTGAATAGTAGCAGAAAACTGGTAAAGAGAAGTAATTTCATTTATAGCGTGTTTTTGAATATTAATTCATAAATAAAAAAACACTGATAATAGTTCCTAAAAGGGGTAATTAGACCGCTTGTTGGCTTTATCTGGTATAACATTATGATTTAGTGAGTACATCATATATTCTCAAGGATTAACTCACAATTCATTTTTGCTACATAATTGGTTAGTAGTTTTGATTGTATCTTAAAAATATTTTGAATCAATAAAACCATCATTCTATGCGTGCTTTAATTGTAGAGGACGAGCCCCTACTTAATGAAGAGCTTAAAGAACAGCTCTTAGATGAGAAGTTTATTGTCGACACAACAGAAACCTTTCAGCAAGCAAGAAGTTTGGTAGAAGCGGAAGAGTACGATTTAGTACTTCTAGACTTGGGTTTACCGGATGGCAATGGACTAGATCTACTTAAGATTATTAAGAAGAACTACGAAGATACCGTTGTGGTAATTTTAACAGCACGTGGAGAAGTTGAGGATAAAGTTAAAGGGCTAGAACTGGGAAGTGATGATTATCTGGCGAAACCCTTTGCTATGGCTGAATTACGCGCTAGAATACATGCCGTTTTACGGCGCCGTTTTAAAATTAATGAGAATGAAATTTCAATAGATAAGTTACTACTGAATTTAAACCATATGGCGGTTTCATATGCTAATAAAGCGCTTGATGTTACCGAAACAGAATATAAAATCCTGCGATATTTGATGCTCAATAAGAATAAAACTATTACCCGTATCGCATTATCTGAACATATCTGGGGAAGCAAGGTTGATGACCGGTTTTCGCTGGATTTTATAAATTCACACATGAAGAACCTGAGAAAGAAACTCAGTGAAGCTGGGGCTAAAACCCTGATTGAGACCGTATACGGAGTTGGCTATAAATTGGAGAGCAATGAAGCTTAATAACAAAATACTGTTAGGGAACCTGATATTATCAGTAGTTATTTTCCTGCTCACTGCAATAGGAATGTATTTCTTGGTTATTGATACCGTCTATGATGAACTCGATAACCATCTTTTGCAACATAAAATGGATATAATTGAGCAGGTTCAAGGAGAGCCAGAAAGCCTTAAAGAAATCCAGAAACTAGGCGGTTTAGGTTCCTATGAATGGGTTGATATTAGTATCTATGAAGGAAGAGCGAAAGAAAGCACTAATTATTATTCCACTCTTGATACAACCCGAAGTGCTGACGATGAAACTCTAGAAACATATAGAAGACTAGCTTCAGTAATCACTGTTGATGGAAACGAGTATTCGATTGAAATTTATGAAGAAGTTGCAGCATGGCAGAACATCAGCAGAACAATCTTGTTAAGTGTACTTGCAGGATTATTAATTTGGATACTGATGCTATATATGGTTAACCAAATAGTTTTTGAAAAGATATTAACCCCCTTTTATAAGACAGTGGATACACTGGAATCTATTTTAAATCCTACTGATTTTAATGAACAATTCCCGGAATCAACGACTTTCGAAATAAACGTATTAAATGAAGCCCTCAACACCATGATGGGACAAATACGTACTTCCTTTGAAGACCAAAAAAAGTTTATACAGAATGCATCCCATGAGTTATTAACACCTCTTTCTATTATTAGGCAAAAAGCTGAAAAGATCTTGTCCAACTCGGATCAATTAGATCGCCAAACAGTAGAAACAGCAAACGAAATCCAGCAGACAGCGGTAAGATTAAGCCGTCTGAGTAATGCTTTATTAAATATCTCAAGAGTTGAAAACAAACAGTTTGTACTCAACGAACAAGTGGATATCAGAGCAGTAACTACAGAAGCGTTGGATGAGCTACAGGATTTTTTCAGCCTCAAAAATATCTCTTTAGAAAAAGAGTTTTGCGCAGAGTTATTGGTATTGGGCAATAAAGAACTTATTCATTCAGCTATCTATAATATTTTACAGAATGCAGTGAAATTTTCACCTGAAAAGTCAAAAATTACCATAACTATAACTACAGGCGCAGGGCAGAATAAAATAGTAGTTGCTGATGAAGGCCCGGGTATACCAGAAGAGTTAAAAAAATCACTTTTTGACAGATTTAAAAAAGGAAACAGGCACATAAACGAATTAGGTCAAGATAACGGTAACGGTTTGGGATTATCCTTAGTTAAAAGTATTTGTAAACTGCATGGTTTTAGCTATAAAGCTGAAAATAAAAATGGAGCAGGAGCTGAAGTTACCTTAATATTCTAAATCCATATTCTCTACAGATTTCCTTATTAAGTTTAGATTGTTAATTAATGACGCGAGCTCGCGTATAAACAATCAAAACTTTAAGAAATGATATTTACTGTATTTATTGCTCTTTTTATTTCATTTCAGTCATCACCCTCAGATACAGCTGATATTAATAACTTAAGTGTGAAGACAGCACTAGAGATAGCCTACCAACATAATCCAGGCGTAAATCAGCTAAAGAATAGAATAGAAGCTCAGCGTCAGCAACAAGGATTAAGTTTAGGAATTAGTGACCCACAGGTAACCTATGCTAAAGAAGGTATGGGTCAAAACACTTTCACAGAACAACGCTGGGTAATTTCCCAATCATTTGATTTCCCACTAACAGGCTATTATCGGCTCAAAAGTGAGAAAGCCAACACCAGTTCTTTAGAACTTCAGCTACAGGCACTGAAATTACAACTTAAAGCTGATGTGAAATCAGCCTATACGGAACTTGCTTTTAGTATAGAAACAAGCCGCTTAGCTATGGAGCAAGTTGAATTATTTAGAAGTCTCAGAGATGCAGCGCAGTCTAGGTCAGATCTGGGAGAGTCATCAGAAATAGATGCTATGCAAGCAGATTTGCAGTTAACAGAAGCACAAAACAATATGCAGAAGGCATATCAGAATATTATGAATGCACGATACAATCTTTTTGCGATGATTGGATTGGATGAAGAAGAACAGCTCTATGAAATAAACTTTTCTGATACACTTCAGTATGTGGCCATAAGTATCAGGCAGGATGAGATTTTAGATAAATTAAATGAGCATCCAAGGCTTCAACAAATTACTAAAAGACAGGAAGGGGCTTCTTATAATACAATGGCGGCTAAAAGTGGATATTTACCAGATATCAACTTGAAATATTACAGACAGGACTTTAGTAATGGCTTTGACTTTAACGCCTTTGAAATTGGTGTTAGTGTCCCAATTTGGTTTGGGACTAATCAAACAAATAGAGTTCAGCAAACAAAAGCTAGATCTCGTGAAGTAGATTGGCAATTTCAGGAAGAGCAACTTTCAATCAAAAGACAAGCTGAACAAGCATGGCATGGGTATGAAACAACCCGAGCAAATATCACGAGGTTCAGAAAGTCTATTCAAGCGAAATCAAAAGAGTTAGTGGATATGACACAAAAAGGCTATCGGCTTGGCGAACTAGATTTACTCACTCTTTTAGAAGCTCAACGAACCTATTTAAGAACACAACAAGCTTATTACCAAACTCTCAGAGATTATTATCTGCGGGTAATTGAACTTGAGCAATACCTCCAAACTGATATCATATTTAATTAATAACACTGTGAATTTACTATGAAAGTTATGTCAACTAAATATAAACCCACATTTTATATATCTAAAGCTTTACTAATTGCAGCACTGCTTACTTTTACTAGTTGTAATTCTGATAAGGGAACAGATACTACAACAGCCGATCCTGGAACACCTCCTTCTTTGTTAAATAAACAAGCTGAAAAAATGGTGCAATTGTCTGAGCAACAGGCAAGCGACCTAGACATTCAGGTTTATATAGTTCAAAGCGAGAAAATCAGTTTCGATATAAATGCGCCAGGACAAGTTTATGCAGCGCCAGGCAGAATATCAGTGGTTAGCTCACCTATAAACGGAAGGGTATCAAAAATATACGCTCATGAAGGAGAGCGTGTTCAAGAAGGTGACCGATTGCTGGAACTAGAGAGTTTGGAATTTGCTAATCTGGTCGGTGATTATTTGGAAGCAACCGCTGAAGTCACTTACCAGCAACAGCAAGTAGAACGCTTAACAGTACTAACAGAGGACAAGATTAGTCCACAAAGAACGCTTGAAAGAACCCAGGCGGATCTTTTAAGGGCTAAAACTAAACAGAGCGCATCATTGGCTCGCCTACAGGCAGTTGGTATATCCATTGAAGAAGCTAATGATTGGGACCCATTTACATCAGATCCAAAAGCTGAACTAACACTTCATGCTCCAATTTCGGGCGTTATAAATCAGCACCTTATTGATTTGGGGCAATCAGTTGGATCTTATGAGAAGCTCCTTGATATAATCGACAATACTGAAGTTCTTATACGAGGATTTGTATCCCCCTCTGACGCTCCATATATAAGACCAGGAATGGGAGTTGTAATCACTGAAAAAACACAGGGAATTTTACCACAAGGTAAACGAATTCAGGGAACGGTAACCTCCGTAAATCCGGCGCTGGATGAAAACAATCGTTCAATCGTTCTCAACAGCATAGTAAAAACAGAAAATAATTGGCCAATTGTAGGGCAAAGCGTACGGATGGAATACGCAGCTCAACCAATAGACTCAACCTTTACAATTCCTCTATCAGCTATACAGTTTGAGCAGCAAGATGCAGCAGTTTTTGTGCAGATAGCACCGCGGAAATATATGAAACGGATAGTTCAGGTCGAGAGAATGACGGATGACAGAGCGGTAATAGGTGCTGGACTAAAACCAGGCGAAAAAATAGCAATAACCCAGGTATTCAGCCTAAAAGCACTCGAACGTTTTGAACAATTTGCAGACTAACCTATAGCTAAACTAACTATGTTAAAGAGTATTATTGATTTTAGTCTAAAGCAGAAATTTGTAGCACTTTCTCTGGTGGTACTTATGGCAGCTGGTGGTATTTTTTCATTGACGGATATACCCATAAATTCGCAACCTGATGTGACGCCAGTTCAGGTTTTGGTTATAACAAAGTCTGGCCAGTATTCGCCTTATGATGTGGAGCGCCTTGTAAGCTATCCTATTGAAACCTCAATGAATGGTCTGCCAAATGTGAAAGAGGTTCGTTCTATTTCACAATTTGGGCTATCTGCTGTAACAATACTATTCGAAGAAGGAACCGATATTTATTTTGCTCGACAGCAGGTGAGCCAAAGAATGCAAAGCATTACTGACGAATTACCTGCAGGTGTCTCCACCCCAAATCTTGGCCCGATATCAACAGCCTTAGGCGAAATTGTTCAATATGTAGTTCATGGCGAGAACCGGTCACTTACCGAACTCCGAACTATACAAGATTGGCTAATTGCACCACAGCTTAAAACAGTTCAAGGGGTAACTGAAATCAACTCATTTGGAGGATTTGTAAAGCAATTTGAAGTAGCTGTTAATCCCGATAATCTTAGAAATTATGGGATTGGGATGAAAGATTTAACAGATGCCATCAAAAATAATAACAGTGTTTCTGGCGGAAATTATTTAGAACATAACCGAGAACAGTATATCATTCGTGGTTTTGGACAGATTTCAGGAACCAAGAATATTGAAAATATTATTGTGAAACGATTTGACGACCGCCCTATTTTTGTAAAAGATGTGGCAGATGTCAGCATTGGAAAACAACTACGGCAAGGTGCTGTAACTCAGGATGGTAAAGGTGAAGTTGTTACTGGTATTGTAATGATGCTAAGAGGCGCTAATGGGCGTGAAGTTATAAACGGTATAGATAAGAAAATAGATGAAGTAAATAAGAGTCTCCCAGATGGCGTCCGAATAGAAAAATTTTACGATCAGTCTGAACTCATCGACCGTACCACCGACACAATCATTACAAATTTAGTAGAAGGTGGATTCTTTGTAATAGCAGTACTACTACTTTTGCTTGGTGAAATAACAGGAGCAATCATTGTAGCCTCCGTGATTCCCCTATCCATGCTATTTGCTTTTATAGGTATGGATCAACTTGGTCTCGCAGCTAACTTAATGAGTTTAGGTGCCATCGATTTTGGAATGGTTGTAGACGGCTCGGTTGTGATGGTAGAGAATATAGTTGAGAAGCTTAACAGCGATAAGTCAGAAAAATCAAAACTATCAATTATCCGGGAAGCAGCTCATGAAGTAAGTCGCCCTATTTTCTTTGGGGTATTAATTATTCTGATGGTATATGTCCCGGTAATGACATTCTCAGGTATGGAAGGAATTTTATTTAGGCCGATGGCGATAACTGTAGGTGCGGCGGTACTGGGATCACTCATTTTAGCACTTGTCTATATACCAGCTATTTCAGCTCTCGTTTTCCGTAATGGTGTGAAAACACGAAAAAATTATGTCATCAACTGGTTGAAACCCAGATACGAAAATTTTCTAGAAAAAAGTTTGGATAAAAAGGCTGTTATTATCGGATCAGCAGTCGTCGTTTTTGCTGCCTCCATGGTTCTAATGCCATTTCTAGGAACACAGTTTCTACCTGAACTTGATGAAGGCTCTATTTTAATTGAACAGATAAGGATGCCTTCAGTAACACTTGATGAATCCGTAGAAAACGCTAACTGGCTAGGCGGTAAGCTTACTGCTAACATATCCGAAATTAAAACGGTAGTACCTAAAACGGGTCGCTCTGATTTGGCTAATGACTGGATGGGCGTCCATCAAACAGATATCTGGGTAATGCTTCGTCCACGGGAAGAATGGAGGAAAGGCCTCACTAAAGAAGATATAATTGATGAAATCAGACCCTATCTTGGAACGGAACCAGGCTTAGCATATAACTTTACTCAGCCTATAGCTATGCGTGTAGATGAGCTAACAAGCGGGGTTAAATCTGACGTAGCTATTAAAGTATTTGGAGAAGAACTTGACACCCTTAATGCTGTAGGACAGCGAATAGCTGGAATTTTAAATGAAATAGAAGGCACAGATAACTTTTTGCTTGAACAAAGTAGTGGTCAGCCTTATTACAACATTGAGATAGATCGTGAAGCAGTGGCATCATATGGATTGAATGTCGATGATGTTCAAAATGTGATTGAAACCGGGATTGGTGGAAGTCAGGCTGGGCAGATTTATGAAGGTCAGAGAAGATTTGATATCAATGTGCGACTTCCTCAAAACCTGAGAAGCGACTTCCAGGATATTATGGACGTGCCTCTTCAGCTACCTAATGGAGGCTACATACCTCTGAAAGAAGTAGCTGATATTTACGCCGAAGAAGGACCCCGTCAGATTTCTCGTGAAAACAGCTGGCGACGTGCTATTTTGGGTATAAATATTACTGATATCGACGTAGGTACTTATGTGTCAAATCTACAAGAAGCCATTGACACTAAAATTGATATTCCAGCAGGATACTTTATTCAGTATGGAGGTTCATTTGAAAACCAGCAGCGAGCCATGAATCATTTGTTGATAGTGGTTCCAATTTCACTTCTTATCATTATTGGACTGCTGTATATGATGTTTGGTAAATTACGTTTTACGATGCTAATCTTCCTTAATCTGCCAATAGCCCTATCAGGAGGGATTTTTATTCTCTGGATGCGAGGTTTATATCTTTCAGTCTCTGCCAGTATTGGTTTTGTAGCTCTTTTTGGTGTAGCGGTGCTAAATGGTATCGTATTGATATCACATCTGAATGATCTTCGTGAGGGTGGTACAGACCTAAAAACGGCCGTTATAAAAGGTGCCAGCGATCGCTTACGTCCAGTGCTGATGACTGCACTTGTAGCAAGTCTTGGATTTATACCCATGGCATTTAATGTAGGTCCAGGGTCAGAGGTGCAGCGTCCGCTCGCTTCCGTTGTTGTAGGCGGATTGGTAACATCCACACTACTTACATTATTAGTTTTGCCAACCATATACCACTGGATGGAAAAAGGTAAAAAACTGATTAAAAAAGAAGATTCTTTTTAAATAATAATCCAAAACGGTATCAGTCATGAATGAAGCACATGTACATTTGATTATAAATCACGCACCTCTTTTCAGCATGCTCTTTGGGCTACTTATTTTGGGGTGGGGATTATGGAAGAAAAATAAACACGTTAAAAACATCGCTTTTATGTTGTTTATTATTGGGGGTATTACCAGCTATATTGCTTTGGAAACGGGTGAAGGAGCCGAAGAAATTGTAGAAAAGGCCGTTACTTCGATATCACATGACGCTATACATGATCATGAGGAAGCCGCTGAAATATCCCTCTGGTTTTCAGCAATAACAGGTGTTTTGGGGTTAGCAGGTCTTTTTTTGAGTCACAAAAATCTTCGTTTAGAAAAAGCTATGCTGGGTATTTTGATAGTTACAGCGGTAGCCGCATTAGGTATGTTAGCATACACAGCTTACGAAGGAGGAAAAATTAGACATCCGGAAGCATACGCAACCGTGGAAAAATCTTTATTAAACAACGATGAATGAATTTTTAAAATGGCTAAAAAGACCGTCTATACTTATCAACATTTCAGGTTGATATAAAAGAGTAATTAGCTTTTAAATTCATAACTAGCCACATCAAATAAGCTATCAAGAACAATATGTCCCATTTTTAAAAGAGCTTCATCTGGCTGGATAAGATCAGGAATCTGAATAACGATCATTTTTGCAGCCAACGCAGACTTTACACCATTTGAAGAATCTTCTAGAGCCAGACAATGTGCTGGGTTCATAGAAAGAGCTGATGCTACTTTTAAATACACCTCAGGATTGGGTTTACTGTTCGCAACTTGATCACCGCCAACAATCACACTGAAATACCCAAGTATACCAGAAGAATTCAGCTTAGATCTTGCGCGGGCTGTTTTGGTTGAAGTAGCTACAGCCATTGGGATACCCATGGAACTAATATGATCCAAAAGATAAATAGCTCCCTTTTTGAGCGGTATGGGTTTGTCTTTTGTTAAATCTGTATATAGACTTTCCCACGTTAAATAAAATTTCTTATGGTCCATAATTCCGTTCAGACCCTCTTTCAAAGTAGCATCTACAAGTTCAGAATTGGTTCCAATACATTTATTAAAAACATTGGACAGATCACCAAGATTAAATTTTGAGCACGTAGCCAGAAAAGCATCCAGAGCTAGCTGTTCGCTGTCAAGCAAGAGGCCATCCATATCAAATATTACGGCTTTGAAATTATGCATTTTATTTTCTAGAGATGAGCACAAAAAAAGCAATTAATATATTTCTCAATCTATTCCATATGCATTTTGCCAGTTGCAATCATCCAGTGATGAAGTTGGTGATGCGAACCTTCAGCTAATAAACCTATGTACCCCAACGCTCGAACTTTTTCTACTTCTGCCTCATCATCAGTAGTGCAAGTTAGAATCCATTTGTCACCATCCTGTTTCGCAATCATATCCCAGCCCTTTTCTTTTTTGATCATGCCTGGGTGCATGGCAAATAATTTTTTTAGCGCTAGTACAGCTCGTTCGGTCTGAGGACGAACCGTAATTTCAACCCCTTTTTTTATTTCTCCTTTTGTTAATACCTGTACTTCTTCAGTAAACGCTTTCATATCAAGTAGATGCTGACGCAATGCTTCCAAATTAACCTGCGACCAATCAGTGTCAGGGTTTGATTCAAGTTTTTGAACAACTTCCTGAATAGTTCCGAAAATATCGTTTCCAGGTTTGGTGAGAGGCGTGTGATTTTGATGCATGTCATGTTGGCCATAAACAGTTCCTGTGATTCCAAGAATCATGAAAACAAGAATCCACTTTAGAACAAAGGTGATAATTTTATAAAGAGACATTACTGTAGGAGTTTTGAAATTTTTGGATAAATGAAATCGTATGTAGTGTAAGAAATTTTTGGACCTATAAAGCCCCTGTGTATTAGGTACTAAGGATATTGATTGATTACATACGACCAATTAAACTCTATCAGTTATTCTAAAAAGGATATTATTTCAACGAGAAGGAATGCGAATTACCCCAACTTGTCTACAAAATCCAGCTTCTCCCAGGGAAATTCATCTCTTCCAAAATGACCATAAGCGGCTGTTGGCGTGTATATTGGTCGCTTCAAATCAAAACGGTCAATAATTCCTTTTGGGGTACAATCAAAAGTCTTTTGAATTAGGGACGCAAGTTCCGAATCGCTCATCTTCCCTGTTCCATAGCTATTTACATTAATGGAAACAGGATCAGCAACTCCAATGGCATAAGCCAGTTGTACTAAACATTCATCAGCTAAGTCAGCAGCCACAATATTTTTCGCTATATGCCTGGCGGCATAAGCAGCGCTTCTATCAACTTTGGATGGATCTTTTCCAGAAAAAGCTCCGCCACCATGAGCACCAAATCCGCCATAAGTATCAACAATAATCTTTCGACCGGTTAATCCAGTGTCACCATGTGGTCCTCCAACTACAAACTTACCTGTTGGGTTTACATGATAAATGGTGTCATCATCTAGTAATTCTGCAGGAATTATAGTATTGATTAGATGTTTCTTGATGTCTTCATGGATCTGCTTTTGTTCTACACCTTCATCATGTTGGGCTGATAAAACAATAGTATGAATGCGTTTTGGGATGCCATTCTCATCATATTCTATGGTAACCTGTCCTTTATTATCCGGACCCAGATAAGGCATTAAGTCTGTTTTCTTTCGGATCCGAGCTAATTCTTTCAGAAGATTATGCGAATATTGAAGGGGCATTGGCATGAACTCAGGTGTTTCTTTGGTTGCATAACCAAACATCATACCCTGATCGCCTGCTCCTTCACGATCTACACCCTGGGCTATATCAGGACTTTGAGTGTGTATGGTTGAAAGTACCCCACAACTTTCTGAATCGAATCGATAGGTTGGTTTGGTATACCCAATCTCTTTAATGACTTCACGAACAATTTCTTGAACGTCTACATAAGCATCTGTTGTAACTTCTCCCGATACAACGGCTAAACCTGTGGTTACTAAGGTTTCTACAGCAACTCTTGATTCTGGATCTTGCGCTAACATAGCGTCTAAGATGGCATCGGATATTTGATCAGCTATCTTGTCTGGATGTCCTTCTGACACCGACTCTGAGGTAAATAAATTCTTCATTCTTCTTTTTTATTGATAAGGTACTTTCGATTACGAAACGTGTAAAAGGTAAGAAGATTTAACGTTTAATAAAGGCTAAGAATTGAATAAATCATTTCCATCGGGAGTTCTGTCTATCCCTAAATATTGATAGGCTTTTGCAGTAGCAACGCGTCCTTTTGGGGTTCGCTGTAAAAAACCTTCTTTTATAAGAAAAGGCTCATATACTTCTTCAATGGTTCCTTTATCCTCACCTACAGCAACGCCAAGTGTTCCAAGGCCTACAGGTCCGCCAGCATAATTTTCAATAATTGCTCTGAGCATGCGAACATCCATATCGTCTAATCCATTTGAATCTACATCCAATGCATTCAGTGCTTTGTCAGCTATGGTTTTATCAATTTCTGTAAGATCTTCAACCTGGGCAAAATCACGAGTCCTGCGGAGTAGTTTATTTACAATTCTTGGTGTTCCGCGACTTCTGCGTGCAATTTCAAAAGCTCCTTCATCAGTAATCCCAAAGTTCATGATACGGCCTGTACGCAGAGCAATATGTTGTAGAAGCTCAACTTCGTAATAATCTAAACGCATATCGATACCAAAACGAGCTCTTAAAGGAGCAGTCAGCATTCCCTTTCTGGTAGTCGCTCCTACAAGTGTAAAACGGTTCAGCTCAATTTGGATACTTCGTGCACTGGGTCCTGAGTCGATTACAATATCTAGTTTAAAATCTTCCATCGCTGAGTAAAGATATTCTTCAATCACTGGATTCAGGCGGTGTATTTCATCTATAAAAAGTACATCCCCTTCTTCAAGATTGGTAAGCATTCCAGCAAGGTCACCAGGTTTTTCTAATACAGGCCCCGTGGTAGGTCGTATATTTACACCCATTTCCTGCGCAATTATATGCGATAAAGTTGTTTTCCCAAGTCCCGGAGGTCCTGATAGAATAACATGATCAAGTGCATCTCCACGCTGTTTTGCAGCTTTAATGAATACTTTTAAATTAGAGATAGATTTTTGCTGCCCAATAAACTCATCTAATGTAGATGGACGAACTGAGTTTTCGAAAACGTCTTCTTTTTGTTCTGGATTTAAAAGGGGATTATGCACAGGATTTTTTGGGTGTATATGTTTACACTAACTTTGAAGAATTATACTTAGTTTATGTGCTAAATGCGTATAGAATTTGCCAAAACTTATGAAAAACAATTCTTACTCTCCCGACGAAATTGATTTTGATCCTATAAAGAATCAGAAAAAGAGACACGGAAAGAAATTAGCCAATTTAAAAAAGAACGAGATATTGAAAGAAAGAGGACTGCATAAAGATTTAAGCTCGAGTAGTTTAAAAATATATGGATCAGAATATTTCTTTAATTATGAATTAAGCTGGTTAAAATTTAATGAACGTGTTTTAGCAGAAGCGTTAAACCCAAAAACGAAATTATTAGAGCGAATAAAATTTATTGGTATTGTTTGCTCTAATCTGGATGAATTTTTCCAAAAAAGAGTAGGTGGGTTAAAGAGGCAACTTCTTGCCGGTGTTAAATCACTTTCTGTGGATGGCATGTCAGCATCGGACCAATTAAAGGAAATACGCCACGAAGTTATTAAGATGATCGAAACTTATAGAGGATGTTTCTTTGAGCAATTAGTTCCTGAATTGGCAAAAAATGGAATCCAGATTAAGAACTATGCAGAACTAACAAAGTATCAGAAAAAAGTTAGTGATCGGTTTTTTCAAAAACAGATATACCCTATCATTACACCATTGGCAGTTGATGAGTCCCATCCCTTCCCTTTTATTTCAAATCAAAGTTTGTCGTTTGCCATAGAGCTTCGGAATCCTGCAAACAAAGAGAAGTTGTTTGCCAGGATTAAGATTCCGGCTAATCGTCCCCGCCTGATTCAGGTACATCGAAGAGGTAATAAAGTTGTGTTAGTACCGATTGAGGATTTGATTAGAACGAAGATGGACCAATTCTTTCCAGGGATGGAAGTCTTATCTGCTCATATGTTCAGGGTAACTAGAAACGCTTCTGTAGACAGGCAAGAGGAAGAGGCGGATGATCTATTGGAAACGATAGAAGACGAGCTTAGAGAGAGAAAATTTTCCCAAATTGTAAGGCTTGAGCTAGACAAAGAGACGCCCAGACACATCAAAAAATATCTGATTAAGAATTTAAATATAAACTGGAATGATGTGTATGAAATGAACGGCACAATAGGCTTAGCTGATGCTATGCAGATTTCATTCATATCAGGTTATCCCCGATTGAAAAGCAGAAACTGGACCCCTGTTCTTCATCCTGCACTAAAGCATGAACTGGATGAGGATGCGCCTAGTTTTTTTAAATTAATTAGGGATGGCGATTTCATGGTTCATCACCCGTACCATAGTTTTGAGCTTTCTACCCAAAGGTTTCTCGATGAAGCAGCAAAAGATCCGAGAGTTCTCGCTATCAAGCAGACTTTATACAGGACGTCAAAGGATTCTCCATTAATGCATTCTCTCATGCATGCAGCAGAAGAAGGAAAACAGGTAGCAGTGCTCGTTGAAATTAAAGCTCGTTTTGATGAAGAACGAAATATAGACTGGGCCCAAAAACTTGAAAATTGTGGGGTTCACGTAGCTTATGGGATACCGGGCTTAAAGATTCACACCAAAGTCACCATGGTGGTTAGAGAAGAAAAGGATGGCTTAAAAACGTATTGTCATATTGGTACAGGCAATTATCATCCAGATACTGCACAACTTTATGAAGATCTGGGTTTATTTACTTGCGATGAAGTAATAGCATCTGACGTTACAGATATCTTTAACCTGTTAACAGGATACGCACCAGCTCAGACATTTGAAAAGCTGATGGTCGCTCCAAAGCATATGAGAAAGCAAATTACAGAGCTCATAGAATTTGAAACAAATGAAGCAAAAGAAGGTCGCCCGGCTCGAATCATTGCAAAAATGAATAGCCTCGAAGACCCGATGATGATACAAAAGCTTTATGAAGGCTCTCAGTCAGGTGTGCAGATAGATCTGATAGTTCGTGGTGTTTGTAGGTTAATTCCTGGAAAAGCCGGATTAAGTG
>Ga0136600_1000960_pt1 | contig 14153 bp, 15 predicted proteins | sample AntRauMFilla2698_FD_104634 | JGI IMG/M metagenome (GOLD analysis project Ga0136600, IMG submission 104634) | Saline lake microbial communities from Rauer Islands, Antarctica - Metagenome Filla 2 #698 | ecosystem: Environmental > Aquatic > Non-marine Saline and Alkaline > Saline | place...
AGAGCATGCAGATTGTGCCGCGGCTAATTCTGCTTCTGCTATGAGCTTATTATCACGAGCAATATTACGAGCGACTTGAGCTTCCTCGTAACGTTTTTCTTTGGCAAAGAAAGGGTCTTCTGCATCATTAATCGAATCGAGAGTTCCCCCCTGAATTGCATCTCTTGCGTCTTTGTATTGTTGGTAAGATGTTGAGTAAGCAGAGCTCGCTGCTTGATAAGCAGAATATGTTTGATTGATGGCAGCTGTTTGAGCGGGTGTACAGGTCATTGGACTGCAGGCGCCTCTTGCACTATCATAAGCAGCTTTAGCTGCTCTCTTTGTGTCTGACTTCTCAATGAAGTCCTCTTGAGCGCGAGTATAGGCTTCTTGCTGAGCAGGTGTCCCTGAGCTTGTACCTGCAAAACTTCCATCTTGAATCATATAAGCCGTTTGTTGGGCTATGAGGTCTTCATTAGAATTTCTTAATTCTTCAACTCTGCTGTTAATCGCCGCTGTTGATTGCTCTGAAAAAGAAATACTTTGTTGGTTCAGGCTTTGGAGTTGATCATAAATTGTAGTTGCACCAGCTGCATCACAAGTATTATGAAGGCCACCATTTAACTCTGCGGCATCGAGGTGCTCCTGATTGGCACTTCTTTGAGCGTCGTAATCAGGAGTAGTGGCCGGCGACGAGTTCGAATCTTGAGCAAGACTCATTGGTCCCATAAGAATTTGGCTCCATAGTAGGGCCTGGCACAACAGTTGCGTTGTGAACTTAAGAGTGAAACCGAGCTTGGTGCCAGGCTGTGCTGAAAATGTTTTTTCTTTTGTCGTGTCCATAGTTTTTACCCATCCCTCTAAAGTTGAGAGGATGAAATGTGTCCGTAGTTCTATTTTAACGGAATATTGTTTAAAACCTTCTTATAGGACTTCTTATCGTCTCTTTGAGAGCTAAATCTTAGGTAATGATAAAAATTTCAGGTACTTATGGTAATGACTGTTGGAGGAGCTTTTCTAGGGTTGCGTGCCAAAAAAGTGTGTAATTTATATAAAAACAGATATTTAGCTTCACTCATATTTAAGGGTAATTGAGCATGATGGTCCTTGCATAGGCCTCTTAAATGGGATTAAGCGCTTAAAGAGTAAATTAACAGTTTTCTGGGTTAAAATAGGGATAATCAACAATAAATGAAGTGGGATTTACTATGAATCTTTTTAAAAGCGTCCTTATGATTACTTCTCTTGTTCTATCCTGGCAGTTCTCTGTTTTTGGAGATGATGGGGTCAGTGATAAAGAAATCACCAGCTGTGTCTCTTCTATTAAGTCGGTCTGTGGTCAAACAGATTATAAAAGCTGCATGAAGAGCAAATCAGATAAGGCGATTGAAATTAACGGCTGTGTAAATAAGCTTATTTCGGCGAATCAAAAAAAAACTATTCCGTTAGAGGGCATTGGCTCTTCATTTAAGGATCTTATTTCTGGCAGTGCAATGACTGGAGATCAAAAAAAATGTTTTGATATTTCAACTAAGGTTTGTGGACCGAATGAAGACTTGAAAAAGTGTATGAAGCTGCATGCAGGAAACTTTCCAAGCTATTGCAAGGAAGCTGCTTTACAAGGAATGGATTCTTTAAATCAAGTTTATCAAAATGATAGGGAGGCCAAGGGTTGTACCGATGGCCTCATGAAAGTCTGTAAGCTTGAATTACCTGAGGCCACTGTTAAGCCAGATCCCCGAGTCTATCAAGCAGCACTATCAAGTTATCAAAACTGTCTTAAGTCTCAAGTGAGTAAGCGCAAAGAGTGCTCAAACTTAATTGATGCAAAATCAGGCGATGGTCCTGCCACACAACTTATTAAGTAAGAAAATAGCTTAAAGGTATTTTACGAATTGATTTGAATCATCAACGAGAATGCACTTCGCCTCAACTGGTCGGTCACTCATTTCAAATGAAATTATAATAACCTCTTCGCCTTTTTTAATCAGGTGAGCAGCAGCTCCATTGATGCAAATTTCTCCATTGCCTGGAGTAAGGCCTTTGATAACATAAGTCTCAAGGCGAGAACCACTGGTGTTTGAAACTACGAGAACTTTTTGTCCAGGCCACAAGTCAATTTTATCTAATAAAAGGGGATCTATTGTAATAGATCCGACATAGCTAATATTGGCTTCTGTGATTGTCGCCTTGTGAATTTTACTTTGCAGTACTTCTCTCATTTCGAAGAGAGTTATACAGTAAAGGCACTAGTGCTTCAACATATAATGCGCGAAGTTACTTGAGCGATTCAGTGCCAGGAATACCAAGAAAGTACAGTATTGAGGTCATAGGCCCATGGCTCATATGGTTTTGGGCCTCTTTTCTCACCTTGTCTTTGGCGTGAAAGGCGATTCCTAAGCCTGCAGTTGCCAGCATGGGCAGATCATTGGCGCCGTCACCTATGGCGACAACCTGTTCAAGACTAATCTTTTCTTGTTGAGCAATCACCTTTAAAAGCAATGCTTTTTGATTTGCATTTATGATGGTTCCTTCAACTTCTCCGGTGAGAGCACCATCTTTAATAACTAAGTCATTAGCAAAAGCGTAATCGAGATCGAGTTTTGTTTTTAAAGCATCCGCAAAGAAACTAAACCCACCGCTAATGAGGGCAACTTTGTAACCAAGGTTTTTTACTGTCTTGATAAAATCTTGTGCCCCATGAGTAAAGGGAAGACTCTCTAGGATCTCTTGCATTTGAACGACGGTAAGACCTTTGAGTTTTGAAACTCTTTCAATAAGAGATTGATCAAAGTCAAGTTCGCCATTCATCGCCCTATGAGTGATGGCACGAACTTCTTCACCAACACCCATCACATCGGCCATCTCATCGATAACTTCAGTTTGAATAAGAGTTGAGTCCATATCAAAAACAATAAGTCTTTTGGAGCGACGGAAAACATTGTCCTTCAGAAAGGCCACATCAACACTATGAGAATTTGAAACGGTGAGAAGCTCTTTTTTAAGTTTTTTATCATTGAGACTTTTAGGTACGACAGTCGTGATTTCAAGGGCCTTAAAAGTTGAAGGCCTAACATTGTCTATCCTTTGAATATTCACATTATTATCGGCGAGGGTCTGAGATATATCTTTTATAAATGAGGAGCTAATTTTCTCTGTGGTCACACAGTTGAGAATAAACTTTTCTTGGTCTCCCATAGGGATATCTTGTTTCTTCTCTATTTCTTGATAGGAGAGGTTAAGCTCGAGCTTAGTGGCTTGGAAGAGCAGCTCCTTGATAACAGGAGCATCCCCATCAATTCGATTATTAATCTTTATGAGAAATGAGAGTGAGAGAAGGCCATGAGTTACGGCCTGTCCCATATCCTCAAGTTCATCACCAGCTTGCTCAATGGTGGCCATAAGCTTTGTGGTAATTCCTGGATGGTCTGGGCCTGCGACAGTGACAAGGATGTGATCTGTTTTCATAAGTTTCCTTTAGTGAATCTATTCACTACTGAGTTCACCCTTTTCCTTGTTCTTCTTTGCCTTGAAGTTTTTTATGAGTCCCATGGAGTATTCTAGTGCTGAATAAAGAGAAAAGATACTTGCGAGATAAATGCAAATTGTTCCTAAAAGCGGCATAGGTATACCCCAAGGCTCATCGTAGGCCATGAGTAGGGGAATACCAACCATCTGTGTTGCTGTTTTCCACTTGCCAAGTTTACCCACTGGAACATGGAGTCCTCTTTCACTAGCAAGTAAGCGCAAGCTAGTAATATACATTTCTCTTAAAACAAGAATGAGAACAACGATGGTGGGAACCCTTTCAAGTTCTCCAAGAAGAATAAGAGAAGAGACAACCAAGAATTTATCTGCAATGGGATCAAGAAAACTACCAAAGACCGTAACGATGCCACGCTTTCGCGCGATATAACCATCAAAGAAATCGGTGATAGAGGCGAGGACAAAAGTCCAGCCAGCGACATAGCCAAGAAAAACTTTGAGACCGTGAACCCACTCATAATTCATGCGACCAAACATCAGACTAGAGAGAATTATAGGAATGAGAAGCATTCGAAACATAGTAAGGCGGTTAGGCAGATTATCTATCTCCCATTCCCTTTCCCAATTCTCCTGATTTTCAGCAGCAATATCGGCTTTAATTTGATCGTTTTGCTCGGTCATATTTCGTTCTCTCCCAATAAAATAGAACATTTGCCACCTCTTTGACTAGGGTCAGCTCTGCCTATACTGGTAAATTGAAGAGAAAAATATAAAATATAATGGTCAAGGAAGACACAATTGCGGATTCAAGGAAGAACTCATGGAAAACCACCTTTCACTTATCAAAACTGGCTACCAAGAAATAGAAAAGAGGGTCTTTCCGCGCTTTCCTTTTAACTACCTCACATTTAAGGCCCAAAACGGTCAAGAACGAGTTTTTGCTGTTAAGGATATTAGTTTTACAGGTATGCAGCTCAGCCTTAAAGATGGTGGTCATCCTTATAAGGTAGGACAATCGATTGTTGGTGAACTTCACTGGCGTGGCTCAGTATTAAGTCTGGACGCGGAAGTTAAGTGGGTTCACGGTCAGCGTCTTGGCCTTAAGTTTCAAGATGGTGAAGAGTTCGTGGGAGAGATCAAAGATTTTCTCTCCATTGAAAATATCGTCAAAGGTATGCGCGCGCTTCACAACTCGGCCATGGATCTTGATCTACCAAGTGACCTTCGCTATTGGCTACAGGCCGATGGACCAGTTGAAGTCTTTGTGTGGTGTCACAACGATGGGGAGATTTCTCGCTTTCAACTTGTGATGATGGAGAGCTTTGTTGAGTATCAAGATGGAAAAGGTCTTAAAAGTGGCCGTGTGCTCACAAAGCGCGACCTTGATACTCCTTTGGTGCAAGAGGATGAATTTGTCTTTGAGATGGATGAAACCATCGATGAGGAGCGTCTCTCCTTCGCTAAGAGCATCATAAAAGAAATTCCAGGCGAGTACCTTCCAAGCGATGTTTTTGACTTTTTGCGTTTAAAATTGCGCATATCATAAAGCCTTTCCCTTCTTATCTCCTTTCAGTATGATAGGCACAAATTTGTCTAATTAAAGAGAGGAGTATCTATGAACCGTAACCTGGCGCTCGAGTTTGTGAGAGTAACCGAAATGGCTGCCATTTCTTCTGCCCGTTGGATGGGTCGAGGTGATGAGAAAGCTGCTGATCAAGCCGCGGTGGATGCTATGCGAGCAATGTTGGATACGATTGATTGCCAAGGAACGGTTGTTATTGGAGAGGGCGAAAGAGATGAAGCCCCGATGCTCTATATCGGAGAAAAAGTAGGAACTGGTCAAGGACCGGCCCTTGATATTGCTCTTGATCCATTAGAGGGAACGACAGTTTGTGCTGTTGGTGCTTCTAACTCTATTTCCGTTATGGCGATTGCTGAGGAAGGTGGCTTTCTTAATGCTCCTGATACTTATATGGATAAAATCGCTGTTGGCCCTGATGGAAAGGGTCTAATTGATATTCGTGAGACACCTGAAGAAAACCTGAGACGTCTAGCAGAAGCTAAGAAGTGTAAGGTTGCTGACCTCACGGTTTGTATTTTAAATAGACCACGGCACGAAGAACTGATTGCTTCAGTGAGAAAAGCCGGAGCAAGAATTAAACTCATTGGTGATGGTGATGTTGCCGCCTCTCTTGCTTGTTGTGAAGAGTCTTCTGGGGTTGATATTCTTATGGGGACCGGTGGCGCTCCTGAAGGTGTGATCGCAGCAGCGGCCCTTCGTTGTATGGGTGGAGATTTTCAAGGAACTTTACGCTTTAGAAATGAAGATGAAAAAGTCAGAGCAAAGAAAATGGGGATCACTGATCTAGAGAAGATCTACTCTATTGAAGAACTGGCTTATGGCAATGTTATGTTTGTGGCCACAGGGGTGACAACCGGAACATTTCTAGACGGCGTTCGCTTTAAGCCATGGGGTGCCAAAACTCAATCAATTGTCATGCGCTCTCAGTCTGGTACAATAAGAAGGATTGAAGCTGAGCATCACTTTGATACGAAGCCACGCTATTAACTCTAAATTGGAGATTTAAACCATGCCTCAAGCGACACGCACTGAAGTCTGGGATTCACCCGTAGAAAGTATATTTGCTGTTATCACTGATTATTCAAGCTATCCTGAGTTTGTGGATGGCTGTTCAAGTGTAAATATCATCGAACAAAATGATAATGGTGCTAGGGTTGAGTTCGGACTTAATCTTATAAAGAAGTTTAAATATATCCTTACTCTAAAGCACGAAGAGCCAAACAAGGTTTCCTGGTCTTTTGAGAGTGGGGATATTTTTAAAAAGAACGAGGGCGCTTGGAACTTAAAAGATCTTGGTGATGGTAAGACGGAAGTCACCTATGGACTTGAGGTTGAAGTTAAAGGCTTTGCTCCTAAAACGCTTGTGAACTCTCTTACAGAAAAGAATCTTCCCGCTATGCTGAAGAGTTATCAGCAGCGCTGCAAAAGCCACTAAGGATTTGAGTCATGGACGATGAAAATGATCATAATGAAGAAGGTGGCCGCGAAAAGGGGCTAGGAGATATTATAAGGCGGGTCGTCTCGGTAGGAATTGGCGCTGCTTTTATGACTGAGGAATCGGTCAAGAGCCTTCTACACGATCTTCCTCTTCCTAAGGATATTGTCACCGGCCTCGTTCAAAATGCAAAAGGAGCGAAGGAAGACTTCACGAAATCCCTCAGAGAAGAATTCCGTAAATACCTTAGTCATCTGGATACCGAAAATATTATTGACTACATTGCCGAAAACTATGATGTTGAAGTTAACGCTAGCTTCAAATTTAAAAAGAAGAATGAAGAAGCTGGTGGTAAAGATAAAAAATCGACAAAGAAAGAAAGTGATAAAAACTAGGCCTGCCCAAACTCATGGATCGTAAAGAACTCATTGCTATTCGCCTTAATCTTTTAAAGCGGAACTTTCATCCCGACCATACGCCAACACTTGTGGCCGTCTCTAAGAAGATGCCTTTTGAGGATATTGCTTTTGCTTATAAAGCAGGTGTCGTCGACTTTGGTGAAAATAGAGTAGAAGAGCTTGTTAAGAAATCTCAAATGGCGATGGATGAAGGATTGAATATCCGTTGGCACTATATTGGCAATATTCAATCCAAAAAAGTGAACAAACTTTTCAAGTGTCCCAATCTTCATGCCATTCACTCGGTGGACTCCTTTCAGACGCTACAAACACTTGTTGAAAAATCAGATATTTTGAGGCACCCGGTTCAAACCTTTCTTCAAGTGAACACGAGTAATGAGAAGGAAAAGGCTGGCTTCATTGAATGGGATGATATCGCTGCGGCGATAAATCTCTTTTTAAAAAATGAGGACTCCCTCGCTTTAAAGCTTCATGGTCTTATGACTATGAGTAAATTTCGTACTGATAATTTTGAGGAAGATGCCTTGAAGTGTTTTGAGCACTTAGTAAAAGTAAGGGATAGCCTTGTAGAAGACTTTGACCTCGGAGAGTTGAAGCTTTCAATGGGGATGAGTAGTGACTTTGAGCAGGCGTTACAAGCTGGCACAAATTATCTTCGTATTGGAAGCACAATTTTTGCACCTGATTCCAATAGCTAAATGAAAGAAAGTTTTTTTTCCCTCTCTATAAATGATTTATTGAACTCACTGAAAATTGAAGGTTTCAATACCTCTGGTGCAAGTCTTCTTTTTAATTATTTCTATAAAAAATTAAGTCTTAATTTAGATATACCAAACCTTGCTCAAAGCACCCAGACTTTCTTGGAAGAGAAGTATGACTTCTCTTTGCCAGTAGTCTCTAAAGTCCAGCTTGCTGGTGAGACCAGAAAGTTCCTTGTGAAGTTTTCTGATGGTTTAGAAGTTGAGTGCGTTCTTATTCCTTTTCAGGGTAAGCAAACTATTTGCCTCTCTTCGCAAGTGGGCTGCGCCATGAAGTGCTCCTTCTGCCTCACAGGTACCCAAGGATTAAATCGAAGTTTGAAAACAGACGAAATTGTGGGCCAACTTATGGCCGTGAAAGTCTGGCTGAATGAATTTGATCGCGAGGCTCCACCAATCTCTAATATTGTTTTTATGGGCCAAGGCGAGCCACTTCATAACTTTGAAGCAGTTCAAAAGGCATGCGATATTTTTCTCGATCAACATGGTCTAAGTATAGGTCGTGAGAAAATTACCATATCCACTGCTGGTTACCTTCCTGGTCTTAAGAAATGGCAAAGGTCTGGTCTGTCAGTGAATCTCGCACTTAGTTTGCATTGTCCAGATGACACTATTAGAGATGAACTTATTCCCCTCAATATCGCCTATCCCTTGCGAGAAGTTTTAGCGTGTATAAAATCCATTCCTTTAGAAAAGAAGCGCTTTATAACTTTCGAAATTCTTTTAATAGACAAGCTTAATGACTCTGAAGAGTTTGCTCACCAAACCGCAGTCCTCATTCAAGAGCTGAGTCCCCTTGTTAATATTATTCCCTTTAATCCTATTCCTGGTAGCTGCTACCAACGACCAAAAGATGACAGCCTTGAACGCTATAAAAACGTTATTGAGAGCTATAATATTCCTACAATGATTAGAAAAACCAAAGGTGATGAGATCCTGGCAGCTTGTGGTCAGCTCAAATCATAGTGTGCTGATTAACCAAAGGTTAATTCTCATAAACACTCCATCGTCACTTATATGACTAAAGTGCTGAAACTACGTAAGTTCCAAGGAGAGATGCTATGAAGTAGTATTTCTGCTTACTCTAGACCCACTTTTTCCCTTTACCTCGAGTTAACAATTTCCGGTAATGACCTAATATGACCACTAGGAAGGCTGAAGTCCTTGGTCTACCTTATCTTTACAAAATTGGGTTGTTCACACGCTCTCCTTGTCCTGTCCCCTTCGCTGTCCTTGAAGGGGACTGGTTTTCACAAAGCTTTGGCAAATTTTACACAATGCGTTGAGAAATGGGGAAGTTTTGGGCATACTCCTGTTCATTAACCCGAGAGGTAGAATATATGCAGCATCCTGAAGTTTCAGAATACCTAGATGTCTATTTAAATAATACTCGTCTTAGCATGGGCCAAGTGGCCAAAAAATGGGGTGTTTCCACACCGCTTCTCTCACAAATCAAAAATGGTAAAAAACGTCCTGGCCTTGAGTTAGGACTTCGTATCTTACGTGAATCTGGTGCCAGCTGGGAACAAAGAAAAGCTTGGTTACAACACCGTGAAGTCGAAGGTCATGAAGTTAACAAAGTCTTCGAAGATGAAAAGAAAGACCGCATCGAGTTTCGTATTAAAAAAGACTTAGGCGAAACTTTCGAAAATAATCCACTCCTTTTAGACCTCTTTTTAGATATCTCTTTTATGAGGGATAAGGGGCTTTCATGGTCAGGTGTTTTAAAAAACTACGGTGAGTATGGATTAGAGTTAGTTCAAATCCTTATGGATGGTGGAATTGTCAGCAAAGACGGTGATCGCTATGTGATTATTGAAGATCGCTACACCCACGTGATTAATCTTGAAAATTCAATTGGCGTTATGAAAGGTGTTTTTGAGACCCTTAAACGTAAAGTACAAAAAGAAGAGTTCAAGGGAGAGTTGCACTTTGATTTTACTGATGTAAGCCCAGAGGGTTATCAAAAACTTAAAGATCTCAATCTAGAGTATACGAAGAAAATGGTTGCCGTTATTAAGGAGAATGAAATGCCACGAGTAAAAGGTGGACTAAGAGTTATCAGTCAAAACCTCATTAGTATCCTGAGATCATTTGTCTTTATCTTTTTAATGGCAAGCCTCTATGGCAATAATGGCTTCGCTCAAGGTAGTGGACTCTCAGGTGGTGGTTCAGGTAAGTTTATAAATGGCCAAGATCTAACGATAAAAAGTCTAAAGAGAGTTCTTCAAACAACATACCCAAGTGGACGCTACCCAAGAAATCTTCGAGTAAGAGACGGTGGCGATATTATAAACCTAGAATATAAGCCAGCAGCGTATATGACAGATTACTTTGCTAATGAAGCTGACGCTGTTGAAAGTGTTGTTCAGCTTAATAAGGTTCTTGAGACTGGGCAAATAAACAAAGACGATAGCCGTTTTCTCGTCAGGACTCTTCCTACTCGTTGTGAAACTCATAAAATTAGTATGAGAGTAAAAAGAGAACTTGAGGGCCTTTATAAGCAAGGAACCATCAAGCCACTTGGCTTCAAAGTCGAGCAGAGCTATCAAGCCGATGGGACTCCACGTTTTCATGCTATTACTAACTACATGATCCCTTGTGTGCCTCAGGAAAACGACTAGGAGTTTGTGAGGTTAATTATCTTACCTATCTAAATTAGAGATAGGTAATGTGATTTTAAATACTTATAAGAGCCTTTTGCCTGAAGCTAGTTTATTGTGCATTGACTTAAAAGCCTTCCTAGGCGACATTCTGGCTTGTTTTAGGACTCAAAAGGTATAAATGGCAGGAGACAAAATCATGCAAAACTCAACGGTAACATCATCAACTGAGCGTAAGGTTCCTGAGCTCTCTCTTCTTTCTTATATGCAAGGAAGCCAAGCGGATAAGACAAACTTCGTTGATACTCTCTTTAGTGGTCTTAAAGATTACGGCTTCATCATTTTAACGGATCATACAATCGACCAAAAGAAAGTTGATCTTGCTTATGACCATGTTCATGAATTTTTCAATCTTAATGAAGAAACAAAACTAAAGTATTACGACGAAAATATTGGCGGTCAACGGGGATACACTCCTTTTAAAAGAGAACACGCTAAAAATAATCCTAATCCAGACTTAAAAGAATTTTGGCATGTTGGTCGTGACCTTGATCTTAACAGCCAATATATAAATGTTTATCCTCAAAATATATGGCCAGAGGAAATAGCTGAATTCAAGAAAGCTTTCCAAGAGCTCTACGGTGCCATGGATGCAACAGCAGTCATTCTACTAGAAGCTCTTGGTACAGCGCTTGACGTAAAACCAGGCTTCTTCAAAGAGATGGTTAGCGATGGTAATTCAATTTTGAGAACTATTCATTACCCTCCGACAAAAGGTCAGGACACAAAGAATTCAATTAGGGCCGCAGCTCATGAGGATATCAACCTTATCACCATGCTGGTTGGTGCTACTGCTAGTGGTTTACAGCTTCTCGATCGTGATGGCTCTTGGCTTGATGTGAACTCTAAAGCTGGTCAAATCGTTGTTGATACAGGTGATATGATGAGTCGCTTAACCAATGACCTTTTGCCTGCCACTACTCACAGAGTAATTAATCCAGATAATGACGGAGAAGCCCGTTTCTCAATGCCATACTTTGTTCATCCACACTCTAAGGCGAGCCTAGCTTGTTTGGAGTCTTGTGTTGGTACAGGAAAGAAGCATGAAGATATAATGGCAGGGGATTTTCTCATTCAACGTCTAAAAGAAATTGGTCTAATGTAATAAAAGAAGCCCCTTTTCAGGGGCTTTTTTATTAAGATTTTTTTGCTTTCATCTTATCACCACAACATGACTTTCCGTCTTTACCTTTTTTCATGTCACATGATTTGGCACTACATTTTTTCTTGCCATGGTCATGATGATCGCCTTGCTTGTGGGCACAACTCATCGCTCCGGTAAGTAATAGGGCGAGAGAAATAGTTTTCAAAATTCTTGTCATAATAATCTCCTAGAAACGAACTCCAACTGAAAATTTGGAATTAACGATATTGGTGGTTTGAGCTTCTGTATCTTCAAAGGATTCACTTTGAGCGAGTGCCTCAACGGAGCCCTCAAAAACCAAAGCATAGTTATTCGTGATGCGGTTAATGTAGCCTGCCTTGATCGAGGGGAGAACAAGTGTCGTCCCTGTTGAGACAGAATCATCAATTGTCGTGTTAGAAATACCGTAGGCCACACCCGCTCCGACATAGAGATTGTTATCCGAACCTCGCGATGGTGAAAAGTGATAGAGAAATTCAGCTGCGAGCATATAGCGGCTAGTGGGCACATCAAGAGCAGGCTCGTTTAGTGTTGCATTTTCTCTATCAAAGCGAAGTCCAACGGCCCATTCCCAGTGAACAGCAAAGCGATTGGTAAAGAAGCCTTCAAACTGAAAGCCTATTCGATCTGCTGTTTTTTGATCATCGGTTTCTGAAACAGACTCACTGACAGCAAGAGAGTAATTTCCTCTCACAAGCCAGCCAAATTTTTGTCTAAAAATAAGTTCTTCTTTTGGGGCCGCATGGAGCTTAGGCAACTCTGTCCAAACATTCTCTATGTTATTAGTGTAGGTAACATAGTTTCCTTTAGCGAAGGGAACTGCGCCTCTATTGTCTTTCAATTGCCATAGTGAGAAGAAGCGATTGACCTCTTTGACAACCGCCGTAAAGCTGGCATTCTTTGTTGAAAATAAGGATTCCTGGCCAATGGAAACACCTTCTTCTGCACCTTTTCTGATCACAAAAGTCTTTCCACTTGTGGACACCGCCTGAATAAGCAGAAGCTCATCATCTGCTTGCACTGACATCAAGGATAGGAGAATGACTGAGGAAATGACTATTCTCAAAAACATATTACCTATTGTAATTTAAAAACCTAGAGATGCTATAAGGAATTAATTTGCCTGAGCGTTAGAGTCCTGTATTGACCTTGAAAATTTGCTACAATAATAGTTAGAAGGGGTTGTTCATGGATGATAACAAAAGCCCTAGACCTCATGGTCCAGAGGATATAGATCCCGAAGAAAGAGAGAAGAGGCGCTTTTCATTAGTTATTCTTCTCGTCATTATTTTGGGTCTATCAGCGATTACTTTCATTCTTTTTTATAGAAAGGCCAAGGACTTGGCCATGCAAACTCCTATACTTCAACAGCAAGTTCTTACCACGAAACCTAATAATACTCGACTACCTAAACGCGAGTTAAAACGTAAACCTGCGCAGCGAAGGGAAGATCAGGTAACTCTTATGGATATTGCTCGCGCCCGTAAAGGTGATAGGGGCCAGAAAAAGAGTAGAGAAGAGCAAAGTCAAAAAAAGAATGAAGTTGAATTAAGCTTAGTATTTAAGAAGTCTAATTTCTCTAGTCGAAATTTTCCCTACCAAGAACTCTCAAATATCGTGGCGGTCTCTAGTGAATATCGCGATCAATTCCCCACAGAGGAAATCGTTGGGAGCCAGGGAAAGAATATTTTTGTTTATCGTGATCAAGCAGAAGGGCTTCCTTCTGCGCCAGTGGCTTATAATAGTCGCAGTAGAGGTCTTGGGCTCATTACTGGCATCCTCTCTGTTAGATTTCAAAAAGAGCTCTTTATCAGTCGCAATGAATTGTTTCTTGCCGACGAAAGTGAAACCAGAAGTTTTCCTGCCATTGGTCTGTCCTTAGTGAAAGTTGACGGTGAGGCATCCCTTGAAAAACTCTATTCTCGTAGAGAGCGACTCCTTGGCTCTCCAGGGGTTAAAGCGGTCGAGATCGAGATTTTAGAGCATGATCAGACCGTTAAATAGAAGCTCTCAAAACGCAAAGCTCTCTAAAATAGCCTAATTTTATGTAAAAGTTTCATTTCTGGCCCAGTCGGTGCTGCTTAGCGTTGTTTCGTGTTATCAATATATTACCGTAGGCAAAGCCCCTATAGGGCAAATATACAATCAGGTAGTTAATGACTATTGTTTTAGTGATGAGAAATTTTTTATTTCTACTATTGGTGGGATTGACTAGTTCATGTGTCTTCCCAGTAAAAGGACCCCTTTCTTTTAAAGTCAAAAAGGATAGAGGCTTTACTGTAAGCCCTATCATAAGAGGAGAAGCAGCATACAATTTCAAGAATCTCTACGAATATATCCTGAAGCCAAAATGCCTGTCATGCCATCAAGGAGAAGAGGCAAAACCAAAGAATGATCCCATTGATTTTTCCAATTATGAAGTCATGATGATTGATCGGTTTGTTCCTTTGTTAAGAAAGGGAGAACCGAGTCGCAGTCGTCTTTACTTAGAAGTGGAAAGTGGCGAAATGCCTCCGCGTGTACCTTTGGAACCTGAAGAGATTGAATATATTAAGAAGTGGATAGAGCTTTGTGCTCCAAAGGAAACTTCCTCTGATACAACAAATTGTTTGCCTGGCGACGATGATGAGCCTGGCGACGATGATGAGCCTGGCGACGATGATGAGCCTGGCGATGATGATGAGCCT
>Ga0136600_1000962_pt1 | contig 14144 bp, 19 predicted proteins | sample AntRauMFilla2698_FD_104634 | JGI IMG/M metagenome (GOLD analysis project Ga0136600, IMG submission 104634) | Saline lake microbial communities from Rauer Islands, Antarctica - Metagenome Filla 2 #698 | ecosystem: Environmental > Aquatic > Non-marine Saline and Alkaline > Saline | place...
CTAGCAACTAAAGAGGAAAAAGAAAAAGTATTTAGGGTAAGGACGTTATAATATGGGACGAATAGAGAACGCAGTTAAAGCATTACAAGGCGCAAGGCTAGTTAACCGTAAGGACTATATACAGCCATTAAGCGACATGGGCGGAATGGGTAGCGGCAGTTTGATTAACCGTTACGGAAATAAGGCAGCACAACTAGAGGCCAACGTAGGCGCGGTATGGCAGGCGAACGAGATTATTTGTATTGCAGCTAGCAATATAGATATTAAGTTACGACAGCGGAACAGCAAGGGCGGCCTGGACGACGTACCAGAACACCCGTTACTACGTTTGATTGAACAGCCTAACGCATTTTTAACGGGCCGACAGCTACGTAAATTGCACTTTACATATATGAACATGACAGGCGAGGCCTACGAATTAAAGCTAGACGAGAATAAAGAAAAGATACCAGCGGCATTACACGTACTACCAGCGCATACTACAGACTTTGAACTAGGCAAAACCTGGGACGACAGCAAAATAAAGAACGGCAATAAAACCTATACATTGTTTGACGTTATACGAGATATTAACCCAGACCCGCGCAACCCTTACAGAGGGCGTGGCGTGATTGCAGCAGCAGCAGCGACTATAGATACGGACAGCCAGGCTAAGGAATATAACAGGCGATTTTTTGCCAACAGCGCAAGGCCTAGCGTAACTGTTGAAACAGCGGGCGAAATGACAGACCAGGCATACGAACGCTTTAAGCAGAGTTTTAGCGAGGCATTTACAGGAACAGAGAACGCGCACAAACCTATTATTGTAGAGGGCGCAACAGTTAAACCATTTATGCTTACACAAAAGGAAATGGACTTTTTAGCTAGCCAACAGTTTACCCGTAAAGAGATACTGGCATTTTTCTTTGTAAGTGGCGCAATGCTGGGCGACGTTGAGAACGCGAACCGTAGCAATATGGACGCTAGCGAATACAACCTAGCTAAGTACGCAGTTAAGCCGCGAGTTGAACAGTACCTAGAATTGCTAAACAACCGCCTAGTTAAATTGGCAGACCCTAGCCTAGAGTTTTATACAGACCCTATAGTACCAGAGGACCTAGAGAGTAAATTAAAAGAGGCAACCGCAGCAGTTAACAAGTGGGCCACTATTGACGAAGTACGTAAGCTATACGGCCTAGAGGAATTGCCAGGCAGCCAGGGCGCTACAATGTATTTACCAGCTAACTTAATACCTATTGACCTAGCGGGAACGCTACCAGTAGCAACGCCGACGGCAGAGGGCGAACCTACTAAGGCCTACGCGGGCCAAAAAAAAAAGACCCTAGCACCAAAGTACCCGACTGGGTAGGCGAATACGGCGAGGCTAAATACGCGCAGTACATACAAAAAAGCGCAGTATTTGAACAGCAATTTTTACAGAAGTGTAGGGCCATATTTGAAAAGCAACGCCAGGAACTAAGCGAACTACTGGACACTAACGCGGTACAAAAAAGCCTAAAGCAAAAAGTAGTAGACCCTAACCAGCTATTCTTATTTGCAGAGTGGGAAAAATACGGCGACGAATTAGCTAAGGCGCTTAAACCGCTTTACTTTAATATCATTACTACTACGGGCTACAGCGCAATGGCCGAACTAGCATACAACGGCGCAGCAGTACCTACGTTTGACCCGTACAAAAAGAACATACAAAACTGGTTTGACCGTAAGGCCAACAAGGTAGGCGGCGACGTAAATAAAGAAACTGAAAAACAACTACGGACTACGCTAGCAGACGGCATTAAATTAAATGAAAGTACTTACGAGTTACGGGCCAGAGTTGAGAACACGCTAGGCTACGCTAGCACCAGGCGCGCAGATAACATTGCACGTACTGAAAGCGCCAGGGCGCAGACATACGCAGACCTACAGGCCTGGCAGCAAAGCGGCGTAGTTGAGGGCAAGCAATGGTATACAGCCCAGGACGAGAGAGTTTGCCCGTATTGCGAAAGCATGGACGGTACGCAGGTAGACTTAAAAGTAAGCTACTTTAAAAAGGGCGACAGCCTGGACGTTGATTACACGACGAACGCAGGCAACGCTACTACTGGTACGCTTAACTTTAGCTACGACGACGTAGAGGGCGCGCCGCTACATGGTAGTTGTAGGTGTGTGTTAATACCTATATTAAGCGAAATATGATAATATAAAACTATAGCGAGGGTATAAAAAACTATGAAAAAGAACCTAAGTAAATTATTTAAAAGCAAAGCCGCCAGTATTGACGAGAGTAAATACCAGGCTACATTTTTAATTAGCGACGAAAGCGTAGACCGCCAGGGCGAGATTGTTAAGCAAGCGGGCTGGGACTTTACGAACTTTAAACAGAACCCAGTAATTTTGTTTGGCCACGACAGTTACGACTTGCCTATAGGTAAGGCCGTAGACATTTACACAGAGGGCGATAAGACGTTTGCGGTTATTGAGTTTGCGGCAGAGATTTACGACAAGGCTAAAGTAGTTTGGGAAATGGTTAAGGCGGGCGTATTACGTACTGTAAGCGTAGGTTTTATTAACCAGGAATACGACAACAACGAACTTACTAAAAACGAACTGTTGGAAATTAGCATAGTACCAGTACCAGCAAACCCTAACGCGATTGTACTAGCAGCTAAGGACGGACTAATTAGCAAAAAAGACGCGCAGTTTATGGTTAAGCAGTATGAAAAAGAACTAGAGGGCTTGCGAACCCTGGCCCAAGATGATAAATTAGAGAATATGGAACAACTACAACAATTTATTACTGACGCGCTACAGCCTATTAACGACAAACTAGCTAGCCTAGATACGACATTAAACGGCGAGGGCGACGAAAAACCAGGACTAATTGCGGCAGTTGAGGACATTAAAACCCAGGTAGAAAACTTGCAAGACACTGGCGACGACGACGGCGCTAGTGATGATGAGGGTAAGGACGGCAAGGACGACGACGAAAGCGGCGACGACGCGGACGGTAAGGACGGTAAGAAACCGACTGGAACGGACGAGGACGACGACGCGGACGAGGTAGACCCAGACGACCTTACAGAGGAACAGGCCCAGCAAGTTACGGACGCGGTAGCGGCAGCGCTAACGGACGAGGACGGCGGGGACGACGGAAAAAACGACGAATAAGTTAGCAGTTAAATTAAAAGATAAGGAATAATTACCATGAAATTAAAAATGGCAGACCTAGTTGCAAAAGCAGTTGAACAGGCGCGAGAGGCGAAAGCTAAAGGCGTAGTAATTGACGGCAACGGCAGCGAAAAGAACGTAAGTAAAAAAGACGCTAAGGCCCTAGAGGACCGTTGGTTTAAAGCATTTGCTATCCGCGATACTAAAGGACTTAAAGACCTAAGCGCAGAGATTAAGGAAAGCTACAAAGCAGCAGACCTTACAGGGCAGAACGTTACAGACACAGAAAACGGCGGCTTTTTAGTACCGTTGACTGTTGAAAGTAACATTATCAAGAAACTTGAGGCTACTAGCGAAATACGAAAGTACGCTACTGTTTTGAGTAACGTTGTTGGCGACCTAAAACTAGGCGCAGAGGACGTACTTGTTAATGCTTACTGGGTAGCAGAGGGCGATAACGCCACTTTGGACGAGGCAGAGTTTGCAGACGTAACACTACGACCACAAAAAGCCGTAGGGTTTGGTAAGTTTACTGACGAAGTGCTTACGCAAACAGCTAGCAACCCTGATATTAGGAAGTTAGTAGTTGACCAGTTTGCAGTTGCTATACAGCGACTAGAGGACGCAGCATTTACAAGCGGCGACGGTAACGGCAAGCCACTAGGCTACACAACTGTTACTACTACTGGACGCGAAGTTACAGCAGGCGATAACACATTGTACGCAGACACAATGGCACTTTACCGCAAGCTAGGTAAGGCTTACCGCAGCAATGGTACGTTTATGATGAACGACGTTACAGCAGGGCTTTACGACGGAGTTGTAGACGGACAAGGCCGCCCACTACTTAATGGTTTTGACCAGGACGTAGAAAAGATTAAGGGCCGACCAGTTGGCTACGACGACACCCTAAGCGACGGCGAGGAATGGTTTGCAGACTTTAGTAAGTACGTTATTACGGACGGCCCAGGCATACGTATTGACTACGGACTAGACGGCGACGACTTCAAGCGAAGTAAAATTAGTGTACGTGTTATTCACTACACTGACGGCGCACCTGTACTTGCAGAGGCATTTGCTAAGGCTACTGGCCTTAACAACACCCCAGCTAGCTAGTAATAGCTACAGGAACATTAGCAGGGCTTAACGGCCCTGTTTTTGTTTGGTATGATACTATTACGTAGTAACAATAAAACAATGAAAGGGTATAAATTAGTATGGCATTAGTAACATTTAATAAGAACGTGGACCACTACCGAAACTGGGACGTAGTAGAACTAGACAACGCAGAGATTGAACGCCTAGAGGCATACGCCGACAAGTGGAAAATTAAAGACGGTTTTACAGTTGAGGGCAGAAAAGCTAAAAAAGCTAGTAAGCCAGCAGCGGCTAAAAAGCCAGCGCCAGCTAAGGACGAACCTAAAGAGGAAAAGCCTAGCGAACCTGTAGCGCCTGTTGAACAGACAGACGAAACAGACGAGGCAGCGGACCTACCAGAGGACGACGACGAACCAGCTAAGGACGAAAAGCCTAGCGACGACAGTAAAGAAAAATAGGTAAAACTGTTGCAATGCAATACCCCGCTACTATTTGCGGGGTTTTTGTTTTACAATAAAGACAGGGAAATTAAATTATTATGTTGACATTAGACGAACTTAAAACTTACTTAGGCATAGCGCTAGATGATACCAGCCAGGACGCTAGGTTACAGCTAGTACTAGACGCTACAAACGAATATATAGAACAGGTTACATTACGTAACTTTGGCGACGACAAAACACGTACCGAAACACACGACTACCGCGACAGCGTATTTTTAGGCCGTATGGGCGTTAAGACAATTACCAGCGTTAAGTTGTACCAAAGTAGCACAGAAACCGAAACAGACGCACTAGACGCAGATAGCTACACATTTAACCAGGTTGGCCGCCTAACATTGGACCAGAATTATAACGACGACTATAACAGAGGCGACTACAACGCAGTACACGTTGTTTATACTTACGGCAAAGCAACTGGCGAGGCAACGCCTGGCGACCTTATATTAGCGGCACTACAGACGGCCCGCGAATACTACGAGGGTACAAGCGGCAACGACAGCCGCCGCGTAGTGAGTGAAAGCACAGGCAGCTACCGTATACAATTTGATACTAGCAGCAGCATACAGGACACCTTAAAGCGCTACCGTATACCGAGGGTTTAATTATGAGAACTAACACGCTAAGAAACCGCGTAACAATAAACCGCTTAGGCGAGATACTAGGCAGCCATAAAACAGGCCGTACAGAACTAGCTACGGGCGTTATGTGTTTGCTATTGCCTAGCGATTACAAGGCAGCCGCAGCGCGTGGCCTAGAACTTAACCAGGCATACGACGGTTATTTTTTAAGCACCCAGGACCTTAAAGTAGGCGACGAGGTAGTAGAGGGTACGAAAAAATACAAGGTAAGCGGCATACAGCCTAACCCTGGGACGTTTTCAGACAATTTACGCGTAGACCTAGCATTAGAGGTTTAACATGGCAGGCGTAGGCATTACGATAGACGACAGGCAAGTACGCAAGTTACTTACGCTTGCGCCTAAAAAGATACAGGCCGCCAAAATGGAAATATTACATAGGGGTAGTATTATGACTGTTGCGGAAATGAGAATTAAAGCGCCAGTATTTGACGGCGAATTACGGCGTAACATACGCAGCAAGGCGCAGGGTATGGACACTATGACGGTATTTAGCGACAGCAAACACGCCGCAGCTATTGAGTTTGGCCGCAAGCCAGGCGGCAAGCTACCGCCATTTAAAGAGGGTACGCCGCTAGCCAAGTGGGTACATACTAAAATGGGCGCAGACGTAAGCCCGTACATAGTGGCCCGCAGCATATCACGTAAGGGAACTAAGGCGCAGCACTTTGCAAAAAAGACTTATGATACAATGAAACCAGCAGTAAATAACATGGCTAACCTGGTTATTGCTAAGACTATTAAGGGGTTATAATGGGTAAACTAAAGACAATTAAGGACGCGATTGTAACGGCACTAGAGGCCTTGCAATACAACAATGAAACCGCTTACGCAGAGGTTGTTAGCAATACCCGCCCTACATTTGACCAGTACCCAGCGGCCCGCGTGATTATGAACGGCCAGCCTAACGAGATTAGTACGAACGTACAAAACGAACGTACGGCAGAGTATTTAGTTATTAGCTACATACAGTACGAGGCAGGCGACTATAAGGCAGAGGGCAAAGCATTTGACCTGGGTTACGAACTTACGGACCTGGCAGTAGACACCCTGGACGCACTAGAACCAGGCTTTACAGTTATTACAGAACCTACTACTAGCGGCTGGGAAATATTAGAAACCGAGGCGGGTAACGTACTAGGTATTATGGCGACGGTACGAATTAGGTATAGCCATGATATTGTTTAAGTAATATAATACTGATAGGATTAGAGTATATGGACGACAAAGCAACAACCAGCACAGAACCAAAAGAAACGAAAACCGCTAAAAAAAGAGTGGTTATTAAGAAAAACCGTTATTTTGTACCGAGTTTGGGGCGCAGCGTAGAGGCCGCTAACCTTAAAGAAGTTGAAAAAATTGTTAAAAAAGAAACTAAGGGGTAGATATGAGTGATTACATTGGTAGAAAAGTAGCAGTAGGAATTGGCGCAGAAACAACACGCGGTACAGCAGTAGTACCAGCATTTTGGGTACGACATTTAAGCCTAGATTTTAAACGTAAAGGCGAGGCCGTACAAAACGAAAGCGCACTAGGACGACGCGAAAAGTTTAGCGACAGCGAAATAGTTAAGCAATGGGCCGAGGGTAAACTAGAGGGCAAAGTTAACAGTAAGAGTATTGGCCTAGTATTGTTAGGCGCATTTGGAACTGTTGAAAGTGCAGCTAACGGCGCAGGGTACGACCACACGTTTAGCCTGGACCAAAGCAACACACCGCAAAGCCTTACACTAGCTAAAGTTGACGGCGTAAACAGCCGCCGCCACGCGCTAGCAATGGTTAAAAGCCTAGAGGTTGTTATAGAAACTGGCGAATACGTTAAGTTTAATTGCGACATTGTAAGCAAGCAAGGCGAAACTAGCAGCGAAACAGTAGCCTATATTGAGGAATACGAGTTTACTAGTAAAGACGCATACGTTAAGTTTGGCGACGTTGACGACACAGCAGACGCACAAGGCGCTACAGCTATTGCAGTTAAAAGCGGTAAGGTAATGCTGGACCTGGGCGTAGAACCTACGTTTGAACTAGGCAGCACAGAACCAGCAGAGATACACGCGGGCGCAGTTGAAGTAACGGGCGAAATTGTAGCGCGACACAGCGACAGCACATACGAGGACATGTACCACAACAATACTAAAAAGAGTATGGCGCTAGGGTTTGTTAATACAGCCGTAGACTTAGGCGGCGGCCTTAACCCAGAACTAGTATTTTTACTACCAAAGGTTGCGACTACTGATTACGATACTAGCAACGACCTAGACGCGATTGTAGAACAAACTATGGGCTTGACTGGCGAACTAAGTACTACTAGTGGCGACACTGTTACAGCGGTACTTACAAACGACCAGGCCGAGTACGTAGCCAGCGAAAGTTAAAAAAATAACGAAAGGAACAGCGAACATGGGACGACCAGCAATATTTAAGACATTTAGCCTAGCAGAGATTAGCGAGGGCTGGACAGACGAACATTACATTAAGTACCGACCATTTAACTATATGGACCTAGAGGAACTAGAGGCTATAGACGAGAATAGCAAGGGCGGCATTAAAAAAATGCGCGATATTTTTGCAGAAAAGTTTGTTAGCGGTAAATGGCTAACAGAAACAGACAACGGCAAAACAGCTACCGAGGAAATGCAACCAGACGACATTAGTTACCTGGACGTTGAAGTAGTTAACCGTTGGCTTAAAGAGGCAATGGGTAAAGTTGACCCAAAAGGCAAAGCCTCTTAAAGGACTTAATAGTACATAAAATTAGCCCTGTACGTGAGGAATACGACGACGACGGCAAACCGCGTAACGTAATGAAAGACGATTACGCGGAAATTACTAACAAACTTACTTACTTTAGATACCGCGAAAAGTTTAAAATGACATGGGCCGAGTTTGTACTAGAACCGCTGGACGCAATTAACTTTGCTATAGCGGTATGGGAACAAGAGGCAAAACGTGATAAATTAGAGGAAGTAAGGCAAGAGGCTAAAAGTAAAGGGACAACGGAATAACAAACGCTAGCCGCTAACCTTATAAGGCCATAATTGCATGAATAGTAACATAATAAATATACTGATTACCGCTAAGGACAACGCTAGCAAGGTACTTAAAGGCGTTAAGAATAGCGCCGCTAAAGCCGTTGACGCTAGTAAAAAGTTTGCAGTAGGTTTAGCCGCAGCGGGAGTTGCGGCAGTTGCATTTGGCGCGAAAGCGGTAAGCGCATTTAACGCCCAGGAACGGGCCAGCGTACAACTTGCGACGCTGGTTAAAAACGTAAAGGGCGCGACGGACGAACAAGTAGAGAGTTTAAAGGCCCAGGCCAGCGCATTACAAAAAGTCGGCGTAGTTGGCGACGAAGTAACAATGATGGGCCAGGCCCAGCTAGCGACGTTTGGCCTACAGAGTAACAGCATTAAAAACCTAACCCCAGCGTTGCTAGATATGGCAACGCAGATTAAAGGCGTAAACGTTGGCCAAGAGGACATGCAAACGCTGGGTAACTTAGTAGGTAAAGTTATGGGCGGCCAGGTTGGCGCACTTAGTAGGTACGGCGTTACATTATCAGAGGCGCAAAAGGAACAGCTTAAAAGCGGTAACGAAATGGAACGTAGCGCCGTATTAGCTAAAGTGCTAGAACAAAACTTTGGCGGCGTTAACAAGGCCCTACGTAATACTTTTCAAGGTAGGCTAAAGGCCGCTAAGAATACACTAGGCGACTTTATGGAGTTGCTAGGCGGACTTATAACAAACGCCATTAAGCCAGCCGTTGAGTGGTTTAACAACTGGGCGGACAGCATGGGCGGCCCAGAGGGTATGCTAGATAAACTTAAAGAAACAGCCAGGGCAATACAGCCGCACTTACCTAAAATAGGCATAGCCATATTAACAATGCTAGTACCCGCGTTTTTATCATGGGGCGCAGCAATACTTAGCGCTACGTGGCCACTGTTGATACTTGCAGCAGCGGGCGCAGTAGTAGGTATTGCATTACAAAAAGTAGCCGACAGTATGGGCGGCTGGGGTAACTTAATGGCAGCAGTAAAGCCCGTACTAGTTGAGGTTGTTAACACAGTTAAAGACGGACTAGTAGGCGCATTTAATTTACTTATGCAAGTTTGGCAATTTTTACAGCCTAGCATTATGCAGCTATGGGGCAGCTTGCAACAGTTGTTTGGCGCACTTAGGAACTTATGGAACTTTATAAGCCCAGTACTAATACCTATTCTAAAAGTAATAGCTATTGTTATAGGCGTTACGATTGTAGCCGCAATTTGGCTACTAATTAACTACTGGAATATTCTATATAAAGCCATTGCATTTGTAATAAACTTTGCAGTTGCAATATTTAAAGTACTGTTTAATGTAGTGTCGTTTGTTGTTAAGGCAATAATAGCCTACTTTAAAGCGGTATGGGCCGTATGGAATTACGTTTTTCAATGGCTACGCGCAATAGTAAACGCGGTTTGGAGTGCTATTTGGAGTAAGATAGGCGGAACAATGCGGGCTATTGGCAGTACCGTTAGAAACACTATTAGCAGTATAGTAGGTTGGTTTAGCAGTATATGGGGACGCATAAGCGGTTTTGTAGGCCGTATTGGTAGTGGAATGGGTAACGCCATTAAAAGCGGTTTTGAGGGCATTAAGGGCGGCGTAACAAGCGCTATTAACTGGGTTATAGATAAGATAAATAGCTTTATAAATAAAGTTAATGGCATTGCAGACAAAGTACCAGGCGCGCCGCACATTGGAAATATACCTAGATTGTATACAGGTGGCCAGGTAACTAGGGGCGGCCTAGCTATAGTGGGCGAAAGCGGACCAGAGGCAGTTATGCTACCCGCAGGCGCTAACGTTGTAAGCAACCGAAACACCCAGGCAGCCCTAAGCAACGGCGCATTAGGCGGTAGTAATACTGTTAACATAAACGTAAACTATAATGGTAGAGGACAGTTTAGCCAGGGCGACGCAGTAAGTATGGCAAAACAGATACGCGACGCACTACGGGCGCAGGGTTTAACTACAGATAACATAGCAGCACTTAGAGGGTAATTATGATAACTATAGACGCAACCGAAATTAAACAACCAAACGCAGACGGCGGGCTAGTTGAGGAATACCAGAACTACGAAAACACCCAGGTAGCGATTAACGGCGGCAAGCAACGAATACGCGCGGGCCAAAAGAAATACGTAAAGATTAAATGGACGCGTTGCAGCATTGCAGAGTACCAGGCGCTTAATACGTTATTGAACAGCGGCGCAGCAGTAACCTACCTGAACAACACAAGCAACAAGCCAGGCGGCAACTTTACATTTACTGGTTTGCCTACCTTTGAAAGCAACAGCTACGAACGCGGCGCAAGTTACATGGTTGATTGCCAGGCCATGATTGAGGAAATATAAACCATGCAGACGGTTAGCGCAGCCTTTACAACCGCAACCGCCGCCCCATTTAAAAACGTAGGGGTTGGCGCTTTAATTGCATGGCAAAAAACCATTAACCCTAGCTACCAGTTTTTTACAATTAACCAGAGTAGAATAGGCGGCCCAGACCTTATTAAAGGCGCAGGCGGCAGCGTTACGTTTTTTGACAAGTACCAGTACGACAACGAAACCGCGAACGTTGAAAGTTTTAGAGTTACCCGTACGCAAAGCAACCTACCCTGGGGCGTTATTATGGCCCAGGCAGAGATTACGCTATTAAACAACAGCAACAGGTATACGCCGCAGTACGACCCTACTATAGGCAATTACATTAAGCCAGACAGGCCCATTAAACTTAGCGTTGGCTATAACGGCGAGTACGTAGGGTTATTTACGGGCTACACTGAACGGCCTACAAGTAGCATTAACAGCCGTAGGACTACGCTAACCGCCTGGGACGCTTTAAAGTTTTTAAGCAATAAAAAAAGCGCATTGCCAGTATTTGTAAACGCCAGGGCAAACGACATTATAGAGGCCCTACTAGTTGAACAGGGTTTTAGCGCAGGCCAGTTTGTTATTGAAAGTAGCCTACAACAACCTATTAGCTACCTTATGGCTAATGGCAGAGTTGTTACAGACATATTTAAAGATATTTGCGCAGCAGAGGGCGCGCTAATGTTTTGCGACGAGAACGGCATAATACATTTTTGGAACAGGCTACACTTGAACAGCAACAGTACTAGCCGTTGGACCTTTAACTATGGGAACATGACGAATATAGACTGGAATACAACGCCCATTGTTAACGACGCTATAGTAATTGCAAAGCCATTTAAGGTAGCAGCCTTTAATAAGGTATGGGAAAGCGGCCAGGTTTACACAGTACCGCCAGGGGGCAGCCTAGATATATTTGCAGACTTTAGGGACGACGTAGGTAACTACCCAGTTATTAGCATGGACACCCCAGCCAAAATTAACGTAGCGACTACCAGCAGCTACCAGGCTAACTTTAATGAGGACGGAACGGGCGACGACGCAACGGGCAGCGTAAACCTTAGCAGCGCCTACCTATTTGGCCAAAGCTATAAAATGACGTATACAAACGCAACCGCAGGCAATATTTACCTAACCAAAATACAGCTATACGGTATACCAGCTAAGGTTGCAGTTGTTGACAGTAAAGAACAAACGGACGCAGCCAGCATACTAGATTACGGCATTAACCCAGACAACAACGGCGACGTATACGAGATTGCTAACGACCTGGTACAGGACGCAGCGACAGCAAACGCCCTGGCCTACATTTACGTAACCTTATTTAAAGGACCATTGCAGCGGCTTAAATGTACCGTATTTGGCGTACCACATTTGCAGCTAGGCGACTACGTAACGGTAAACGAGGAAACTACGGGCCAAACCCTTAGCATGGTTGTAGTAGGCCAGGAAATAGGCGTAGCGGCTAATGGCAAGGTTACGCAAACCCTGGACATGGAACAGCGCAGCGTTTACCAGTACTTTACAATAGGGGTTAGTAAAATTGGCGGTAGCGATTACCTAGCGCCTTAACGGTAAAGTATTGTATAGTAAGACCATAGGAAATTATATTTATGAGTAAGACCAAAAAACCACAGTTTGACCAGGACAAAAAGCAAGTAGCAGTTATGCTAGATTACTACAAGGGCGGGTTTGAACAAGTACATAGCGTTACTTGCATGAACTGTAACCGCGTTATAGCAGTTGAGGTAGCGCCTATTAAGGCGGACGGCGTAATACTTGAGGAAAAGCAACGAACCCTTTATACGCATGGCGACCTTTGCCTAAGCGTACGCAGGCGCGAGGACCTAACAAAAGACGGTAAGCCTATGTTTGGCTACCAGTGTATTTGCGGTAATAATACATTACTTGCAGAGGTTGAACAGGGCGAGGTTGAGGAAATAGCAGCAGTAGGCGCAGCGCAACCGCCAGCAGCTAGTAGCCCATTTGAACGCGCCCAGGTACAGGCGACCATTAGGCTTAAACAAGCTAGCGGAAAAGTAGCAGACTACGAAACAGACGGAACAGTAGAACGCTACGAAACATTTAAAATTGAAAGGGTAAAATAATATGGCAAGTAGCGGTTATACAGCCATTACGTTTGTAGCGAACGAACAACCTACAACGGCAAAATGGAACTTAATAGGTAGTAATGACAGTAGTTTTAATTTAGGTACTGGACTAGAGGACGGCGTAATAGGCAACAGACAGATTGCAGCTAGCGCCATAAAAAATACAGCCATAGATACAGCAGACTTTTTAACTAACGGCATAACATGGACAACCCCGACTTTTCAGAACGGTTGGGCAGACTACGCGCTAGGCTACGACGCTACAGCTTATGGTATAGATAAGTTTGGGGTTGTACATATAAAAGGGCTAGTTAAAAATGGTACAGCAGATACGGCTATATTTACTTTGCCAGCGCCGCTAAGGCCCTCTGGTACGCGTATGTGGGTTATAGCAAGTGGTAGCGCATCATCACGTATTGACGTTAGCGCAGACGGGATAGTTAAGACTACTGGCGCGGGCGCGGGCGGCGTTATTTATACCGCCCTTAACCTTTCATATAGGCTATAAATATGGGCAGCCTAGATAGGGCAATACGTAACGAGGCCGTAACGTTAAGGGCTAATATATTTGGCCATAACTACCAGGACTATACAGAATACGACCTAACAGTAGGCGCGTTTACTAGCAACGGCGGTGGCAGTAGCGATATTTGCCCGCTAGTTGGTATTGACAGTACTTATGGCGGTCCAGTAACGCCAACAGTACAAAGCATTAACAGCCTACGAATATTGCAGCCGCACTTTGGCGAAATTGTACAGATGTACATAGACTTTTTTAGTATACGCAGCGCGACAGACGCAATGGGCGGGCTAGGCGTTATATTTGCTATAGGCGACTTTACAGACGACAATTTTTTAACGCCCAGGACTAGTTATACATTTGAGGAACTAGCGGCCAGTTGGAAAAAAATAAGCGGCAAGGACTACCCCATATACATGGCCAGCGGTGGTGGCGATTGGCGCATGACTGGCAATAGAATAAACTTACTGAACGACTTATATAAAAGCGACAGCCCCAGGTTTTGCGCAGACGGCTTTAATTTAATAATTGCATTTACTAACGTTGATTACACACAGCTAGTAGGACCTATAAACGCAGGCGCAGGCACTAACATAGACTTTGAGTTTTTTAGGCTAGCAATGGCAGTAACGGGGGTTAAGTAATGGGCGCATTAGACATACCAGTACTGGGCTACCCAAAAAACCTAGTACGAGGCAGCGACTACAGTTACAGC
>Ga0136600_1000965_pt1 | contig 14136 bp, 14 predicted proteins | sample AntRauMFilla2698_FD_104634 | JGI IMG/M metagenome (GOLD analysis project Ga0136600, IMG submission 104634) | Saline lake microbial communities from Rauer Islands, Antarctica - Metagenome Filla 2 #698 | ecosystem: Environmental > Aquatic > Non-marine Saline and Alkaline > Saline | place...
CGCACAAGGTTAGCGTCGCGCCATGACCGGCGCGCTTCCCACCCGCATCACCACGACCCTGCCCGTAATCGATCCGGCGCGTGCGCGCCGCGCGCGCGACCGTATCGGGCCGCAGGCCTATGAGGCCTGGGGCGAGGGGGCGGATTTTCTGGACGCTGTGTTCGCTGCTGCGCCATATCTGGCGCGCACCGCCGGGCGGCGCCGCGAGACGCTGGAACGCCTCGCCAGTACCAGCCCCGAAGACATGGTGGCGGCGGCCTGCACGGCTGCACACGAGGCCGCCTTGCTGGACGAGGCCGAGGCGATGGCGGCGCTGCGTCTGGCCAAGCTCGATCTGCACCTGGTGACGGCGCTGGCGGATTTGTCCGGGGCGTTTGATCTGCGAGACGTGACGCGCGCGCTCTCTGACTTTGCCGATGCCAGCGTACAGGCAAGCCTGGCTGTCGCCGCGCGCGCCTGCGGCTTTGAAGTTGCCAACACAGGTAATCCCGTCCCGGGATTGTTCGTGCTGACCCTGGGCAAGCACGGTCAACGCAGCCTGAATTATTCCTCCGACGTGGACCTGACGGTGTTCTGGGAGCCGGATACGGCGCGCCCGCCCGAGGGCCGGAACGCCCACCGGGCGTTCGCCCGTGTCGCGCAGAAGCTCGCCTTCGTGATGGAGGACCTGACCGCTGACGGTTATGTTTTCCGCGTTGATCTGCGCCTTCGCCCTGACCCGTCCTCCACGCCCGTGGCAGTGAACGCCGATATGGCCCGACACTATTTTGAGGCGGTGGGTCAGAACTGGGAGCGGGCCGCCTACGCCAAGGCGCGCTGGTGCGCTGGCGATCGCCGCGCGGCGGACGGTTTTCTCACCGATCTTGAGCCGTTCATCTGGCGCCGCGCTCTGGATTTTGCGGCGGTGGAGGATATCCACGCCCTGGCCCGGCAGATCCAGGCGGTGGGCCGGCGCTCGCGCATTGAAATTCCCGGCCATGACGTGAAGCTGGGGCGCGGTGGGATCCGGGAGATCGAGTTCTACGCCCAGGTGCTTCAGCTGGTGTTCGGTGGCCGGCGCGCGCAATTGCGCGTCGCCTCGACGCTGGAGGCCCTGGCCGCGCTGGCGTCTGACGGGCTAGTGACTGCCGAGGCGGCCGCCCAGATGAGCTGGGCCTATGCCGAGCTGCGCGGTATCGAGCACCGCATCCAGATGCTCAATGACGAGCAGACCCAGTCACTGCCCCGCACTGACGAGGCCCGCAGCGCCGTGGCCGCTCTCGCCGGTGAGCGAGGGCTGGCGAATTTCGACGCCCGGCTTACCGAAATCTTCACTCGCGTCCACACCCTGTTCTCCGATCAGTTCCAGGGCGGCGAAAGCCTCGCCACCCGCGAGGGCAGCCTGGTTCTGACCGGCGTCGAGCCAACGCCAGATACGATCTCAACCCTTGAAAAGCTCGGTTTTTCAGATCCGCAGCGCGTGTGGGAGAAGCTCGCTGGCTGGGCGGCCGGCCGGGCGCGGGCCGCGCGGACCGAGCGCGCCCGGGCCCTGTTCTCCCGGTTTGCGCCGCGCCTTGTGGAAGGGCTTTCTGATACCGGTGATCCGGATACTGCGCTGGCCCGGTTCACCAGCTTTTTCGAGGGCCTGCCCAGCGGGGTTCAAGCGCTCTCTCTGCTGGTCAATCAGCCAAGGCTCGCCAGTAGCCTCATTGATATTCTTGGCCTCGCCCCACGGCTGGCCGACATACTGGCGCGCCGCCCGGCGCTGCTGGATGTGATGCTCGACCCGGGCTTCTCCGCTGCGCTGTGCGATGATCGCCCCGATCGGGAGACGCGGCGCTTTGAAGGCGTGGCGCAGCTGCCGTTTGAGGAGGCGCTGAACGCAGCGCGAAGCCTGGCACGAGAGGAGCGCCTTCGCATTGGCGCGCAGCTTCTCAGGGGTCAGGCCACCGCCAGCGATGCTGGCACCGCGTTCGCAAATCTTGCAGACGCTGCGGTGGACGCCATGGCACGCGCCGCAGAAGCCGAGCTTGCCCGCAAGCATGGGCCGGCGCCGGGCACCTGGGCGGTGCTGGGCATGGGCAAGCTGGGCGGGCGCGAGCTCAGCGCGGATTCAGATCTCGACATCATTGTGGTCTACGAGCCGAGCGCCATTCAGTCCGAGAGCAACAAACCGCTTGGCGCAGAGGCCTGGTTTGTGCGCTTCACCCAGCGTCTGGTCTCGGCGTTGTCGGCCCCGACAGAAGAGGGCGACCTCTATCCCGTGGACATGGCGCTGCGCCCGTCGGGCTCGGCTGGCCCCATCGCGGTCCGGCTGGCGCGCTTCACCGCGTATTATGAAAGCGACGAGGCCTGGACCTGGGAGCGCATGGCCCTGACGCGGGCGCGGATCATCGCCGGGAATCTGCGTGAGCCGCTTGAGCGTGCGGTGGCAGCGGCGATCGCCAAGCCTGTCTCGGCCGAGGAAATCCGGGCAGACGCGGCGGATATGCGCGCCCGGCTGCAACGCGACAAGCCGGCCAAATCGTCCTGGGATCTCAAGCTGCGCGAGGGCGGCTTGATCGAGATCGAGTTCATCGCCCAGACAGCCCAGCTGATCGCACGCACCCGCGCCGCCCCGCGTACTCGCGCCGCGCTGGAACGGTTGGGCCGGGATGGGGCCCTGAAGCCCGATCTCGTCGAGCGGCTGCTCAGCGCCGAGGAGGATTACGCCGCCTTGACCCAGCTGGTGCGGGCTGCCCATGGCGGCGGGTTTGATCCGGACGGGGCCAGCGCGCCGTTCGCCGAGCGCCTTGCCAGGGCAGGAAACTGTGCTGATCTCGGCGCGCTTGCCGCCCGGCTGGACGCCCATGCAGCCGCTGTGCGCGCTGCGTTCGAAAGCGAGATCGGCCCAGTGCAGTTCAAGAGCGACGGAAATGCCGACGGTGATGCGTAACACCATCAGAAGGCGGCGCTGAGCCGTCTCCCTGATGCACTGGAGAGCGATATGAAAACGTCCCTGATCCTCACCGCCTCGGCTCTGGCCATGGCCGTCACCGGTCTTGCGTCTGCGCAAGCGGCCTCCGACGCGCCGCGCGGCGAGTATGCCCGTGAGCACGGCGAGGGTGCCCATGCCGGACGCCACCATCGCGGCGCGGGTTACCATCGTGGCGGCCGGGGGGGCATGCGCGCCCTGATGGCGCTGGGTGCAGCCGACGCCGACGGCGACAATCAGGTCACGCGGGCCGAACGCGAAGCGCTGCTCTCCGAGGAGTTCGACTTCCGCGACCGCAATTCGGACGGCTATCTTGATCAGCAGGACGCCTCGCCAACTCGCCAGCGCGTCGCTGGCATGCGTGACGAGGCTGGCGTCGAGCGCGAAGGCCGGGGTGGCCGGGGCGGCCGTGGCGGCCGGGCCGGGCGCATGGCGGCGGTCGACACCGATGAGGATGGCCGCATCTCGCGCGCCGAATTTGCTGGCGGGCCGAGCCCCATGTTTGACGCCCTCGACGCAAACTCGGACGGCGTGGTGACCGGCGCGGAGATTGATGCCCGCCTGGCCGAACGCCGTGAAGGCCGTGAGGGTCGCCGCGAAGCCATGACTGAGCGCCGCGCCGCTGCGGCGTGGTGGCGCGACTAGACGCCGTGATGCGTCCCGTCCTCAGACTTGTTTCAGGATCGCCAGGCAAGGGCGGCGAGGACGGGCGGATTGCGGCTGACCGGGCGCTTGCCCACGGCGTGGAGCGCGGCGATCGCGATGCGGTCGCCGCGCTCACTGCGCGCTGCCTGCCGCTTGTGACGGGCCTGGCGGCGCGAACCCTGCGTGATCCGATCGAGGCTGAAGACGTGGCCCAGGACACCTTCATCAAGGTGTGGCGGCGCATCGCCCAGTATCACCCCGAGCGCGCCAGGCTGGAAACGTGGGTGGCGCGCATCGCCCTTAATCTTTGCTATGACCGCCTGCGAAAACGCGGCGAGGCGCTGATGGGCGACGACACGCCTGAGCTGGCGGCATCGGATGCGGGCGCAGATGTATCCCTGGCCGCCGGCGATGATGCGCGCCGGGTGCGTGCGGCCGTGGCCGCCTTGCCCGTGCGTCAGCGCGCCGCCCTGGAGCTTTGCCATTTCCAGGAGCTGGGCAATATCCAGGCCGCCGCGGTGCTGGAAATCAGCGTCGAGGCCCTGGAAAGTCTGCTGGCGCGGGGACGGCGCGCCCTGAAAGCTGCGCTGAGCGATGAACACGGAGATTTGCTGGCTGGCCTCACCGCCGGCCATGGAGGCGAGACATGATGATGCTTGAAAGATTTGCAGCCTTGTGTGCGGCCTATGGCGGTAACCTCGAGCGCTGGCCTCAGGCTGAGCGCGAGGCCGCACGTGCCTTTGCGCAAACCACACCTGAGGCGCGCGATTTGCTGACCCAGGCGCAGATGCTGGATCGCGCTCTGGATCAGGCCAGGCCCGCACCGGCCAGTGATGACCTGGCTCGCCGCATCGCCGCCAGCGCGCCAGCTTCTGTTTCTGCCCGAAGATCTACCCGGAGCGCTGCCCCGCGACCCGCCTGGGCGGCCATGGCGGCGGCGCTGGCGCTGACCGTGGGTCTGGGGGCCGGCTGGTTTGGCGGCGCACCGGCTGAAACCGGCGATATGGATCTTTACGCCGATGCGTTCGGCGCACTGGATGAGAGTGCGGCGCTTGAGCTGCTGGAGGATGCGTGATGGGCCGGATCAATATCTGGATCGTACTTTTACTGGGCTCGGTTCTGTTGAACGGGGTGCTGATTGGCGCGGCAGCGCGCGATGGCTTTGGCGCTGCGGGCGCTGAAGGGTCAGAGCGCAGCGAGCGCACGGGCCGGGGTGGACCTCGCGGCGGGTTTGATCTGCGCGGCTTTGTGGAGGCGTTGCCCGAGGACGTGCGCGCCGACACCCGCACGCGCTTTGATGCGGTGCGGCCCGAGCTTCGCGGGCTGGGGCGCGATGCGTACCGGGCGCGCCGGTCTGCCCTGGAGGCACTGGGCGCAGAGGGCTTTCAGGTAGAGACGGCGGCCATGGCGCTGGGTGAGGCGCGTCAGGCGCGCAACGCGTTTGAGGCCGCCACCGAGCGCGTCGTGCTTGAGGCCGTGGCCGATCTTGACGCGGAAACCCGGAGCGAGGCCCTGCGTGCGGCGCTGGGACCGCGCGCCATGCGCCGGGGCAGCCGGGTGCGGGCCATGCCCGACCCCGATCCCGACCCCGACCCTGAGTCAGAGCAGGAGCCTGGGCCCGAGGACGCAGGCCGTCTGGAGCCCTAGTGGAGCGCGCCGGCCGAGCGCGGTGCGTGCGCCTCCAGCGTCGCCGCGGCGGTCGCGTCTGGATGGGCCCCTGGAATGCCGCCACCATCATCGCCCGGCTGAGGTTTTGCCTGGCTGGGCAGCGAGAAGGACACCGTGGTGCCCTTTCCCAGGACCGAGTCGATGCGCAGCGCTCCACCATGCATCTCGACCAGCGATTTTGACAGTGCGAGTCCCAGGCCCGAGCCTTGATGTTTTTTCGAGTGCTGGCTTTCGATCTGCTCGAACGGGCGGCCGACGCGCGGCAGATCTTCTTCTGAAATGCCGATCCCGCTATCGGCTACCTGCAGCACCACCCCGTCGGCGGCGTCAAAGCCACGCACGGTGACCTTGCCGCCCTCGGGCGTGAACTTTACCGCATTGCTCATCAGATTGAGCATGACCTGTTTCAGCGCACGCGGATCAGCCTCAATGCTCGGCAGCACCCCGCCGGCGATCTCCAGCGTGATCTCCTTCTCGTCGGCGCGCGCGCGCATCAGGCGCACGCACTGCTCGATGAGGTCGGAGGGGTCCAGCGGTTCGGGTTGAAGCTGCATCTTGCCGGCTTCGATCTTGGACATGTCGAGAATATCGTTGATCAACGACAGGAGATGCTGGCCGGATGTGAGAATGTCGCCCACATAATCCTTGTAGCGCGCATCGCCGATGGGCCCGAACATTTCTCCGGCCATGATCTCGGAAAACCCGTTGATCGCATTGAGCGGGGTGCGCAGCTCATGGGACATGTTGGCCAGGAATTCAGACTTGGAGCGATTGGCTTCTTCGGCGCGGATTTTTTCCTGCTCGTAATTGGCGGCGAGTTCCTGCACGCGCTCCTGGGACAGGCGCAGATTCTCCACCGTGCGGCGCATCTTGCGGTCGTTTTCCTTAAGCGCGGCTTCCTGGCTTTTCAGCGCGGTAATATCGGCACCGACGCTCACCAGGCCGCCGTCGGCGGTGCGGCGCTCGGAATAGCGCAGCCAGCGCCCGTCACCGAGTTCCAGATCATAGGCCTCTGCCCCGTCCCCGCCGCCATGGACGCGCTTGATCGCGCGCCCGGCGACATCCTCCACGTCGGCATAGCTCATGCCGGTGCGCAGCTTTCCGTCGGCAAATCCGAAGAACTCGCGGAACTTGCGGTTCCACAAGACCAGCCGCCGGCGCGCATCCCACAGAACAAAGCTCTCCGACATGGATTCCAGCGCGGCGCGAAGCCGCGATTCCGCGGCGGCGACCCGGGCCTGGGCACCCTTGCGCTCGGTGGTGTCGATGGCGACGCCGACAATGCGCCGCGTGCCCGGCTTCAATCGGCCGCGCAGTTGCAGCCAGACCGGCAGGCCCGCCGCGCGCAGTTCCAGGTCCACATCCTTGGCATTGGCCGCGCCGCGTAGCGCTGCGCGCAGCCGCGGCTGATCTTCCTCGCGGATCAGGCGAAGCAGCTCTGGCCCGGTCATCACCTCCGTGCCAGCCCGCCCGATGAGGCGCGCAAAGGAGTCGGTAAGCACCACCTCATCCTCATCCAGATCCCAGTCCCAAACCCCGCAGCGCGCGCCTTCAATGGCCAGGCGAAGCCGGTTTTCGCTGTCGCGCAGGCGCACCTGAGTGTCGTCCAGCTTGCTCATCTGGCTTCTTAGAATGATGAGCAACGCGATGGCGGTGCCCAGCGGTGCGAGAAACAGCAGCACGTGAAAAAATATCGTGTCGCGCCAGGCTGCGCTGTCGAGCCCGGAGGGACCGATGCTCATGACAGTCAGCGGCGCGCCATCAATGGGTGCCGCGCCCAACACGCCTTCAGCGCCGGCAAAGTCGGCCCCTGGTGCCGCGCCGCCCGTGCGGGCGATCTCGGCGACAAGCCGGGAATCGAGCCCCACCAGATCAGCGATGCGCGGCGCGCCTGTGAAAGAGGTATGCGGAGCCGTGGCGAGAACCTGACCGTCAATGGTGGTTAGAATGGCGATCTCGCCATCAAGGCGCGACCCCAGAAGCAGGCCGGGGTCCAGTACAGCCACGAGCGCACCCACCGACCCGTCTGCAAGCGCAGCCGGCCGCACAATGGCCAGCGCCGTAGACCGGCCGGGCAGGGCGATGATCTCACGCTCACCCGACAGGGCAGCCTCAGCAACGCCGCGCAACGCCTCGTCGCCATGGCCGCCGGCAGAGATCACCCGGCCGTCGGGAAGTAGCAGTCCTGCACCGCTGACCGGGGCGAAGCTGGTCAGGGCCTCGACGCCGCGTTGGGCCGACTCCACCAGAGGCTCGCCCGATAGCGCCTGAAACTGGCTGGTGCTGGCCAGCAGCGCGCCGCGGACCTCAGACAGGCGCCCTTCGACATCTTCTGCGAACAGGGCCGCCGTGCGCGCATGAACCGCGCGAGCGTCAAGATCGGCGCGCTGGCGCTCCTGGCCGAGCTTGACGAAGATCACTGCGCCAAACACCAGGGTGAAAATAACCACTGCAGCCACGATTGCGCGCGCGGAAAAAGTCCGCGGCCCCGCCTGGCCTGCGGACGCATCGCGAGCCTCCCCCGCACCGTGCGCGTCGCGTGATCGAATCATGTGAATCAAGGTACGGTGCGCGCTGCACCGGCGTCCAGCAATGAAGCGTTAACGCGCGCGCAGCACGCCTCGCCGGCCGCCTGGCCGCGGTCCACGCGACACCGTGCAAACGATCACGCCGTGGCGCGCGGGGCTATGTCGCTATCGGCTATGTGTTCCGGTTTTCGCGAGCTTCCAGCGTTTTGCGCCGCTCATTGCTTGTCGGCGGTCAGACGGATGACCCGGACTGTCGTGAGGCGGGTAAGTTAAAAGTTAACCCGCTGCGCTCAAATCGGCCTCCGCCTTATCCTGGTCCGGGCGGGCGCGCACGGCGCGGACCATGTCGGCGGCGCGCTTGCCCAGGGTGACAAGGTCAGCACCGGCGTCTGAATTTTCAGCAATTTCACGCGCCAGCGCTTCGGCGAGTTGCAAAAGGCGAGGGGCGTGAACGATCAGCCGGGCCTGATGTTCGACCCGTCCAGGATCGCGGTCATATTCCGCGCCGGGGACGCGCCAACCGCCCCAGTTCTGGGCGTCGGTGACCACAACAGGATAGCTGCCCGGTTGAGGGTGGTGGGCGCATTCCTCGGGCGATTGCCATTTGTTCTTGGCGCGCATCAGGCGCCAGCGGGAGGTGTCGCTCTCTTCTACCGCTTCGGCGGCGAGCTCGGCGGCGATAAAATCGCGCCCCAGCCCGCAATCATAAAAGATCTTCACCGGCTCTTCGACGTCTTTCACCCAGTGCGGCTTGATCTTCTCGATCACAGTCCAGGTGCCGACCGGTTTGACGAAGACGCGCTGATGCTTGTGGAACGCTGCTTTGGCCATGGCGTGCTCCTTTTGGGGGATCACGCTAGCACTCCGGTCCGAAGGGGCGGTTAAGCGCCGTGGTTAATGTGCGGTTTACGCCCTAGCTGGCTGCGTCCTCGGCTACCGCATCCTCATCCCATTCATAGATGGCGCGGATGCGGCATCGCTGCGGTGCGGGCCCGGATCTGTCGGGCCCGGTGAAGCTGGGATAGGCGATCACAGAGTCGCTGTCGCGAAGGCAGGAGCCGTACCGGTCGAAGGAGAGCGACTGGGCGAAGCGCAGGTCCGGGCAGCGATAGGTGTGCACCATGTGCCAGGTGTTCACACCCGATTCCAGCAAAACCGTTTCATCGGTGGTTTGCCCGAAACCGTCGATCAGGGAGCCAAAGCAGATGCGGTCCACGCGCTCGCCCAGGCGTGGATCGCCTTGATAATCCGCGAAGCCCTGTGGGCGGGTGTCTGCCCCGTCCATTCCGGACTCCGACGCGCACGCAGACAGGGTGAGCGCAACGATCAAAACGAAAGGCGAAAGCTGAGACGGTTTCATGACCAACCACCCGGTTTGCTGAATTTCACAAGGCCATCAAGTAATGGAAGGCAGGCGGCGCGATATTCCGGCGCGGGACCCTTCCGGCCTTGAAGGTCTGGAAGGGTCCCGGGCAGCGCACCGTGCTACAGCGCCTCGTGCGCCGCTCGAGGCGACCATTGATAGATCTCACGGATCTGGCAGGCTGGAAGCTGGGTGTTACGCCGCGCACGGACATGGTTGGGATCGAGCGGGTGCGCGTATCCGGGTATGAGCGAGTCCATCGGCTGGACCCCGTCACCGCGGTCCAGGCACCTGCCGGATTGTCTCAGCTGAAGCGAAACGGCCGTCTCCATGCCCTGGCAGTTATTGGTGCGAAGCAGGTACCAACCCTGCTGACCGGCTTCGATGAGCAGCGTGTCGCGGGTGGTGACTGCAAAGTCACGGATCGTGACGGAGCAGATGCGCTCGACGCGCTCTCCCAGCCGGGGATCAGTCTCGAGGTCTGCGAAACTGTGCGGCTCCGGGGCTTGCGCAGCGGCGGTCATTGCAACGCTACCCATGACGCAGGCGAGTGCGCTCGCAGTAATAAGGTTCAAACGACGCATGCTTGTCTCCTCACTCTGGTTTTCGAGACAGCAAAGTTAACTCTGAACTTGCAAAAACTCCAGAATATTCTTGTTTCAGGAGTCTGACGCTGCGGCGCATTTGCGCTTTGGCCCCGTCCGGCCTAAATGGCGCGCCATGAGCGCACCCACGCCTTCCGCCCTCGACCGCCGGTTTTCGGTGGCACCGATGATGGACTGGACCGACCGGCACTGCCGGGCGTTTCACCGTGTCTTCACGCGCCGGGCACTTTTGTACACCGAGATGGCGGTGGACCAGGCCGTGATCCGCGGCGATACCGGCCGCCTGATCGGCTTTGATCCGGCCGAGCATCCGGTGGCGATCCAGCTGGGCGGCGCCGACCCTAAAAGCCTGGCCGAGGCCGCGAAGATCGCCGAGCAGTTCGGCTACGCTGAAGTGAACCTCAATGTGGGCTGCCCGTCCGACCGGGTGCAGTCGGGCAAGTTCGGCGCGTGTCTGATGCGCGAGCCGGAGCTGGTGCGCGACTGCCTCATCGCCATGGCTGAGGCGGTTTCCATCCCCGTCACCGTCAAGCACCGGCTCGGCGTCGACGATCAGGACCCTGAAAAAACTTTGTTGGCCTTCGTGGACACCGTGGCCCAGTCAGGCGTCACCAGCTTTGCCGTCCACGCCCGCAAGGCCTGGCTGAAGGGGCTGAGCCCGAAGGAAAACCGCGACGTGCCGCCGCTGGATTATGCGCTGGTTCACCGCCTGAAGGCCGAGCGGCCCGAGCTTGAGATCATCCTCAATGGCGGGCTCGCCGATCTTGACGCCGCGCTCGCCGCGCAGGCACCGAAGACTGGCGTGAGGCTGGACGGTGTCATGCTGGGGCGCGCGGCCTATCACACGCCGTGGATTTTAAGCGAAGTCGACAGCCGGATGTTCGGCGAGGCCGATCCGGTGAGCGATCCGGTGGACGCGCTGTTTGCCTACCGCCCCTATATCGAAGGCGAATTGTCCAGGGGCACGAGGCTGCACGCCATCACCCGCCATATGCTGGGTCTTTTTTCGGGCCGTCCCGGCGCGCGCAAATTCCGCCAGATCCTGTCTGAAAAGGCCAACCGGCCCGGCGCCGGATGGGACGTGGTGGAGGCGGCGCTGGCCGCCGTAGCGCCGGAGCGTGTGGCGGCGTGATCGAGTATCTTCCGTTCATCGCCGCCCTTCTGGCCGTGGGTGCCGGTGCCGGCCTCATCGCGGGCATGTTCGGCATTGGCGGCGGGGTCGTCATGGTTCCGGCCATGTATTACGTGCTGTCGGCGCTGGGATACGCCGAGACGGCCATGCACGCCGCGGTGGGGACCTCGCTGGCGGTGATCGTGGCGACGTCGCTGCGCTCGGTGGCCGCCCACGCCAAGCGCGGCGCGGTGGATTTTGCGGTGCTCAAGGCGTGGGCGCCGTGGATCGTGCTGGGCACGCTGGCGGGCGCGGCATTGGCCGACTTTGTGCCCGGCCGGGCGCTCACTGCGCTGTTTGGCGCGGTGGCGCTCTTGCTCTCGGCGCAATTCTTCTTTGGACGCCCTGACTGGAAGCTTGCTGACGACCTGCCCGGCCAGCCCCTGCGCGCAGTGCTGGCGAGCTTTATCGGGCTCATGTCGGCGCTTATGGGCATTGGCGGCGGCGTGTTCGGCGTCACCTTGATGAGCGTGTGCGGGCGCTCCATCCATACCGCTGTGGCCACATCGGCGGGCTTTGGCGTGGCGATTGGCCTGCCCGGCGCTGTCGGATATATGATCGCCGGGCTGGACGAGGCTGGCCGCGCACCGTTCTCGCTGGGCTATGTGAACATGGCCGGGTTTGTATGCCTGGCCGCCGCGGCGGTGTTCCTGGCGCCGGTGGGCGCGTCGCTGGCCCACAGGCTGAACGCCGCCCGCCTGAAACAGGCGTTCGCGGTTGGATTGCTGCTCGTCGCGGTGAACATGATCCGCGAAGCGATAATGATCGGCTAATTGCCGGTCTCGGCTTTCAACGCCGCCCGGTAGGCCGCCTCGCGCTCTTTGAGCTCGTCCTTCATGGCCAGGCGCTCGTCATGGCTCATGGCGGTCCAGCGGCCCAGCTCCTCCATGGTGCGGAAACATCCCACACAGATGGACTGGCCCGGATCAACCAGGCAGATCTTCTTGCAGGGGGACCAGATGGGCTTGCTCATGGGGCCGTCATATAGCCGGGTGCCATAAAGGCGCAAGGCGCGCTGGCGTTTGCGAACGAATTAAGTATTGTGACGCCCCGTTGACGAAGGGGCTGCGGTGCCTCGGGGAAACCGGCACCGCCACGCATCAGGGACAGTTCACAATGCTGGAAGACGCTGGCCTGCAGCTGCGCAGCCTGCTTGGTATTTTCGCGTTTCTCGCCATCGCCTGGGTGCTGGGGCCGCGCAAGAAAATCCCGCTCATGCTCATCGCCGGCGCGGTGTCAGTGCAGTTCGTGATCGCCGTCGCCCTGTTCTCCTTTGCGCCATCGCGCGCCTTCCTGTCCTCGCTCACCGGGGTGGTGGAAGTGCTGCAGCGCGCCACGACACAGGGCACCAGCTTCGTGTTCGGCTATCTGGGCGGCGGCGAGATGCCGTTTGTGATCCGCGAGGGCGCCGAAGGGCTCACCTTCTCCTTCGCCTTCCAGGCTCTGCCCATGGTGATCGTGCTCTCGGCTCTGTCGGCGCTTTTATGGCGCTGGCGGATCCTGGAGTTTGCCGTGCGCGGCTTCGCGGCGCTGTTCCGGCGCATCCTCAACCTGTCCGGTGCTGCGAGCCTTGGCGCGGCGGCAAACATTTTCCTCGGGATGACCGAAAGCCCGGTGCTGATCCGTCCGCGCCTGCCCACCATGAGCCGCTCTGACCTGTTCTTGATCATGACTGTGGGCTTTTCCACCGTCGCCGGCTCGGTGATGGCGATTTATGTCAGCCAGCTCTCCGGTATCTTGCCCGACGCGGCCGGCCACATTCTCACCGCCTCGCTGATCTCGGTGCCGGCTGCGGTGGTGCTCGCCCGGCTCATGCATCCCCAGGATCAGACCGAAGAGCAGGCTGAGAAAGAGAAGATTCCAGTCAATCTCTACCATTCCTCCATGGATGCGCTGACCGTCGGCGTATCTGACGGCGTGCGCCTGTTTGTGAACATCATCGCCATGTTGCTGGTGTTCACGGCTATCGTGGCGCTCGTGAATTTCTCCCTCGATGGGCTGCCGGACGTGTTCGGCGCGCCGCTCAGCGTAGAGCGGGCCCTGGGCTGGCTGTTCGCGCCTTTGGTCTGGCTGGCGGGCGTGCCCTGGGCCGAGGCGTCGCCTGCGGGCACGGTGATGGGCTTTAAAACCGCCCTCAACGAGATCTTCGCCTATGACGCGCTGGCCAATCTCTCCGACCAGATGAGCCCGCGAACCCGCCTGATCATGACCTATGCGGCGTGTGGATTTGCGAACTTCTCCTCGGTGGGCATTCTGGTGGGCGGGCTGATCGCCGTGGCCCCCAGCCGCCGCGAAGACATCCTCAACCTGGCGCCCCGCGCCCTGATCTCCGGCACGCTCGCCACGCTGATGACCGGCGCGGTGGTCGGAGCCCTGCCCATGTCGCTGTTCGGATAGGCTCCTAAATCATTTCCCTGCCGTCGCCGTGACGCGGGGAAACGGCGCGGTTGGCTGTTCTCGAGCAACACACATTCGTTTCCCGGTTCATCCCCCGGCGAAGGCCGGGGGTGAGACCGGGACCCCGCGCCTTGTCCATGAGAAACGCCCAGCACGCCTCACCGTCGCTCCAGCGTTTACCTGGAAAGCACGCGAGGCCCCGGTCCCGGCCCCGGCCTTCGCCGGGACACGGACCGGGGAACGGCGAAGTATTCGGGTTGTCTCAGGCCGTGAGATCCAGGCCGAGATCGAGCCAGCCGGGGTTCATCTCTTCAATCAGCCGGATCTTCCAGGCACGCCGCCAGCGTTTCAGCAGATACTCCCGGCGATAGGCGGCGGTGAAATCGTCGAAGGGCTGGAACCAGACCAGGCGTGTACAATTGTAAGTTCGCGTGAAGCCGGCGATCAGACCGTCCCGGTGCTCCCCGATTCGTTTGGGAAGATCACTGGTCATACCGGTATAAAGCACGCCTCTGGGCCGGTTTGTCATGACATAGACGAAGCAGGCGGCCATAGTTTTCTCGCGAGTATTTCAGCCCAGACATCTCCTTTAACACGAATCCGTTTCCCGGTTCATCCCCCGGCGAAGGCCGGGGGTGAGACCGGGACCCCGCGCCTTGTCCATGAGGAACGCCCAGCAGACTTCACCGTCGCTCCAGCGTTTACCCGGAACGGGCGCGAGGCCCCGGTCCCGGCCCCGGCCTTCGCCGGGACACGGACCGGGGAACGGCGAAGTGAAGGGTTTCAAAGGCAGCTAAACTTTTCGA
>Ga0136600_1000969_pt1 | contig 14091 bp, 14 predicted proteins | sample AntRauMFilla2698_FD_104634 | JGI IMG/M metagenome (GOLD analysis project Ga0136600, IMG submission 104634) | Saline lake microbial communities from Rauer Islands, Antarctica - Metagenome Filla 2 #698 | ecosystem: Environmental > Aquatic > Non-marine Saline and Alkaline > Saline | place...
CTAGCTCAAATTCTACTTTTTGACCATCATCAAGCTGGCTAAGACCTGCTTTTTCTACAGCGCTGATATGCACAAAAACGTCACTCTGTCCATTATCTGGTACAATAAAACCAAAACCTTTAACTTTATTAAACCACTTAACTGTACCTGTATTCATATTTTATTTTCCTATTATTAGTATATTTTTTTTAAATTAAATTTGTTATGTTTTTAAGACAAAAGTCCCCTTTTTTTGAAATTGATAATTAGTTATAGAAATCGAATGCCAGAAGGATTGATGATATAAAGAAGTAACGAATTTTTTAATTGAGAACCATACAAATTTACAAGATTTTGACTTTTTATCCCGCAAAAGTCAAGCATTATATTCAAACAGTGCTAAAGATTAGGTAAGAGAATAAGCAATAGATGGACAAAAATATATTACCCCTGCCATAATTGCACCCCAAATAATTAATCTAGCACCAGTATGATCTTCATGAAAATTTATTAATTTTATTTTAGTTAACAAAACTTCTGGTATGTTAAAGTGGCATGAAACGAGATAACTATTATTATATTTTAGCGTTGTCGTTTTATATGGGCTTATATTATTGCCATTTATACATCTAAATTTAATCTTAATATCGGAGTTTTCTGTAATTAATCCGTGAAGATTATTTCTAAATTTTTTGTAAGTTATAACGTCTATATTAAAATATTCCTCATTATTGTCTATAAAATATTCAACCAACCTGTTTAAAATATTATTGTTAGTAATGTAATCTATACTTTTGTAATGATATGAATTGGCTTCTTTAATTTGAATTTGAGATTTTGAATTTATAAAATAAAAAGTCATTATTATCGAAGTTTTTAATATATGTTTAAGCATTTTTCCTCTAAATATTTTATTTTGCCCATCAATTTCTTCTTGTTTTTAGATAAAAATCATTAAAATATCAACTATTTTTTTATTAATCTAATGAAAAATATTAATAGTTTGCTTATTATTTGGTTTAATGAGCTCATTTTGAATTAATATATATACAAAAGTTATCTATTATGACTAATATAACCTACTCTTGAATCTATTATTAATTCTTTAAATCTAATCTCTATCAAAAAAACTGAACCCATGACAAAAAATATTTTTAAAGCCATCATATTTTTCTTAGCCCATATTTATGGGGATGAGACAAGCTTAACTTTAGTTTGTTATACACAAGGTACATCTAATCCAAATTCCCCAAGTAATTCTTTTGAGTTTCTTTCAGAGCTTGATGATAAGAAGAGTTTAGAGCAAAGCGATGACCAACAAGAGACAGTATTAACTATACTTGATAACCATAATATGTGCTCGGCAGTACTAGTAAATACTAGAAATGAACACGAATCTTTCTTAGAAACTCCAGATTATTTTACACTAGTAAATCCATATATTAAGAAAAGAAAGAAAAAAAATAAAAGCATCCCTTTTCAAAGAAAATATATTTGTTCTCTTGAACATAAAGAGGTAAAAATATACAAAGATAGCAGCAAATATATCATTTTGTCAGAATCAACTTTTACTTTAGAAGGTGGAGATGTAGATGGAGAATGGGATTTAGATTTTCATTATTCTAATTCTTTTTTGGCTAAAGTTCTAGATGATGATAGTATTTTTTCTGTATTAGTCTCAGTTCCATCCACCATAAATAATATGTTTTTTGATAAGCTAATTAAAAAAAATATATTAGTAGGGGGGGACTTATCTGTCACTCCAGAATGGATGGAGGAAGAAGATGTAAATATTGAGCCAATTAAATTAAGTAGTGCTTTAGCAACAAAACGTGACGGAAAAACTTTTTCTTTAAATGAATGCTTATTCCAAAACCCAAAAATTCAGCTAAAAGCAAGACCGTCAATTAAGAGTACGAACACACAAAAAAGATTAACTCTTCCAGCATTACCCTCTTCTTGTGTATCAGGTACAGACCAAACTGTAGATGAAAAAGACACAGAATCTTTATTAAAACAAGAAGCAAGAGGCACTGATTTTACAATAAAAGGAAATTTAACTGTCTCTTTTTTAACTTCTAAAAATCCTAGAAAACCAGCAGAGCCAAATAATCTTATTGTAATAAATGCTAAGGCTGAAATACCTAAAAGATTTAATTTTAACTCTGATAGCATCGTAGTATCTGGAATTTTGTGTAAAAGTATGTTCCGCAAGATTGCAAAGTATTACAAGAATCATAATTCAACCCGCACGGAACCTCATCTCATAAGTGTGATAGAAGACGATAAATTACATGATGAAATTACAAAAGCAGGATCAGTAATAAAATATCAGAAAATAACGAGATATTATACAAATTTACCTATATTTTCTACTTTTGATAATGGTGAAATAAGCTTAAATTTGCATCCAACAGCATTAACATCAATATTCCTGTCTTATGAAGGAGCTTACTATCAAGGTGATAAGATTTATTCTTACTTGGATTTTGTAAATAGGTCTTTACAACAAAACCCAGAAAAAAAATCAAGCGTTAAAGATGATTTACTACAAGATTGTATTGGATTAACTAGTAAAGATTTAGTTATTACCAATAAAGGTAAAAAAGTAACTTTTGGTAAGCCTCTTTATAAAGAGCACAGATATGCAGGGCCCTATTTATACGAAGAAATAAATGAGCCCATGTCTATTTTTTCACCGAGAGTAATTCACTCCTCATCTAATCCTACATCTTTTTCAAGCACAGCTAGCGTAGGACCAGCAGCTTTTGGTTCTGGTGGCTCTATTGATGAGGATGAAATTTACGATTTATTCAAGGATATTGACAAGGCAGGAGAAGTGTCAGTTGAAGAAGAGCCTTCTTCATCATTAACTTCTACTACCGCTGTAACGCTTTAATATCATTTAATTTGAATTTGCCAGAGTTTGTTATAGCTACTATCTTTGTTTAGTAATTCTTCATGAGTGCCTGACTCTATGATTTTACCTTTTTCCATTACTATAATCTTATCCATAGATTTTAAAGTTGATAGTCTATGGGCTATGGCTATAACAGTTGTGTTTGTGTGGGCTAGTAAATCATCTAAAGCTGTTTTAATGTAACTTTCAGTTTTAGAGTCTAGGCTACTAGTTGCTTCATCTAAGATTAAAATAGAAGATTTTTTTAATATTGCTCTTGCTATACCTAATCTTTGCTTTTGCCCCCCACTTATTCTTGAGCCTTTTTCACCAAGTAAGGTGTCGTATCCATCTGGTAAGGATAAAATATCTTCATGGATATGAGCTAATTTACATGCATTAGCTATATCTTCATCAGAAGCATTTAGGTTGGCTACTAAGAGGTTTTCTCTTATAGTACCGTGTAATACTGATATCTCTTGTGGAATTATTGATATTGATTTTCTCAGGTCGATTTGTTTTAAATCTTTGATATTATAATTACCTACTCTTATCTCTCCTTCTGAAATATCCATGTAACGCATTATACTTTTAATCAAAGTGGTTTTACCTGCCCCACTTGTACCTACAATACCAATTTTTGCTCCTTTTGGTATGGATAAAGATAAATTATCAATGGCAATTTTATTGTTATACTTTATGCTAACGTTACAAAAATCAATTTTTCCTGATAAACCATCGGTAATTGTTATAGGATTTTCAGGGTCTTTCACTGCAATCTCTTCACTTAGCAAATCATATGAAAGTTTTAATTTTGCATAGCTTGGACTTATATCATATAAGATTGTGACGATTAAATTTTCAAGTTGATAGTGTAGTTTAAAGGTAGTCATTGTAACAAAAGTGAAGGTACCAGCTGATATGTCACCATTTTGAAAACTATAAATTAAAAAGTAAAATTGCACAGCATTCATAACTACAATTAAGACTGTATCAACCAAATCTACACCAAAGGCATCAAACTTAAGATTAGCTCTACTGGCGTTTCTCCATCTTACAATAGAAGGTGAAATAACTTTTTCCATAATCGATTTAAAGGTACTGATGATTTTCACAGTGGAAATATTAGATATGATATCGTTAATGATTCCAATACCATTTTGTGATTCTTTAGTGTAATTTTTTTCATATCTTAGTTTATATCTAAGTAGTCCAAAAATCATAGGAGAGTAAATTAAGATAAATACCAAAACTATGAGTGCAGATGATTTACTAACTATCCATAAAAAACCCATAGTTATGAACAAAGTTAATACTAACCTAAAAAATTTGGGTACGTGAACTACTAAGGTTGCTATACTTTGTCTAAAATCTGCAACTTTATTGGAAACATCACCACTTAATTTACCTTCAAACCATATCAAAGACTGATTAGATAACTTGGATAAGTAAAATGTGATGTTGTACTCTAACAATACAGGTAAATATTTTGCATTTAAAACCCTAGTTAGAAAATAACCAAAATGATGTGTCAATTTTAATAAAACGAAGGTGGTAAATAAGAAGTTAATATTATCGAATTGATTAGTAGAAATGGTATCTATAATTCTTTTAATCTGGAAACTAACAATAACTTCAGCTACGGAAATCACTAACATAACAATCATAAGTAATATAAAATATTCTTTATGTCTTTTTATTATATCTAACAAGTAACCTGACAAGCTTTTCATTTATCCCCAATTTTTAAGGATAATACTAGCATTTTAAGCTGTTTAAAGCTAGACAACTTTTAAAATATCGCTCCATTTTGTAGTGTATTTTGCAGAGCACATTTCTCTTTTTTGTGCCCACTTTCTATTTAATCCTTCAGCTAAATAATATATTTCACAACCTTTTTTATTTAAAAGGTCGATTGTGGGCATAATCATTTCTTGTTTAGGTAATTTGGTATTAAAAAAATTATGTTGGTACGAAGAGCTTGGACTTAATCCTAAGAGCATCACACCAGCTTTTTTATAAGATATGTCTTTTTTATATATCTTATCTAAAAGTAGCTTAATTTGGCCTATTAAGTATGAGGTATCATTTGTTGGGTAATCTAAATTAGTAAAAGCACTATTATAATATGGTTTTTTATTATACTTATTACTTTTTATAAATATTCCGATACCCGATGGCTTGCTGTTTTGCTCTCTAGCTTTTTTAGCAGCCTTTGCAATAAAATGAGCAAGAGATTCAGCCAACTCTATCTTGGTTGTTATTAAATTGCCAAAGCTTCTAGAGCTTACTATATTTTTTTTATTTTGAACTTCTTGTAGCTCTAGGCAACTTACACCTTGAAGTTCAAGAGCTATTCTTTGTATAACCACGTTAAATTGCTGCTTTATAACTTTACTATTGGTATTTAAAAAATCCTGTGCATTTTGGATGCCTAAATCATTTAATTTATATGCAGTTTTATAACCTATACCCCATATATCTTTAACATCGACTAAAGATAGTAATTCTTTACATTCGTTTTTGTATATAAAATATGGATTGTATATATGTTTTTTTGCGATCAAATTAGCAAATTTTGCTAGTACTTTAGTTTTCCCTACACCTATAGTTGTTGGAATACCTAAAAATTTATATATTTTTTCGTAAACTTCTTTGCAAATTTTTTCATCAATATTTTTAGTAAAAACAAAAGCTTCATCAACAGAGTAAACTTCAAAATTTTCAAAGCAAGACTTAATTATAGACATTACTCTTTTAGACATATCCCCATACAATGGATAATTTGATGATAAGTAAGTAATATTGTGTTTTTTTACTAGAGTTTGACACTTAAAAAAGGGCTCTCCCATTTTAATACCAAGTTCTTTAGCTTCATTAGAGCGCGCAATTACGCATCCATCATTATTAGATAATACTATGACAGGCTTATTATTTAACTTAGGGTTAAATACTCTTTCACAGGAAACATAAAAATTATTACAGTCTATTAAGGCGTACATATTTAAAACTTATGAATAACAGAAGTTACAACACCCCATATTATTAACTCTTGGTTTTCTTTGATTTCAATTGGTTTATATGCTTCATTTTCTGATAATAAATAGGTTTTAGACTTATTTATTTTTAGTCTTTTAACAGTTAATAACCCATCAAGTGCTGCTATAACAATTTTACCATCTTTAGCTATTTCACTTTTATCTACTACTAATATATCTTCTGGATAAATTCCCACATTTTGCATGGAATCCCCTGTTGCTTTTACAAAAAAAGTAGAGGCAGGACTTTTAATAAGATGTTCATTTAAATCTAAGCTGTTTTCAATATAATCATCTGCAGGAGAAGGGAAGCCTGCTTGAACCTTACAAGAGAACATAGGAATTTTATATCCTTTGTTGGAGATAAAATTCATCACATCATTTTCAAGGCTTAAAGGGATTCTAATTGGTTTTGTAGACTCTTTATACTTACCTTGACCAGAAGGTCTTCCGGCACCTTTTCTATAACCACCACGCATTACTTTACACCTGAAATTAATATTAACTTAAGAATAATGTACGTTATTCAAATACTCAAGTGTTTTTATTAAAATGTCTTTTACAGAGTATGTATCCAACAAGTGCGGCTGGGCAGCTACCTAATAAAACACCTATTTTAACGTAATTTAAAATATATAATTTGCTAAAGGCAAGATTGCCAATAAAAAAGCTCATGGTAAAGCCTATACCTGTTAAGATACTTACAAATAATATATCTAACAAACTTATAGATTTTAATTTATACAAACCAAGTTTTACCCCAATTAAAATAAAAGTAGTCACCCCTATTGGTTTACCTATAAATAATCCTAAGGAAATACCCATAACCAAGGGATTAGTTATAGTTTGTAGAATATTGGCATCTAAAGTTACTCCTGCATTTACAAAAGCAAAAAGAGGCAATACAAGATAAGCTACAAATGCATGGATTTTGTTTTCAATTTCAACAAGGTTTTTATCAGGCACAATTGAGCTAAGTAAAACACCTGCAATTGTTGCATGGACGCCTGATTTAAAAATCAGTAGCCATAATATGAATCCAAGCAAAGATAATATTAAGTAATTAAATTTATTTTTTAAAATATAAAAGCCGATAACATGCGCGAAAATTGACATTGATAAGTAATTGTAGTTTAAAACTTTAGTAAAAAAGATACTGATAACTAAAATAGCTGCAATATCATCAAAAATAGTAATAGCTACTATTAAGGCTTTTAGTTTCTTTGGGATTTTAGGAATCAAACTTATAATAGCAAGAGTAAAAGCAATATCAGTTGCAGATGGGATAGCCCAACCATTAATAAATATTGTCTTATAGGTAAACAAACAAAAAATACATATTGGAACAATAAATCCCCCCAAAGCACCCATTAATGGAACTTTATAGGCATTTTCCCCAGATAAATGACCTGTTGTAAACTCTCTTTTTAGCTCAAGACCTATTAAAAATAAAAACATTGCCATAAGGCCGTCGTTAACTAAAAGATGTAAAGGTTTATGTAATAACAAAAATGAAATTTCAAAGTTTTTTACTGTGTAGTATATTTCTTTGCCACCAGAATTACTTATTAATAAAGCAGCAAAAGATGAGAATATTAATAAAAATCCACCTAAGGATTCTACTTTTAAAAAATTCAATAAATTTTTGATTCTAAACATATTAAAGATATAGACTAAAAACAAATGAATTTAAAGAAATTGAAGTGGTTTTATGCTTACAAAAGAAATTGAAAAGATAAAATTTGGTGACAATAAAATTAGTTATAATATAGTTGAAACAGAAATATCTAATTTTTTAGCTATTGCACTTGATGGAAAACTTGTTTGGTTTGATTATGTTAAAAGGCATAATCTAAAAAACAAATTATCATTATTTTTAAAAAGAAGAAAAGGTTATTTGGTAAAGCATGAAGAACATATTTTCACAAAGGCAAGTTATCAAATTGAAGAATATCTTGCTAGAAAAAGAGATTTTTTTGAATTAGACATTGTTTTTTTTGGTACTGATTTACAAAAAAAAGTTTGGGACTGTATTTTAGCTATTCCTGTGGGTGAAACTATAACTTATACAGAGCTTGCTCAAAAAATTGAAAACCCAAAAGCCATAAGACCAGCAGCTTCTGCTACTGCAAATAATACATTACCCATAATTGTACCTTGTCATAGAGTGGTTAATAAAAATCATAGTAAGTGTGGTTATGCTGGTGGAATTGAAATTAAGAATATGCTTTTGGATTTAGAAAAATAATTTAATGTATTGTAATTTGACTGGTTAATAACTAAAATCAAACATATCAACTTTGGCAATGTCATGATTGTAATAAACTTATGTAAATCCCGTCAGGCCCGGAAGGGAGCAGCGGTAGCATTACTTTATGTACTTTTATGACATAGCCACCCTTTACGGAAAATTATGTCAGAATATATAGCCCTTGCTAGAAAATGGCGACCAAAATCCTTAAATGACCTCGTTGGCCAACAACATATAATAGATTTCTTTAAAAACAGTTTTGCTAAACAAAAAATTCATCATGCTTATTTATTAAGTGGTACAAGAGGCGTAGGCAAAACTAGTATAGCCAGAATTATTGCAAAAAACTTATGTTGTGAAAATACTACTGAATATCTAGCATGTAGCAAATGTAGAACTTGTAAAGATATAGAAGATTTTCGCCATTTAGATGTAATCGAAGTTGATGCTGCTTCTAAAACCAAAGTAGAAGATACAAGAGAAATATTAGATAATCTTGATTATCTGCCAGGTGAAGCTAAGTTTAAGATTTATATCATAGATGAAATTCACATGCTTTCTAAGCATAGTTTTAACGCTCTTTTAAAAAGTTTAGAAGAACCCCCTTCTTACGTTAAATTTATTTTTGCTACCACTGAACCAGAAAAAATACCTGACACAATAAAATCAAGATGTGTCCACTTAAGGCTTCAAAGTATTTTAACTTCTGATATAGAAAAAAGAATAGAATATATAACTAAAGAAGAGCAAATTAAGGTTGATAAAGAAGCTGTTGAGCTCATTGCAAAGCATGCTAAAGGTAGCATGAGGGATGCTCTTAGTTTATTAGAGCAATCTTGTTTTACAGGAGAAAATCTCACCCTAGAATCTGTCCAAAAAATGCTTGGAATTGTTAGCCATGAAAACATAAAACTCATATTACAGCATGTTTTAAATAAAGATGTTAATAAAGCCATGGATATAACAAGGGCTTTGGTATTAAATGGGTTTGATAGCATGAGTATCGTTGAGCAGCTTTTAAAGGTGGTTTACGAATTAATTCTGGCTAAAGCTTCTGGTTATACAAAAAATTACGAAGATTCAAAAAATATCTTCTTTGATGTTAGTGAAAATGTATTACATCATATCTACCAAGTTATTTTGCACAGTAAAGAAGATGTAATGATTAGTTTCGATCAGACCATGGCTCTTGATGTATTAATTATTAGATTAATTCAATACTCCCCTAAAAAAGTAGCTTTGGCACCTATTACCGAAGATTTTTCAGATAGTAACGACTTTGTTGAAAATACGGCAAATACCAAAAAAAATAACTTTGAGAAAATAAGAGACGTTGCGACTAATCAAGATAAAATAGCAATAAATAATATTGCTCAAGAAAATGGCGTTATAACAGAGAATGAAAGTATCCCGGTAACTCTTGAAGTTAAAAAAGATAAAGATATCGAGTTTATTGAAAAAGCGCAAAAAGATACTAAAGATATATGGTTTGAAACTTTTAGCAAATTAGATTTGCAAGGCGTAAGTAAGTTAGTGGCTAAAAATTCTAGCTTAGTAATTATAAAAGGTAACAATTGGGTGTTTTCAATTAATGAAAAATTCAAAAACTTAGTTTCAGAACATATAATTCAGACTATCAATAAGCAAATTTGTAAGGTAACTAAAAACGAAAATGTATTATGTTCTTATGAAGAACATAATACTGTTAGTATTGTGACACCAAACGATGAAATTAATAAAAAAAATCGAGCTATTTATGAAGAAAAAAAACAACAAGTAGCTAAAGATGAAGTTTCTTCATCAATTATGAATAAGCTTAATGGAAAACTAATAATAAAAGAGTAGATAATGAATATAAATTTTGAAGAATTATTAAAAACAGCTACTAAACTAAAAGAAAATATAAAGCAGAATCCTATGCCTGATTTTAAAGTCCAGGGTGAAAGTGGTGCTGGAATGGTGAAGATAATACTAGATAGCAAATATAGAGTCTTAGATATAAATATTGAGGATGAGGCTTTAACTATGGGGAAAAATCCAGTACAGGACTTGGTTAAAGCTGCTTTTAACTCTGCTTTAAATCAGATTCAAGAAAAACTACAAGAGCATGCATCAAAGTCTTTTGGGGAAGTTTTTAAATAAATGGAACATAGTAAGCTTTTTATAAAACTAATAGATTCACTCAAACGTATGCCAGGTGTTGGTAGCCGCTCCGCACAAAGAATGGCTTTTTTTATGTTAGATAAAGAACCAAAAGTTGCTAAATTAATTAGTGATAATATACAGCAATGCCTAGAGGTGCTAAAAAATTGTCAACAATGTAATATTTTAACTGAAGCAAATATTTGTGATATTTGTTCTAGTCTTAAAAGAGACAATAAAACGGTTTGTATTGTAGAGTCGCCTAGTAATGTAATAGCGATTGAAAATACTGGAGTTTATAAAGGTGTTTACTTTGTTTTAAAAGGTGTGCTTAACCCAATGGATGGCATTGGCCCAGATGAGATAAATTTACCAAAACTTGAAACTTTATTAAAAGGTAAACTTTTTAAAGAGGTTATCTTGGCATTAAGTTCAACTGTTGAAGGTGAGGCTACTAGCTATTATATTGCAAATATGGCTAACCAATATGGTTTAAAATCATCTAAAATTGCTCATGGAATTCCTATGGGTGGAGAACTTGAGTATATTGATGCACAAACCATATCAACGGCACTAACCCATAGATTAAATTTAGATAAGTAGAGTATAAAATGTTTAAAAGTTTTACGAATAAAATCAGTGATATAATAAACAGTATTAAAGGTAGAGGCCGAATTACTGAGGAAAATATATCTCAGATTATAGATAGTGTTAAAGATATATTAATTGATGCTGACGTTAATTTTGATGTGGCTGAAAAATTTATTGAGCGTTTGAAACAACGTGTTATTGGTGACAAAATAGCTAAATCAATCAAGCCAGATCAATATTTATTAAAAGAATTACATGAGGAGCTAACTAATTTATTTACTTCAGAAAATCAGCAGCTTAATTTAAAAACTAGACCCCCTGCGGTAATATTGATGTGTGGTCTACAAGGTAATGGTAAAACTACAACTGTTGCTAAGCTTGCAAAGAAGCTTCAAGAGCGTAAAAAAACCGTTCTAACAACATCTTTAGATATATATAGACCAGCTGCCATGGAGCAACTATTAAAATTAAGTAAAGACCATGATTTTGAGTGTTCTTTACTTTTAGGATCTAAGTCTATTAAAGATATACTAAAAAATGCTTTAGCTGACGCTAAAAAAAGCATGGCTGATGTTCTTATTGTGGATACAGCTGGTCGTTCTAAGTTTGATAAAGAATTAATGGAAGAGTTAAAAGAAATTCAAAAGCAAAGTAATCCTGTTGAATCTCTTTTAGTTGCAGATAGTATGCTTGGCCAAGAAGCTGCTAATATTGCCAAAAATTTTAATGAAGCAATTGGCATTACTGGAATTATACTTACTAAAACAGACGGGGATAGTAGAGGTGGAGCTTCCATATCTATGCTTGAAGTATCTAAGTCACCAATAAAATTTATTGGTACAGGTGAAAAAATTGATGATTTCGAAAATTTTGATGCAAAAAGATTTGCAAATAGAATTTTAGGTCAAGGTGATATTTTATCATTGATTGAGGAAGCTAAGGCTTTACAAAAAAATTCAAACGTTTCAAAAATAAAAAGTAAAATTAATCTAGTAGATTTTCAAAAACAAATCAAACAATTATCTAAGCTTGGGGGTTTTTCTAAAATTGTTAGTAAGCTCCCAGGTGCTAGTAAAGTAAATCAATCCCAAATTGATAATGGACAACAAACTATGCTTGATTATTCTGTTATTATCGACTCAATGACAAAAAAAGAAAAAAATAGTCCTGAGTTATTAAATGCTTCAAGAAAGCTTAGAATATCTAAAGGTTCAGGGATAAATGTCAATAAAATCAATCAACTAATTCAGCATTTAAAAATGATGCAGAAGTTTTCTAAAAAGACTAAAGCCAATTCTAATAAATCAAAGTTAGGTTTATGGCCTTTTTAACTTCACAAACACATTTTTTTTTTGTATCATCTAATTTTTGGAGAACTAATGGTAGTTATACGTCTAGCAAGATCAGGAGCTAAGAAACGTCCTTTTTACCACGTGGTAGCATGCGACAAGCGCAACAAACGTGATGGTAAATACATTCAACGTCTTGGTTATTTTAACCCCCTAGCAGTAAACAACGCTGTAAAACTTAAACTAGACCTTGAAGGTTTTACTAAGTGGATTGGTTGTGGTGCTCAAATGTCAAAAAGAGTTGAAGCACTTTACAAAGAATTTAATAAGGCACCTGCTGCTTAATGTCTAAAGTAAGCCAAATGATACCCATCGGTAAATTTGGCTCTCCTTTTGGAGTTAAGGGCATTTTGCACTTTGAATTCTTCACAAGAAACAAAGATATTCCGAAGTACAGGTTATACTACTTGTACAAAAAAGAAGAAAAGTTATTTGAAAAATGCAATATAAAATTTTCTAATAATGGAAATGGTGTAAAAGCTGACGTTTCTTTTGTTCAAGATAGAGAAGAGGCTTCCAAACTTACCAATAGGAATATTTACATTGATAAACAAGAAATATTAGTGCGCGAAAAAGAATATCTTTGGAGTGACCTAATTGACTGTAACGTTTTTGATGAGAGTAATAACTTACTTGGGAAGGTTGTTAATATTATTTCTATATCTGAAAATGATGCTGTGATTCTAGATACTAATCATTCCTTTACCTTCGACACGTCCCTAATAGTTAAAACTATCAATACATTGGAAAAAGTAATCGTTATTGATAAAGATTATTTAGTTTAATGAAAATAGAAGTAATCTGTGCCCTACCTGAAATATTTAATGCCTTAAATTACGGCATTAACAAAAAAGCTATTGATTCAAATAAAGTTGAAATTACGATAACTTCCCTGTGGGATTTTGTTGAAGAAAACAAAAGACTTGATGATGCCCCTTTTGGTGGTGGTCCTGGAGTAATAGTTAGATATGCTCCCTTATCTAAATCGATTGAATCTGCTAAAAAAAGGTTACCTAACGCCAAAGTTATTTATATGTCACCCCAGGGACAAACCTTAAAGCAAGATTTTTATGAAAAAACCTCTTTTACAGAGCTTATAATCATATGTGGAAGATATGAGGGTATAGATGAAAGAATAATCGACGAGTACGTTGATATAGAGCTTTCAGTTGGAGATTACATATTATCAGGCGGTGAATTTGGTGCTTTAATTGTAATAGATAACTTTATAAGACAAATTCCTAATGTATTAAATAATAAATTGTCATTAGAGGATAGTTTTTCTAACAATTTGCTAAAATATCCTCAATATACTAAACCTAGATCTATAAATGGGGTTAAAGTTCCTGATATACTATTAAGCGGTAACCATAAAAAAATTAATTTATGGCGTTTAGAGCAAAGTGTAAAGATAACAAGAGAAAAAAGACCGGATTTACTGGACAAAAAATCCTAACAACCGGTATAATAATTTTTTATTGAGGTTAATATGAATTTAGTTCACGAGTTTGAGCAAAAGCAAATAGAAAAGAATGAGATTCCGTCTTTTAGAGCCGGTGATAATGTTTGCGTAAGCGTAAAAGTTAAAGAAGGTACAAGAGTTAGATTACAAGCATTTGAGGGCATTGTAATTGCTGTTAAAAACAGAGGTATAAACTCTGCTTTCACAGTAAGAAAGATTTCAAACGGCGTTGGTGTTGAAAGAGTATTTCAAACACATTCACCTATAATTGAGAAGATTTCTTTAACAAGACGAGGTTCTGTAAGAAGTGCTAAGTTATACTACCTAAGAGAATTATCAGGTAAAGCAGCTAGAATTAAAGAAAAGCTTCCTGCTAAAAG
>Ga0136600_1000970_pt1 | contig 14067 bp, 13 predicted proteins | sample AntRauMFilla2698_FD_104634 | JGI IMG/M metagenome (GOLD analysis project Ga0136600, IMG submission 104634) | Saline lake microbial communities from Rauer Islands, Antarctica - Metagenome Filla 2 #698 | ecosystem: Environmental > Aquatic > Non-marine Saline and Alkaline > Saline | place...
GGTGGCGCGCGAGCTGGGCGGCCTGCTCACCGCGCGCGAACAGGATCTGGCCGCGGTCACGCGCGAGATGGCCGATGAAGTCCATGCCGACGAGAGCGCGCTTCTGGACCGGATGACCCGGCTGGAGGCCGATATCGAGCGGCGCCATTCCGAGCAGTATTACAGGTTCAGCGCGTCGGCGGCCTATTACGGCATCGTCCAGGCGCGGATCCGTGAACTGCGCGAGGAGCGGGTGGAAGGTCTGCAGACCTTCACCGAGTTCACCGAGCGCCGCCTGGCGCCGGCCATGAACACGGTGGAGGCGGTTTCAAAACGCCTTGAATCCATGTCCGAACACCTGGCGCGGGCGACCCAGCTTCTGTCCACCCGGGTCGCCCTGACCCAGGAACGCCAGAGCCGTGAATTGCTGGAGGCCATGGCGAGCCGGGCCAAGCTTCAGCTGCGCTTGCAGCAGACGGTGGAAGGGCTCTCCATCGCGGCGATCACCTATTATCTCGTCGGCCTGATCGGTTATCTGGCCAAGGGCGCAAAGGTCGCGGGCATGCCTTTGGACCCGGAGCTGACCATGGCGGTATCCATTCCCATTGTGGCGATCAGCCTGGCTGTCGGTCTGAGATTTGTGCGCCGATCCATCGAGAAAGCGGAGGGCTAGGTCATGGCCAGAGACGATGCATCTTTTGACCGGGACGCTCGCGAGCGCCCCCATGCCGTCGTAATCGGCGCGGGGTTTGGCGGGCTGGCAGCGGCGGTCCGGCTGGGCGCGCGGGGCTTCCGGGTCACGGTCGTTGAAAAGCTCGATGCGCCGGGCGGACGGGCCTATGTGTTTCGCGAGGGCGGTTATGTCTTTGACGCCGGACCCACCATCATCACCGCGCCGTTTCTGCTGGAGGAGCTGTGGACGCTCGCCGGCCGGCGGATCGAGGATGATATCAAGCTTGAAGAGATCGACCCGTTTTATGGCATCCGCTTTGACGACGGCACGGTCTTCCATTGCTCGCGCAACGCCGAGGCCATGCGCGCCGAGGTGGCCAAATTCTCACCCGAAGACGTGGCCGGGTATGAGCGCTTCCTTCTGAAAAGCAAGCAGATCTTCGAGATCGGCTTTGAAAAGCTTGGCCATGTGCCGTTTCACAAGCTAACCGACATGGCGCGCATCGCGCCGGACCTGTTGCGCTTCTCCGGCCATCGGTCGGTCTATTCGCTGGTGTCACAATATGTGAAGAACGAGAAGGTGCGCATCGCGCTCAGCTTCCACCCGCTTCTCATCGGCGGCAATCCGTTCTCGGCCAGCTCCATCTACTGCCTGATCTCCTATCTGGAACGCCAGTGGGGTGTGCACTTCGTCATGGGCGGCACTGGTGAGCTGGTAACCGGGCTCGCCGGCCTCATCGAAGGCCAGGGCGGCCAGGTGCGCTGCAATGTCGAGGTGGAGGAAATCACCGTGGAGGATGGCTGCGCCACCGGCGTGCGCCTGGCCGACGGTGAACACATCAAGGCCGATATCGTGGTCTCCAACGCCGAGACCGGCCACACCTACAAGCGCCTGCTTTCGGGTGCCAAGCGCAAGCGCTGGACCGATGCGAAGGTGGAAAGCGCGCGTTATTCCATGAGCCTGTTCGTCTGGTATTTCGGCACGCGCCGGCGCTATGACGACGTGGATCACCACACCATCGTTCTGGGGCCGCGCTATAAGGGACTGCTGGACGACATCTTCAAGCACAAGGTGCTGGCCGAAGATTTCAGCCTCTACCTTCACCGCCCCACTGCCACCGACACCTCGCTGGCGCCGGATGGCTGCGACGCGTTCTACGTGCTCTCCCCGGTCCCCAATCTGGACAGCGGGACCGACTGGGAGGCCATGGCCGAACCCTACCGCCAAGCGATTGAAAAACGTCTGGAAGAGACGCTTCTGCCTGGGCTGAAAGACGCGGTGGAGGTGTCACGGGTGATGACGCCACTGGATTTTGAAGGCCGTCTGAACTCCACGCGCGGCGCGGCGTTCGGGCTGGAGCCGGTGCTCACCCAGAGCGCCTGGTTCCGCGCCCATAACCGCAGCGAAGATATCAAGAATCTCTACCTAGTAGGCGCGGGAACCCATCCCGGCGCCGGCGTGCCCGGGGTGTTGTCCTCCGCGCGCGTGCTCGACAGCGTCGTACCTGATGCGAGGACCCATGTCTGAACCCTACGCCAGCCCTTCCGATCTCGACGCGTGCCGCCGGGAGATACGCACCGGGTCGAAAAGTTTTTTCGCCGCCTCCCTTCTGCTGCCTGCGACTGTGCGCCGGGAGGCCTATGCGCTTTACGGTTTTTGCCGGCGCGCCGATGACGCGGTGGATCGCGGCGGGTCTCCGGCGGCGGCCTGCGCCGATCTTGCCGCGCGCCTGGACGAGATTTACGACGGACGTCCCGGCCCCGATCCGGTGGACCGCGCCTTCGCTGACTTGATCGAGGCGCGCGCGATTCCCAAAACGCTGCCAGCCGCCCTGATCGACGGGTTTGCCTGGGACGCTCACGGGCTTCGCTATGACACGATTTCCCAGCTGCGCGCCTACGCGGCGCGGGTCGCAGGCTCGGTCGGCGCGATGATGGCGCTGGTCATGGGCGCGCGCTCGCCCGAGGCGCTGGCGCGCGCCAGCGATCTGGGTGTCGCCATGCAGCTGACCAATATCGCCCGCGATGTGGGCGAGGATGCGCGAAACGGCCGGCTCTATCTGCCGCGCACCTGGATGCGCGAGGCGCGCCTCGACCCGGAGGCCTTCCTGGCCGACCCGAAATTCTCGCCGGAGCTCGGGGCGGTGGTGAACCGCCTGCTCAACGAGGCCGACCGGCTTTATGAACGGGCCCTGGCCGGCGTCGCGCTTCTGCCGCTGAGCTGCCGTCCGGCGATCCACGCCGCCGCGCGCATCTACCGCGAGATCGGCCGCGAGGCCCGCCGTGCCGGCTGCGACACTGTGAACGCGCGCGCCACCACCTCCACCACGCGCAAGCTCGGCCTCGCCGCGGCGGGTCTGGTGGACGCGGTGGTGCGGGGCGGCGACTGCGGTGCACCCGCTCTTATGGAGACCCGCTTTCTGGTGCACGCCGCACCGCCGGTTGCCGAAACGCCGCGCGAGCCGGCCTTCTGGCGGGTGGACGAGCACTGGGGCCGCATGGTGGACATTCTCCATGATCTGGAGGTTCGCGAGCGCAGCGCATCGACGGCCGGCATGACGCGCAGCGGGCGGGGCTGATGCGCGATTATCTTCCGCTCGTCTTTGAAGTCTTGCTCGCCGTTGTGGTGATCGGCTGGGGCGTGCGCGAGCTGATCCTGCTCAAGCGTGACGAATCGAGCAGCGAGCCCGGCGACGCTGGCTCCCGCCGGGATACAAGCGACCGCAAGTGATCACCGCGCCGGCTCACGCGGGCCTTCATCGCGGCCGGCCGGACGATGAACAGGACGCCTGATGGCGTCGCTCGATATTGTGATCCCCGCGCCTGCCGCGCCGGACCCTTTTTGCGGCAAGCGCGTTTGGCGTGTATCGCCCGATGGGTGGGGTGTTCCAGTCAGACGATAGGCGGCCTCACGGTGCCGGTTTGGTTGCGCCTCGCCACATCCCCTCGCGGGCGCTAGGGTGGCAACGCGCCATGGTGCGCACTAGTTGGCCGTTTTCGGCCCCGGCCCGCCCGGCGCGGCGACGCCACGAAGGACACGCCTTCATGATTGATGCGCCGCTCTGGACGCTCCTGCCTTTTGTCGGTGTGGTCTTTCTCGCGTCCCTAAGCGGCGCGCTCTTTCGCCCTGGCCAATGGTATAAAGATCTTGAGAAGCCTGACTGGACGCCGCCGGATGCGGTTTTCCCCATCGCCTGGGGCCTGCTCTATGTGCTGATCGCCTATTCCGCCTGGCGGGTGTGGGATGTCGCCGGGCTGGATGTGGCGCTGGCGGTGTGGGTGTTGCAACTGGCGCTCAATGCGGGCTGGTCGGCGGTGTTTTTCGGGATGCGGCGGCCGGGCCTTGCCCTGGCCGAGGTCAGCCTGCTCTGGCTCGCTGTGGCGGCCAATATCTACGTGTTCGCCCAGATCGATACCATCGCCGCCTGGCTTCTGGCCCCCTATCTGGCGTGGGCGACATTTGCCGGCGCACTCAATGGCGACATCGTAAGACGGCGCGCGAGGACGGCATGAGCGATCTACTGTTCGGCATAGAGATGTTGCTGATCTTTGGCGGGGTTCTCGCCTTCGCGGTCTGGGAGCTGGTCAAGCTCCACCTTGATGAAAAGCGCGAGAAGCGCGGCGAGTCCGAACCCGACGAATAGCCGATTCCACTGACAAGACCCGCTTAGAATGCTCTGGGCATGCGAAACGGCAGCAGGCACTTCACCCAGCTTGAGGAGAAGCGCTTCAGGTCGAGGCTTTCATGCATGAACAGGTGGCGCCCGCCCAACACATCGGTCTCCACCAGCGACCGCGAATAGAACGGCGTATCCTCCAGAGTCCGCACGACGCGCGCCTCACTGTCAGAGCGCGTTTCTCGCGCCACGCCCCATCCCACATTCGGCAGGCTGCGCACCGGCGGTGCTTCAAACGATTCCGCCTTGCCTGCTGTGTTTATGCGCAGGGCCAGCGACCGCTCCGCGCCATCAGGCCAGATGGAATCGTAGAGAATCGCCGCGCCGTCTTCTAGCGGCGCGCGCGACCAGTTCCAGGAGCTGAAGGCGCGCTCCAGCGGTTCGCTTCCGGCGTTCATATCCACATAGCCGTCGCCCTCAAATTTAAGATCGGGGCTGTCAAACTGTGCCTCCACCCGGGCACGCGGCCAGACCGGGCGCCAGACATGGCGGCCGTCTCTGTCCAGGGTGAAGGTGTCGCTCTGCTCGATCTCGGGGCGGATCACCACCCGTCCGCGCACCGGGCGGGGCAGGGGCGCGCCGTGCTCTTCAATATCGTAGATCAGCGCGCCGTCCTCATAGCGGACACGGCTGGGGCCGAGCTGTAAGGTATTCTTCGACGCTGTCACCGCGCCGGCGCGCCGTTCGGTCATGGCCCAGCGGGTCACGCCCGGCCCGTAAAGGCAGACATTGAGTGCGCAATGATCAAGCGGGGTTTTGCGCCCCGCCCAGGCGTAATAGGGCGAGAAAACGCTGCCGATCAGTGCGATCAGGACGAGGCTGAAGCGTCCGTCGTCGCTGACGGCGTCGGCGTAGACCCAGCGATACCCGCCGGGCGCAACCGGGGCGTCGAAGCCAAAGCGGCCAAGATCGAGCGCGCCGCTATTCGTCCCGACAGCATCGAGGTTGGAACCCCTGGCCCTGGATGGGCGGCTCCGCCCGCCAGATACAGACCCGGCAGCTTTGTGCGCGCGCCCGGCCTCTGGAACGCGGCTCGCCAGCCATGCAGGGCGCGCCCGTACAGCGCGCCGCCGGACCCTGGAAAGCGTGCCGCGAACCCGTCCGGTGCGGTGGCGCGCACCGCGTTCAGCGACAGGGTCAGCCCGCAAGCCTTCAGGCGATCGATTGTTCTTGCGAGCCATGTCTCGGTCTCCTGCGGCGGGTAAGCCCGGGCGTCGCCGTCAGGCGGGGCGTTGAGAAGTATAAGAAATCGCTCCGGGCCCGTCAGCGGCGGTCCGGCACCGCGATCCTGGGCGCAGAGATAGATCGTCGGGTCATCGGCCATGCGCCCCTCATTGAAGAGGGCCTGGAACTCGGCGCGGTAATCGCCGGAGAAGAAAACATTGTGGCGATCAAGGTCAAAGCCGGAGGCGTGGCCCGTTGCGGTCCAGACCAGCGCCGAGAGGGCGCGCGGGCCGGCAGCGGGTGGCAGGGCACCGGCCACGGCCTGGCCCAGCATCCCGGCGCGCAAGGCATCGGGATCGGCGTTGGCGAGCACCGCGCGGGCGCGCAAGCGCTCCCCGGTATGAAGGCGCACGCCAGCGGCGCGGCCGCCCTCCACAATAATTTGATCCACGGTTTCACCGTACCGGACATCCACACCCAGCGATGTGGCCAGGGCGGCCATGGCGTCGGCCAGGCGGGTCATGCCGCCCTCTACGAACCAGACGCCCTGCTGTTCCAGATCCGCGATCATCATCAAGGTGGCGGGTGCCTGAAACGGCGAGGAGCCGCAATAGGTGGCGTAACGGCCAAACAGCTGGCGCAGGCGCGGGTCGGGAAAGTAATCGCCCAGCGCGTCCCACAGCGATGTGAACGGGCGCAGCGCAAGCAGGCCGGCCGGATTGTGGCGCAGGATGCGGGCCACCAGGCCCGGCATGCCAGGCCTGGACTGAAGCAGGAAGCTATCTTCCAGCGCCGTGTAGAGACGCTGGCCATCGCGCACGAAGCGCTCGAAGGCGCGCGCCTGTGCCGCGCCGGAAAACCGCCCCACCTCGTCCACCGAGCGGGCGGGATCTGCATGCAGATCAAAGCGATTCTCCGCGTCCCAGGCGTGGCGGGCCAGACGGTCGGCGCGGGTCAGGCTGACATGGTCATGAAGATCGGCGCCGGCATCTGCGAACAGCTGCTCGAACGCGCGGCGCAGGGTTAGAACTGTGGGCCCGGCGTCGACGGCAGCGCCGTCCACGTCCAGCGTGCGCATCTTGCCGCCCGGCGCATGCGCCCGTTCCACAAGGGTGACCGGGACGCCTCGCGCAGCCAGATCAATGGCGGCGGCAAGTCCGCCCATGCCTGCGCCCACAACGATAACACGGTCGTCCGCGCTGGCTCCGCCGGGCACGCCCGTCATTGACAGGCCAGAAAAGAGTGTCCAATCTTCATGACAATAAAAGTGACAGGAAAACTGGACACCGGCAACCGTCGAGGAGGGCGCCATGGAAGCCGAAGCACGTATCGAGGCCGAGTTGCGCGCCGCCATTGGGCGGGGCACCGCGCAGGGTTGCCCGCCAAAATTTGCCGCCGCGCTGGAGCATGCCGTGTTTTCCGGCGGCGCACGGGTTCGTCCCCAGCTTTGCCTGGCTGTTGCCGGCGCGTGCGGGGATCCTGATCCGGCCTTGTCCAGCGCGGCGGCCGCCGCCATCGAGCTGATCCACTGCGCCTCTCTGGTCCATGATGATCTGCCCGCTTTCGACGCGGCCGAAGAGCGCCGGGGCAAGGCGTCGGTCCACGCTGCTTTCGGTGAGCCGCTGGCGATTCTCGCCGGCGATGCCTTGATTGTTATGGCGTTTGAAACGCTTGCGCGGGCCGGGGCGGCCACGCCGTCCCGCCTGCCTGCCCTGACGACGCTCATCGCGCGCTCTGTAGGCGCGCCCAATGGTATCGCAGCCGGTCAGGCCTGGGAAAGTGAGCCGGAGGTGGTGGTGGAAACCTATCACCGCGCCAAGACCGGTGCCCTCTTTGTGGGCGCAACCATGGCCGGTGCGCTGGCTGCGGGAGCCGATCCGCGGCCCTGGGTGATGCTGGGCGAGAAGATCGGCGAAGCCTATCAGGTCGCCGATGATTTGCTGGACGCAGCGGGCGGCGCCGAGGCTGGAAAACCGGTGGGCCGCGATGCCGCGCTGGGCCGGCCCAGCTGCGCGCTGTCGCTTGGGACCCAGGGCGCCGTGACGAAGCTGAAGGAATTGGTGGGCCAGGCGGCCGCATCGGTGCCCGATTGCGACGGCGCGGACCGGCTTCGCGCACTGGTGAGCGCCCAGGCCAATCGCCTGGTGCCGAAAAATCTCGCCGTCCACGCAGCCTGAGGCAGACGCTATGGGCTTGGGCGCTGCCCTTGGAGATCTGAGAAATCGGATGGTCGCCGACCCCGGTTTTCGCCGTTTTGCCAAGGGGTTTGCGCCCACGCGCGCCAAGGCGCGCGGCGAGGCGCGGGCGCTGTTCGATCTCATGGCGGGCTTTGTCTACTCCCAGACCCTTCTGGCCTGTGTCGAGATTTCCCTGTTTGAATTTCTCAAGGGCGGGCCGAAAAGCCTGGACGAGATCGCGGCCCATTCCGGCCTGCCGCACGCCGGCGCGGAACGCCTTGCGCGCGCTGCGGCGTCGCTGAACCTTCTGGAGGCGCGCTCCGGCGATCATTACGCCCTGGGCGGGCTCGGCGCGGCGATGGTGGGCGATGCAGGTCTGGCCGCCATGACCGAGCATCACCGGCTTCTTTATCAAGACCTCGCCGATCCGCTGGCGCTGCTGCGCGGCGAGACCGACGGCGCGCTGGCCGGCTTCTGGGGCTATGGCCGTGAGGCGCAGGATCCTGGACGCCCGGACGCCTATTCCGCCTTGATGGCGGCCACCTTGCCCATGGTCGCTGATGAAATCTTCGCCGCCTGCAATCTTCGCCGGCACCGGCGCCTGCTGGATGTGGGCGGCGGTGAGGGGGCCTTCCTGATCGAAGCCGCCCACCGCGCACCGGGTCTGGAACTATCCCTGTTTGATCTGCCGCCAGTGGCTGAGCGGGCCACGCGCCGGCTCGCCGAAGTGGGACTGTCAGACCGGGTCTCGGTGCACGGCGGAAGCTTTGTCACCGACGCACTGCCCGGCGGGGCTGATCTCATTACCCTTGTGCGAATCCTCCACGATCATGGCGATGAGGCGGTAATGCGCGCGCTGCGCGCATGCCGCGAATCGATTGCGCCGGGCGGAACCTTGCTGGTCGCCGAGCCCATGGCCGGCGCTCGTGGCGCTGAGCCCATGGGGGAGGCGTATTTCGGCTTCTATCTGATGGCCATGGGCCGGGGTCGGCCCCGCGGGGCTGCGCGCCTGAAAGCCATGCTAAGTGAGGCTGGCTTCACAGGAGCCCGGCTTCACAAACCCCGTATGCCATTGATAGCCAACATTCTTACGGCTTTTCCGAAGGAATCCGTAAATCAGAATTGACTACTCAATGTGTCAATGTAGACTGACATGTGACGAATTAGTAATTGGCCCACCTCACCGGGGAGATGACATTGGACGCGCTGGCCGTCGTACTTGAAGAACCAAGGCGCATTGCGCTGAACCGGTTGGCGATCGACGCCCCGGGGGTTCAAGACGTGGTCGTCGAGATCGCGTGGTCCGGTGTCAGCACGGGAACCGAGCGGCTGTTGTGGTCAGGGACGATGCCGGTCTTTCCCGGCATGGGATATCCGCTGGTGCCCGGTTATGAATCCATTGGGCGTGTGGTGCAGGCGGGCGCTGAGTCCGGCCGCGCCGAGGGCGACTGGGTCTTCGTGCCCGGGGCCAGCTGTTATGGCGACGTGCGCGGCCTGTTCGGCGGGTCGGCGTCGCGGGTCACGCTGGCGGGTGCCCGGGTCATTCCGGTTGACGAAAATCTTGGCTCACAGGGCGTTCTGATGGCGCTGGCCGCCACCGCCTATCACGCCATGGCACCGGGCTATGCCGCGCCGGACCTCATCGTGGGTCACGGCGCGCTCGGCCGGCTTCTGGCGCGCATCGCCGTTGCTGCGGGCGGACCCGTCCCCACGGTTTGGGAGATCAATCCTGACCGCATGGACGGCGCGCAAGGCTATCAGGTGGTGCGCCCCGAAGACGATACCCGCCGCGATTACAAGGCGATCTACGATGTCAGCGGTGATTCTGCGCTGCTGGATTCGCTCATCGGACGCCTGAGCAAGGGCGGAGAGATCGTTCTTGCAGGTTTCTATGCCGAGCGTCTGAGCTTCAATTTCGTGCCCGCCTTCATGAAGGAAAGCCGCCTGCGCATCGCAGCGGAATTCAACGCGGCCGATCTGGCGGGCGTCGGGGACATGATCCGTGGCGGTGCCGTGTCGCTGGACGGATTGATCACACACCAAAGCGCGCCCGCCGATGCGGGCCAGGCCTATGACACCGCGTTTTCGGACGCAGGATGCCTGAAAATGATTCTGGACTGGAGCATTCAATGATGGACGGAGATTTCAAGCGCGACGGCGGATCGGGGAAGTCTAGCGAATCTGCGGATGCGCTGCGCCACGAAGCCTCGATCGAGCCCGATCCGGTTCACACCGGCCCGGTAAAGAAAGAGACTCAAGTCATCGCGATTTACGGCAAGGGCGGGATCGGAAAATCCTTCACCCTGTCCAATCTCAGCTACATGATGGCCCAGCTGGGCAAGAAAGTGCTGCTGATCGGCTGCGACCCCAAGAGCGACACCACCTCGCTCCTGTTCGGCGGGCGCGCCTGTCCCACCATCATCGAGACCTCTTCAAAGAAGAAGGCCGCCGGCGAATCTGTTGCGATTGGCGATGTCTGCTTCATGCGTGACGGCGTTTACGCCATGGAGCTGGGCGGGCCGGAAGTTGGCCGCGGCTGCGGCGGACGCGGCATCATCCACGGCTTTGAACTTCTGGAGAGCCTGGGCTTCCACGAGTGGGATTTTGATTACGTCCTGCTGGATTTCCTGGGCGACGTGGTGTGCGGCGGCTTCGGTCTGCCGATCGCCCGCGACATGTGCCAGAAGGTGATCGTGGTCGGGTCCAATGACCTGCAATCGCTCTACGTGGCCAACAATGTGTGCTCGGCGGTGGAGTATTTCCGCAAGCTGGGCGGCAATGTCGGTGTCGCCGGCATGGTCATCAACAAGGATGACGGCACCGGCGAGGCTGCGGCCTTCGCCGAAAAGGTCGGCATTCCGGTCCTGGCCGCGATCCCGGCCGATGACGACATCCGCAAGAAGAGCGCAAACTACGAAATCATCGGCAAGCCGGGCTCGCCCTGGGCCTCGCTGTTTGAAGAGCTCGGCATCAATGTCGCCGAGTCGCTTCCTGTTCAACCGACCCCGCTGGATCAGGACGGGCTTCTGGCTCTGTTTGATTCCCAGGAGGGCGAAGGCTTCACCATGACGCCCGCTACCGCGGCCGACATGGCCGGCGTGAACCACGTCGAAAAGCCCTCCCTTGAAGTCATCTACGACGAAGTTTGAGGCGCGAAGCATGGCCAAGCGGACAATCACTCTTCTAAAGACCCGACCCGGCGGCGAGCCTGGCGCTGACGCTGCGCCGGTCGATACCCCCGTGACGGCGTCTGAAGGTGCGGCGGCCCCGGCCGACGCAGCCCAGACTGCGCCTGACGAAGGGTCCAATTGCCATTCGGGCGCCGACAAGATGCGCGCCCAGGCCGAAGCGGCCGGTAACTCTGAGCTGCTTGAGAAGTTCGAGAAGGACTATCCCAAGGGGCCGCACGACCAGCCGCAATCCATGTGCCCGGCCTTTGGCTCGCTGCGTGTGGGCCTGCGGATGCGGCGCACGGCGACGATCCTCTCCGGCTCGGCCTGCTGCGTTTACGGGCTGACCTTTACCTCGCACTTCTATGGCGCGCGCCGCACGGTCGGCTATGTGCCGTTCAATTCGGAAACCCTTGTCACCGGCAAGCTGTTTGAAGACATCCGCGACGCGGTGTACGAGATCGCCGATCCGGAAAATTACGACGCCATCGTGATCACCAATCTTTGCGTGCCCACGGCGTCGGGTGTTCCGCTGCGGCTTCTGCCCAAGGAAATCAACGGCGTTCGCATTATCGGCATCGACGTGCCGGGATTCGGTGTGCCAACACACGCCGAGGCCAAGGACGTGCTTGCCGGCGCGATGCTCAATTATGCCCGCACCGAAGCCGAGCTCGGCCCGGTCCAGGCGCCTGATCGGGCACGCGAAGAGCGTCCCACCGTGGCGCTTCTTGGCGAAATGTTCCCGGTTGACCCGGTCGTGATTGGCCAGTTGCTGGATCCCATGGGTCTGGCCGCCGGACCTGTGGTCCCGACCCGTGAATGGCGTGAGCTTTATGCGGCGCTCGACAGCCCGGTCGTCGGCGCGATCCACCCCTTCTACACTGCGTCTGTGCGTGAGTTTCAGGCCGCTGGCCGCACGGTCGTCGGCTCTGCGCCGGTGGGCCGGGACGGCACTGCCGCCTGGCTTGAAGCAATCGGTGCTGCGGCGAATATCTCCCGCGACAAGATCGACGCCGCCAAGCAGGCTGTGCTGCCCACCATTGAAAGCGCCCTGGCCGCAAAGCCCATCAAGGGCCGCATCACGCTGTCGGGCTATGAAGGCTCCGAGCTGATCGTGGCGCGCCTGCTGATCGAGAGCGGTGCCGACGTGCGCTATGTGGGCACCGCCTGTCCCAAGACGCCCTGGTCGGCTGCCGACCTTGAGTGGCTGGAGGCCAAAGGCGTCCAGGTGCGGTTCCGCGCGTCGCTGGAGCAGGATCTGGCTGCGGTTGAAGAATACAAGCCCGATCTGGCCATCGGCACGACACCGGTCGTGCAGAAGGTCAAGGAGAACGGGACGCCCGGTCTCTACTTCACCAATCTCATCTCCGCGCGCCCGCTCATGGGCGCGGCTGGCGCTGGCTCGCTCGCGGACGTCGTCAATGCCGCGATGGGCTCCACGCACCGCTTTGAAACCATGCGCGACTTCTTTGAAGGCGTTGGCGTGGGTCATGCCGCCGGTGTCTGGGAGGACGTGCCCGAAGATGTGCGCACCTTCCGCATGAAAGAGCGCCGCAAGCAGATGACCGCTGATCAGGCGCGCGAAAAAGCAATTGAGGCGCCGACAGGATGCTAGTGCTCGATCACGACAGGGCCGGTGGATACTGGGGCGCGGTGTATGTCTTCACCGCGATCAAGGGTTTGCAGGTTGTCATCGATGGTCCGGTCGGGTGCGAAAACCTGCCGGTGACCTCGGTGCTGCACTATACCGACGCGCTGCCGCCCCACGAGCTGCCCATCGTCGTCACCGGACTGGGTGAAGACGAAATGGGCTCGGGCACCGAAAATGCCATGAAGCGCGCTCACGCGGCGCTGGAATCCGATCTGCCTGCCGTGGTGGTTACCGGCTCCATCGCCGAGATGATCGGCGGCGGCGTGACGCCCGAAGGCCTGAACATTCACCGCTTCCTGCCGCGCACGATCGACGAGGATCAGTGGCAAAGCGCGGATCGCGCCCTGCTGTGGCTGTGGAGCGAATACGGCGCCAAGCACGGCAAGCGGCCCAAGGCCCGGCCCCGCAAGGAAGGCGACAAGCCGCGGGTGAACATCATCGGCCCGGCCTATGGCATGTTCAACATGCCGTCCGACCTGGCCGAGATCCGGCGCCTGGTCGAAGGCATGGGCGCTGAGGTGAACATGGTCTGCCCGCTGGGCTCACACCTGGCCAACATGCCCCGCATGGTGGATGCCGACGTCAATATCTGCATGTACCGCGAGTATGGCCGGCTGCTCTGTGAAGCGCTGGACATGCCCTATCTGCAGGCCCCGATCGGGCTGCACTCAACGACGAAATTCCTGCGCAAGCTGGGTGAACTCACCGGCCTGGATCCCGAGCCTTTCATCGATCACGAGCGTCATACGACAATCAAGCCGCTCTGGGATCTGTGGCGGTCGGTGACACAGGATTTCTTCGGGACCGCCAGTTTCGGTGTGGTTGCCAACGAGACCTATGCGCGCGGCCTGAAGAATTTCCTGGCCGAGGAAATGGGCCTGCCTTGCACGTTCTCCGTCTCGCGCATTCCCGGTGCCAAAACCGACAATGCGGCGGTTCGCCAGGCGATCAAGGACACGCCGCCCTTCATCCTGTTCGGCAGCTTTAATGAGCGCATGTATATGGCCGAGGTCGGAGCACGCGGGATGTATATCCCCGCTTCCTTCCCTGGTGCCGTGATCCGGCGCCACACGGGTACGCCGTTCATGGGCTACTCGGGCGCCACCTACATCGTGCAGGAAACGTGCAACGCGCTGTTCGACGCGCTCTTTCACATCCTGCCGCTGGGCACTGAAATGGACAGCGCGCCCGCAACGCCGGCCCGGCTCGAGCGCGAGCTCGCCTGGGACGATGGCGCGCGCGAAACGCTGGACAAGATGGTGGACAAGGCACCCGTGCTGACACGGATCTCTACCGCGAAAAACCTGCGCGACGCTGCCGAGGCGCGTGCGCGCGCCGCCGGCGCTGCGCGGGTTAATTCCGCCCACGTCTCGGGCGCGAATGCATCTCTTCTGGAAGGCCAGGGCGCGTGAGCGCGACCGTCCTTCTGACCCCTCTTTTCGATCCGGCTTCGCCGGACCGGAAAGCCGCCGGGGCGGTTCGCCACCCCGGCATCACCCGCTGCGACGTCGTCGCAGCGCATTTTGGAGTGTAGTCTCATGAATGACGTGAGAGACTCAATGTCCGGACTTACGGAC
>Ga0136600_1000971_pt1 | contig 14062 bp, 12 predicted proteins | sample AntRauMFilla2698_FD_104634 | JGI IMG/M metagenome (GOLD analysis project Ga0136600, IMG submission 104634) | Saline lake microbial communities from Rauer Islands, Antarctica - Metagenome Filla 2 #698 | ecosystem: Environmental > Aquatic > Non-marine Saline and Alkaline > Saline | place...
ATAAGGTTAAAGCGGTTGAAGCGATAGCCCCTCCCATTAAAGAGATGGCAAGGCCTTGAAAAATCGGATCGAATAATATCACAAAAGCACCAATTACAACAGTACCAGCCGTTAATAAAATTGGCATAGTTCGGACGGCTCCAGCTTCAATCACTGCATTTTTAAGATCAACTCCGTCATCCAGACGGATCTGGATAAAGTCAATTAGTAGCACTGAATTCCGAACCATAATACCGGCAAGAGCAATCATACCAATCATTGACGTTGCCGTAAAGAAGGCTCCAAGTATCCAGTGCCCGACTATAATTCCAACTAATGATAATGGGATTGCAACCATCATTACGATTGGCACTTTAAAGTCTTGAAACCAACCAATTATGAGCATATAAATTATTACTAACACTACAGCAAATGCGATTCCAAGATCTCTAAATACCTCATAAGTTATCTGCCATTCTCCATCCCATTTCAACGTATAGTCTTCTTCCATGAATGGTTGCCCAGAAAATATCTGTGTTAGGCTGTATCCGTTGGGTACAGTAATTTTATCAATCATTTCCCCCGCATCCAGTAAAGCATACACTGGACTTTCAATAGCGCCGGCTACTTCTGCTGTAACATAAAGTACATTTCGCTGGTTCTTTCTGTGAATACTCGGCTCTAAACTCTCCTCCTGAACCGTAATAAGATCAGTTACCGGATACATAATTCCTTGTGAATTCTTCATATAAATCATTCCCAATTGTCCAGCTCCAGAACGAGATGCCTCCGAAAGCTGTAAGACGATCGGTACTTGATTGATATCATCCGAACTGTGGATTCGTCCCAAAGACTCACCATTTAGAGCCATATGCATCGTTTGGGTAATTTGCTGAGGAGTGATTCCTGAAGCCAATGCTTTTTGTGTGTTTATATCAAATCTGAGTCGAGACTGTTCTGCTTCTTTCATCCAGTCTACATCAACAACACCTTCTTGTTTACGAAATATGTCCATGACTTCTCTGGCAATGCGTTCTCTTTGTTCTTCATCCGGGCCATAAACTTCAACTACCAATGTAGACATTACTGGCGGACCAGGCGGCACTTCAACAACTTTGATATTCGCGTTATACTTTTCTCCCACTTTCTGAACAATAGGGCGAATACGTTTTGCGATATCATGGCTCTGTTGATCACGTTGGGACTTATCAATCAAGTTTAGCTGAATATCTGCAATATTAGAACCTTGACGAAGATCGTAATGCCGCACAAGTCCATTGAAATTTATGGGAGCATTCGTTCCTGTATATAATTGAAAGTCATGAAGCTCTGGTATATCCTTTAAACTGAGAAGTACTTCTTTGGCAACTGCATTGGTTCGTTCCAGGGTAGTTCCCTCTGGCATATCCATAATCAGCTGAATCTCATTCTTATTATCAAAAGGAAGCATTTTCACTTCAACCATTCGGAATACAAACAACAGAGTTGAAGCCAGTAACATTACTGTTACACTTATAATAAATACCCATCGTTTTTTTACATCATCCAGCAGTGGTTTTACAGTCTTGAAATAGAGTTTATAGATGGTCGTATCTTCGAGTCGATATACTTTTTTATCTTCTTCAGTACCTTTCTTCACATAAGGAAGTAGTTTATATGCCAGCCATGGGGTAATTACTAAAGCCACAATTAGCGAAAATATCATTGCTAGTGAAGCACCAATTGGCATTGGACTCATATATGGGCCCATCAATCCAGACACAAAAGCCATCGGTAATACAGCTGCAATAACAGTAAAAGTAGCTAAGATTGTCGGGTTTCCTACTTCATTAATTGAAGCAATAGCTGCCTGTTTTAACGGTAGTTTTTTCATCTTGAAATGCCTGTGCATATTTTCGGCGATAATAATGGAGTCATCCACCACTATCCCAGTTACAAACACCAAGGCGAATAAGGTAATCCTGTTCAATGTGTAGCCAAACATGTAATATTGAAACAGCGTTAGAGCAAAGGTAACCGGCACTGATAAAAATACTACAAGAGCACCACGCCATCCCATTGAAAGAGCCACTACTACTGTAACGGCTAGTATAGCACCTAGTAAATGTTCCAATAGGGAAGTTACTTTTTTGGCCGCTGTTTCACCATAATTCCGGGTCGTACTTACGGTAATTTCTGAAGGAATCAGCGAGCCTTTTAGTGCTTCTACTTTCGTCTCAATTTGGGAAGCAATAGCCATGGCATCAGTCCCTGATCTTTTACCAATAGATATAGTTACGGCAGGATATGATATTCCAGATGCATTGAATTTCGTTTGTTCAGCTCCAGCTCCTAAGCCATAGAATACATAATTGGAAGCTTCAGACGGACCGTCAATCACATCTGCCACACTACTAAGGTAGATCGGAGCTCCTTCTTTCACATCCACAATAAGATTATTAATGTCAGATGCATTTTTTAAAAAATTACCCGTATTTACCAGATATTCAATGTCATTTTGATTGAAAGAACCGGAACTTAATTCTTGATTTGAGGCCTGTATAGTTCCTGCAATTTGTGAAGCACTGATTCCATACTCCGCCATTTTCGCCTTGTCCATCAAAACGCGAATCTGTCTTGATCTTCCTCCATGAACTTTTACTTCGGCAACATCCGTGATTTTTTTAACCTCATTAGCTAGTTCCTCGGAAACTCTTCTTAAATCGTAATCTGAATATGATTCACTCCATAGAGTTAGTGTCATCATAGGTACATCATCAATTGATCGTGTCTTTATCAGAGGTGGAGTAGTACCCTGAGGCATACGGTCTGAATATTTCATCAACTCGTTATACAAACGAACTAAGCTGCGTTCTACATCTTCGCCAACATAAAAGCGAGCAGAAACCATTGCTTGCCCTTCTTTTGATGTAGAGTACACATACTCAACCCCTTTTATATTAGATAATACTTTCTCCAGTGGAACTGATACGAGCTGCTCTACTTCTTCCGGAGATGCACCCGGATAGCCAATAAAGATATCAGCCATTGGTACATCGATTTGAGGCTCTTCCTCTCTTGGTGTGAGGTAAGTTCCATACACTCCAAGTGCTAATGCGGCAATCATTAAGAGTGGCGTCAGTTTTGAACTGATAAACGCCTGTGCAATTTTCCCTGCAATTCCTGTCTTCATATTCTCTCTATACTCTTCTTAATTTTGAGATGCTACTTTGATACCATCACGACTGATGGACTCTCCGTCAGTTACATAACGTTCTCCTTCTTGTAATCCTGATAAGACTTCTATCATATTATCCGTTGTTCTTCCCGTCCGAATCCATCGCAATAATGTTTCATCATCCGAACTGAGTGTATAAACTCCTTTTAGCTGACCTCGTGTTACAAGTGCCTCTGCAGGGATAGCTATAACCGCAGACGAGCCATCTTGAACTAATATCTCGGCAAACATACCAGAACGCAATCTGTTCATATCAGTATTTTGTATAAGTTTAAATTCTACCTGAAACTGACGGTTCTGAGGACTACCTGATGCACTTACTTCAGTTACTATAGCTTGTATACCAGTTGCCTTAATTGCAGTGATATTCAGTCTAACGGTATCTCCCTTTTGAACAGATGAAATCTCAGATTCTGGTAGGGTGGCTGTAACTTTAAAAAGACCAGATTGCTCTATCGCAACTAAAGGGCGACCTGGAGATGCAATGTCTCCTACTTGAACATATTTAGCGGCAATAACTCCATTGTATGGAGCTTTGATTTGCGTGTAAGTAAGTAGGTCATTAATCTCCTTTAACTGATTTTCAGCAGCCTGAACCCGAGCCTTAGTTGCCCGAGATTGGGTGCGAATATCATCCCATTCCTTAGATGTAGCGCTACCTTGCTCATATAAAACCTTAAATCGGTTATAGTCTTTTTCTACTGCTTCAAGTCTAACCATAGCTTCTTCCAAGCCAGCTTCTACCTGTGCTTTTTTAGCCTCTAGGTCATTATCTTTTATTTTCAGAATGAGTGTTCCCTTAGAAACTTTATCGCCGATATTCACCGGTATAGCTTCCACCTCTCCCATCACTTTGGTACCTATTTCGCTCCTGACTTCACTTTTCAAAGTTCCGTTATAACTTTTGTGTGATAGTATATCTTGTCTTTGTACCACTGAAACTTTGGTCTGTACTTCATCTCTTTGTTGCTCTACCACTTTTTCGTCACCTGAACAAGAAAGGAACGAAAACAAAGCCAGCGTAAGAGTCGCTAATAGTATGTTAGAATAATTGTGTAATGATCTCATGATTATTTTGAAATAGTGTAATTGATATTCTTTTAGGATTCTGTTTCAAGCAAGTACTCAAGAGAGGCTATAGCCATTTGGTACTGATATAAAGCCTGTAGCTTACTTAGCTTATTTTTTAAGTTCTTAGTCTCAGAAAGGAGTAGGTCTGAAGTTTTTTCAAGCCCCTGATCATAACGATCTGAACGAAATCTAACGTCTTCTTCTGATTGCTCCATAGCTAGTTCACTCAGTTCTATATTTTTCAAAGATTCGTCTATCGTCCTACGTGCTTCCTTCACCTGCATTCGATGATTAAGTTGCTGTTGGTTAAATTGTAGTTCAGCTTTCTTGGATTCAGCCTTTCGTTGATTAACTATTCCAACTTGTTTAAGTCCTTTAAACAAATCCCAGCGAAGACTGGCTCCAATCATATAGTTGTCTGCATTATTTCCGAACAAACTTGTATCGTGTAATTCATATGATGCAAAGACATTCAGATTTGGGAGAAAACCTGATTTTGCAGCCTTCAACATAGCAGCAGAAGCTTCAACTTGATTTTTCATCGCTATTAGTGATGAATTCATTGTTATAGTTCCAACAACCGGAATCTCATCTTTACCAACTGCTTGTGGCAGGTCTAAAACATTAACTTCTACTTCATCTTGCATCCCCAGTAACAACAATAATTGATCATTGACGGATTTCCGTTGATTTTCAGCTTTCAACAGTTCTTTTTCAATATCAAGTACATGAACTCCAGCGTCCAAATAGTCTGACTTTGGAATGATACCCTGTTCAAAATAATCAGAGGCTTGTTTTTTAAAAGCTTTATTTGTCGCCAAGTGCTGCGTTAGCACTTTAACTTGCTCATCTACGATTCCAAGCTGATAGTACAATTCCTTGACTCTTAAGCGAGCATACTGCGTTGTTGCCTTTAGCTGTTTGTTTGCGGAAAGAGCCTGATATTTTGCTGCTGATCGCTGAAATAACCCTTCTGGATTTAGTATTGGCTGACGAACTTCAAATCTGGTAGTGAAATTATATGTAGCGTCTGGATTATTTAGTGTTACGGGATTAAAATCAAATTGCTGAATAATACCTTGTCTCAGTTTGATCCCAAAAACACCGATTGGATCATTTGTTCTAACTGCACTTTCCTCAATTGAAAACTGAGGAAGAAAGATGCTATTAGTTTGTTTTAACCCCGCACTTGCTGCTTCTTGTTCTTTTTTAGCAATTAAAACCTGGTAACCTCTTTCCGATGCCTGTTCCAGGGCGTCTTGTAAGGTCAGCGAAAGTACCTTTTTGCTATCTGTACTCTGTGCATTTACCGTAATCGTCAACACAGTTAGCAACAACAGTAAGCTTGTTATTTTTGGGACCTTATTGAGTTTCATTTATTCTACTTCTTTAATTCTTTTAAAATTTGACATACATGTAGTTAACATCATTGCATTGTATGCTTTAATGATAAATCTCTATATGAAATATGATTTCTTTAGCGGTACTGCTTTAGGATTTTGGCTCAGGTACTGTTCTAACTCCTAAAGCGGCCCAGATTGGACAAAAGTTTAGAAATGCAGTAATTGCAAGAATAGCACCAACTACAAGCAGAACTATGCCAAGGGTGCCAGTGATAATATTTGTGAAGTAAAGAACTCCAATTACGATTGCAATTATGAAGCGGACAACTTTATCGATACTTCCAATATTTTTGGTCATGACTCTAGTTTTTTTTATTTATAGGATAAAGATCCTAAAAACTTGAGTCATGCTTTGTAACATTAGTTACAAATACTAGAGCCATTTACAGACGTTCAACAAGATTAGCTAAAGGATTGAAATTTTATTCCTTTCAATCTCAATTTTGTCTTCGTTTTCGAGTTGTTTAAGAAGGCGGGATACTACAACTCTGGATGTGTTTAGATGTTGAGCAATTTGCTCATGTGACATTTTGATTTCATACGATTTTGTAGCCTGTTTCTTATCTAATAAATATTTATACAAGCGCTCGTATAGTTTCAAAAAGGTTATGCTATCAATTGTGTCAAGTAACTCATCAAATCTAACCTGATAAGAACTGAAGACGAATTTTCTAAATGATTTATATTTTTGAACCCATTGGTCTAGATAATTCATCGGAACCATCCATAAAAGAGAATCATCTTCTGCGGTAACTTTAAAGTCATTTTGTTTACCCTCAATACAACAAGCCAAAGACATAGCGCATGTTTCCCCCCCTTCCAGATAGTAGAGCAAGATTTCATTTCCATTATCATCTTCCCGAACAACACTAAGCAACCCTTCAAGAACAAAAGGCATATACATTGATGTGCTCCCGGGTCTGATGACGATTTCTCCTGTCGTAGCTTTTTTTGAGACACCAACTTGCTGAATTTCTTCGATCAAAGCTTGTTCTATCCCAGCTTCTTCTAAAATTGATTGAAGAGATTTTTTCATAAACACTTATTTCCAGTGCTCTTCAGCAATTGCTTCTAAACTAAGTTCATTACTTAGATAATGCTCAGCATCCAATGCTGCTTTACAACCGGTTCCAGCTGCAGTAACAGCCTGTCGATAGAACGAATCCATAGCATCACCACATGCAAAAATTCCCGGGAGTTCAGTTTTTGTAGATTGCCCTTTGGTTTGAATGTAGCCTACATCATCCATTGAAATAACTCCTTTAAAAAGATCTGTATTGGGCTTATGGCCTATAGCTATAAATACTCCTGTTACATCCTCTAATGTAGTTATATCACCATTATTTCTGTTTTTGATATTCACACCTTCAACAACCTGATCACCAAGTATTTTTTCAACTTCACTATCCCACATGAATTCGATTTTATCGTTTTCAAACGCTCGAGTTTGCATAGCTTTTGATGCACGTAACTCATCACGACGGTGGATAACCGTTACTTTACTAGCAAATTTGGTAAGAAATGTTGCTTCTTCCATGGCAGTATCACCACCACCTACAATTATCACATGTTCATTTCTGAAAAAAGCACCATCACAGGTAGCACAAGCTGAAACACCTTTTCCGCGTAGGCGTGTTTCACTTTCTATGCCAAGCCACATAGCAGAGGCACCAGTTGAAATAATAATAGTATGAGCATGTATTTCTGTTTTCTCATCTACAACCATTTTATATGGCCTAGATTCAAAATCTATATCGGTCACATAGCCATAACGACAATCAGCGCCAAATTTTGAAGCTTGTTTACGAAAATCATCCATCATTTGTGGGCCCATAACTCCATCAGGATATCCTGGGAAATTTTCCACATCAGTAGTTGTCATTAGTTGACCACCAGGCTCTGGACCTTCAAAAACTATTGGTTTAAGATCAGCTCTGGCAGCATAAAGAGCTGCTGTTAATCCCGCAGGGCCACTACCTACGATTACTACTTGAAATGTTTTTCCTGCTATGTCATCCATATAAATACCTTTAATTTTGTAATAAATAAAAATACAAAAATTAAGAGTAACGAATTACTCAAATATTTCTATAGATGTGATAGTAAAATTGTATCTAGCTATAGACAGTTCTAATTATGGACTGACTTCATAAATAAATGATTTTTACTGTTCACCTAACCGTTCGGTTTTGGAATGATGTCTTCTCTATTCTTGACATCTAATGAAGGAAATTTTCAATTGCACTCTATCTACTTCTCCTAGAATCTAAGAATTATTGGCTTTAAGTCGCTAATATTATTAATAAAACTAAATTCATGCCTACTCATTTACTTAAATAATTCTTCATATAAAATACTTTTCGTTTCATTATACTATTGATAGATTGGATAAATTAAAAAACGGATTACAAATTGTGATTTTAAGCATACTAAAAGAAACAGCCGAACATGAACACAGAGTTGCTTTATCTCCTGATGTAGCCGCTCAATTAATTACTAAAGATCTGGAAATACTGATTCAAAAAGATGCTGGTTTAGCCTCCAACTTCCTGGATAGTAAATATGAAGAAGCAGGAGCAAAAGTGGCCTCTTCAAAAGATGAACTACTTTCAAAAACTGATATTTTAGTTACAGTACAGATTCCACCAGAAGAAGATCTAAAGAAATTAAAAAAAGGAGCTGTACTTATCAGTTTCATCTGGGCATTACAAAATCCAGATTTAATTACATTGTTAAAAGACCTTGGTATTACTGCATTGGGGATGGATGCGATACCGAGAATTTCCCGGGCTCAAAACATGGATGCCTTATCTTCCATGAGTTCCATTGCTGGCTATAAAGCATCTTTGATTGCAGCTAATGAGTTGGATAAATATTTCCCAATGATGATGACAGCTGCGGGCACTATCCCTCCTTCTAAAGCGCTAATACTTGGTGCTGGTGTTGCAGGATTACAGGCTATTGCTACCTGTAGAAAACTTGGAGCAGTTGTTGAAGCCTTTGATGTTCGACCAGCAGTTAAAGAACAGGTTGAAAGTTTAGGTGCAAAGTTTATTGAGGTTAAACTTTCTGATGAAGAAACGGAAACCAAAGGTGGGTATGCCAAAGAACTTACAGAAGATGATAAACTGAAGCAGCGTGAACTTATTCATCAGCATGCAAAAAAATCAGACGTTATAATAACTACTGCTTTGATTCCAGGTAGACCTGCTCCTGTTTTAATAACTAAAGAAATGGTAGCTGACATGAAAGCAGGATCAGTTATTGTTGACTTAGCAGCAGAAAATGGAGGCAATTGTGAGCATACTAAAGCTGGTACAACTCAAATTGTTAATGAAGTAAAAATAATTGGCCCTATAAATCTTCCGAGTCAACTTGCCAATCATGCAAGTATACTCTATGCCAAAAATATTCTCGCTTTATTAAACTTACTTCTTAAAGATGGAGCTCCTGATTTTAATTTTGAAGATGAAATTTTATTGAATACTACAATGACTCATAACGGCGAAATCATTTCTCCATTAATTAAGAATAACTGAATTAAGAATTGAGGATCCCTTACTTATCCCTAATTCTTCTATTCCTAATTTATATACCATGACTGAAATACCATTAATTTTACTTCTCTTTATTTTTGTACTTGCCTGCTTCATAGGCTTTGAGTTGATCTCAAAAGTACCCCCAACATTGCACACTCCTTTAATGTCTGGAGCTAATGCCATTTCTGGTATTACAATAGTTGGTGCTTTAATTGTAACCGGAACACAGGGAGGGTTGATTACACAAATATTAGGAGTAACGGCTATAATTTTTGCCACAATAAATGTTGTAGGCGGGTTCATGGTAACAGACCGAATGTTAGAGATGTTCAAGAAAAAAGGAGATGACAAATGAGTCAATTTCTACCAGATTATATCGTCACTTATTTACCTGATGCTATTCAACTTATTTACCTAGTTGCTACAGCATTCTTTATAAGAGGACTAAAGTTACTTGGTTCGCCTGCCACTGCCAGAAAAGGAAATCAATTAGCAGCAATTGGGATGTTAATTGGTATTATAGTGACACTGTTTGATCAACAGATTATTTCTTTTGAATGGATTGTCATTGGTGTGATAGTAGGTAGCCTGATTGGTGCTGTCTTAGCCAAGAAAGTAGCGATGACAGCAATGCCAGAACTTGTTGCTGTCTTTAACGGATTTGGTGGTGGAGCTTCTGCTTTGGTTGCCTGGGGTGAGCTGAGCAAATACAGCGATCCTTCTTTAATGGATACTACAAGTTTAGTAACTACAGGTCTTAGTATTTTTATAGGTGCGCTTACACTAACGGGAAGTTTCATTGCTTTTGGTAAGTTAAAAGGTTTCATATCTGGTAATGCCATTACTTTTCCTGGTTTAAATTTTATCAATATTGGTTCTATGATTGGGGTTATTGCTCTAATTGGAGTATTTACTTTCGACCCTTCCAATCAAACAATTTTCTGGGTTATTCTCGGGTTATCATTGTTAATCGGTATTACTTCTGTGATCCCAATTGGGGGTGCTGATATGCCAGTAGTAATTTCTCTACTTAACTCATATTCCGGACTCGCCGCTTCCCTTGCTGGATTTGTACTTGGTAATACACTTTTGATTGTTTCAGGTGCTTTAGTTGGGGCAGCCGGACTTATCCTCACACAGATTATGTGTAAAGCAATGAACCGTTCACTTTTTAATGTAATTTTTGGAAGTTTTGGCGGTTCTACTTCTGGCAGTAGTGACTCAGGAACGGATGGAGATAAAACTGTTCGAGAAACTTCCGCTACAGATCTTGCAATTCAAGTTGCCTATGCATCTAAAGTCGTCATCGTTCCCGGGTATGGTTTAGCGGTTGCTCAGGCACAGCATATCGTTAAAGAAGTTGCTGCAAATCTGGAGGAAAGAGGAGTACAGGTTAAATATGGAATACATCCTGTAGCTGGTAGAATGCCAGGACATATGAATGTTTTACTGGCCGAAGCTGATGTTCCCTATGACGAACTTTATGATATGGATCAGATAAATCCTGAATTTGCTACCACAGATGTAGTATTAGTGATAGGTGCAAATGATGTTGTGAATCCTATGTCTAAAACTTCTCCTGATAGCCCTATTTATGGGATGCCTATTTTAAATGTAGATGAAGCCAAACGAACTGTTGTGTTTAAACGCAGTTTGAGTTTTGGTTATGCCGGCATCGATAATCCGTTGTTCTATCAAGAAAAAAATCAGATGTTTTTTGGGGATGCTAAGAAAAGCTTACAAGCCCTAAATGAAGCTTTGAAGGATGTGTAATAATAGTTAGTTTTGATGATGAAAAATTTATTTTTGCTATGTATATCATTATCAGTTCTATTCTTTATTTCCTGTCTGGAAACAGACGCTAGTGAATGTGGTCTTCAAACTAATTTTCAGAACGTTGATCAGGATTTACTTGATCAGGGGATCCAGGAAATAGACCAGTTTCTTTCTGATAGTTCCATAGTTGCCATTGAAGATCCTACTGGTTTACGATACGTTATAAATCAAGAAGGAGTTGGTGCACAAGCATCCCTCTGCAACGATATTATTGTAATTTATGAAGGAAGCATACTCTCTACTGGGGAAGTTTTTGATTCATCAAAAAATGCTAATGGAGAAGAGGTCCCTATCCGACTACCATTGAGTGGCGTAATTGCTGGTTGGCAAATAGGCATTCCTAAGATAAAACAAGGTGGATCAATCACTCTTTATATACCATCCGAACTTGGATATGGTGAAGATGGATCCACTGACATCCCTGCTAACTCAAATCTTAAATTCACTGTTACCTATATACAATAAGTTCCCTTATGACTTATTACATTAATCCAGATTTGAGATAGTATATTTCGTGCATAGACTAGCAGACAAACATGCTAAGATTCACAAACTAAGCACAATCCTTTTTATAGCTTTGCATTGCCATTGCAAATGAAAATGTTGCCAGAGTTCCACATACAACAAAAACAGCGAACATAGCTTGGGATGGACCTTTTACCCCAGTAAAAATATGATCCATTAGCCAGCCCGTTGCTGGTGGTCCAATACCAAATCCTACAATACTCACTACAAAGAGATAGATAGACCCCGCTACTCCTCTCATCTTTGAACCTACAAAATCTTGCATTAAAGCTGCCGCTACTCCATTATAGGATGACGATATAACATTCGCACTGCCTATTAGTATTAATGCCCATAAAGCACTATCAGCAAATAAACCAAAGTAATACAATGGAAGTCCACCTAAAGCAGCCACTATTCCCATTACAAATCTTTTCTCGCTACCAAATTTTACCGCTATTTTATCCGCGGCCCAGCCAGAAAGGTTAACACTAACACCAGTTGCAAACATAAACCATCCATACTTACTAATGAGATTTGATGCATCAAACACATCTGTTAGTATAGTACCTATAAAAGCTAGTATAGTATAGCCACTTAATGCAAGCAATGAGAATCCCATCAAATGGTACCTGACTGTTCTTTTTTTTAAGATATAAGATAACACTTCGAAAAAGCTTTGCTCATCTGATTTAGAAAGTTCTGCCTTTACTCGATCGGGTTCTTTAAGTATGAAAAAAGCTACTAGTGCTAACCCAACACCTGGCAATCCTACCGACTTTAAAGCAATTCGCCAGTCATACATTTCTGCAATAGACCCGCCAATTAAAAATGAAAGTCCAACCCCTATAAATATGCCTGATGCGTACACCGAAAACACCCTGGCTCTGTGTTCAGGTTTGAAATAATCTGCCAGTAATGAATAGACAGATGGACTTAATGCAGACTGACTGATTCCGATAGCAAATCTGGTTGAAATCAAAAATGCAAACGAACTAGCAAAACCACTGGCAAAAGTCATCAAACTCCAAATCAATAAACCTGACAAAATAATGTACTTTCTAGAAAATTGATCAGCCAGCCTCCCCATGTAAATACCACAGAAGGCATATATTAAAGAGAAAGCCGGTCCATAGAGTACTCCAACCTGGGTATTTGAAAAGTTTAGCTCAGCTCTTATTTCTGTGGCAAGTACAGCAATAATTTGCCTATCAATGAAGCTACAGATATAGATCAGCATTAGAACAAAGAGCACTACTAATGCATAAAGTCCGTGGCGGTTTTTTGTATGGGGAAAATTCATTTAGCCTTAGGAAAACTTACTCATCAAATAACGAATCCATGTTTATTTTCACAATATATATATTATAATTTAGTATTTCATTGGAGATAGGATCACCAACTACTCGCTCAAGTAAATCTTTATCATAAGTTTTATGGTAGAGAACTGTATTTTGATCGAGAAACAATTCACTGGTAATCTTTATCAGTTCTATCTGATCCTTTGTTAGGTTAGCAGACTGATTGCATGATTGGACTATAAATAAAATGAATATGGTTAAAATTAAATATTTAAGAAAATACATAGTATTTAATCACAAGCTGAAGAAACATTATTAATTGCTGTCTGATAATCTACGCCTAACACATTTCTTTCTGGCTGGTTTAGACTATTCCAAGCATCTGTCCCAACCAATCCTATCCAAGCAAGAGCATTATATTCGTCATTAGTTAATGAATAATTATCAAATTCTTTAACATAAACTAATAAGTTTTCGCTATCATATTTTTCATTATTGCCTTTCAAAAATACTAATCTTACCTGAAGGGATATGACTCAGACTTAAAGTAGTTTCAGATATACCATTGATGTAATAGCAGGTCTGTGTTTCAGAGTCTGAAGAAGTAATTTCTAAAAACTGAATTTGATCTCCCGTTTTTAAATATTCTCTACATTGAAGGCTTGATGTAGAGACTCTGTACGTAAATTGATCTAATTCATCTGAAATAATTTGCTTTAATTCATTTTCCGAATTAAATAACCACTGTGTATCAGGTTCGCCTTCTAACTGCCAAGTTCCAACTATGCTATCTTCATTTTGAACAAAATGAAAAGAGGCTATCGTAGTAATTGTTAATAATATTAAATAGCTAAGCTTACTTTTTTATTTAATGCAATCATCGATTTCTTTTTTTACTGAATTAAATTTTTGTTTTCTATCATTTAACCCATTAGTTCCGCCGTTAACTTTTTTTGTCACCTCTTTTACGGAGGTTTCATCGGTAATGGTTATTCTATTTAAAATATACTTTTTATAGAACCACATAGCACTAATTATTGATACTTCATTATCAGAAGAAAGTTCATTTGGGCTTTCAACAAAGTCTTTCGACTCGTCAATATTGTCCTGATAATACTTGGTAAAGTTTTTGTAGTTTGTCTTTCCAGTTATTTGGAAAATTCCTCTCCCTCGATATTTATATCCATCTCCACTATTTATATCTCCATTACC
>Ga0136600_1000973_pt1 | contig 14059 bp, 15 predicted proteins | sample AntRauMFilla2698_FD_104634 | JGI IMG/M metagenome (GOLD analysis project Ga0136600, IMG submission 104634) | Saline lake microbial communities from Rauer Islands, Antarctica - Metagenome Filla 2 #698 | ecosystem: Environmental > Aquatic > Non-marine Saline and Alkaline > Saline | place...
CCTTGCCACGTGCTCTTGTCGAGGACGTTGCCGCGAGCATGCTTGGCTGGAGCTTTCCAGCTGGCTGCCTTCAGCAGGTTGCCATTGATGCGGTCGACGAAGCGGTACATCCCCAAGCTCCTCGTCGGCATCCCTCTGGACCAGCTGACGGTGGCAGTGTTCAACAGCGCGGCTCGCCGTGTTGAGATCCGCCACCCCTCCTCCAAGGGTGTGGAGCATGCCTTCAGCAGCTTCTCGGCCAACGGGGGCACCCACCACGCAGCAGCCATTCGAGACGTGTTCGCACGCTACTGCAAGCCCACGGCTGAAGAGGACGTGGTCATGTTCTTCATCGGAGACCAGGAGGAAGGAGGGACCTTCGCCGAAGCAGTGCAGCGCTCGGGGCTCAACCCTGTTGCGTTCGGAATGCTGCACATCGGCCCGCGCGGCCCTCGGCGAACCATCGTCGAGGACACCGCCACCCGGCTCGGCATCCCTTGCTTCCAGATCGACCACAACATGTTCGAGGAGGGTGATCCCTACTCGGTGCCCCGGACCATCCGGAACCTGATCGCGGCTACCCCCGTCGGGAAGGGCGGTGGAGCTGCTCGCGCAGTTCGCCGGCACACGCTGATCGAGACCATCCTCAACACCCCCAAGCTCCAAAAGCCCGTCTGGGCCTAGTAGAGACGCGGAGCCGTCCATGCTGATGCCAAGCCACCATATCGCTCGTGCAGAGAAGTCCGAGGTCATGCTCGTCCTGATCAAGACCCCAGACCCCCTGTTCCCCTGCGAGTTGGGAGTTCAGCTCAGCGGACGGCTCCGCACCCGTGCCCGTCTGCGCACCATCGAAGACGGACAGGCCGAGCTGTACCGGCTCGCGCGCCTGATGGACGAGACAAGCTTCGAGCACCCTCCAGGGTTCATGTTCGAGATCGTGCGCGGTGCGCTCGACGACTCCCCTTTTGACCCACAGATCACCGACGAGGAGACCTCATGAGCTGGCAAGACCTTCTCGCGAAGCCTGACGACTCCGTCACCGTCCCTTGGACTGGTGGTCGTGTTGTCCGTGGACTGGGACGCACCTTCAAGTTGAAGGGACGCCAGCCCCCAGAGCATGGCTGGCATGAGTTCAACATCACCGCTGGACGAACCGTGAGCTGGAAGACGGACACGGAGGCCGACTGGGATCTCGCTGACCGCTTTCCAACGGTCGTGGGCTACCTCGTGGGCAACCGTTTGATCCCAGACGGAGCGCACGTTGTGCCTGACCCCGCTCAGATCACCGGGCAGTCGGTCGAGGTGCATTTGATCGAGCCAGGGTTGGAGCGGTTCCCTATGTCTGACACCTACTACTACACCGCAAGCCCAGAGGCCGCAGAGGCCATCGAGTCCTACTCCAACGAGGTTCGCGAGGCTCGGGAACAAGCCTACGAGCTGAAAACGCGTCTGGGTGCCAAGAGCATCTACACCAGAGGTAGCCGGGTGGTCGGGTTCGAGTTCGAGCCCGGATCGGAGCCTACAGACGACAAGCTCTTGAGGCGTGACCGCGAGACTCGAACCATGTGGGTGCCCTCAGCGAGGTACAAGGCCGGCAAGGACCTTCGAGACGAGTTGGCCGAGTGCAAGGCTGGCCCCGACGGCATGGAGCTGACACACCGTCTGTACGGAAGTGCCTTCGCCTTGATGGGCTTGGCTCCGGGTGGCCGGGGGATGCGGACTGCCTCTCCCGGCGTCGAGAAGCTGGACGGAGAGTGGATCATCAGCGTCGACCGTGACAAGGCCCCCTTGAACTCAACCCCTCTGAAGAAGAGTGAGTTCTGGGCACGGAAAGAAGCGCACGAGGCGAAGGAAAAGGGTTCAGTTTCGGAGGCTCACACGTAGTACAGATGTAAGGAGACAACATGTTCGAGACCCCCGAGACCGTCGAGACCCACAGACTGACTGGCGCAACCACCCTCAACCTGGGCTTCATGTCCAAAGAGGCTGCTGCAAAGGTCGAGACCGCCTTGCACGGAAAGACCTTCATGTCTTTCGAGGTGATCTGCACACCGAGCCCCGGCGGCACCTGGGTGGCGTTCTCCACCGAGTACAAAGAGAGCCCCGTGGAGATCTTCGCCTTCGCGATGAACGTCATGGCGTCCGCTTGAACACCACACCCCTGGAGTCGCCCATGACCTTCCTAGAAGCCCTGAAAGAAGCCAGCGACGTGAGGATGTGGATGCACATCGACGGTTGTGGCCACACCGTGAAGGTGGCGAAGGCTGCCATCCTCCGCAACGAAGACCTCGTCTCTTCCCTCTCCGCATACACCCTCGGCGACGACGAGGCTGCCGAAGACGGTGAGAGCAAGATCATCTGGCAGTACGACGGCCAGACACTCAGCCTCAACTGATGCCTTTCGGATTGTTCACACCCGAGATGGAGGCCCTGGTGGCCCCACAGGTGGTCGGAGCCACTGTGTGGGACCTGGGAGCCGGCGACCTCACCTACGCACGCAGACTGGTCGCTCTAGGGGCCGACAGAGTGCTTGCCGTAGACAAGGAGTCCTACCACCTGCGACACAGCGCACAGCAAATCGAGATGCTCCACAGCTACTTTGACGACCTGGAGCCTCAAGACATCGAGGTTGCTTTCGTCAGCTGGCCACAGAACAAGTTCGACAGGGGTCTCCTACAAGCTCTCGACCGAGCTGATGTGGTGATCTACCTCGGGTGCAACACGGACCACTCGGCATGTGGCTCGCCAGAGTTGTTCCGCCAGCTGTGTGGAAGAGAGTTGCTCGGACACGTCCCGCATCGCCGCAACACGCTTTTGATCTACGGGCGGGGGACTCGGACAGGACCGCTCACCGGGGAAGAGTTCGCGGGCCTCACCGGCGCGCTGCTCTCTTTCGAGGAAGCGGTGGAGAAGGCTGCCGAGAACACTACACACTGGGTGTGAGGCTAGGCGACCCCGTCGTCGTCCATCTTGGAGAGGCAGGACGTGCAGTCCGTCCCTTCACGAGTCCCAGTCGTCTCCACCTGGGTGACAACCGTCTTCTTCCCACGGGTGGTGGGCTGGCTCGACCAGCGGGACACGCGAGACTTGGTCTCATCAGAGACGCTCTCACCGCAGTAGGGAATGCCGGCGCTGACAGCAAAGTGGATGGCCATTGGTGACTCCTAGACGAATCGACGAGGGGACAGAACGCCCCGGCCGACATGTGGTCCGAATGCGCTACGGACACCGACACCGAACCTGGGTTGGGCCAGGCCGAGCATGATCTTGGTTGTGCGAGCCTTGGTCTCTGCCGCCTTGTCGAACTTAGACTCCGAGTTCGCCTTCATGGACTCGTACTTGCCTGACTTGTCGATCGAGAGGCTGATGCCTCCGATGCTGTAGTCGAACTCGTCCGCGATCCAGTTGATGGACAATGCGGCGAGAGCTTGAGCCATCGCACCCCAGAGCACGAAGGTCCGCCAAGCAGGTTTGGTCTGGCAGAGCTGGTCGAGCGAGCAGATCCCCTCGGTCTCTGGCGGAAATGAGTTCCACGCATCGAGAGCGATCTCCAAGTAGCAGAGCAGCTCCTCATCCTCCCAGATGTATCCGAACACTTGGTTGAAGCATCCGATGGTCCCCTCGTGCTCGGGGGGACGGAACCGGTAGTTCCGGTCTGGGTTGTTGTCTCGAAGCAGGACACGGAGCTTCTTGATCATGTCCTGCACACACCGGGAGTAGGTCGACGTGCCACATGGGCCGCAGGCTCCACCCACGCCTCCCACGACACCAAACTCCTGCACGACCACCTGAGGAGGCGTGCCCGCGAACTGCTGGAAGGTCCAACGAATCCGGTAGTCACCCGTGCTGGCGTTGGTGGGGATCACAATGGGCGCGTAGTATTCGCCCGTCGAGGGGCTCAACGGAGTACGTGCGGAGCCCCCGATCAACACCTCTGCCTCGGTGGAAGGGTCCACCCAGTAGAGCGCGAAGCTGATGGAGTGGGCAGCAGCGGGATTACCCGACGCATTGGTCAGGAAGAGATTGAGATCCTTCCTGTCCAACGTGGACCCTGGCTCGAAACACACACCCATCGACTACCTCCGACTCTCTCTCTGCGCCTCAGCGGTCAGGGCCTTGAGGGCCTTGATCTCCTCGGTGAAATTCATCGCTGGGACCTTGGCTGTACGGTTGTAGTAACCGCGCTTCAGGTCCGAGATGTTGGGGGAGTTCTCGAACAAGAAGAACACCCTCCGATCTTCGATCGCCTCGTCGAGGTACGGAACTCCAGCGACCTTGAGGTAGGCCGCGTAGTAGAGGTCCGAGGTTCGGTAGGCGTCACTGTTGCTCTGTGGGGATGTACGCATGTCTGATCTCCATATGGTTTGGTCTGAATCAACAAAAGGCCCCGTGCCCAAAGGAAAGGACGCGGAGCCTCTGTGGGGTTGGGTGCACGAAGGCACCCAAGATCACGACAGCAGGCTGCCGTCATCTGCGTAGACTGCCACAGCAGCCCCCGCGCTCTCGGCGTAGACGAAGCTACTGTCCGAGAAGGTGGCCAGCTCGCCCTCTCCAAGGGAGATGGTGAGCGCGCCGGTCTCGAAGGTCTGTCGGAACACGCCTTCGGAGAAGGAACCCACAGGTCCTGCGAACAGGTTGCCCACGTCCTCGATCTCACTGCCGGAGGGCAGAAGGTACTCGGCACCCGCAAGGACGCGGAGAACACCGTCGACCGTTGCCGTGGAGTTGCCGAGGCCGATGCCCGATCCCGCGACCGTGGCTCCGATGACCGTGTTGATGTCGGCCTCTGCCATCGCCAGACCTGAGTCCATGCGACTGATCAGAGCAGCAGCGACGGTGTTGGCATCCGCAGCGAGGAGGGCCTCGCCTGCCGAACCCGTGTTCTCGACGTTGTCGATCAGGTACGCAGCCACGCCCTTGTACTCGCCGCTGGTCAGGATGGGGCCGACACCATTGGTGACGACCGTGTCGCTGACAGCACGGTTGATGTACTTGGTCTGCGGAGGCGGATCGTAGATCAGGCTTCGCTGGGACGTGTTCGGCAACAGATCAAGCACCTGAAGGATGCCGTTGGGGATGTCGGAACGAATGAGGCAGATGTGTGGCATCGGGTTCTCCAGAGGATCAGAGCAGGCTGCCGTCATCGGCGTACAGGACGATGGCAGCACCGGCCGTTCCGCCGTAGGTGTAGGTGGCATCGGCCAGCTCGGACAGCTTGCCGACGTTCCGACTGATGTTGAACGAGCCGGTAGTGTAGGTGTGGCGAGACGCCGTCAGCGAGCCGCTGGTCGTCGTGTCGAACAGGTTGCCCACGTCCTCGACCTGCGAGGCCGCCGGGAGGACGTAGACGCCGCCAGCGAGAACTTCGAGAAGCTCGGCGAGCGTGCCTGTGGAATTGCCGAGGCCGATGCCGGAGCCGGCAACCGTCAGCTGAATGACCGTGTTCACGTCAGCTACAGCGAGAGCCAGACCGGAGTCCATGCGCGCGATCAGTGCCGTGGCGACTGCATTCGCTTCGGCAGCGAGGAGGGCCTCACCAGCCGAACCCGTGTTCTCGATGTGGTCGACGAGCCATGCGGCCAGACCAGAGAACTGCTTGGTGGTCGTGATCGGACCCGCGCCGATCAACAGAACCGAGTCGTTGTCCGGGCGACGAGCGTACTTGGCCTGAGCAGCAGGGTCGTAGATGTAGTTCCGCTGCGAATCATTCGGCTGAAGATCGAGGAACTGCAACGTCCCAGCGGGGATGTCAGATCGGACTGTGGCGATGTACGGCATGGGCGGGTCTCCAGAAGGGATCGCTACTACAAGGGCTGTGCTATCGAATGACTACCGGACGGCAGATCATGCGTAGGTCCCGTTCACGAGTGCGAAGTAGGCTGTGAAAGTTGAAGCACCCCCATCCCCACGGATGAAGATCTCACTGATGGCGGCGTCAAAAAACGGCACCCTCATTCCGGTGGGAACTACCAACTCGGGTTGCCCTGCTCCGAACGAGACGTAGATGTCGCTGCCACCCGTGTTCGTGATCGCACAGTTGTCCGAGTGCCTCGGGAGCACGAAGTGCATCGACCCCGAGGGGGGAAGCAGCGTGGGTAGAGCCACCACCGAGGGGGCCGTGCCTGCCACTGACAGATGCGGACGAGCTGTGCTCAAGAAGTTGGGAGTGGGAACAACGTAGATCGGACCGTCTGGGAGGAAGGTCAGATCAGGACGCTGTTCCGCGATGCGCAGGAACGAGATCGCCCCGTCGCCTGGAACTACACCGCCCTGGAAGTCCTGGGGGTCATAGTGAACCTTGGTGAGGCCACGGTAGCTCTCACCAGTGATGCCGATACCGAGCTTGCGGATGCTGAGCGAGCGGTAGGCCCGGTCGCGCAACACCAAGAACATATCGGTCGCACCTGCGAAGGCAGCGTCCAGAGTGTTCGCCGCCTTGAACTGGTAGGCGCGCACGTTTGGCTTCGAGCGAAGGGTCATCACAACCTGATGCTCGTGTCGGTTCAGCAGTCTTGGGATCGTTGACATCGCGCGCCCTCTACTGCCTCACCTCGCTGATAGGATGTCTACCGAGCACCCTGCGATGGGTCAGCTGGTAGAAGGGGGAAGTTTCTCCAGCTCTTCAGCTCTCTTGATCATCGGCTCGTAGCTGTCCGTGTTCAAGCCCTTCGATGCAGCGAGCTTCTGAGCCTCTCCCCACGACTCGACCCTCTCCCCTTCCACGTTGGGGGCGAGGCGCATTCCGGGAGCGTCCCGCTTCATCTCCTCTTCCTTCGACTTCAGGCGACGGTTCTTCACTTCCATCTGCTTGGAGATGCGACCGTTCTTGCTGGCCCACCCATCACCTACGAAGTTCACACGCGGGGCATGGATGGTCACCCGCGCCGTCTCGGCGTGCTCGCAGTGGGGACATGGGCGCAGGTTGTCGCGATCAGCCACAGCGAGACGCTTGGTGTGCTTCTGCTCGCACTCAGGACAGGTGTATTCGTAGATTGGCATGGGACATCCTACCCGTGGTTGCGGATGATGGCGTCGGCGATGGTGGCGACCAACACCTCCTTGCCACCGTACCGAGGAAGGGACCGAACACCCGCCTCACGGGCCAACTCTTTCAGCTTCCGCATCCCCGTCTTGGAGAGCACTTCCCAAGCGCGAGCCTTGAAGGCACTTGCCGCATGCCCATTGGGACCTGTGACCCCCAAGCGGGTGAGATCAGTGCGGAGTGACTCAAGCAGTGCGCTCCGAGACTCCAGTTCTCCCTCTGAGAGAGGCTTAGCGACCCCGACCACACCCGTCTGGAGTGCGATGCGGCGAGCGGAGCCTTGGTCCCACTCCTGGTCTCCCAACGGGTTGGCGACCAGGGTGTACCCAGCAGCCACGAGCGCGTTGACCACGGCGAGCCACCGCGCGTTGAAGTCTTCGGTCCACGGAACGCTGGTGTCACGGTCCTTGTCGTGCAGCTCGTAGCCGACCACCACGAGACCAGGGTTGCGCATCTTCCGGGTCTTGATGCCCGACTTGAAGATGCCCAGCATGGGTCTATACTCGGAAGCGACCTCGCCCAGCTTCGACATGATCTCGCGCGTCACCAGCCCGGGAGAGAGCCGTTGGAGCTTGCGTGCCTGCCGATTGGCGAATGCATCCCAATCCCCATCGCAGCCGGCGTACAGGTCTTCGAGCGGGGCTTCCGTTGGGAGCAGCTCCACATCATCACCAAACCACTCACCGAAGCCCTCACCAGACTCGCTCGCCAGACGGTAGTTCCGAGCAAGCTTCAAGGCTGCCAACACATGCTTGCAGACCCAGTGGTTGCCGGGGGGATCCATGATCTTGGGGTAGGTCGCTGTGCCGCGTGGTCGCCCGTAGAGGAACCCGTTGGTCTTCCCCCAATGCTCCGGGCCCTGCCATCTCCAAAAGGGACACGAGCACGACACCTTCACCTGCAACTTGGACAGCGCCTTGGTGCCGCCCTTGCGGATGCCTTTGACGCGCACCCTCCAGTTGCCCGAAGATCCCTGCACGTTGAACAGCCACATGCCACGTGCGGGAGTCGCGCGAGCCACGGTAGCTGTGAGCCCACTCGCCCGCTCAAGCACCTCTGGAGACGTACGCGTGATGAGGTCGGCCAGACGAGCCGCCGACTTCACTCGGGGGCTGTGTCCGAGGCACTCGTACACGTTGAGCACCCAGTAGGCTGACTGGCTGATCTTCGACTCCGCCCAGTCGGGCAGCTGATCACACTCGTCGATGCGACCGAGCAGGTCCGTGGCATGGTCGTAGATCTCGCGAAGCCGCTGGACGGTCATGTAGGCACCACCGTGCCCGGATGCCTCGCGGCCCCTGCCATGGAACATGTACTCGTACACCCCCGTCAGGGAGGTGGAGGCCCATGTGATCTGAGACTCCGCCCAATCAGGGAGGGAGGTGGTGTTGTCGACCCGCCCGACCATCTCCTTGGCATGCTCCTGCATCGACCGAAGGTGTTGGACAGTCATGTACGACCCATCTTGATCTGCCTTCTTGTCCTTCTTGAACGTCGGCGTGTTGGTGGGGGACTTGCCTGTGCCCTTGTCCTTCTTCTCTGCGCGCTGCTTCTTCTTCGCCAGCTCAGCACGCTCCTTCTTCGGCATGTCGTGTGCCTTGTTGCGTGGCATACACTTCAGCGGGTCCTCTCCGCCGTTGGTGTAGTCCTCCCAGTCGGGATCGTCGCTGATGCCACATGGTCCGACGATGTCCCCGGGCTTGACCTTCTTGCCGCTGTCGAGCGTCTTCTCGACAGGGCTGATGGCCACCCAGTCACCCCAGCGAGCATCACCGTCATCGCCGCCATGTCCGCTGAACCACTCATCGAGTCCGCCCTTGCCCACATCCTTCTTGGACTTGCCATTGGCTTCACGGAGAGGCAGGTCCATCACCTCGTCGAGGGTGAGGGGGGCGGAACCCTTCTTCTTCCAACCACCACCCAAGCCTTTGTAGGTCTTGGCAGCCCAGCCGTTGGCGTAGGCAGAGTTGCCCGTGATCGTGATCATCCGACCCTGGCGCATGACCCAGGTGCCATTGGACGTTTCTGGACACCAGACTTCCGCAGTGCCGGCCGGCTCCTTGATCACGTTGTGCGTCTTGTGGGTTCGCCGGTCGATGAAGGTGTAGGCTGTCATCTCTGGGTTGTCTTTCTTGGACCGGAAAGTGACGTTGTAGCCCAGCAGGACACCACAGATAGCGGTGGCGTCGGCGTGGTCGGGATCCTTCTGGGAGAACCCGTAAGAACAGCGGTCATACTTCTCGCTGTAGCCATTCTCGTGCCCGTCGTAGACGATGGCCGATGCGAACCACGCCTCGCGCTGTTCGTGGGACATGGAGAGCACCCGCTCCACCCAAGACCACTCGCGCTTGCGGAACCCACGAAGGGATCGACCCTCCCCGCTGACCATTTGAGCTGACGTGATCAGGTCCATGTTCGAGGTGATGTCTTCAGCGCGGACGAGTTGGTCTGGGTGTTTCAGAGCACGCGGCTTGTAAGCCCCTGTGCCCACACGCGGCTTGTTCCGAATGACCCACCGATGGTGCTCCGTGCAGAGGAAATCAAAGCAGGTGGCCGCCTTGTATATCCGAAGCAGGGGTGCTTCCTGATGGTGGTGGAGCCGCGTCACTGCTGACCACTCCAAGCAGTCCCTTTCACGGTTGTAGGTGACGATCTCCTCACCCACCCGAAGATCGAAGTAGCCGACCCAACCACGACGGGTGAGGGCCTCTGACCCCCCCACCGGCACACACGGATAGATGTCGAACCCCCTGCCTTCATTCGGACCCTCGATGGTCTTGCCCCCATGAGACAGCGATTTGATCTCACCCTTGGTGAGACGGATGACCTTGGCCCACAGCTCGGAGTTGGTGGGCTCGTTCTCCTGGCCCGAAGTCGCTGCCGTCTTCTTTGCCTTCTCGTCAGCAGCATCCATCTGCCGCTTGACCTTTTCCGCCCAGGTCTTGCCAGGATCACCGCCCCACAAGAGCCATGCGACGTAGCCCTTGTCGTTCCAGGGAGTAGTCTTGTTCTTCTCGGCGATGGACTTGTTCTTCTCGTGGCGTGCGAAGAAGCCCACCATCTTGCCGATGGTCTCAGGAGTGACCGTATCGCGGTTCTTCAAGTTGACGGCTCGCTGAACTCCGCTTCCGATCCCCTGCTCCCCCGCTTCCTCGGTGGTCAACCCACCCCGGTTTGAGGGACTGGCTTCGCGTCGGTACTCCAAACCCTTCTCGGCGGCCTTGGCCACGCTGGAGGGAGGCTTGAAGTCGATGTCCTTGTACTTGTCTGCCACAGCGGCGCGGACATTGTGCAGCTCGGCATCGAGGTAGGGCTCAAGATCAAAATCCAGCTCGTCTTCTGTGCCGGCCTTCTCTGTGCTGCCCTCACCATCAGGCTTCACTTCGCGCGGACGAACCCGAAACAGCTTCAGCTCCTTCGGCTGTTTGCGTCCGGTGGGGTTCGGAATGGGCTCGACGACAATGATGGTGTCACCCTTGTCGTTGGTCTTGAACTCCTTGATCACACCGCGCTTGTTCTTGTACTTGCCGTACCAGATGGGCTGACCGATCTCGACCTTGAACTCACGAGCCAGCTTGGTGTCCGCCAGATCAGTCCAATCGGAACCCGCAGCACGATGTCCGTCATAGTAGGTGTGCTGGCCTTCCCCACCTGGGGTCACACGCCCCGACGGCGGGTTCGCACGCTGGGCATAGTCACCGGAGTCCGGCACATCGTCGTAGCCCCGTGACTCGTCGGGATGCTTCTTCTTCCGGACATGCCGAGTAGGTTGGAACTTGCGATCATCGTTCGTCGACGGGCCCGCGCTGTCCGACTTCGGTGGAGACTGGTCATAGAGGATGATGTCCCCGGCGGTGCGAACGCGGGCGAGAACGAGACGGACAAGGTGAGCCTCAACCTCGCGCTTGGCAGACGCGTCCCCGTCCTCCGGCGGCCGGTCGACCTCCCCAAAGTAGATGTTGTCATCAGAGGGGTCGACTTCCTGTGCATCACCTTCATCTACCTGTCCCTCATTGTCCTTGGTCCGTTCAAAGCCGTGGCCTTCGAGCTTGGTGACCAGGATGCTGTTCACCAGAGCCAGCTCTTCTGATCCAGCCGTCTCGATGTCGTTGCCCTTCAGCATCTCCATGCACTTCGCCTTGAAGTGGCTGCTGTCGATGTTCTTCCCGTAGAGCTTGGCGCAGTCCGCCAGATCATCAACGGTGAACTCCAGCTCGTCGTAGAAGTCGGCACCCAACTCGGCTTCGAGAATGTCGAACAAGGCATCGCCGTCCTCCTCCGTCATCGGGATGATGGACTCAAGCAGCACCGTCACCGGGACGGACATGAGCGGCTCTGCGTCCTTCTTCGTCGTGCGGAAAGTCACCATGCCGGTGAAGGACGAGACCGCGTGGAGGATCCCGAGATCATCTTGGTCGGGGCCGTAGAGGAAGTGCACCTGCGGAGCCGTGAGCACATCGCCCACCTTCCGCCACTTCGACTTCTGACGCTGACGCAGCTTGCGCTGGTACTTGACCCGTGGGTTCTTGTTTCGGCGCTTGTTGTAGACGCGCTGGTAGTTCTTTCGACCACCGCGCTGACGACGCTTGCGCTCGTACTGGCGGCCTTTGTTGCGCTTCACGCCGCGCCACTTCTTCCGCCGCGTCTTGGTGGGCTTGTAGGCCCCAATGGCCTCCTTCTCCACACTGGCAGTCCTCGTGTGGCCACCGGAAGCGACTTTGGCCTCCACGGGATCGAAGGTGCCTTCGGTGATCGCATCCGCGACCAACTCCAGCTCCTCTTCCGTCATGTCGTCGAGGTGACGCTTCCCAGTCAGTTCTTCAGCGTGGTCCATGAACGGGGTGTCGTTGTCCCAAGCAATGCCCCACAGGTCTGCTGCTGCATGTACAGCTTCCGGAGTGATGCCGTCGTGGTGCAAGACATGCTCATCAACCTTGCCGAAGAACGCCTCGATGTCGCCCTCTTCGATGAAGGCCGTGGCGTTGAGGAATGTGAGAAGAGGCAGCTTGGGCTGCTCACCCGAATCGAGTGTGTACCAGACCATGCCATCCGCACCGACCGTGTCCAACCAGCCTACCGTATGGTCCGGGCCGTAGACGAAACTGATCTCCTTCTCGGCGCTCGCGCGACGCCGTTTGAACCGGTCAGGGTACTCGCGTCTCAGCTCGCGATCCCGCTGGAAGTTCTTCCTGTTCTTCAGACGGTTGTAGCGCTTGAGCGCTTGCTGCTTGTGACGGCCCTTGCGACCCTTGTACCAACGGCGACTGTTGGTCTTCGCGGGGCCTCGCTGATGCCGCTGACGCTTCTTGGGGAAGCGCTCTTCCAGACCTGCCTCGACCTCCGATGTTTGAACCAGACGGCGGGTCGGCATGTTGTAGTCGTACTTGGTCTCCCCAGCAGGACGCTGTTCCCCTGGTTGGGTCTGGGTGCGCTGCCGCTCCTTCATCGTAGTGCTGGAGCCGTCGGGAGTGTTGAAGTACGCCTCTGGAATGTCGCGAGTGCTTTGGCCGCGAGCTGAGTCCCCGCTGCCTCCACCACCGCCACCACCACCCGGCTTGGCACTGTTGGGTGTGGCCGAGCCCGGTGGAAGGACTTGCTCAGGGGTCCGATCGATGCCGTTGGGCAAGTTCTTCTTGGACTTGTCCGTCACAAGGGTCTTGACCCCTGGCAGATCAGATGCGGGAGGGCCCCATGCGAGTCGCTCCCAATCAGACTTGGTCACCGGACCTGACATGAACCTTCTCCGACGGGCTTGGGATCTGAAAGGCCCGGCCAGTAGGCTGTGACCAACCGAGCTGTCTTGCCCTCATGGACGAACACGATGAACAGCCGGAACTTGGACTCGAACTCGATGGGAGACCCGATCTGGATCGTGCGCTTCCAGCGCTCGGCGTCGAGCTTCAGCTGAACGATCTTCCGCTTCTTCACAGGCTGGCCAATGAACTGCTTGCCTTGGGTCCATCGGGCCGACCACTCCATGAGAGCTGAGCGTACGTCCTGTACGGTGATCCCGCGTTGGTCCATGCGGTACTGGGAGTGGGGTGTCATGATCAGCCGCGTGAAGACACCCGCCCCCTTGTCCGCCGCCATGTCATAGATGACGTTGGCCTCGCGGTTGTCGATGGTCAGGCCCTGCTCGACCTCGTACACGAGCTGATCGCGGAGCTTCGGGTTGCGCACAGTTTGTTCGATGCGCTCGACAACGTGGCACCGGCCGCCTGGGAAGCCCAGCGCAGGGCTCAGGTCAGCATTGCGCACCCACTGCTTGGCGACCCGCTCGGCCATCGTCGAGGACCATGCTTGCCCTCGACCTTCAAGTGCGTGGTCCACGAGGTAGCGGTCTTCAAGAGGGAGGTGGTCTCGCAAGGCCGTTTCTCCCATGCGAGCTAGCGCGTAGCAGGTGCGATCCAGAACGCGGTCAAGCGTGTCCAGTCGAGCTGGAACGCCGGTGAGGATGTCGCCGGCAACAGCGTAGTAGTGTTCGCGGTTGTCAGAGGCATCCACCATCTCCAACCACCGTTGCGCAAGGTGGCGCAGACGGTGGGTTTCGATTCGGGCGGAGGACACCCCTTCGCTGAGGAGGGCCCAACTGGCCTCGCTGTTCGCAGTCTTGCCCAAGGCTGTGCTCCAGTGTTCCTACCGAGGCACAGCTATAGGCACGCAACCGGAGATCAGCCCGCCTGCTCTGCCCTCTTCTCTTCGTACTGCTCGATGTACTTGATGACCGCGTCCGTCTCCATCTGCTTGATGGCTTGGAGAGTCGGCTTGCCGTAGTGCTCTTGGCAGGCGATCTTCACGCGCTTGCGCCACTGAAGGTCGAAGTCCCAAACGAAGCCTGGGAACATGGCCTGGAACATCGACAGCTTCTCGTCCCGAAGACGGGCCTGGACCTGCTCTTCGATCTCTTCAGCGGTGGGACCGGCCTCGTACTCATCATCGTCGTCATCGTCGTCATCGTCGTCGAACATGATGTCGTCGGCATCGGGGGGCTCGTCACCCGACAGCAGCTCGTTGATGTCCATCTCCCCATCCGGCTCA
>Ga0136600_1000976_pt1 | contig 14049 bp, 14 predicted proteins | sample AntRauMFilla2698_FD_104634 | JGI IMG/M metagenome (GOLD analysis project Ga0136600, IMG submission 104634) | Saline lake microbial communities from Rauer Islands, Antarctica - Metagenome Filla 2 #698 | ecosystem: Environmental > Aquatic > Non-marine Saline and Alkaline > Saline | place...
CACCAAGGGGATTTCTTTTCGTATGATTTAAAACATTATGGGCGTGATGAGCTTCCCCAGAAAATTGAGTAATAGCTTTACTAAAAAACCTTAAGTTCAGTGCAGCTCGCGGAATATCGACAGTCTTTGCAATGCTTAGTGGTTTACCATTATCCAAACATTCAACCATGGCAAGCTCATCAAGTCTGCGCTCAATGATATCGGCCATGCGACTTAATACTTCCGAACGGGCTTCGGTACTTTTTTTACTCCAAGAGTAGAAAGCATTATTAGCAGACTCTATGGCAAGCCTAGCATCTTCAACAGTAGAGTTGGCTATTTTCCCAATCTTCTCTTCTGTTGCAGGGTTTATACAATCTAGCCATTCATTATTAATGCCAGGGCGATACTCACCGTTTATAAAGTTTAAAATCTCTTTCATTTATTTCCTTTTTCTAAAAGAATCGCACGCACAGGACTAGCGTCTGCTCCCACAATTGGTAGAGGAAGAGCTATAAGCTCATAGAATCCAACCGGAACTTCTTTAAGTACAATACCTTCTAAAATAGCCATATCATGTTTGTAAATTTGATTGTGGGTAAGAAGACTCTTATCACTTTCGACATCAACACTTGGGGTATCGATCCCTATAAGTCTGACACCCTTTTTAGATAAAAACTCTATGAGCTCAGGATCAAATGCAAAGAAGTCACTATTCCAAGAATCAGGATCAGGAAAGGAATCTGTTTTAAAGAGAACTCTTGATGAAGAAATTTCATCATCTATATCACTCTCAAGAATCCTTGGGCCCTTTGCTTTACTGACATCAACAATCTGACATTCACCCAAGTAAATCTCAAGATCCTGGGCTTCGATCGTTTTCCCGTCCTTATGGTAGTGACTAGGCGCGTCTGTGTGGGCCCCTAGGTGAACGGTTGTTTTAATATGAGAAAGTCTTAGATTGTGACCTTTTTCAAAGGAGAGGACCTCACTGCTAGTGAAGGGAGTATCCCCAGGGAAAACCCCAATCTTCTCAGAGAGAGGAGGAGATATGTCATAGATTTTTTTAATATCAGAAAGCACGATAATGGCCTTTGTAAGGTAAATAACCTTGTAATCAAGCTTTATAATTTCTATCATTCATTGGGTTTAGAAGGCAAAAAAAGAGGATAGAAATGACACAGGAAGAAATAGAGCGGTGGGCAAAAACCTTGCATGATGCCCGTAAGACAGTAAAACCTATAGAGCAAATTTCAAAAGAAATGGAGAAGTTTAATCGATCTGATGCTTATTCAATCCAAGAAAGAGGCCGAGCACTTAGGGAAGCTGATGGTGAAAGTCTGATTGGCCTTAAGATGGGTCTCACCTCTGAAGCTAAAAGAAAGCAAATGGACTTAGATGCTCCACTCTATGGTTTTTTAACCAATAAGATGCAAGTAAGAGATGGTGGAAACTACTCTCTTAATGGCCAAATTCATCCTAAGATTGAGCCGGAAGTCGCTTTTCTTATCTCCAAAGAGTTGAAAGGTAAGGTTTCACGAGTGGAAGTTCTTGAAGCCTGTAGTGAAGTTTACCCTTGTATGGAAATCCTTGATAGTCGCTATCAGCAGTTCAAGTATTTCTCAATGGAGGATGTTATCTCTGATAACTCATCTTCCTCTCAATTTGTTTTAGGCTCAGCAATAAAAAACTTTAAGGATATTGATCTGACTAACCTTAAGCTCCAAATGAAAGTAAATGGAGAAGTTAGGGAAGAGGGTAATACTGGGGCAATCTCTGGTGACCCTGTTGTTTCTGTTATCCAGTTGTGTGAACTTTTAGGTGAAAGGGGTCAGGTCCTACCCGCGGGGACAATTGTTCTCGCCGGTGCTGCAACAACCGCCGTTAAGCTCGAGGCAGGTATGGTGGTTGAGCTGGAAATGGAAAAACTCGGCAATTTAAGTATTAAAGTAGAGGAATAAATATGAGTAAATTTAATGAAAAATATAACAGCCTTCAAGGTGCTAAAGAGCTTGATGGTGAGGATAAGCTTTATAACCTGAGAAATGAGTTTCACTATCCAAAGACGGAATCAGGCGATAAGGCTTTGTATTTTGCCGGCCACAGTCTTGGCTTAATGCCAAAGCGAGCTGAAGAATATATTCTAGAGGAGTTGAATGCTTGGAAAGCTTTTGGAGTAGAGGGGCACTTTAAAGGAAAGCATCCATGGCTCCCTTATCATGAGTTTTTAACGGAAGGGATGGCCAAGGTTGTCGGGGGTAAGCAAGAAGAAGTCGTCGTGATGAACTCTCTTACTGTAAATCTTCATCTCATGCTTGTAAGCTTCTATCGGCCAACTCAAAAACGATTTAAAATTCTTATTGAAAATAACACATTTCCATCGGATAAGTATGCTGTTGACTCTCAAGCAAAGTTTCATGGCTTTGACCCTCGTGAAGCAATCGTTCAACTACAGCCCTCAAATTCAAATGGTATGACCATTTCTGATGATGACCTTGTTGCCCAAATAAAAGCTCAAGGTGATTCTCTCGCTCTTGTTATGCTTGGCAACTGTAACTACCTCTCTGGTCAATGTTTTAACTTTGAAAAAGTTGTTCAGGCGGCTAAAGAGGTTGGCGCTATGGTTGGTTTCAACCTTGCTCATGGTGCAGGTAACTTGAAGCTTGATCTTCATAAATCTGAAGCTGATTTTGCTGTTTGGTGTACTTATAAGTATTTAAACTCAGGACCTGGTGGTTTAGCTGGAGCATTTGTGCATCAAAAGCACTTAAAAGATAATTCAATCCCACGATTCGAAGGTTGGTGGGGAACTAAAAAAGAAACACGCTTTAAAATGAAACCAGAATTTGAGCCAATGGGAACAGTCGAGTCTTGGCAATTATCCAATCCTCCTATTTTTCAACTGGCATCTATTAGGGCTTCACTCGAAATCTTTAATGAAGCGGGGATGGATAATTTAATCGCAAAACGAAACACACTAACTTCCTATCTTGAGTGGCTCCTTACTCAAAACTCCAATGGCAAAACAGAGATTGTGACACCTGCTTTTGATGAAAAAGTTCAAAAGAGGGGCGCGATGCTCTGTGTGCGAGTAAAGGGTGACGCCAAGAAAGTGGAAGAGGAGTTAAAGAAGAAAGATGCCATTGTGGACTTTAGAGAGCCAGATATTCTTAGGATGGCACCTGTTCCGCTCTATACTTCGTTTGAAGATGTTTACGAGCTCTCTTCGACAATTTCTAATGCTTTAAAGTAGGAAGTTTCTAATGGAAAAAATTGTCATCTCGGGTGCAGGTCTTGTTGGTTCATTTTGGGCACTTTATCTAAAAAGTTTAGGTTACGATGTTGAGCTCTACGAAAAAAGAGATGACATGCGAAAAGATCTCGAGGGTGCAGGGCGATCGATAAATTTGATTGCAACCTCTCGCGCTCTTAATGCTTTTACTGCGGCCGGTATAATAGATGAAATGCGCTCTATTTTTGTTCCTGTTACAGGAAGGATGATGCATTCCCTTGAGGGAGAGTTAACATATCAGCCTTATGGAAGAGATGATAGCGAATGTAACTATAGTGTTTCTAGGTCTCTTCTTAATATCACTCTGATGAATGCAGCAGAAAAAGCTGGAGTGAAAATCTTTTTCAATAAAGAACTGAAAAATTTAAAGCCTGATGAAGGGGTGGCTGACTTCTCCGGAACAAATGTTTCCTTTGATCGCTTCTTCGGCGCTGACGGCGCAGGCTCTCCCACAAGGAAAGCCTTATTAAGATTAATGCCGGAGTCCACTGAGAGTGTTGACTTTATCGACGCTGACTATAAAGAGCTCCTCATGCCTGCCACTCTAAATGGTGATTACCCTATGGAGAAAAAGGCACTGCATATCTGGCCAAGGGGCGATCATATGTTTATGGCCCTTCCTAATTTGGCGGGAAGCTTTACCATGACTCTTTATCTTCCAAGAGAGTCTAAGAGTGGCCCATCTTTTAATGACCTAAAAACCCCCGAAGATGTACTGAGCTTTTTTAATGAATACTACCAAGGTTCCGTTTCTCTTATGCCAGGTTTCGAGAAAGAGTTCTTTGAAAACCCTCAGGGAAGACTTGGTACAGTGAAGATGAGTAACTGGGTTTATAAAGACAAAGTTGCTCTCATCGGGGACTCCGCTCATGCTATTGTACCTTTCTTTGGGCAAGGCATGAATTGTGGTATGGAAGATTGCTTCTACCTCCTTAGTCTAATGAAAAACTTTGGTGATGACTGGGCTAAAGTATTTGAAGAGTATGATCGTCTTCAAAGACCAAATGGTAATGCTATCGGTGATATGGCCTTAGAGAACTTTGTTGAAATGAAGGATAAGGTTGGAGACTCAAGATTCTTACTTAAAAAAGCTGTAGAACATAAAATTGAAACAACCTTTCCCCAAAAGTATCGAGCAAGGTACGGAATGGTTACCTACACGTTGATTCCTTATCATCAGGCATTTGAAGCGGGACTTATTCAGAATAAAATTTTGGACGAACTCATAGATGGTATTGAGAGCATAGAAGATCTCGACCTCAAAAAGGCAGAGTCATTAATTGATGAACACTTCCTTCCCTTCATTAACGAAAAGGGGATTGATCTTTCTCGCTATATCGAAGGCTCTACCCCTATCTTTAAATTATCCTAGCTTTGAAAGTGAAAGTTTAAGCCGCGCTTAAGCTCTTCAGGTAGCTTTGGTAATTCAGATCTTGGAATTAAAAAAGTCGATAGATTGAAGAGATCTTCATAAACGCGATTATTTTCAGCCGCCATTTTTAAATAGTGATGACCAGAGGACCCACCAGTTCCTACTTTCGTGCCAAGCATTCGTTGGGCCATAAGAGCATGACGGTAACGCCAAGTCGTAAAGTTCTCATCGATATCCATCAGACAAGTGAGGAAGCGATAGGGAAGATGCAAAAGAGGCTCGTCTCTGTAAAGTAGAATAAAGAGTGCGTTTAAAGTCGCCTTTTGCGAAAGCCTTCTTTTGCCACGTTCTTGAAGCTTCTTATGCTCTTCTTCTTTAAAGAGGGATAGGAATGTTGCCTTAGTTGCCTCTAGGTTGGCGACCTGACCTTCTTTTGCTTTTGGAGTTAGAGTGGCAAGGTTTGAAAGAATGATCTGTTCTTCCTTTTCCATCATCACTTCAATGACTTTTTCGTATTCTTCCCAAAAGTTAAAGCTCTTCATTTTGGTAAAGGGCATTCTCTCTAGCCATGAATCGAGCAGGTCTATGAGAGAGTCCTCTTTTTCTGTTTGCAGAATATGGTTTTTATCTTCTTCAGATAATCGTCCTAGAAAATAATCTCTATCGACCGCTTTTCTATTATTTGTTTTTAAGCCCATCCTTACTTCAATTTCTCTAAATTGAACGGACTGGAATCCTGAGGCCGGTACCAAGAGATCTCGAAACTCAAGGAAGTCCATTGGGCTCATGGTTTCCATGACAGGAAGCTGATCCAACAATAATGATTGTATTTTGATGATTCTCTCTAATCTACCGACTGCAACCGCAATAAAATTTTCTGGAATATTCTCTGATGAAAAAATGTCCAACACAGATTTAAACTCATGGATGATTTGTTTAAACCACATTTCATAAACTTGATGCACAATAATAAATAAGGTTTCGTCATGGGCCTCTCTGTTCAACTCTCTGCTTTTGGGTAGTTGAGCATTAAGGATCTTGGGAAGTTGAAGATAATCTCCATAATAGGTTCCTTCCGGCTTCTTACTCATTTTGACTCCTTATAACCTTTTCAACGCACGCAAGTAGGATAGGGAATTGATTGCGGTATTAATACAGGGTGTGTATAACTCACCTCAAAAAACTAAACTATGATACGTACCAGGACTTTTAGTCTTCTTACCATTCTGTTTTCAATTGGGCTATTGCTCCTCGGAGTTATGGTTCACTATTCTGGTAATTCACTTGTGTGTACCAGTTGGCCCCTATGCTATGGAGCAGATCAAGGAATAAACCTCTCACTCAACCTAGGCCACAGAGTCCTGGGTCTGATTGTCGGCTTACTCACTATGACTCTTATTTTCTTTCTCAGAACGGACAAGGCATTTGAGTCTAAGGATGAGTTAAGCAGGGGATTACTCTCTTTAGGTTTTTTAGCTCTTTTTCTCGTTGGACTTCAGGGTCTTATGGGTGGCGTTGCCAGCCTCTATCGTCTCCCAACTATCGTTAACACTAGCCACTTTGCTCTTTCTCTTTTTTTCGTGGCAACTATTATTTTTATTGATCACAGATTGGCTTTAATCACCCAGTCAAAAGCTAGCGGAATATCTGGCTCAAAATGGAGCTTGGGAACGTCTGACTCCATCACTGTTTCGATTGTTTTTCTCTTTGCAATGATTCTCCTAGGGGCTTTCGTTCGCCACTCTGGTGCAATGAGTGCTTGTGGAAGTGGTCTTGACTCTATCTTGCTATGCAGTGCCGATACTGGGAGAACGGTTTGGCCACCAAGTGGCTCCGGACAGGTCCACATGTTTTATAGATTCTTCTCTCTCGGGACGTGGTTGATCTGCGCTTTTACGCTGGTCAGTGTTTTTAAAGCAAATAGCACAAAAGTTATCCGAAATTTCCTCATATTGGCAGCTCTCTTCGTAAGTGCCCACCAGATACTGGCCTTGGCATCCATTGCTTTTAGCTTCACAAAGGTCCTAACTGTGCTTCATTTTGCGAGCGGAATTGCTGCACTGGGCTTTTTTTGGAAGCTTAAGCTTTTAACCACCGAATTAGAAAATCAAGATTGGGGCATCGATGCTCATTCTCCCTTGAGGGATATTTTCTCACTAACAAAGCCAAGACTTGGCTCTCTTGTGATGGCCACTGTTTTTGTGGGGATGATGCTCGCGCCAAGACCTATTATGTTTTTCAAAGCCCTTGGGGCCTTTACTTTCACTTTTCTGCTTGTCATGGGAGCCGCAGCTTATAACTGCTGGATGGAAAAGGACGTGGACTCCCTTATGGACAGGACAAAAGACCGTCCTCTTCCTGCTGGAAGAATGTTGCCCATTACGGCTTTTATTTTTTCTTCTACACTTATCCTATTTGCCCTTTATGGCTTAGCCGTCTATGTAAATATGGTCACAGCTATCCTAGGGTTTACCGCAGCGTTCCTCTATCTCTATGCTTATACTCCACTAAAACAAAAGAATGCGGTAGCTCTCTACGTTGGAGCAATTCCGGGAGCTATTCCTCCTGTCATGGGATGGACAATTGTCACTGGTAGAATGGATCAGATGGCTTGGGCGCTTTTTGCTATACTTTTTATTTGGCAACTTCCTCACTTCCTAGCAATCTCCATTTATCACGCTAAGGATTACGGTAAGGCAAAAATAAAGGTTTACCCCAATACATCAGGTCTTAGACTTACTCAGTGGGGGATTTTGTTGTTAACTATTCTGTTGGCCGTAAGCTCGCTGGTTCCTTGGTATTTCGATCTGGGAGTTACTGACTATTATGGTCATTTTGCTATCATTCTCAATATTATTTTTACAGCTGTTGCTATGAGAGTTTGGATAATTAAAAAAGAAAAAGAAGATTTACTTAGACGCTGGGCGCGAATTTATTTTATCGGCTCAATCATTTATTTACCCCTTCTGCTTGGAGGCATGATTTACCTCAATTAACAGAAGGTTAACTAACGGAAAGTATAGTAAATTAATACAAAAATGAGTAAAATGCAGTAATCAAAAATAGATAATAAACCTCATACACCTTGTTTTAAGGACGTATTTTATGAATGAATCAAAATTCGCCGAACCTGTACTCAATACAGATCAAAACTTAGGCTTCTTCGAAATGATTATGCCTCCAGAGGATATTTCTCAGCATGGTCATGAAATTGATGCCCTTTTCAATTACACAACATCCCTGAATATCTTCTTCTTTATTTTGGTATGTGCGGGGTTGTTTGGTTTCTCTTATCTCTATCACCAGAGCCGGCACCCAAAGCCTTATTATACTTATGGAAATAAGAAGATTCACATTCTCGTTTCAACCATCATTGGTGTTGCTGTTTTTATTGGTATCGACTTAAACATCACGCGAATGTCGAATGATGATTATATTGGCATCTTTACAAACTGGCCTGATGAATCCCAAGAGGATGTTGTTAGGGTTCAGGTTCTTGGTCAGCAGTGGGCTTGGAACTTTCGCCAGCCTGGGGAAGATAAGGTTTTCAACACAGAAGATGATGTAGTGACTCTCAATGACCTACGTATTCCTGCTGGTAAGAAGGTTATCTTCCAAATTTTATCTAAAGACGTCATTCACTCCCTCTACTTTCCAAACGCTAGACGTAAGACAGATGCTATTCCTGGGAGAATCACAAGAATGTGGATTCAGTTTAATAAGCCTGGCACTTACGACATTGCTTGTGCCGAAATGTGTGGAACTTATCACTACAGAATGGCGGCTAGGCTAACCGTTTATGAAGAAGACGATTACAACCATTGGTTAGCTGAAGCTAATCAAATCTTTGATGCCATAAATGACCCAGAAGACGCTAAAATTTACTGGGGCTGGAAGTGGACACCAACTTCTTCCACGAAGAAAGTAGGAATGAGTAAATAATTAATTTGATTGAGGAGTAATAGAGATGGCTTTTTACGAACAGCACATCCACCCAAAACCAACAACGTTTCTATCAAAGTACATCTTTTCGTATGACCACAAAGTCATAGGCAAGCAGTTCCTTTGGTACGGAATTTTATTTTTGTTTGTGGGTGGCTTGATGGCCCTAATGATTCGTTGGACTCTGGCTTATCCAGGACAACCTTTTCCAGTGATAGGGTCTTTTCTCTTCCCTGAAACTGGTGGTGCTGTGCCTGCCGATACGTACGCCATGCTTTTTACCATGCATGGAACGATTATGATTTTCTATGCCATCACGCCAATTTTGATTGGTTGCTTTGGTAACTACTGTATCCCGTTAATGCTGGGTGCAAGAGATATGGCTTTCCCTCTACTTAATATGCTCTCCTTTCATTTGGCAGCACTCTCTGGTCTTATCTTAATGGGATCATTGTTCACACCACTTGGTGCTGCTGCTGGAGGTTGGACGTCATACCCAACACTATCAACACTTATCGGCTCTCCTGGCATGGGTCAGACTCTCTGGTCACTTGCTATTTTTGTCTTGGGTGTTTCCTCAACTATGGGAGCGGTTAACTACATCACAACGATCATTACTCTCAGGGCTCCAGGCATGGGTTATTTTGATATGCCTTTAACAATTTGGGGTCTTGGTTTAACTGCTGTTTTAAATGCGATTTTTCTTCCCGTTCTCGGTGCAGGTGTTCTTCTTCTTATCTTTGATAGGCTTTTTGGAACAACCTTCTTCCTGGCGGGAGCCGCGGCAACAACTGGTACAGGCGATCCCGTTCTCTTCCAGCACGTTTTTTGGATATTTGGTCACCCTGAAGTTTATATTCTGATACTTCCTGCATGGGGAATCGTTTCAGACCTGCTTTCATTCTTTGCAAGAAAGCCAGCTTTTGGTGCAAAGGCAACTGCCCTTGCGATGACCTCAATTACCATTCTTTCGACTCTTGTTTATGGTCACCACATGTTCACGACTCAGATGTCTCCTCTTCTGACTCAAACATTCATGACTTTAACAATGACGATCTCTATTCCTTCAGCAATTTTCTTTGCCAATTGGCTTGGAACAATCTGGAAGGGGTCGATTCGCTTTCATAGCCCAATGCTTTTTAGCCTGGGTGTGGTCTTCGTTTTTGGATTAGGTGGCCTTACAGGTCTTTACCTTGGAACAGTAACGACAGATCTTTATCTTCACGATACTTACTTTGTTGTTGGTCACTTTCATTACACTATGGCAGCTTCTGTTCTTCTTGGAGGATTTGCAGCGATCTATTTCTGGATGCCAAAAATGTTTGGAACGATCATGAATGAGTTTTGGGCTAAAATTCACTTTTGGATCACAATGCTAGGTCTTAACGGTGTTTTCTTTGCCATGATGCTTGTCGGTTACGGTGGAATGCATAGAAGGATTTATAATCCTTTTATCTATGAATTTACTCAAAAGCTGATACCGCTAAACACTTTTGCCACTTGGTCTGCGATCATTATGGGCTTTGCTCAGATAATTTTCGTGGTCAATTTTGTCTATGCTGTTTTCTTTAAAAAGGAAAAAGCCTCCCAAAACCCTTGGGAAGTGGGAACTCTGGAATGGACAATTCCTTCTCCAGCTCCTCATTACAACTTTAAAGAAATCCCCGTTGTAAAATGTGGGCCACATGAGCTTGGAAATCCAAACCTTGGAAATGGTCGTGACTTTCAATATCAAACTGAAGAATTAGCTTAACGGAGATTAATTTGAGCGTAAAAGCACCAAACATACAAAATGGGTTAGCACTGCAGTCATCAATAGCGATGATTATGACCCTCGTATCTTTTTCAATGCTTTTTGCTACTCTCTTTCTCGGTTATGTTGCATACCGTTTTACAGCAGACGTTTGGCCGCCAATGGGAATGCAAAGAGCTTCCCTTTTAATCCCGACGATTTCCACTTTCACAATTCTATTGAGCTCTCTTTCCTATTTTGCGCTAGAGAAGTCAGTTTTTAATAAGGATTGGAAGAAAGCAAAGGCTTATTTTTACCTAACTCTGACTTTAGGTAGTTGCTTCATGGGTTTTCAGTTTCTTCTATGGAGAGATTTAAAGTTAACCGGGATTTTTGTGGATAGCACTGTCTTTGGTTCAATTATCTATGCTTTTACTTGGATTCATGCAGCTCACGTAGTTGCGGGAATGCTAGCACTACTATTTTTAATACCAGCAATTCATCAAACAATTGATGAAGAGAAGGGCATGATTCGAACCAAAAGTGTGGGTCAGTTTTGGCACTTTCTTGGAATTGTATGGTTTCTAATATTTTTTGGAATTTTTGTTTTTTGATATGAGGACTTTTATGAAAAAGATAATTTCTCTTCTCTTAACTTCAGGCTTATTGATTTCACTTGTTGGCTGTGAACCTAATGAATTTAAAGAGGGCGTGGTTATGGCCGGTGGCCAGTATGTCAAGGCAGATACCCTAAATAAGGGAAAGCAAATATATAGCGAATACTGTATGGCGTGCCACGGAGTTAAAGGTGATGGAAATGGCGTAGCTTCAAAAGGTCTTCAGCCACCACCTAGAAACTTCACTCTTGGGGTTATCAAGTTTGGTAACGTTGTGAGTGGTGAACTACCTCACGATGATTCTATTTATAAGCTTCTAAAGCACGGCCTAAATGGTTCTGCTATGCTCCCTTGGGATCTTAAGCAAGGTCAAATGGACGCAGTTTGGCAATATATAAAGACCTTTGCTCCAGATACTTGGATCGGAAAGGATAAGCAACTTGGGGCCAAGCTAGATGCAAAACCTTTTGTGGATCCCTTCACTCTTGCTCGTAAAGATAAAGCAATTGATCTAGGCAAGAAGATCTATCACGTCGAAGCAAGTTGTCAGACTTGCCACAGAGGATACGTCACACTCCCAGAATACGATGCCATGACAAAAGAATTAACTGGTGATGGAATTGATGAGTTGGATCCAGATTTTTATCAATTAAAAATCCAAGAGTCAGATCATGGTTACGCAGCCGTACCACCAGATTTCACATGGCACCCTCTAAGAAGTATTCGCGATGGAAATGTTGAAGATATTTACCTCCGTTTACTTGCAGGTGTAGGTGGTACTTCCATGCCGGCATGGAAGGATACTCTTGAAGATCACCAAATCTGGGCCCTTGCTTACTACGTTCAAAGTTTAAGAGAGCTCAAAGACAGTCCAAAGAGAAAAGAGTTTGTTTCGAGGTTTAAAAATCAATAATGGCGACAGAGGTTATAAACTACATTCGAGATGAGCACTTTTTTGAAAAGCTAGTTCGAAGTAAGCTTTTTTGGGTCTTATTTTTTCTGCTAACTTTTAGTTACCCAATCTTTAGATCGATAAACAGAACTTTGCCTCCCGAGCTACCTCGACTGGCTAAAGTTCCAACCTTTTCTCTTGTTAACGAGTTCGGTAAGGCTTTTGGTTCAAAGGATTTAGAGGGGCGTATTTATATGGCGTCCTTTATTTTCACTTCATGTCCCACGACCTGTCCTGGACTGGTTGAGAGAATGAAGGTTGTTCAAAAAAGAGTGAAGGGTCTTGGCCAAAAGGTCGCAATCTTATCCATCTCTGTAGACCCCGATTACGATACTCCGGAAGTTTTGAATAAGTACGCTAGGAAGAATAAGGCTAACCCTTTTGTATGGCACTTTCTGACTGGTGAAAGGCAAGAGCTAAAATCCTTATTGGTTGATGGTTTCAAGGTTCCAATGGGGGAGAAAGAACCCGTAGAGGGATTTGTTGGAACAGAGTCAGTATCATTACTCGATATTGTTCATACCGAAAAATTAGTTCTCGTTGATACTGAGGGCATGATCAGAGGTTATTATTCTACCGATAAACACGGAATGGATAATATGATGATTGATATCGGATTATTAGTTAATAGGAAGTATAATTAAATTTTAGGAGAATATATGAGTGCAGAAGCTCATGGTTATCACAGCCATTGGAAAAAATACTTTTTAGTTTTTTTACTCTTAGGGGCGCTAACAGTGGCCGAGTTAATCGCCGCTGAAGCTGGTTGGTCCTATACTCTAAAAGCCGTAACTTTAAGTGTATTGGCCATGGGGAAAGCGGTCGCAGTTGCCTACTGGTACATGCACTTAGATGAAGAGAAAGGCTGGCTTAAGTTTATCGCAGCAATACCTCTGGCAGCATTTGCGTACGCAGTAGTCGTTATTCTCGAGTCTCTTTACAGGTAATTTAAAGGATAGTTATGGAAGCGAAAACATCTTCAATCGTTACTAAAGAAGTTCAACAACCAACTCCAGACCAACTTAAAGCACCAACAATGCTGTTGCTCGTGGCACTTATTATTTCCTTGGTTGTTCTAAAGGGCTTTATTTATATCAAAGACGGTAAAAGACACGGTAAGTAGAACAAAAGGACCAATAGGTCCTTTTTTATTTCTTAAAAACCATACTTATTATCACGTCATCTTTTTTTATCTTTTCTAAAGCGTCTAATCCTTCAACAACTTGACCAAATACAGTGTACTTCTTATCCAGATGAGGAAGAGTTGTGAGTGCAATATAGAACTGAGAGTCCGCGCTATCAGGGCTTTGAGTCCTTGCCATGGCAACTGTGCCCTTTATGTGTTGAACATCATTAAATTCAGCCTTAAGGTTCTTGCCGCTCCCATTTCGCCCCGTTCCTGTAGGGTCCCCTGCCTGAATAACAAAGTTTGGAACTACTCTGTGGAACTTAATCCCGTCATAGAAGCCCGAATTTACAAGCTCAATGATTCTTGTAACGGTGTTTGGAGCTTTTTTTGGATAAACCTTGAAGGTGATGTTGCCATGGACTGTTTTAAGGACAATTTGTTCGCGGGAGAGTCCATTAGAATCTACTTTTAAATCTTTAGCCGTGATAGTTGTCGATTCATTTTTTACAGGTTCTGGCGTCTCCTTACTTTCTTTAAAACAGGAGTTCGCTAAAGTGATTATTAATGCCATTAAAGTGGGTATTAGAAGCTTTTTAAGATTTTTAGATACCATTGTATTTTTTCCTTTTTGGACGTTTAAATAAACAAAAAATTCTTAATGAAAACTAATATGATTATTATCCAATTTTTTTTTTCAAAATCAAAACTTTAAAGTTGACAGTAATCCTTAAAATAACTAAATTACCCCTCACCTCAGAATCTATACAGATCCTCATTAATAGTGGGGGTGTAGCTCAGTTGGGAGAGCGTCTGATTTGCATTCAGAAGGTCGCTGGTTCGATCCCAGTCATCTCCACCACTAATATGGCTGGCGTTTAATAGACCTAGTGGGTGATTTTGAGTTTGTTTTTTGATCTTTGACATTCGAATAAGAAACAGTTTTGCCGCTTCGGCGGTAAGAAAAGACGAGAAAGATAATCGGGCGTTTTAGACAGACGATATCTTGGTGTAACTAAATTCTACTTCTGATCATG
>Ga0136600_1000980_pt1 | contig 14036 bp, 11 predicted proteins | sample AntRauMFilla2698_FD_104634 | JGI IMG/M metagenome (GOLD analysis project Ga0136600, IMG submission 104634) | Saline lake microbial communities from Rauer Islands, Antarctica - Metagenome Filla 2 #698 | ecosystem: Environmental > Aquatic > Non-marine Saline and Alkaline > Saline | place...
AAAAACACTTCTGGAGTTTTTGTAGCACCAAAGGCATCAGCTATCTTATGATCTTTATCTAATACATAACTGAAATTATACCCCTGTTTTGTTGAACGTCTTTTCATATCACTAATTGATTCACCACGGTCCCTTATCCTTTCGTTAGGATTTATAGCGATCATACCGATGTTGTTTGCATTTGCAATGCTTGCAATAGATTTCATTCTATCCTCGAGTCTTGATACTGTTGGGCAGGTATTACAAGAAAATATTACTAACAATCCGTTCTGCTTTGCTGATTGTGACAGATTAACTGAACGGCCATTAACATCTTCCATCCCTTGAGTCAGCATAGGAGCATCACTCCCAATAGCCAATGATTTTTGGGCACTTATGTTAACAGTTAATAATAATATAAAAGCTGCTGCAAAAAGTAATTGTGACGTATGTTTCATAGAATTATTATAGCTAATATTTAAGAAAATTATAACTCATTAAATGGATTCCAAAAATGTCTCTCCATTCGAACGGTATACTCTGAGATAAATTCTATTCCTTCTTGCTGAAGGCATTCTCTCATTGTATCGTTTTCAAAGAAAGCTCTACCGGTAAGTTGTCCTAATCTATTCAATACCCGATGTGCTGGAATCTGATATCCTAATTGAATGGGATCATAATTATTCAAAGCATATCCAACCATTCTGGCTCCTGATTCTACCCCAAGATATTTAGAAATTATACCATATGAAGTAACCTTACCTTCAGGAATCAGAGCAACGATTTCATACACTTTTTGATAAAAATCTTTGGTCGATTCTTTCATAAATATCGATTAATTCAGTGCAAAGAGCACTTCAGCTGTTGCAGAAGTTTTCTTAACTACTTCATCTAAACTTATTTCGAATAATTCAGCTAGTTTCTCAGCGGTGAATTTCATAAAAGCGGGCTCATTTCTTTTTCCTCTTTTTGGAGTTGGCGAAAGGTATGGAGCATCTGTTTCCAGAACCATTTTGTCTAATGGTAACTGAACTACAGTTTTATCTACTCCGCCATTTTTGAAAGTCACAACTCCTCCTATACCCAAATGGAGCCCCATATCTATTGCCCTTTTTCCTTCTTCAACGGTACCGTTAAAACAATGCCAAATACCTTCTAAACTTCCATCCTGTTCTTGTTTTATAATATGTAGAAGATCTTCTGTACTCTCTCTGTTATGTAGAATAATTGGTTTTTTTACTTTCTTTGCTACTCTACAATGTGCGTGTAAACTCAATTTTTGTTCTGTTACAAACTCTGTACTCCAATGGTAATCAAGTCCTGTTTCTCCAACTCCAATTATTTCCTCGCGAGAACAGAAATCTAGTAATTTATTTTCAAAACCATCATGGAGCTCACCTACATCACATGGATGTATTCCTGCCATTTTATGAAAGCTAATCCCATTAAACTGAAGGGATTCCATTTGTTCGAGTGATCCGAAATCAATAGCGGGCATAAGAATTGATGTTACACCTGCTTCTTTTGCTCTTTCGAGTACTTCCTCTCTATCGTTATCAAATTCTTTAAGATATATATGAGAGTGTGTATCAATCATTAGCTACGAATTTAGATTGCTTGATTAAAACTAGCTTAATATTTAATCCAGTTTTTATCTTCTAACCATTGAATCAAGGCTGGTAAAAATGTAAGTGATGTTAGTAAGGTCATTCCAATACCAATTACAGCCATCACACCCAGAGATTGAAGTCCTGGATGATTAGTGAAGATAAGCCCTGCAAAACCCAACATTGTAGTAATTGAACCCATAGAAATATGTTGGCCTGTACTAGACAATACTTCCCACATAGAGTTTCTTCCTTCGTCTCTGTAGCGATGCGCTAAATGAACTCCACTATCTTCACCTATACCGAGTATAGCTGGTAAAACTACCAGATTATAAAAATTAAACTGCAAACCAAATAACATCATTATACCGAATAGCCAAAGTAAACCAACCACCAGTGGTAACATAGAAATTACAGACCATCGGAATGATCGGAATGTGAAGATCATGAATAAATAAATGATAATGAAGGTAGCTCCAACCATATACGGACTCTCAGTACGCATTAGATCTAACATTGAAGCGGCTACGATAGATGTACTAGCCGCATAGTATGTTTTACCGTTATCTATGGTTACAGCGCCAATGTCATCTTTAAAGGCGATTGACTTTCTTCCGTCAGATAAACCAACTGAAGGATATATAATTACGAACCGACCTACTTCTCCATCTTTTGTAATAAATCTGGATTTCAGATATGGTGGAATTTGATCTATGGTTAAAGCTTCTGTTGTCTTTGCAGCTCTACGTAATTTATCAAGATCTTCGTCTTCTTTATTTCTGATAAATGTGTTATCAAGCAATTCTCTAACATTAGCTATCTTTTGCAGCTTTTGTTCTATTTCTAATTCCGTTGAAGGAAAGCGATCCTGAAGTGCTTCAATACTCTTTATTGTTGGTGAAGTGGTATCAGATTCCATTCTCTGATTTAAAACTTTAATCAAGCTCTCTACTTCTTCGTCTGTATCTGCAATAATGTAGGCAGGATTTCTTTTATCAGAGCTACCAACCTGACCTGCAACCTCTTTAAATTTTTCGTAATCTGGAAATGTTGGTTCTAGTTTGCCAAAGTCGTATTGAAAGCTAAGATTTCCACTAAAACCAATTACAAAAGCAGAGATCACTAGTCCAGTAACGACAATTATGCGAGATAGTGGGTACTTTTTATCCTGATATGCATGAGTGCTATCTTCGTTTTCTGAAAACAATACCCAATTTAATTTCTCAAAAATTACCAATAGCGACGGAAGCACATACAGCATAGCAAAAAGTGCTAACATTATCCCTGTTCCTGAAATAAAGCCAAACTCAGAGAAACCGCGGAAGTCGGCAAACATCAACACATATAAAGCTGCAGCTGTTGTGAACGCACTTACAAATATAGCTTCACCAGTCTTTTCGTTTGTCGTAAGAATTGAATCTTCAACGCTTAATCCTGAAGATCGAAGTTCGATGTATCTGGCGTAATAATGGATTCCATAATCTATTCCAAGACCAAACAATATTACAAAGAGAACAGATGTCATCGTATTCAGCATACCCAAGTAGAAGTATGTGATTCCAAAAGTCCAGAGCAAACTCATTATTAGGGGTAAACCAATAATCAATACTGGTACAGGAATCCGAATTATATGACTCCAAACAGAATGTTCCAGATCTTCCTGCCTTCCTCTTCTGTAGTGAATATATTTCTTAATGAAGAAATAAAGCATTACTAATAGAATCACACTGGATATACCTGTGGCAAAACTACCAAGTACATCATCCATAATAGAAGTTAATTCTTCTAGATGACGTTTTAGTCTCCCCCCAAATTGTACTTCCATCTCAGGATGATAGCTAGCTGGATTCATTGCCACTAACAACGAGTCGTATTTCACGAACATATCTTCCAGATATTTAATATCACTTTTTGAACCTGTAGGGAAAAACTTAAGCACCATTATAGTGCTGTCTTCATTTATAGGATACTCAGAAGGAACAAGCACATCGTAACTTTCTTTGAAATTTTCAGCTTTATCTTCTGGCTCTGCTGTTGATTCGTCATCTTCTTCAAAGTCGATAAAAAATGGATTTGCCTCTTCTCTGGCAGTTTCTATTTCGTCCTCAAGCCATTCTATAATTTCGACCAATTCTTGATCATTGGAGAGATAGAGAGCATTATCTTTTATAACCTCCGTGTCTTTTCGAAACTCTGCTCTCTTAAAATAATTGTCATTATATCTTGGATAAAATAATTCTAGAGTCTTAGGAATCAGGTCTTCAGCAAATCGCTTATTTGCTTCAAAACTGGGAGATTTTATCGCCACCTGCATTTCAGTTTCACCACCAACAGTGTCTTTTAACTTTTCTAGTGCTAATACATTGGGGTTATCCTCTGGAAGAAGATTTGCAATATCTGTATCTACTTTTAACTGTATAGCATAGTAAGAACCAACGATGGCAAGTAATAAGCTTACACCAAGTACTAAAAATGGATGTTTTATATTCAATTTTAGTAATGGCTGAAATAGCCGAAGAATTTGTTTCATGTAATAATAGCCGAAATTTCTTAAGATCTAGAATTTACTGAAAAGATAGCTCAATGTAGAACTGATTTTCAAACCTTAAAACAATTGTTATGGGCTTAAAGTTTAATCTGATTAACTCTTCTTGTAGACTGTCTGCTTAAGGCCTCCAAATAAATATAGAATTAAGAATGAGATAATTATGTTCTCTAATACTAGATGCGATATTTGTATGTTATAAAACTGTAGATTATCACAAAATTACCTTTAATAATTCATGAGATTTTTAAAAATCCTACTTTTGCTTTTTTTATTTATGCCTACCCAACTAATTAAGGCACAAGATTATCTTACAAAACCAGAGAATGGAATTCGCTATTTAGATAGTGACGAGATTAAACAACATGAAAAAAGTGGTGGCTATTATAATGAATTTTGGAACTACCACATTTCATTAGACAATGGTTCTGAGATATACCTCAATTATTCAATTTCTCATTTTGGAGGAGTCCGGGATGCTGTTACAGGAGCACGCCTTTCTCTATTAAACTGGAATGGCGAAAATTATAAAGCAGCAAGAGAATATGGGCTTGATAAACTAGTTTTCGATGAAAAAGATTATAAGTTTTTGTTAAATAAAGAACGGGGTATTTGGTATGAAGGTAAGCTTCCAAATAAACATAAGGTCCACTACAAAACAAATAAAAATGATACCCATTTTGATATCAACCTAGACTTCGTTGAAATAAAGTCTGCTTTTACTTGGGGTGATGGAAAGTTTAAAATGGGTGATAACGATCTTTCAGGGATGTATACTCAAATACCTTCTGCAAAAATCGAAGGATTCATCGCTCTAGATTTTGATACTGTGTATGTATCTGGTACTGCTTCAATGGTACAATTTCATCAAACTAATATTGCCACTAGACTTTTTGAAAAAAGCTTTAGATACGATAAAATAACCGGTAATGGTTATTTAGGTGGTTATTTTCTTATTCCTAAAGACGCTAATACCGAAATCGTAGGGTATGGATATGAAAATAAAAATGGCGAATTAGTTTTAAAAAAACCTACCTCCATCACTACAAAGTCTACAAAAGAATTTAAGGGAGAGACAGTCGCCAGTGAAATTGAAATTTGCTATCAGGAACAGGAATGCGAACGTATACAAATAAGCGATATATCTGAAAAAATTACAATGCTTGATGAACTTAGCGGACTAAAAAAGATGTTTGCAAAACGCTTTTTAGGTGGTGATATAATTGAACTTAGAGGGTCTGCATTATTGAATAAGATAAATCCAGTTAGCTTTAGTTTAACTGTACTGGACTAATTCTTTAATACTTGCTCAGCATATTCAAGCATTTCAGGAGTATCTACATCCTGCCAAAACCCATCTTTTATATCTACAGTAAACATTCTACCGTTACTGGCAAGTTCTTGAACCCCTTCTGAAATTGAAGTATCACCATTTTGTTGATAGTAATTTCTAAGAGATTTCAAGATACCATCTGTACAAACAAATACACCGGTATCAATACAGTTATAATCTTTAATCTGCTTCCCAATAGATTTAATCTTACCATCTTCAGACAACACTTTTGTAGCATCATCCATGTCAAAAATAGTGTCAATCTTATAGTCTACAAGTAGAGCTGCTGAATCTGATTCTGGCTTATAATCTTTAGCAATCTGCATCAGCTTATCCCCAAGGATATGATCTGCCATTGTCATGATGAAAACATCACTAAGTTGAGCTTCAGCGGCAAGTACTGATACTCCATTGCTTAATTGAAATTGTTCGTTAAATACAAAGACTAAAGGAGTATCACCTTGATAAGATTTCGAAATTGCTTCTTCAATCTCTTTATGACCGTGACCAAGTACAATTACAATTTTCGAACAACCTGCCTTTTCTAAACTTTGAATTGTTCTGAACAGTAAAGGTTTCCCAGCAACAGGTGTTAATGGCTTAAATTCGGTTACAGCACTCACGCCTTCTAAACGAGAGCCATAACCAGCAGCTAAGATCAATCCAGTTTTTCCAGCCATTGTTTAGCTTACCGCTTCTTCTTCAAAATTTTCAGATAAGTGAGTCACTGGTTTCTCACCACCTAAAACTCTAAGCGTATTTTTTAATCTAAAATGCTGAATAAAGATATCATGTTCTGCAATATGACCAACCTTAACTTGTGGACTCTTGAAGTAGAAAGAAAGCCACTCCTGAATACCGCCTTTTCCGGCTCTTTTAGCAAAGTCTAAAAATAAAGCCAAATCAAGAACTATCGGTGCAGCCAGTATAGAATCACGACATAAGAAATCAACTTTGATTTGCATATTATATCCCATCCAACCGAAGATATCGATGTTATCCCAGCCTTCTTTTTCGTCACCTCTTGGTGGATAATAATTGATTCTTACTTTGTGGTATAGATCACCATAAAGGTCTTTGTAAAGCTCAGGTTGTAGAATAGAATCAAGTACACCTGTTTTACTTACTTCTTTAGATTTGAAACTTTCCGGATCATCCAGAACTTCACCGTCTCTGTTTCCTAATATATTTGTTGAAAACCAACCTCGGATACCTAACATTCTTGTTTTCAATCCTGGAGCAAGAATAGTTTTCATCAGTGTCTGCCCTGTTTTGAAATCCTTGCCAGCAATTGGCACTCTCTCTTGTTCTGCTAATTGCTCAAGTGCAGGAAAATCTGCTGATAAATTCGGGGCACCATTTGCATACGGAACGCCCTCTTTTATTGCTGCATAAGCATATAACTGAGAAGGAGCTATTGAGTCATCATTATTTCTTAAACCTTCTTCAAAAGCTTCAATTGATTTATGACAATCAGCCTGATGTAAATGAACTTCTGTTGACCCACACCATACCATTACTGCTCTATCAGCACCGGTTTCTTTAATTTTATTTCTAATATCTTCTCTAAGTGCTTCCGCAAGTTCCATTTTATTAGTTTGTGCCTTTACATTGGGCCCATCTAATAATTTAACATACCGTTGGTTGAACGCCGCTTTCATAGGCTTCACTTTTTCCAACTCTTCTTTCAAAGGGTCAAGATCCTGAGGCTTTAATACATCTGCATTTTTTGCTGCTTCAAAAGCATTGTCGTCTTTGACATCCCATCCTCCGAATACAATATCATCCAACCCAGCAAGATCTAAGAAATCTTTGATCAATGGGTTTCTATTTTCCGAGCGTGACCCAAGTCTAATAGTTTGTAATTGCGTAAGTGAACCAAATGGTTTACTTAAATTTTTTCTAGCCGATGCCACACCAGCCATGAAAGTAGTAGAGACAGCCCCCATTCCAGGTGTTAATACTAAAAGTTTACCTTTGTGTGGAGCGATTTCTGGCTTTGTCATTATATGTAGTAATTAAATTTGTGCTGAAAACTTTATAAATATAGGCTTTTTTGGGCGATTAATCGAGCAATGATTGTGTTAAAACAAACTTATTTAGAGTTATTAACAAGATCTTGAATAGACTGCCATATTCTTTCACAATTCTTACCATCAGCACCTAACATATATTTGTTCAAAAAGGCTTGTGACTTCTCTCTACAGCTATCAGGATCGGCAAAAGATTGCTCCAACTGATTCAACATCATTTCAAAATCATGCGCTAAAAAACCTCCATTTTCTTCTGGGGGAAGCTTCCATATATATTTTACTGAGTCAATTTTCTTACTTCTCATCCCAATCACAGTGCTTTTTCTCCACTGAAACTCCTCGTCTTCACTTTTAACTGGATAAATATGAATAGTAGGTCTAAGCGTAGCGTAAAATAGATTAGCTATACTACTGAAGTTTGTTATTAATATATCAGAAACCATAATATCAAGAAGATTGTCAGGATTTCTATCCTTGAACTTCAATAGTACATTTGGATGCCTTTGGGTCAAATCTTCAAGAAATTCTACATAATGAGCATCAAATCTAAATGAATCATGTAATCGTAAAATCACATTGGCATCATGTTCTTCTATTCGTTGAAATAATCTTTCAAATAATTCCTCGTCCTTTCCCCAGTGCGCAAATACTTCTCCATAGTGCCATGTAGGTGCAATTAAAACTGTCTTTTTATTAACTACATCAAATGGATAGTAAGCTTGAAGTTTTTCTTTTGAAACTGGATTCCTCAGAAGATCATGACTAGCAGACCCTAACACCCGGCAATTTGAGGGATGAAACCCACTTATTTTAGTTCTATGTTCAAAATCCCAATCTCCAAAACATTGCCAAACAAAATTCGGGTTAGGCTCCATTGCACTTCCCCATGCAGATTTTATAGACCTATGTAACCAATGAAATTCTTCTACATCATTTGGGCCTTTCCATCCAAATCCGTGCCATAGCATAAATCCATTAGGAGATGCTGCCTTTATCGGAACCTTATTATCCATAATAGTTACATCAGGATCAAAAGAGCCGGGTTTGAATAAATAATTCATCAACGTTTTCTTTAATAACTCGGCCTTAAGAGGAATAAGTTTAGAAATACCTTCCTCCAAAAAACTTTCGGGATCTGAAAGTAGTACTTTAACAGTCACCCCTTGTTGTTTATCTAGAAATTGAGTTAACCAAAAAAGGTCTGCACCAAATGTAGAAGCTTTAACCAGTATGTTCATTGAAAAGCAGTCGGAAATAATTTTATAAATAGCGCCCTAATAACTAACTAAGATAAAGGATTTAACAGTTAAAATATAAATCCTTTTGGGAGTTCAATTTTCTTATCTTTTATCGAATTTTAATTTCAGACTAAATAATGCTTCCCAAGAGGAAAGTTGCTTTATTTTCTACATCGTTTCTGCCATATTCACAGACGTTCATCCATGACGAGATAAGAGCGCATTCGGATAGTTACGAAATCTCTGTTTTCTGCAAAGATCGACAGAATGAAGATAAATTCCCTTTTGATAATTACTATAAGCCTAAAGGTAAATTAGCAGAAAAAATTTATCAAAATATTGCCTATTGGCCTCGTTTTGATAAGATTTTTAGAAAACAGAATTTTGACCTCATCCATGCTCATTTTGGAACCGGTGCAGTTTATGCTCTCCCCTATGTAAAGAAATTCAATATTCCATTTGTAGTTACATTTCATGGTAATGATGTAGCCGCTTTAATTGGCACACAAAAGTTTCAGACAAACAGGTGGCGATATTATTTTAAGCACAAACAAATTTTTAAGCACTCAACGCTGATGCTTGCTGCCAGTGAGGAGCTTAAAGCTCTATTGATAGAACTTGGAGCACCAGCTTATAAGGTTCATGTCTATAGACTCGGTATCGATCTTACTAATTTCTCTTATTCGAAAAGTGCACCTAATAAAGTAACAGAATTTATTATGGTGGGAAGATTTACTCCAAAAAAAGGCCATTTTTATACTCTTAAAGCTTTTAAAGAAGTAATTGAACAGGGAAAGAAAGCTAGATTGTCTTTTATAGGATCAGGTGAACTTCTTGAAGAAGCAAAAGAATTTGTAGCTGATAATTCATTAGGTGATTACGTTGATTTTCAAGGAATCCTATCTCCAGAAGAAGTCGAAAGAAGTCTAGAAAAAGCAGATGTACTTATCGCACCTAGTGTTATAGCTCTAGATCAGGATCGTGAAAGTGGACTAATTGTTGTGAAAGAAGCTTCAAGTAAAGGCTTACCTGTAATTGGGACATGGCATGGTGGAATACACGAAATTATTGATGATAGAAAAACTGGGTTTTTAGTACCTGAAAGGAATATACCTGCATTAGTCGAGAAGATGATCACTTTCATTGACAAGCCAGAGTTAATAAGCGAATTTGGTAAAGCTGGCAGAAAAAAAATGGAAGAAGAATATGACCTATTTAAACAAGTGGGTGAATTAGAACAATTGTATGAAAAAGCAATTACTGGTTCTTAATCATGAGTGTATCAGCTGATCTTAAAAAAGGCGCTCTTGTAAACTTTTTTGGTGTAGTCGGAAAAATGGCTGCCCCTACTTTTCTTGTTGTTGTAAACAGACTATATGGTCCCGATGTATTCGGTATCTATATTACTGCTAACATTGCCATTGAAATAATTATAGCCTTTCTGTCTTCCGGATTTAAAGACGGAGCTTTAATTTTTGTATCCAGATATGCTGATAAGAAAGATGATCAAAAAGATCTATACACAGCCTTATCAAATGCGTTTGCATGGAGTATAGGATTTTCATTATTGGTGCTTCTGATAGGCATTATGTGGGGAGCTGATATACTTCAGAATATCTACAAAGATGAATTTTCGGGCGATCTTATATCAATGTTTAAGTTAATGCTATTATCTATTCCATTGATGGCATTTGAAAGGAATGTTCTAGCCGCTACTCAAGGACTAAAAATCATGAAATACGATGCCATTAATAATGGATGGTTTCGTCCTATAGCTTTACTAATATTTTCAGTTTTATTCTGGCTGATTGAACCAAACGTAGTTGGAATGGCACTGGCTTATGTAGCTACACAAGCTCTTCTATTTCTAGTTTCCATTGGTATCTATTCTAAAGAATTGAGTTGGAAAAAGCTCGGTTATGCTTTTAAAAACTTCAAGATAAATTCTGAACTTGTATCCTTTGCTATTCCTCAGAGCTTGAATATGACATTAAACCGTTTTATTACAGGTATTGATATTCTGATGTTACCTGCTTTTGGATTCAGCCCAACGGTTGTTGGTTTTTATGGTGCTGGATCAATGTTAGTTAGAGAAGTTCGATCCATTAAAATGATTTTCTCTACTGCTTTTGCACCATACATAGTTAGACTTCATAAAGAAGAGAAATTCGAAGAACTTTCACATCACTTTTCTAAAACAGCTGCTTGGATTGCATCTATTGCAATTCCCATTATACTTTTAGTTGCTATTTTTAAAGATATATTTCTGGTTTTCATACATCCTGAATATAGCGCTAATTCAAATTTTGTTTATTTTCTACTCCCTATACCCTATTTATATTGCAGCTTTAGTTTAGCTGGAAATGTTGTAGCTATGACTGGTCATTCTAAGTTGACTCTCATGAATAGCTTAATAGTAGCATCAACAAATGTCGTGTTAAATATATTTTTGATTCCTAAATTTGGAGTCATTGGAGCTGCTGGCGCTTCAGCTCTAGCAATGTTGATACTTGTAAGCTTTGAAACCGCAGAGGCCAAGTTTGTGGCTAATACACGCATTTACTTTAAAGATATAGTTCGACCTCATCTTGGTGGTTTACTTGCCTCCTTATTCCTGGTATATGCTCTGACGTCTGATGCTACATTATTCTCGATTGAAATCTCCAATCCTGTCATCTTATCAATTGGAAGTCTATTAATTTTTGGATTAGTTATAGGTAAAGAGCTTGTTCGAAAAGTTACATCAAAAGTTTTGTAATAACCGATATCAGCTAAAATACTTACTTAAGAATCGATAAATTTCATTAGCTCTATTATCCCAAGTCATATCTTTCATTTCTTCTTTGGCTTTAGAACCTAATTTTGTCCTTAATTCTGTATCATTTATAAGTTCTTTGAACCCAATCATTTCACTGCTTGTATTATCTGGTTCAACTAAATATGCATTTTCTCTATGACTTAGGACTTCAGCAATATCTTCTGCCTGAGGCCCGAATATTGGAGTTCCAGAGGCTTTATAAATAAATGTTTTAATAGGAAGAACAGTGTTTTTTGAAATATCCCTAGCCATCAAAGTAGGTGGCAAATACAATATATCAGATGCTTGAAGCAACGAAAATACAGTTTTTCTATTTTGCCATTTCAGCACTTTTATATTAACAATTTTTGCTGATTCTCGTTCTACCAAACCTTCCTTTTCAGATCCTATGATGACAAAATATTGATCAGGGAAATTTTTGGCTATTTCCAGAAGCTTAAGTAAGCCTTTCTTTTCATTCACTCTGCCAGAGTATGTGGTTATAATTTGATCTTTAGGTAAATCAAATTTCTCTCTAATAAAATCAGGATCAGTTTCTTCGTATAAACCAAAATCAAAAGCATTGTGAGCGACCAGTAAATTTTCTTCTTTAAATCCAACATCTACAAAGCTCTTTTTTGCAAACTCTGAATGAAGAACAACCCCAAGAAACCGACTCGTAGTGGAAAGTCGTTTAAAAAGTATGCTAGCAAGTAAATTTCTATTTGGCCACGGTCTATAGGATTCAAATATAATTGGAAGGTTAGTAAAGCTGAGGGTAGCCAACACAACCGGAATATTCCTTGTATATACTACCTCAGAATCACTTTTTTTTACTTTAAATGCAGACCTGATTGCAAATGCAATCTTTTCAATCCCTCTTATATTTTTAAATAAGTGATTTATAAAACTGAGATGAATATCAACTTTTCTACCGTAGTATTCTTCTAACTGCTCTCTGGTAGTATGTTTTCTGGAAAGGTAAGAAGCTGAAAGTAAGACAACTTTTGCAAGCTTGCTCAAAGCTGATAAAGACGATATAATCTGCTCAGAATCTGCGGAAGTTTTAGGGTAGAACTGATCGGAAATAAATGTGATTTTCAAATCATTCGTCTATTTAGAACTTAAGAGATGTTGGATAACTTTAAGTAAACACCAATATATATATATATAGGAAAAAAAATAATTCTGGATGGAAAATATTTTAAAATCACATTTTTAAAGTAATTATAATTGTTTTTCCATTCTCTAGAAAAGGAAAAACTTCTTTTCCCCATACCTCCTTCAATATCCATTCTTCTTAAAAGAATTGGTTCTTTTCTAAAATCAAGCCGATATCCGTCAACTAATAATGGCTGGAGCTTAAATGCAAAAGAGTGTTCGTCCTGATTCTTAACATGAGTATCCCAAAGGCCTGCTTTTAAAGCCCATTCTCTCCTAACTGATGAGTTTGTGCCATGTAACCATTCTACGTTCTTGATATCTTCGTTAAATTGAGCAAATGTATATGGAATTTTCATAAAATTATAAGACATGCATTTACTTCGTATGTACGACCTCATCCAGGATATATAGGGATAACCATCATTACCTTCGAAATTATGCCTTCCGGTAAAACCAACAAGTTTTTCATCTTCGTAGGCCTTAACATGTTTCTTAATCCATAACTCTGAATTGGGTAAGTCATCATCATCTATAAAGATTAAAATATCTCCTGATGCATTTTTAACACCTTCGTTTCTAGCTTTAGGTCCACCTAGAGGTTCATGTTTTAGGAGTTTGATTCTGGAATCTTGAGCACAGAGATTTTCTAATTCTTCCCAGTCTGCTTTTTCAAATCTAGTTGACTGCTCAACAATAACAATTTCAAAAGAGTCGAAAGATTGAGAACACAAATTATGGATTAGTTCAAGCAGAGCAGGAATTCGATTATAGGATCTTACAACGACTGAGGCTTTAAAACTCACTGTTACCGTGCTGCTCTTTTTCTTAATGTAGATAACAGCGAATCAAATCCCTTCTTCTTGATTATACGCTGAAATTGTCTGTTATAAGATTCTGCTGTGGATATTTCATCCAGAATTAAATCTGTTATAATCCATTCTCCATTTTCTTTTACCATAGTATAATCAACCGGGGTTCTGACTTCGTCTAGTTCAGCATAAGTTTTAACCATAGCATTGTTACCATCAACTTCTATTGAATTATATGTTACATCAGCTCTATAAATATCTAACTTATTTAGGGACTGATCACGAACAATTGTTGAGAATAAATTAACAAATTCTATTTGAGTTGCTTCGTCAAGAGTGTCATAGGTATCCTCTAAAGCATATCTCCCCATCGACTTAAAATCAATGATACCATTTATAATCTCTTTGATCTTTGCTCTTTGCTCATCATTATATTCAGAGCCTTTAGGACCTAAAAGTGTTTTTACTTCTTGGTCACGTTCTACCAATAAAGTTTTTATATCGTCTTTTGGCGTCTGTGCATTTAAGCTG
>Ga0136600_1000981_pt1 | contig 14035 bp, 18 predicted proteins | sample AntRauMFilla2698_FD_104634 | JGI IMG/M metagenome (GOLD analysis project Ga0136600, IMG submission 104634) | Saline lake microbial communities from Rauer Islands, Antarctica - Metagenome Filla 2 #698 | ecosystem: Environmental > Aquatic > Non-marine Saline and Alkaline > Saline | place...
CAGACCGGTGCGCTAACCGGGCTGCGCCACGCTCCGCCATTTCAGCACCCCGGCGGGGTGACCCGGGGGCCCGGCATCTAGCCGGGAGCGGGGTTATAGGCGGGGTGGCGACTTCGGGCAACCGGGCAAATGCGGCGGGAGGCGCTTCTTTATACCCGGCTCTGCAGGACGGTGCCGAGTGCCTGCTTTGCCGCGCGCAAGCGATTGAGCGCAGACTGGATGCGGGCCCGGTCATCGGACGTCAGAGCGTCTCGCGTGTCAGCACTGGCACCGGGCTCATACTCAGGTTTGGCGTGGGCCGGGCTGGCGCCTGCGCGGGTTACAGAGCCGGCCGTCTCGGGGTAGGTGTCATCGAAGGCCGCCTCATGGTCGATCTGGGCCAGCGCATTGGTCGTGCGCGCGCCGGGAACGTCAGCAGGGGCTGCCCCCTCCCCGAGCGCGCTCACATGGGCAACACCATGGTCCTTCAGGTATTTCTGCGCGCCCTTGATGGTGTAGCCTTCTTCGTAGAGAAGGCGACGCAGGCCTTTGAGAAGCTGGACATCCTGCGGACGGTAAAGCCGGCGGCCACCGGCGCGCTTTACGGGCTTGAGCTGGGTGAACTTGCTCTCCCAGAAACGCAGCACATGGGCGGGCAAGCCCGCTTCCTCGCCGGCCTCGGAAATCGTGCGGTATGCGTCTGGCGACTTTTCAGTCATCAGGCCTTGTCTTTGGAAAGGGCATTATCCACGCGGTCCTTGAGGACCTGGCTGGGCTTGAACACCAGAACCCGGCGCGGATCAATGGGCACCTCTTCACCGGTTTTGGGGTTGCGCCCCACCCGTCCGTTTTTGTCGCGCAGAACGAATGACCCAAACGACGAGAGCTTCACCGAGTCGCCCTCAACAAGGGTCTCGGAGACCATGTCGAGCACTTGCTCAACAAGTTGCGCGCTTTCCTGACGGGGAAGGCCCACATCACGGTTCACCGCATCGGCGAGATCAGCCCGCGTAATCGTATTGGACATCGCTTACCCCCTGAAAAACAAACAAGCCTGCACGATAAGGCGCTGAACCGGCCCGGGTCAACGTTAACCATAGGGGAAGGCTTAATAACGCGCTAAAGCCGCGCCCCAGGTGAATCCGCCGCCAAGCGCCTCCATGAGGATCAGGTCGCCGCGCTTGATCCGGCCGTCGCTGATCGCCTGATCAAACGCCAGGGGAATGGAGGCCGCAGATGTGTTGCCATGCTGAGCCACCGTGGAGATCACCTTCTCCTGAGGAATGCCCAGCTTCTTTGAAACCCCTAGCAAAATCCGCTGGTTGGCCTGATGAGGAACAAACCAGTCAATATCGGCGATATCCACATCGGCCATCTCGGCCAGCTCGGTCATGGAGCCGGCGATTTTCGAGACGGCGTGGCGAAACACCTGATTACCCTGCATCCGCAGGTGCCCGACGGTCTGTGTTGCCGATGGCCCACCGTCCACATACAGAAGATCCTTGAACCGGCCGTCCGAGCGCAAATGGGTCTTGATGATCCCGTTGGCCGAATCGCCTTCCTCGGCGGTCAGCACCGCGGCACCGGCCCCGTCGCCAAACAGCACGCAGGTGGTCCTGTCGGTCCAGTCAAGGATGCGCGAGAAGGTTTCCGCGCCGATCACAAGCGCGCACCGCGCCTGGCCGCAACGGATGAAATTATCAGCCGTGGCGAGCGCATACAGAAACCCTGAACACACCGCGTGGACGTCAAAGGCTGCGCCCTGCTCAATACCCAGCTTGTGCTGCACGATGGTGGCGGTCGCAGGAAAGGTCAGATCGGGTGTGGCAGTGGCAAGCACGATCAGATCCACCGCGCTCACATCAAGTCCCGCGGCGGCCAGTGCCCGGCGGGCGGCGGCTGTGGCCAGATCACTGGTCAGCTCGCCATCCCCGGCAATGTGGCGCTTTTCGATCCCGGTACGCTCGCGGATCCATGCATCGCTGGTCTCGACCAGGGCTTCCATACCCTGATTGGTCAGCACCTTTTCAGGCAGGAAGGCTCCGATCCCGGCAATGCGCGAATAAGTCAAAGCCTACCCCCCCGCCGTAACAGCGGCGCTTTGCGTCTCCAGGTTCGCCAAGGTCGCCAGATTCTTCTCGATTTCGGTGAGGAAACGGCTGTCAGCGAGCTCGAGTGCGATGCGCAGCGCCGTGGCAAAGCCTTCTGCATCCGTGCCGCCATGACTTTTCACCACCACACCGTTGAGACCCAGGAACACGCCGCCATTGACGTTTCTTGGATCCATCTTGGCGCGCAGACCGTTAAGCGCCCCAAGCTGCAGAAGGGCGGCGGCAAGCTTTGCAGTGATCGAGCTGGTGAGCGCCTCGCGCAGCCAGCCGCCCACAAGGCGCGCAGTCCCTTCGGCAGTCTTCAACGCTACATTTCCGGTGAAGCCGTCGGTTACCACCACATTCGTGGTCCCGGCCGAAATATCGTCGCCTTCCACAAAGCCCTGATACTCCATGTCCAGCCCGGCCTTGCGCATCAACGCGTCGGCTTCGCGAATGATCTGGCTACCCTTCAGCTCTTCCTGGCCGACATTGAGGATACCGACGGTGGGGCGCTCGACATTGTGTACGGCGCGATGGAACGCTTCACCCAGGACCGCAAATTCGAGAAGCTGCGACGGTGTGACTTCCACATTGGCCCCCACATCCAGAACCGTGGAGAAGCCGCTGGGCGCCGGCCAGCTGGCAGCAATGGCAGGCCGGTGAACACCGGGCTTCATGCGCAGGATCACCTTTGAAATCGCCATCAGCGCACCGGTATTGCCTGCCGATATGGCCACTGCCGCCTCGCCGTCCTTCACCGAATGCACAGCATTCCACATGGATGACCCGCGAGAACGGCGCACCGCCTCGGAGGGCTTGGCGGACATGTTCACTTCGGTGGCGCTATGGCGAATCTCGCTGACCGCCTTTAGCGCGGGGTGGCGATCGAGAAGCGGGCTGAGGCGGGCCTCGTCGCCATGGAGGAGAAACCCGACCGGACGCCGGCGGCCCTTTAAAAACCGGGCCGCGCCGTCAATGACGCTTTCGGGGGCGTGGTCGCCGCCCATGGCGTCTACAGATAGAACCAGGGAAGCCGTCATTCAAAATCCATCAATGGATAAACTCGCGCCCAAATAAGAGGCGGCTACCTTGTTACCCATAGACTTTGAAGATGCAAGGTGGGCCCAGCCGGGGCCCGGCAGCGTTGTGTTGGCGGCCCAGCTGCGTGCTGACGGCGTTCTGGCGGCTACGCCGCTGATACAAAGCGCGGCGCACGCCCAGCCAGAATTTCGTCCAAAGCCTGGTCCTCAAGCGCCCGCGCCGACGCCGCGAGATAGGACGCAAGCCTTCTGGCAGCAGGCGATACCGCGCGGTCCAAAGGCTCTGTGGGCTCGACGGACGGATCGTCCTCATCATCGGGAGCAAACAGATTGCGCTCCAGAATCGCCGCCAGCCGGTCTTCGTCACCGGTGTTCAGGGCTTCCTCATAGGCCTTGGCGCGGCCATAGAACGCCTCGCCCATCTCGCGGATCTTCTTGCCCACCGCCAGATCGCCTGTGCCCATTTCGCGTAGCGCCGCATCAAAGTCGTCAAACATTGTGTCGAACACGAGCTGGCTCAGGTCCGCGGCCGCCTCGCCCTGACCGCGCAGTCGGCGGAACAGGAGAATCGCATGGGCGGTGATCATGTCGAACCGGCCGTCCACCGTGTCTGGTGCGCCGGCATCACCGTAGAGCCCCGGCTTGCGCGCGGCTCGCACCAGCGTGTCATAGGCCTCGCGAGCCCGGACTTTCATGGGGTCTTTTTTGAACAAGCGGGTGAACATGTCACGCAGGCTCCCTTTATCGAGCGCTTGAAGCTAAGATCGCAAACAGCTACGTCAATCGGCGCGCGGCGCAAAGCCGCGCCTGCACACCGTCCGCGCCCTTAAGGAGGGCTGTCATGCGTCTTCGCCGCGCCGCCATCGCCGCCGTAATCATCGCCAGCGCCGCGCTGGTCTCCGCCTGTAACCCGACCCTGCGCAGTCACGGGTTCCGCTATCCCGACGGGGAAATGCCGGTCCTGACACCCGGGGAAGACACCCAGGCCAGCATCCTGGCCACGCTGGGCAATCCGTCCACGCGCGGGATGTTTGAAGACGATACCTGGTATTACATCTCGGCCACGCGCGAATATCTCGCCTATCTGCGCCCCGACACGCGCGAGCGCCGGGTCATTGCGCTGACCTTTGATGAAGCGGGCGTGTTGAGCGAGATGATCGAATACGGGCTCGACGATGGCCGAGTCATCGCGTTCGTTGATCGCGAAACGCCCACAAGGGGCCGCGAACTGACCTTGCTCGAGCAATTGCTCGGCAATGTGGGCCGGCTGCCCGGCGACCAATTTGGTGGCGAGCAGAACCTGCCCGGCGGTGCTGGCGGACCTCGCCCTGACGGTGGCCGCTAACGCCACGTTCGCCCTGGATCGCAGCGCCGTTGTGGCCTTGCGCTCCGGGCCGCGCCTGTGGGCCTCGAGGGGCGGCTAAAGACGAGGCTGCAGAGAACGATGGGTGAGCGCCGCCTTGGCGTCGCAGGAGGCCGCGTTTCATCCCTGTGACTTGCCTGTGATCCAGGCCAACCGCTTTAAGGCTGGAAACACGGCTACAAACCCGGTCAACGGGGGTCAAATCCCGCTGGAATATTCTTTTGGCAACGCGGTTAGCGGATAGACCGGACGTCCTGGCCAAGCAGATCGAGCCGGTCGATGTCTTCCAGCGGAATGAACTCTCCTGCTGCCTCGAGCATCGCCGCCTGAGTGGCCTCGCGATCAACTTGCCCGTCCGCCTGCGCCTGGAACGGAGTCCGGTGGGCCGCCCGCAGAAAACGGTCGGTCAGGAAGTGGACGTTGGCCAGGTGATCAAACCGGCTGCTCCGGTTCAGACAGATGCGCGGCACAATGAAGGCATACCCGGTGAGGCGATCGCCGGCGGTTACCGGGATGGCGACCGGGGGCGTTTCAAGATTGCGCGGGCACGACTCATCCGCGCCCAACGCTCCAGCGGCCGCTGACGGTTGGGGCGCATCGCCATGGGGCGCTTCGCCGGCGCGGGCCGGTGCGCTAAGGGCGAGAACCGCCATAAGGAGCAGAACCTGCTTGATCATGGAATGCAGTCTAGACGGCCTTCTCTCAAAAATGCGTAAAGCCAAGGATATCAGCATCCATCGCTTTACCCCTAAAGGTCACACGCAGTCCGGTACCGGGTTCAAGCCTGGCGAGCACAGTGACGCCCTGGCCGGCTTGCGCGCAGGCTGCGCTGAACTGAGCGACGCTCTCTTGCGGGACACAGGCGACGATTTCGTAGTCATCTCCCCCCGTGGCGAGTGCCAGACGCGCTGCCGGCTCGTTATCCTGGCGAGCCACCCAGTCACGGCCGGCCTCAGACAGCGGTAGATCGCCAAGGTCAATGTGTGTGCTCAAGCCGGACGCCTGAAGGATATGGTTGATATCACCCAGCAGGCCGTCGCTCACATCAATGGCTGCGCTGGCATAGTCCTGAAGGATGCTTGCAAGCACCACAGGCGGCGTGGGCGCAGCAAACTTCTGATCGACGTGCTGTGACAGCGACGAATCGCTGAAAATGGCTCTGCCAAGATGCTGCTGAAGCCCGAGATAAGCATCACCGATCCGGTTTGAAACCAGCAAAAAATCGCCTGGCTTCGCACCGCCACGGTGCGGCGTTCGGCCCGCCTTGACCACACCAAAGGCGGTAATGGATAGCGTCCACGGTCCATCAGCGCTTGTGGTGTCCCCACCGACAAGCGTCATCGCAAACGCCTTCTGGGCTTGCGCCAGGCCGTCCACAAAGCGGTCGACGCGGCCCGCGAACCCGGCCTTGGGCCAGACAATGTTGAGGAGATAAGGGCCGGGCGTTGCGCCCATTGCCGTCAGGTCGGAGACATTGGCGGCGAGCGCCTTCCATCCAGCCCTGAATGGATCCTCTCCGGTGGGAAAATGGACCCCTTCCACCAGCGTGTCCGACGTCACGGCAAACGCGCAGCCATCCGGGGGGGCGAGGATCGCCCCATCATCCTTGAGGCCATACGCGCCGGGATGATCAGATGTCAGCGGTGCCAGGCGACGGGCGATGAAGTCGAACTCGCCCTCGCCCGCCATGGCTCAGGCTGCGCCCTGGCGCACCTGCTTGGCCAGCGTGTCCAGCGTGCCGTTCACAAAGCCAGGCTCGGAGCCTTCAAAGAAGGCATGGGCAATATCGATATATTCGTTGATTACAGTCTTGGTCGGCACATCCTGGCGGGCCAGGAGCTCATAGCCGCCGGACCGCAGAATGGCCCGCACCGTCGCGTCCAGGCGTGACAGGCGCCAGCCCTGACGCAGCGCGCCCTTGATCAGGCCGTCCACCTCGTCCTGGCGTTCGACAATGCCCTGAAGGAGGTCTTCGAAAAAATCTTCGTCGGCCTCGATATAATCGCCCGGCTCCTGATCATGGCCGAAGCGATGATCGCGGAACTGACGCACGACATTCTTTGCGCCCTGGCCGGACATCTCCATTTGATACATCGCCTGAACAGCTGACAGGCGTGCGGCCCGGCGCAGCCGTGCCCGGCGCTCGCTGACGCTTTCCTTTACGGCTTCAACCTCAGGGTTTTCAGGGTCAGACATTCAGTCAGCCTTGAACTGGCGCTTGACGGCGAGCATGGCGAGCGCGGCCTCGGCGGCATCCTTGCCCTTGTTTTTCTGGTCGACATGGGCCCGGGCGCGCGCCTGCTTGATATTCTCAACGGTCAAAATTCCGTAGCCCAGAGCAACGCCCTTCAGCGACAAATCCATCAACCCGCGCGCACTTTCCCCGCATACATAGTCGTAATGGCTCGTCTCGCCGCGAATGACGCATCCAAGAGCCACATAGGCGTCATAGCCTGCGCTGGCCGCCTCGGCCATGGCGATCACACCCGGGATTTCAAAGGCACCGGGGACCTGATGCACGTCGAAACTCGCACCCTGTTCGCTCAGGTGGTCGCTGGCACCCTGAACAAGCTGCTCAGCGATATCCTCATAGAATGGCGCTGCGATGATCAGAACGCGCGTTTTATCGGCCATGACGGCTTCCTTCAATGTCGCGCTGCTCGACAACCTCGAGGCCGTACCCGTCGAGGCCGACAATGGTTTGCGGCGCGGTGGACAACAAAATCATTTTTCGAACCCCGAGATCGAGGAGGATCTGGGCACCGACACCGTATTCGCGCAGGCGCCGTTCTTCGCGGGCGTCAGGTGGATCGGCCGGTGCCGCGCCAAATCGTTCCGTAATCGCGGCAGGATTGGTCTCTCGGATGAATACCATGACGCCCGGCCCGTCATGTTCGGCCAGGGTCTGAACACCCTCGTCCACCAGCCCGGACCGCCCCCCGAGAACGTTCAGGACATCGTCGGCAAAGCTGACCTTGTGCATGCGCACAAGGGCCGGCTCGCCCTTGCGCGGATCACCCTTGGACAGGGCCACATGTTCCACATTGTCCACCAGCGACCGGAATATCGTGAGTGTGAACGCACCGCCCCACCGCGTTTCGATCTCGGTATCCAGGCGCCGCTCCACAAACCGGTCGTTACGGCGGCGATAGGCGATCAGATCCGCGATTGTACCGATCTTCAGACCATGGCGCTGCGCGAAAGCCACAAGCTCGGGCAGGCGCGCCATGGTGCCGTCTTCGTTCATGATCTCACAGATCACACCGGACGGGTTGCAGCCGGCCATGCGCGCCACATCGACCGCCGCTTCGGTATGCCCGGCGCGCACCAGAACCCCGCCATCACGGGCAACAAGCGGAAAGACATGGCCCGGTGAAACAATATCGTCGGCGCCCTTTGTTGGATCAATCGCCGCTGAAATGGTGCGCGCCCTGTCATGGGCCGAAATGCCGGTGGTGACGCCTTCGCGCGCTTCGATGGACACGGTGAAATTGGTGGTGTGCCGGCTTTCATTGCGCTGGCTCATCAGCGGCAGCTTCAGCGTCTCGGCGCGTTCACGCGTCATGGACAGACAGATCAGGCCCCGCCCGTGCAGAGCCATGAAGTTCACAGCTTCCGGAGTCGCGAACTGGGCCGGCATAACCAGATCGCCCTCGTTTTCGCGATCTTCCGCGTCCACAAGGATGAACATGCGGCCATTGCGGGCATCTTCGATGATGTCCTCGATCGGGGAGAGCGGGTTCTCGGTATCGTTATAGCTATCGCTCATCGCTCAGGCCTCAACCGGCACGCCGGATCCGCGCACCTCCATCAGACGTGCGGCGTAGCGCGCCATGACGTCGATCTCAAGGTTCACGCGCGCTCCGGCCTGCAATGCGCCCAGCGTTGTGGCTTCGGCGGTATGTGGAATGATCATCAGCGAGAACACCTCATCCTTGATGGCGTTGACCGTGAGTGACACGCCATTCACCGCGATCGAGCCCTTCTCGGCGATAAATGCAGAGAGCGCATGAGAGGCCCGGATATCGAAACGGATCCAGCCATCCTCATCGCCGCGCGAGACCACCTCGCCCACGCCATCCACATGGCCCTGCACGATGTGTCCGCCAAGCTCGTCGCCCACCTTCAGGGACCGCTCGATATTGACGCGGCCTCCAGTTTTCCAGTCGCCCAGTGTTGTCCGCGCAAGGGTCTCCGGCGAGACCTCCAGATCATGCACGGAGCCACCATCGTGGGGCTCCACGGCAACTACGGTCAGGCACACCCCGTCATGGGCGACAGAACATCCAAGCGCGAAGCTCGTGGCATCATACGCGCTCTTGATACGAAACCGGTGCACCGGTCCCTGAATGATGGAGACGATCTCCCCGACCGCAGTCACGATCCCAGTGAACATGTCAGCTCCGCTCGTAGGTTTCCCAGAGATCCGCTCCGACAGAGCGCACCTGTGTGCGGGTGAAGATGGGGGCCGCATCCAGGCTCTCAAGGCCAAGCTCTGCGATACACGGCCGCCCCTCGGCTCCAATGAGCTTGGGTGCCCGGAACCATTCGATGCGATCCACACGCCCTGAACGAAGCGCAGCGCCGGCCAGCGTGCCGCCCGCCTCGATCATTACCGTCCGCACGCCCGAGCCCGCCAGGTGCTCGAGTGCGGCCCCGAGACAGGCGCGGCCATCCAGCCTTCCCGCAATTCGCTGTAACTGCGCGCCTGCCCCGGCCAATGCAATCATGGCCGGTCCGTCGTCATGTGAATGATAAATCACCACCGGGCCGGCACCGAACAAGGCCGCGCTGGCGGGCGTTCGTAAATGGGTGTCCATGACGGCGCGAACCGGCTGCACATCTGCGGCAACCCCGCCGGGCCGGGCCGTCATTTGCGGATTGTCAGCCAGAACTGTCCCGACGCCTGTCAGCACGGCGTCGTGACGCGCCCGCATCAGGTGGACCTGCTCGCGCGCCTGCGGGCCTGTGATCCACTTAGAGCGGCCGTCACCAAGCGCGATTCGCCCGTCCAGACTGGTCGCAAGCTTGAGTGTGACGGTTACGCCCGCGACGCTCACGAAGCGTCTTCTTCCTCATCGGTATTGAGATGATGCTGACGGATGAAGTTGGAGAAATCGTCGACTTCCTTGAAGTCACGATACACCGAGGCGTAACGCACATAGGCAACGGTATCGAGATGGCGCAATCCATCCATCACCAGCTCGCCGATGCTTTTGGAGGGAACCTCCGGATCGCCGCCGCTTTCAAGGCGGCGAACGATCCCTGAGATCATCTGGTCCAGCCGGTCGCGGTCGATCGCTCGCTTCTGTGTCGCCAGATCAATGGATTTGGCCAGCTTGTCGCGATCAAACGGCTGGCGCTTTCCATCCGATTTCACCACGAAAAGATCACGAAGCTGGACCCGCTCGAACGTTGTAAAGCGCGCGCCGCAAGACGGGCACATGCGCCTGCGCCGGATCGCCTGACTTTCTTCAGCCGGGCGTGAATCCTTTACCTGGGTATCAGGACTGGAGCAGAAGGGGCAGCGCACGCCGGGCGGCTCCTAGTTGAGTTCAGGATAGATCGGGAAGCGTTCGCACAGCGCGATCACCTCCTCGCGTACGCGCGCCTCGACCGCCGCATCGCCCTCGCGGTTGGCCGCAAGCGCATCCAGCACCTCTGCCATCAACTCACCGACCCGGCGGAACTCAGCGGTTCCAAAGCCGCGCGTTGTCCCAGCCGGCGCCCCAACGCGCAGGCCGGACGTGACGGTGGGCTTTTCCGGATCAAACGGCACGCCGTTTTTGTTGCAGGTAATGTGTGCGCGCTCCAGCGCCGCCTCGGAAATATCGCCGGTGAGCGATTTGGGCCGCAGATCCACCAGTACAACGTGACTGTCAGTGCCGCCCGACACCAGATCGAACCCGGCTTCATCAAGCGCAGCACCCATGGCCTTGCAATTATCGATCACGTTCCGCGCATAGATCTTGAATTCCGGCTTCAGCGCCTCACCGAACGCCACAGCCTTGGCGGCGATCACGTGCATGAGCGGGCCACCCTGCATGCCGGGGAAGACCGCCGAGTTGAATTTCTTGCCCAGATCCGCGTCGCGCGACAGAATCATGCCGCCGCGCGGTCCGCGCAATGTCTTGTGGGTGGTCGTGGTGCACACATCGGCATACGGCACCGGATTGGGATAGGCACCACCAGCCACCAGGCCGGCGAAGTGGGCCATGTCCACCAGAAGGTAGGCACCAACCTCGTCGGCGATTTCGCGAAATACCTTGAAATCAATGGTGCGCGGATAAGCCGAACCGCCAGCAATCAGCATTTTCGGCTGAACCTCGCGGGCCTGCTCGCGCAGCTTGTCATAGTCGATCAGCGCATTGTCTTCGCGCACGCCGTAATGATGGGCTTCAAACCATTTGCCCGACATGTTCGGGCGCGCACCGTGCGTAAGATGCCCCCCGGCCGAAAGATCCAGCCCGAGGATTTTGTCTCCGGGCTTGAGAAGCGCAAGGAACACTGCCTGATTCGCCTGGCTGCCTGAGTTCGGCTGAACATTGGCGTAAGCGGCACCAAACAGCTGCTTGGCACGCTCGATCGCGAGGTTTTCCGCCAGATCGACAAACTCGCAACCGCCATAATAGCGCTTGCCCGGATAGCCCTCGGCATACTTGTTGGTAAGGGGCGAACCCTGCGCTTCAAGCACCGCACGCGATACAATGTTCTCCGACGCGATCAGCTCGATTTGAGTCTGCTGGCGCTTGATCTCTTTGGAGATTGCATCGGCGAGTTCAGGATCCGCAGACCCCAGGGTGCGGGTGAAGAAGTCATCGGCGGCGTCGTTGATGTGAGCGTCGGCCATGGCGGGACCTCCAGGTGCTGAGCGGGTGTGTTTGGTATTACATACGGCCCGGACCGCTGCGCGACAACCGGCGCTCATGACGGTGATGGCCGCGGCTGATTCGAACACATGGCGAATCGGGCGAATTGCTTAAATACTTCCTGCAGAGCAATTCGTAAGTTTACTTGAATGCTAGTCAATCCTGACTTATAGAGCTGCCACCGCCGTGACGATTGGTCTCGGATATTGGACGCAGATAGGATACCCCATGAACGAAGACGCGGTCCGCCAAATCGATAACGAAGAACTGCTTCGCATGACCACGGATATTGTGGCTTCTTTCCTTAGCCATAATTCGGTTCCGGCCGAGAGCGTTCCGGAAATGATCAAGTCCGTGCACGTCACCATGAAAGAGATTTCCGGCGACGAGCCCAAGCCGGAGCCCAAAGCCAAACCCGCAGTACCGATCTCGAAATCAGTCAGCGATGATTACATCGTGTGCCTGGAAGACGGCAAGAAACTGAAAATGCTCAAGCGTTACCTGCGTTCGCAGTACGATATGAGCCCTGAGGATTATCGGCGCAAATGGGGCCTTCCGGCTGATTACCCCATGGTAGCCCCGAACTATTCACGCCGCCGCTCGGAATTCGCCAAAGAAATCGGCCTCGGCCGCGGTGGACGCAAGAAAGCCAAGTAAGGCTTTCGCCGACCCGCTAAACGATCACGCCCCGGCCGCCGCGCCGGGGCGTTTTTGTGTCGGGCTTTGGGTCGATCAAGCCAAGCTTGCGCGCGAGCTTGCGGCCTGCGATTCGCTCAAGATCGCGCTGTGGCGTTGATTTGGGGCCTGTGATCACGACCTCTTCGCCGGTGGCGACATCCACCGCCGCGACGCGTACCGAATCACCCAGCGATACAAATTCGAAAATGACCTCACGACCCGAAAGCGGATCGTGCTGGACCATCACGCCACCTTTGATGCGGCGTGCCGGGCGTAGACAGCCCGAACAGCGTCGACCAGCTGGTCCATCATGTCGTCAGTATGGAGCGGCGTCGGGGTCATCCGCATCCGCTCTGCACCCTTGGGCACGGTGGGATAGTTGATCGGCTGAACATAGATCCCGTGCTCGCTGAGCAGTTCGTCGGTCATGCGCTTGCACAATACAGGGTCACCGACATGCAGCGGCACAATGTGAGTCGCGCTGTCCATCACCGGAAGGCCCGCATCGGCAAAGCGGCGCTTGAGGGTTTCGGCGCGCTCCTGGTGCTGTTCGCGCAAATGGTGGGCGGCCTTGAGATACTCAACGCTCGCCCGGGCACCCGCCGCAAGCGAGGGTGCCAGCGAGGTGGTGAAGATGAAGCCCGGCGCCCAGGACCGCACGGCATCCACAATCACTTCGTCGGCGGCGATATAGCCGCCCATCACGCCGAACGCCTTGCCCAGCGTTCCCTCGATGATGTCAAAGCGATCCAGCAAGCCGTCACGTTCGGCGACGCCGCCGCCGCGCAGGCCGTAGAGACCAACCGCATGAACCTCATCAAGATAAGTCAGGGCATCATACTTATCGGCGAGATCACACACTTCCTGGAGCGGACCGATATCGCCATCCATGGAATAAACCGATTCCAGCGCAATCAGCTTGGGCGCGTCGGCCGGAGCCGCCTTTAGCAGCGCCTCAAGGTGGGCCACGTCATTGTGACGCCATACATGCTTCTCGCAATTGGCTCCCTTCACCCCCTCGATCATCGAGGCGTGATTGAGCGCGTCGGAAAAGATAATGAGACCCGGCAGGATCTTGCCCAAGGTGGCAATCGTCGCCTGGTTGGCGATATAGCCGGAGGTGAACAGCAGCGCCGATTCCTTGTGGTGCAGGTCGGCGAGCGAAGCCTCAAGCTCCACATGATAGTGGGTCGTGCCAGATATATTGCGCGTTCCCCCTGCCCCGGCACCGACATCGTCGATCGCCTGTTTCATCGCGCCTGTGACGCACGGGCTCTGGCCCATGCCCAGATAGTCGTTGGAGCACCAGACCACGACATCGCGCACATCGCCGGCCGGCGTGCGCCAATGGGCATGTGGAAATTGGCCGCGAACCCGGCGAAGATTGGCGAAGACGCGATAGCGGCCTTCTGCACGGACGCGGGCGAGCGAAGCTTTAAAAACGCTGCGGTAATCCATCGTATGTGCGCCGGCGAAAACGGGGGAGCGCCGACGACTCTCCATGCTTGTGATCGTTATGCGACAGACATAGGCCAGTGAAGATCGATCGTCTTCCCCGGATGACTAAAGGTCGCGCCTTGTATTTGAAAACGCTTCTCAAACTCAGTTTCTTGAGGCCAGTTCACCCGATAAAAGCTTGATCACCCCAGAAAAGTCCATGTCCGATCCGCCATTTGCGTTGAACATCTCGTAGATCGCCTCGGCCTGCGCTCCAAGCGGAGTTGCGGCGTTTGCGCGGTGTGCCGCGCCCATGGCCAGCTTGAGATCCTTGAGCATCATCGGCGCGGCAAAGCCCGGCTTGTAATCGCGATTCGACGGTGCCGCCGGGACGGGACCGGGCACCGGGCAATAACTGGTCAGCGACCAGGACTGGCCTGACGCCTTTGAGGCAATGTCGAAGAAATTCTGCGGGTCGAGTCCAAGCTTGATGGCGAGATTCATCGCTTCGCAAGTGCCGATCATGGTGATGGCCAGCAGCATGTTGTTGCAGATCTTGGCCGCCTGGCCCGCCCC
>Ga0136600_1000985_pt1 | contig 13999 bp, 13 predicted proteins | sample AntRauMFilla2698_FD_104634 | JGI IMG/M metagenome (GOLD analysis project Ga0136600, IMG submission 104634) | Saline lake microbial communities from Rauer Islands, Antarctica - Metagenome Filla 2 #698 | ecosystem: Environmental > Aquatic > Non-marine Saline and Alkaline > Saline | place...
TATTAATTTTTATCCCAATTGATTTAAAAAACATCTGCTTTAGCTGTTTTGTAATCTGTCCGGCCTTTTCGTGGCCAAAGAAGTTGGGGACTGTACTTGCTACAAACTCAGTACCTATAATCCACCCAAATCCAAACACTTTAAATTCCTCCACTCCAAAGGCATTAGCAGCAACTACACAGCCTATTAAAAAGCCCAGGTGCACCGTTATTTTGGAAAATTGTTTTCGCATCATCTCTACAGAGAGCCACTTTTTCTTACCCTCTTTTTTGGCTTTCTTTTTTGAAGCATATAAGCCACTCCAAAAATCTAAGGCCCAAAAAATGGGCATAGCTAATAAAAACTGAATGGGTACATGAAACAGAGCGGCTAACCCGCCAAGTATTATTTTCCAGGCAGGATTTTCAAGTAACGATTGTGCCGCTTCTTTATAAAAAACCTCATGGCGAAAAATCATTGTATTGTTGGTTTTTTGGTTACAAAATTATCGCTGCTAATTATTGATCTAAAATTGAATCCTTTTCCCGGATCAAACTTTGGATCGTCTGGACGGATGGAAGGCCCTGAAACATCGCTATGCCGAACAATGCGTTTATCCGTTATTTTGGGATACTGCATTTTGAGCCATCCAATTAACCACCTGCAGGATGTATATTGAATGGCTTTGAAGGCTTCTGACTGGTTAATTTTATCCAGGAATTCGGCATAGCTGTTATCACCTTCCACCAACACTTCAACACCTATATAAGAAGTGTTTAAATACTTTTGGCCCTCCCATTCTGAAACCCCAGCATGGTAGGCCGCGAAATCAGGATCTACACATTCATAGACTTCCCCTTTTGGACTGATTAAGTAGTGAGCTGACAAACCAATTCCGGCCAAAAAATCATTGGCAAATTTTCCGTCTATATATTCCGACATAGAATGTATGACAATGCCATTCACCTCTCGATGCCGGTCTTTATAATTAGGGTTTTGAAGCTGTTCAATAATCATATCAGCTGTTTACAATTTTTGCAGTTAATGCGGCAAGGCCAATGGCTCCCACAGCCGCCGCGCTCCACCAAATCATTGATGTATTGGTAGAAGTTTGTTTAAGGTTGAGGGCAATCTTATTTCTGTCGGCGGCTGATCCTGTTTTTTCAAGGGCTGCCCAGGTAATAGTATCTACCTGCCCGGTCACTCCTAATTGATTTTCTTTTTGAAAGCGCTGAACAGCAGCCTTAGTTTTTGGCCCATATACGCTATCAGGAGAGGCCCCAACACGTAATTGCACGTATTGCACGTCTTCACCACTCATCATGGGGTTAGTGAGGCGCAGCGTTCTTTGTCCGGGGGAAATTCCTGCTAAACTTGTAGGTTGATTTTGTACGTATGTGCTACTCATTTAACTGCTTTTTGACCTTTGGTTAGTTTGCTTAATCCATACACAGCTCCGACACCGGCAATGACTTTCACCCAGATAGGAACCTCAGAGTTTGAATATTTTTGGGCTTCCTCAACGGTATCTTCAACCGTGGTTTTCCCTTGCTTTTCAGAAGCAGCCGCTTCTACCGGTGTGCTTCCTAATCCACATGCATCACATCCACTTAATCCTACATAGTTACTTTTCATGGTTTCCTCTTAGTTTGTTGTTAGATAGAAATAGGTACTTCCGGCAATAGCCGTGAATGCTCCCACTCCCATTAAAACTTTTAGTACCGGGTCATTAAATCCTTTGCCAGTAAGTTCATTAATGAGTTTATAGCGCCTTAATACATCCCTCGAATAATTCTGGCCGGTTGTGAATAGATCAGGGTTCAGGTTTTGCAGAATGGCCGATCTCACTGAACCGGTTCCGGCATTATATGCCGCAATTGCCGGTCTCTTTTTTCCTTTAAAATCTTTGAGGTTTTGCGAGAGGATCTGAGCTGCTTTCAACACATTGGAGAAATGATCATTTGGCGCTTTAGTAGCTGCGTAGTTTTTGTGATATCGCCGGTCAATCTGCATGATGCCAATTCCACAACCTAACACGCCACACCCACCTACATCCCCGGTGTAATTAGCATCCAAGCTTTGTCCCATATTGCTCTCTCTGGAAGCAATAGCCAACAACAGGTTTTCATCCACCCCGGTAAGTCTGGAAGCAGCTTTGAAGGCTTCAATTATACCTGAGTTTTGCAAATAGCTAAGTTGGGATTGTAGTATAGGCGCGGTAATCATCATTCAGGCTCAATAATTCTTGCTTTTACATAATCGATTTCTACTTCATTGTAATCTTCGCCAAGCTCATTTACCCCACCCGAAATACCGGCGGCAAATAGTTCCAAATAGTTAATTTTAGTTCTATCCTCGATATAATTATAAGATTCACTAAGAGTGAAGTCGATTTCTTTTCCAGCCTCTTGCCTCTTCAACTCATGAAACCCAAATTCATCTTGATTAATCCTTAAGACAGTTACACTCCAATCGTTTCCATTTTTTTGGGTTAAGGATAATTGACCACCAACAAATTGCCTTGTTTGTGGATTTATACTTGTCCATCCAGCTTCATACCCATCTGATCCATTTCCTGAGCCCGTGAAAACCCCTTTCATGCCTACCGTAACTCCATCGGCAGGATCGACTAGAGGGCGCCATCTTATCTCCAATTCTAAGAAATTATATCCGTCCAAAACGTCATATGAAACTCTGGCAAAATTTTGTGAATAAGCTGAACCAGGAGTAAATCTTAGTACTTTACCATTTGTAGCCAATGGCTGAAATTCTACTCGGATAGTAAAGTCATTGGCCTGCCAATCAGGGACTTCAGGAGTACCTACATTTACTTCTGGGTTTTGAAGCGTCCAACCAGTTGGAAAATCTCCAACGTTGGTATCGGTAAAATCTTCATAAAAAGTTAAATATGGAGTATCCTCTCTTTCAATACTTCCGCCTATTTCTCCGGCCTCGTTTTCTACCTTTAGCTGAATTAGCTTTTCTTGTAATGGATCAGAATTAAAGGAATAATTTTCTATACCAGGATCAACTTGAACTAGTAATACGTCATCAACATAAATGTTAATTTTCCCTGTATTTCCATGTTTTGGATCGTTCCACAAGAGCGTTATTTCAGAATTTTCGAAAGTTGAATCTAAATCTTTAATAATCGATGGTGGTAAAATTTCCACTGTATCAGTGAATGATGAGCTCATTAATTCAACATCGAATTCATCTACAGATGCTACCTTAAACGTATATTCAGAGCCAATGTTTAATTCTTCAATTGTAGCATTAAGATTAACCGTTCTAGCCACTTCTTGATTATTAAGAAATACTACATACTCAAAGTGATCTTCATGCTCTGAGGCTCTCCACGATGCGTTGGCGTTACCCGAAATATTAAATACAATTCTCAGGCTCAATAACTTTTCAGGAATAGGTTTTTGAGAGTAATTTAGGTTTGCTACATTTAAGTCTTGTACATGAAGTTCATCTCCATCTGAGTCTAAAACCCAGAGTTTATTAGTCTCTGGCTGTCCAGGAATTCCTTGCAGGCTACACACTATATTGCCACCTTCATCTACAAACAGGCCGCTTACACGGTTCTCAAATAGATCTTCTCCAGGAGTATATTTACTCCATTTTATCTTGCCGGTTCTTAAGCTGATGCGCCGAACCCGTGGCCAAAAGGAGTTAGCATTATTAATTTCAAAATTTCCGGTTTCATTCTTACCAAGTTCCAGATCAGCAATAATCATATCCCCGTCTGGCAGATAATCAATATTTGGTTTGTTTTCTAAATTGGTAGTAAACCCCCACCCTAAACCATCTTCTTTTGCTTCATCTAAAATAAACTCAGGTTCGTCTATTGGCCCACCAATACCTGTGTACTGGGATAAGAACGTATGTACAATAAAGGGAGCCCCATCACTCATTAGAAAATTAGGCGGTGGTCCTGAAGGGGGGATGTCTTTAACGAATAATGAATCAATAACATGGATTGCAAAATTAAAACTTCCGACGAAATCAAGCTTTTCGAAAAGAACTATATCACCATAAGGAGTAATAGAAATGTGCTTTATATCAGGGAAATCAACCGTGTTTGGTAAGAAAGGTTCAAAATTTAATCCTTTGGGCGGCCCACCAACATCTATATTAGATCCTGTTATAATAAACCCTTCGTTTGCACCAACATTATCATTAAAAGAATAGTTAAAAGGTCCAATTTTTCGCGACAAAGGATATCTTTGTATAGGAAAATCAAGCTCTGCAATAGGCGTTAAGGTTAGATCATATATATTCCGTCCAGACGGCCCTATAATGTCAATTGTCCTATCTGAGTTCATACCAAAACCAAAATCAATAAACCATATTTCGTCTTTTTCCCAATCCAAAAAATTACTTTCAGAAATACTAGAATTGACTAATTCAAACTCTCCGGTTGTTAAGTTTACAATCAAAAGTCCTAATCCTTCGCGGGAAGGAATTACATATTTCTGAGTCGGATTACCAGAAGTAACTGAATCATCAAAACTGTTTACTAAAATAGCATCCTGACCTGAAAGGCACGGACCATAATTATAAACCTGCAAGGGATTTTCTATGGTATATAAAAATAACGGTGGCGCAGCCTGCCCAAAAACTATACGTACGGGTTGGTGTCTTGTCGATAGAATTGGCTGCTCACCAAAATTATATTTTATAATATTAGTCATTATTTATAGAACTCCGTCACCATGCATTTAGAAGTAGCGTCTCCAGAATCCCAAAACCCATAGATTGTGCCTTTGTAATTTGCGTAAAAATTACTGGCACTCAGAATCAATGTATCATCTGCACTTATTCGCATGGCAAATTTATTTGAATCGATATCATCTGTAAAACCAATGATCAAGTCGCCCGCTCCCGTTGGGTGGAGCCACAAATCTGCCCTATTCTCATTTCTGTTTACAATTATACTTGCTTCAGATGAATGTGAAATAGGTGAAGTGTTTGGCACAGGGTCTGAATACTCTCTCTTTAATAAGTTTTCAAATTGGCAAAGTATTTTATATATGTTTTCCATCACTTTTACTATTAAATAGTTTATGATTGATAGATATAAGCTTCGCCTAAAAAGCTTACAGTTTTAGGATTTGCTATGTCACTATTAGTAACCAACAACCTAAAAGGTGAATTTTTCCCTACTACTATTGGTACTAAAGAATAATTATTCTCATACTCATCATTGATTTGCTGGACGAATACTTGGTTTTTAATGCTTTCATTAAATAGCTGTAATGTGACTTTTAAATCGTTGTCGCCATCACTTTTAATAGCCGCACGAACTAAGTTTATATCTACCGATTTTGTTTTGATTTCAATCGGGATATTATTTCCATCAGCTTGTATCTCTCCTTTTGCATACAAAAATATAGGAGTTGGTTGTTTTAGATCTTGTTTCTGATATTCACTTTGCAACTTATTTAAGGCCGGGGTGTCATAGCCAAGCAGCTGAATATTTACTTCCTGATCGTTACCGCTCGTATTTCTTAGTTCAATGAGTAAATCATTGTTCTTTTTTATGATATAAGGCGCAAGCAACTCTTTTCGTAAAAACATTTGCCGCACTACAGACAGTTGCACATCTTTAATAATGTTATAGTCTTCATTGAGAGTGAAGTCTGCCTCTATTACAGATAGATCAGAGCCAAAGGGGAGAATTCGCACGAAACCGAAAGCGTTTGCTCCCCTGCCATTTAGGGTAATGGTTGCACTTCCGTTTCCAGGCACGTTTACTGTTTTTGCCGGATTGTAAGGGAAAGAGTCTAATGGGGGTACAAAATTTTTTAATCGGGGTATCATAATAGTTCAATTCTAAATAGTTGGAGAAAAAAGCAGGTGTAGGCGAATCTCGCGCCTACACGTTTGCTTTTAGTATTTTTTGACCGCCGGTTTTACCCTGGGGCTTTGATCTCAGCTAAATACAGCGTAGCTCGAAGGAAGAGTTTTCCTTGGCCGCTATCGGTCCAGTTTTGATCGGTTGGGAATGCAGATGCATCCGCAAAGCTTACTTTCAGGTCAATGGACTGATTAGATGCCACGTCAAACGGATCTTGTAGCTTGTACATACCCGCTGATTTGAGCACGGCTGTTTTTGAAGAAGCTTCTTCAATTGCAGCATCAATAAGAGCGGTCGCTTTAGCGCCCTCAAAGTCGGTGCCTGAAAAGTTCGCATGGCGATCCAAAGTGGTTCGTAAAAACTCTTTGTAATCGTTATCTGCGGTAAGCACTACACCGGCATCTTTCACGGCATTGATAATCTTTTCAGAATCAATGCTATTGTCCGGATCATCGGTGATGAAAAGCTTTAATAGCTCGAAGCTTAAACCGACAATGCGGCGCTTTTCCTCTCCTGGAAAAGGGTTGTTGATGTAGTTATCACGCGTAACTTTACGTGTTGCATTCGGCGGGAAAAAATTAATGTCCGCCACACCATTTTTGATTTGTTTGGTGTCGTAGTATGGTTTGATACGTGCCGACCGTGGGATAGGCACTTTTTTAGCTAGTGTCTTACTCATAATTACCAGATTTTTTTATTTGAATTTTGGCTGTTGGCCTTGTTCTTGCTCTCTACTCTGGTAACTTTTCAGGCTGGGTTTAACCGCCCTTTTTCACTTCCGCTATAAACAGATTTGCACGAAGCAATAACCTGCTTTGCGAAGCATCTACCCAGTTTTGGGAAGTTGGGAAAACAGAAGCATCCTCAAATACAACTTTTAAGTCGATGGTTTGGTTAGGTGCTACGTCAAAAGGATCGGGCAGGCGATACATGTCTGCACTTTTTGACGTCACTGTTTTGTCAATGCTTGTAACAAGTGCGGGGGCGGAAGCGCCATCACTTGCAGCGGCTACTCTGGTATTTAACCGGGTGCCAGCAAAGTTGAAATGCTCGCTCATGGTAGTACGAACAAATTCTTTGTAATCATTGTCAGCCGTCAAGATGATACCAGCATCTTTAAGACCATTCATGATCTTCTCTATATCAATGCTGTTGACTGCATCGTTGTGCATAAATTGCGGAATAAGCTCAAAGCTTAACCCTACAACTCTACGGCTGTCTTCCCCTGGGAAAGGGTTATTGATATAGTTATCACGCGTTACATTTCGCGTTGCATTGGGGGGAAAGAAATTATAGTCCGTCGTATTCTGAACAATTTCTTTTGTGTCGTAGTACGTTTTAAGACGCGCATTCTTAGGAATGGGCACCTTTTTTGCTAAAGTGTTATTCATAATTACCAGTTTTTAGTTTATTTGATTATCGGCTGTTGGCCTTTTTTTGCTCGCTACTCTGGTAATTATCTGTGTTAAATCAGGTGTTTATACCCATTCAACATTGTCAGCTTCCGGATAGTCCGAATCCCAATCGTCCAGACTCTCACTCATCTCGTCTTGTGGAGATAGCTTTGAAGTCTTTTCATCTTTGGGTGCATTTAGCTGCATTACTTTACCATTTCCAGTGATTATTTCACCTTGTGGGGTAACAACTGCTTTTTGTTCCATGCCATTTTCATCGGTAAAGATGAAGGCTGATCCGTCCGCAAATCCTTGCTGTGGGGTCCAGTCTGGCATAGCCAGTTTAATAAGCTCCATAACGCCCTGAACACCCATCCCGAGGGCAAAGCCACGGACATGTTCATTCTTGGTAAACATGGTTAATGCTACCCCTACCGAGGCAGGAAGGCCAGCTTTTGCTACTTGTTGTACGGTTGCACTTTGTGAACTAAGAACCGCTGGCACCACAAGCGCATTTAATTGTGCGCCGATGGCTTGGCCACCTAAGATGTAGGCTGCCGTTTTTGCCTGGTTCTTAAACTCACCTATTGCCTGTTCTGTTTTGTCTTTAGCCATAGTGGTGGTTTTTTTGTTGATTGTTGGGTTTTCGATTACCTGCAAATCGGCAGGGTTTTTGATAATTTCTGTACTCATAATTTCTTAGTTAAGAATTCCGCGTTCATTGATTTCAAGATTGCTCACTATCAGGATATTTCCTTTTTTGACCGCTGGTCTTTTTCCTTCATCAAAGTCATGATGGTAGATGTTTATTTTTCCTTTTTTGTCGCTATCCCGAATCACTTTATCACTGATGTAAAAGATGCTTTTTGCGGTACCTACCGGTAGTGCTTTTTCATCATCCGGCCAAGTAACAGTCATATCTTTTTGATCAGCTTCATAGTTATTCCACTCTTCAAATACCTCTTCGGCTTTTTTGTCGTTGATGGCGCCATCAAAAGAGCGAATCAAAGAAAAGGGAACAATGAAAATTTTATTCTTACTTTTGTTCGTCAGCATCGAATGCGGCCCCTGCAATTCAACATGGGACTTTTTGCCCTGGTCAATAAAGAGTTTGTCCAGAACACCTAGAAAGATAAATTTAGCCGTCTGTGGATTATCTCTTACCTGCTGAATTTCAATTTGGGTTTGCTCTTCATTCCACTCCCAATTGTCTTTTCCAATCAACTCATTTAGCTGAGCAATTTCTTTGCTGTTGTCATCACCAAGGCTTTGGAGGCGTTGAATACGAACTTTTAGCTTATGGGCTCTGTCACTTTTATTGATTTCTTTGAATCGTTTTTTAAAACCTGCGGAAGTCCATAAGTCAGCTGCTTCTTTAGATTCTGCCTTAATCCCTTTCTCGCTTAGAATCTCATAAAAATTCTTATCCAGTTCGGCTATCGTTTGAGCTTTTTCAGGAGTCCAGTTTTTCATAGGATTTAATCGATGTTTTTCAACGAACGCAAATATGAAGGCCGCCTGTGGGGTGGTTTTTTCAATGGGATTGAATAGATCTTCTTTCCCGGTAATGAAATATTGATACATCCGGAAAGCATCCCGAATCTCTTTTTGTGTAGACGTATTATTTAGAAATTCCGCTAATGCTTTTTCATTATCAGTAAATTTATCGGCAAAGCTCCCTTCAAAGGCATCAACGGAGCTAAAAAGCTCATCAATGGTTTCCATTTCAGGCCGTTTTTTCAATGCATCTAAGATAATTACCGCTCCCCTGGTTTCGGGTGTGATATCGGCCTTACTGCCAACAAAGGGGATCATGTGACCATATGAGCGTTCAAGGCCCGCCTTAATGTTGTGTGGAAGATTAAGGAAAGCTTGCAGCGCTTCTTTTCGATCCTCAGAATCAAATACTAATCCAGCAAAAACGGAGCGTAGAAAGTCTTTCCCTTCACTGGTTAGCTTATTGCTTTCCACCAGATCCGAACGGTCCAAATCTTTGAACTGATCAAATATTTTAAGCCCTTTATCATCGATGATTTCACCGAGTGTTTCCCCGTTTGAATCATTGATAATATCTCCTATGATTTTGCGCTTTCCTTCCGGAAGGTTTCGCACATAGGCTTTGGCAGCATCCACTTTGTTCAGCTTTGCCTGAGAAGTATCTACAATATTGCCAAGCTCAATAGCTCGTTTCTCAGAAACATCTAAAATTCGTACTAAAACAGGCTTACTAAAGGTCCCTACCTGCTGTTTAGTAAATCCCCAATCACTCGCATTTTTATTCAGGTATGACCGGTATTCCATTGCTTTTTTAGGCAACTCATCATAAACGATTTTCATCGATATGGACCGACCATTTCCCTGAATAGCTTGAAGGCTGGAAGTCAGTACCGGTGTCCCGTTAAAAGCTAAATTTCCAACGGTTATAGAGGTTGGGTTAAGATTTTTAGCAATGAATTTAGGCTGTGCGCATAAGGCTTCCATTGCCCGATTTCGGGGTTGAGCCTTACTGATTTCGTGCTCACTATTTACGCTGCAATCTTTATTGTGAGAAGCTACAACATCAGATGATTCAACAAGGGCAAATCTACCCTTCTCTGAAACAGATCCATCCGCTTTAAAGTCTATGTTCGTTTCCTTTCCAAGAACCATGTTAGCCGCTGATTCCTTAGACTCCGGAGTTTTCGTTTTAATAGCCTCTTCAATGGTTTGGTAGTTCCAGAACAAATCTACTTCCGGACTTTTACCAGGCTTAAATTCTGTACCTGAAAAAAGCTCGTTTAAATTTATATACCCCATTTCGGCCATTTGGGTATCTCCATTCAAGATTGCATACCCAAACCCTTCCATCGTTTCTTTGTCGAGCTCTGTTATATACCAGTCACTACCCCCGTTAAAAATGTGGATGTAAACTTTGGCTTTATTCCCTTTCCCATCCTGCGTGTATAGATCCGGTACTTCCTGATATTGCTTAGAAAAGTTTTTTAACGATTCTTTTTGCGCCTTCAGGCTATTACTTTGAACGGCTTCTCTCTGATAGAAAGGAAGCACATTCAAAGCTTCCTTTTCAGCTACCGTAAGTTCTTTTTTACTACTTTCCGCATTCGGCTTTTCCGGGGTTTTACTGTCGGGTTCCTGAACGTATTCTTTGTATCGATACTTATAATCGCCCAAAGTTATTTCATTAGGATCATAATGCGATGGATGGCCGTAAGAACTCGCCTGGAATTCTCTGAAATTCCGGCTCCAAAAGAATCCATCTTCCGCAGGATTAAACCATTCGATATCCGCTTTTTTCACATAGTCCGTGGAATCGGTCATTCCATTGAAGCCTTTATATCGCGCAGCTTCCAGCTTACCAAGAATAATTTCCCGGAGTAATACCGACCGGTTTATTTTGACTCGCTTTCCATCCCTGGGATCTTGGTTAATATTATAGGCCGGACTTTCACTCTTCTTTTTGTCCGAAATTTTATCCTGAACGGTGATTGGTTTTAGGTCTTCAACTTCTGGATGGTCACTGCTATATAACGTGTCATATTTACCGCCCCGGGAAATAGAATGCCATCGGGTATGATCTTCATCATACTCACGATTATGCCAGCTCTGAAAAATCAGAATAGCTTTATCAGAATTTAGATAGATCTGTTTTTGATAATCCTCAATCCAGTTCGTAAAGCGCTCCTCATAGTCATATTGCTTCATTCTGATAAAAGCCAGATAGGTTGCCAGCTGACTAAATGTTGGCTTGTAAATTTCTACATTGGCTTCTTCTTTAGACTCAATGATTTCTAAATTTTTTGGAAGAAAACCAGTTTCCCCGTAGCCTTCAATATCTACAACGACATCATTTTTTTGGGAATGTTTAACTATCCCTTGCGCACCAACTAAAGGATTGGATTTACCATCAACTTTTTCAGGTAAACCAACTGTTTTTACCTTGCTTCCAATTTGAAAATTCTTATACCTATTATCGGCCTTTTCAGTTTCTGGAGCCTCATTTTTCTGCTCTTTTTCTTTTTTACGATACTCTGTAGCTCCGAGCACTTTCTTAGCATGGTCTTGTGAGCGAATTTCAACCGTTAAATCACCATATTCAGCAAGTACTTGTTTCCAGGCAGAGGTAAAATTCTTATCCGATCCCTCTGCACAAGCGGTAAATTCTAACTTACCGTCTAACAGAAGATCCAACGTGTACTTTTTATTTCGATAATCAGGATCGTATTTAAACGATATGTGGGAATTTGGCTTTTCCCCGGAATGCTTAGCTATATAACACGGATGTTTATGCCCAACGTAGCTGTTTAGCTTTTTAATAGACCGGATGCTATGCAGCTTATTAATTTCATTGAGGGTGATAGTGAAAGGAACTTCTACAGGATTTTCTCTTTGTTCACCAGATTTTGTATTTTTGGTTTCACCGTGATTACGGCTCGTCTTGGGCGTATGCGCGACGCGCTCTTTAGAGTTTGCACGTGGCCCCGTAATGCGGTGTTTATATATAGTCTTTACTGCTAATTTTTTTCGCCCCGTTCTCACCTCTTCTACACAGAATAAACGCCCTTCAATTTCTTTTTCATAAATAATGGTTTTAAGGCCTCTTTTCGTAGTATCTCCCTTTATAATTTTATCAGGATTGTTAAAGACTTGGGGTAGATTTGTAAAGTCTTTTTCAGTTACGACAATCTGCCCTCTTTTCATTTCACTTTCTTTATCGCCGTGCTGTTTTATAATATGCCGTATTGAATCTGATTCCAGTACATGCTTATACCCTTCAACCTCGATACCAATTTCTCTTTTGACCTGTTCAGCATTCTTGGAGGTAATTTCTCCGAATTCAAAAAATGATTTATAATCTTTATCTGACAGTGATTTTCTTACAAGATCCGAGATATTATCTGGGGATGAATGCTTGATTGGATTCTTTCTCGTATTCTGGTTTTTTGCACTTATTTCTTCCATTTCCGCTTCAAAATCCAGCCCTACCATTTGCGCCGTACCTTTCAATTTCTCTTCAATAGGTGCGGCCTGGCCATTCAGTTTTCCAGCTTCTTTCAAGCTGATAAACTGTTTCAGGTTTTTACGGAATCGAGTAATATTTTTAGCGGTTTCAGGCATATCAAATATTGTTCATCATCTGTTCTACTTCACTCATAGAAGAGTCAAAATCGGTGCTACTAGTTTTCTTTTTACTTTTTGTTGGCGTTGATTTTTTAACCTTTTTCTTCCGGCCTTTTTTGGGTCTCGTTGCTGGTTTTTTTGTTAAATCAACGTCATGGGTATATAAAGGCCCAAATCTGTTTTTACCCGTTTCAAGTGTGGATGGACGGCCTTCATTAACCTGTATTTTACAGTCCACATTAAACCCAGCTGATGCCTTACCAAGAAACTTTCCATCTTTAGTCTGCTGCACAATGGTTATAAAAAAGATGTTGTTTTCACGGCACCATTGGCGAAACGGCTCAAAAGTTGAAAGTCGCTCATCAATGATGGTATAACTGTCGATGCAAAGGATGTTTATATCATTTTTAAGAATATGTTTTTTTAGTTTTTCCAGCCCGTCCCACTCATGAAAAGAAATATCTGACTTTTGAAGTTTTGAGCGATTTACCTTGTCTTTTAAGGTGGCTGAAATGCCTTCCTCAGCCGCTACATACAGTACATTGCCATGGTAGGTGAATTCATGGCATAACTGCATAGCTACGGTGCTTTTTCCGCTTCCTGCTGGAGAATACATAAGAATGGAACCGTTGATCTCTGGCTTACCTACTATTTTATCCCAAGGCGAAGCTAATTTGTAATGCTCAAATTTCATGGTTGAAAGTTCGGCGGCTGATACACTCATTTGCTCCCCTTCTTTTTGTTGAAATAAACGATTCCTGCTATGAACCCGGCCCCAAAAATGAAAGAAGGAACGCGCTCTTTAAGCCATTTTGAGGAGGAATTAACGATCTCTTTTTCCAAATCACCGCCAATGGTATTTGCCAGGGCTTTCATATCTATAAAAGAGAAATATTGATCGATTACCGGTTCATTCTCTTTATAAAAATCTTCCAGTCCTTCCACATCGTTTGTATATCCGGATGCTGCGATTGCCAGTGTAAACAACCGGCCTTTTTCATCAGCTGCGTAAGTGTCAATAAGGTTTGCAAAGGTATTAGCCAATGTTCCTTTATTTTTCTCTAAAAAACGGTTTATGAAATTATCCGATAAGGTTGAATCGAGTAATTCAAACTCCGCTTCCTGCAAATTTTGTATGTAGCTGGACGAATTCTTATTCATTTAAAGCCCTCAGCCGCTTTCTTTATTCCTTTTTTAATTACCGGGAAAAATGGAAATGCAAAATAAACTCCGGCCCCTATGGCTGTCATTGTAATTACCCTTTTAAGAGTGGTATTTATTCCAAAAAGAGCGCTGTTTTGGCTATAATCAAAATCATACCAAGGCTCTGTTGGTTCTGAATAGAGCCCTGTTGCTACGCCTTCTTTTTGACCTTTTTCCAAGGTTAAAACCTTACTTCTCATAATTGGATCCGTTTTCCAGGTCTTATTCAAAGAAGAAATGTCTTTCACAAAATCATTATTCCATATCACATCAAACATTACTGGATGCTCTCGGTCTGGTATAAAGTTACTATCAAAAATCAGCCTCGCTGATCCAGTGCATGAAAACAAAGCTGGATCAATATTTGCATACCCTAATATTTCTCTCCACTGTGGATCATAGGCAATAACGGTCATTTCGGTACATCCCACACCTAAAA
>Ga0136600_1000986_pt1 | contig 13995 bp, 14 predicted proteins | sample AntRauMFilla2698_FD_104634 | JGI IMG/M metagenome (GOLD analysis project Ga0136600, IMG submission 104634) | Saline lake microbial communities from Rauer Islands, Antarctica - Metagenome Filla 2 #698 | ecosystem: Environmental > Aquatic > Non-marine Saline and Alkaline > Saline | place...
GTCCATAATTAGGGGGCACCATCATTCCGGCGAGGGCCACTTTTACTCCCTTCTCTTTCGCCAGCTTTATGGTTCTCAAGAGATTCTTTTCACTCTCGCTGACCTTGATCCCGCGCAAGCCATCGTTTGCTCCTAGAGCAAGAAAGAGCAGGTCAGGATTCCCTTTCAAAAACCACTTCAAGCGACTTAAACCAGATGCCGTAGTCGAACCACTGACACTACCATTAAGCACTTCTATTTTAATTTTCTTTGTTTCAAGAAAAGCTTTGGCCATCAGTGGATAGCTCTTTTCTTTATTAATGCCATAGCCTTCGGTCAGACTATCACCGATAAACAGCACTTTTATCTCTTTAGCCTTAACCACATGGTTAGAGAAAGCAAAAAAAGTGAGAAAACTTAGCAAGAATAATTTCATGTCATCATTATAGGGAATTCCTTTCATTATGTTCACATGCTTTTGTTAATTTTTAGTGAATTTAGACTGAACAGCCTTTAGCTTGAGAGACCTTACAATGCGTCGCATTCTCAATGTAAGCTCTTTTGAACTCTCGTTCACTCCCTCGTAGCGAATCTTGCGAAAAAGAGCGAAGGCTTCGCCAAGCTCACTTTGATTATCCGGAAACAGGCTAACACTTCGCTGTTCCATCTCCTTTGGCCCCCAATGGTCACCTTTTTTAAGGCCCGCTCTCTCAATTTTCTTTATAAGGTCACCGTATTGAGAAAGAGCAAAGTCACGGTTGCGACTCTCCCGTATCATTTTGTAGTAAAGAGGAAGGAAAATAGCCCCACACAGGCCAAATAATAAGCCCATAAGTTTCCATGGCCAATTCTTCGACTCCGTTCCTAGAAAAGAGAAGATATTCTTTTGTTTTTCGATATCAAAACCTACAAACTCTCGGTTGGCCTCATAATAAAGCATATCGATTGCAAATAATAAGCGTTGAAAAAAGTCATTATTTTGCTTTTCCAAATAAATATTTAAGCTGACTTCCTCTGTATCTTGAGGAGCAAAATAAACCTCGGCACCAAAACGTACTCTTGAAGGCTTGATCCAATTGGTGGGGTCAAGTCTTACCCAACCTCTACCCTCTTCATAAGCTTCAACCCAAGCATGAGCATCTCGTCCTCGGACGACATAGTAATTCCCTAGAGGGTTGTATTGTCCTCCTTGGAAGCCCACAACTACACGAGCAGGTATTTTTAGATGACGCAGGAATATAGCAAAGCTAGAAGCAAAGTGTTCACAAAAGCCAAGCTTTCTTTCAAAGAAGAAAGTATCAAGGGGAGCTTTTCCATTAATGAAGCCAGGTTTTAAAGTGTAAGAGAATTCTTCTTTCTTAAGATAATTAGAAAAAAAGTTTGCGGCACCTCTTAGGTTCTTTATCTTACTTTTTTGGGCAAGTGCCCAATCGGAGAACCTTTTGCGCTTTTCAATTTTTGGTAACTGAAGGTAGTGTTCCTTAAAGTCTTCTTTCATTTTCAGGGGTAATGCTTTTCTTGTATGCGCCTCATAAGAAATTTTTTGATTACTAGCAGGATAGAACTTCAAAGTCCCACCACCCAGGTTAATCATATGACCATGACTTAGTTTCTTAAAAGTCTCTGTGTCTTCAAGGAAAAAAAGAGGGCTGTTAGAGAAGTCATTAAAATCAACCGAATACTTATACTTAATCCGCCCTTTATACTCTGTCGGCTTATTATCAGGTACCTTTACTCTCTTCCAAGTAAAGCCATCTGTGCGCGATAAAACAGCGCCTCGCCAATAAAGCTCTAAATTTGAGGGAGACTTCCCATTTTGAAAACTGGCCCTGAAGTAAGGCTTACTATTAAGAATAACTTCACTAAGTTGACCTGGTCTTAGTTCCTCCGAAAAGCCACTCCCTCCTGATTTATTGATAGTGTTAAAGAAGAGATTGCCAAGCGTAAGCCTAGGAAAAACAAGGAATAAGCCAAGCGCCAAAGGTAATGAATAAAGAAATATTTGACCAAATGCTCTCCTTCTTGCCTTCGTCCAGTTCATGGCGCGATCGCCTGAGTGAAAGGTGAAAAGCAGACCAAAAAGTGCAATCGAGAGAATAATTACATAGCTTACCATATAGAGATCATCCACAGTAAGAACATGACCAACGAGAGCAAGCTCAACAATCAAAACAAAGAGAAAGAAATCTCTCTTTGTCCCCAGTTCAAATGTTTTGAGTGCGGCTAAAAGAGAAAGGGCCGCTACTCCTGGTTCCAACCCCCTTAAAGTACCATAATCATCAAAGACTAGGGCCAAGGAACAAACGAGAAGTAATCCTCTCATTATCTTTGGAATTTTCCTCTCTCCTGATTCTTGCCAAATAGAAAGAGTCACAAAAAAGAACATGGCGGCATTAATGAGTAGTGAAACCTGGCCCATAAAAGGAAAATAACTTAAGCACAAGAAGACTATACAAAGTTTATAAAGAAGTGAAACTCTTGCTCTCATTTCCACTCTTCTTTGTACGCGTTATACTCTGCTAACCTTTTTAAAGTGATGCGTAACCACTCTGATCCACTACCAAACTCAGGTCTTTCACCATTTAAAACCAAAGCAAAGACACTACCATCAGCATGAAAGTAATCGAGAAGCCAAGCCATTTGAGAGATCATCGCTTCAGTCTCTATCTCTTTAAACTGTTCTGATCTAATGAGGTAAACATGATGGGATTCTTCGACAAACTTTTTAAGAAAAATGCCTTTACCTCGAGCAAAAACTCGCCAATCAATCCCTCTTAAAGGCATTCCCTCTTGATAGGAAACGTGGCCATAGAACTCCTCTGCTCCCCACTGGCCTTGCTCTCCCTGGCCTCGTCCATTTTGAGTCGGATAAGAAAAGTGAGAGAGAGGTATCGTGCATTCGCTTTTTTCAGGCAAGACAAGAAAGCGATGAGATTCATTCCAAAACTTCCAAGAATAAAAAAGTCCAAACGGGAAAGTTGTATCAACCTTAAGGCGAGAAAAGGAATACTCACCCCTTTTCAAATTATTTACAGGAATTAAAGTTTTTGTCGACTCTCCAGGAGCGAGGTGTTCCAACACTTGACTTTGAAAAGGGCCGACTTTAATACTTAAATCAAAGCGAGTCTTACGGGAGGAGTTAAAGAGAGTGACAATGAGATTACTCTGCCCACCCGCCACTAAGTCTTTAGGTAAAGAGACACTTTTTACCTCCAATCCAGAGAGGTTGTAATTAGTAAAATGTGCACTGGTCATAACGAGTGAGACAAACACGAAGGTGGTGGTAAAGGCAAGGCTATGACCGTATGAGAGGCTAATAAGAAAGAGAATAAAAATAATCGAGAGAAAGTAAATACCGTAACGGGTGGTAAAAATAAAAATTTTATTATGCCGACCACCAAGGTCTCTCATCTTTTCTTTTAAAAATTTTCGACTAGGAAGAAGAGCTTGCACTTAGCAATCAACCGTTACTTTTGAAATAAGGTTGGTAATTTCTTTTTGACCGTATTTTACGCCTTTTCCGCCAGCAACTCTGTGTCCTAAAACATTTGGGGCCACAACTTGAACATCTTCGGGCAACACATGATCTCGTCCTTCGAGATAAGCCCAGGCTTTTGATGCTTGAATAAGATCTTTCCCAGCACGAGGAGAAAGATAAGCCCCTTCCTCTACTTCAGAGCGACCTTTTTCAAGAAGATCTAAGATATAATCCACAAGGGCATCACTGGTAGTCACCTTATCAATATCACCTTTAATTTGTCTTAATTCACTACCGCTAAGCATAGGAGAGAGAGACTCCAGCTGTGCTGCAATACTTCCTTGAGCGAGTATCTTTCTTTCAAATTCACGTTCTGGGAAGTCTAGAGTTAGAGACATAAAGAATCTATCAAGTTGAGATTCAGGAAGGGCAAAGGTTCCCACTTGGAAAAAAGGGTTTTGGGTGGCGATAATAAGAAAGGGATATTCAAGTGGAAATTCTTTTCCTTCAATAGAAACCTTACTCTCTTCCATAACTTGCAATAAAGCACTTTGAGTTTTGGGTGTGGCCCTGTTGAGTTCATCAGCAAGAATAAGTTGACCAAAAATAGGTCCCTTCTTAAAGACAAACTCCTCAGTCTCTTTACTATAAATTGTACTGCCTAGAATATCTCCAGGTAGGAGGTCGTTGGTAAATTGAATCCGGCTTACTTCCAGGCCCAGTAATTTGCCAAATATGTAAACTAGAGTTGTCTTTCCCACGCCAGGCACATCTTCAATCAAAAGGTGACCACCTGCAATTAGAGAACTAAAAGCCAGCCGGACCTCTCTTTTCTTGCCTAGTAGAATTTCATTGGCCGCTGTAATAACACTCTCTAATTTTTCCATGACTACCCTTGTCTAGTGAAAACGCTATTTTTCCTGGTGACGAAAATTAATATGGCTTTTATTATAACCTCTTTAGTCTAAAAGCCACAGGAGCCCCCTATGAGTGAAAATAATATTTATCAATTCTCTGCCAAGGCCATTAATGGAGAAAACGTTTCTCTCTCTGCCTTTAAAGATAAAGTAATGCTCATCGTTAACGTCGCGAGTAAATGTGGCTTTACTTCTCAGTACAAAGGCTTAGAGCAGCTTCATAAAGATTTAGGCGCAAAAGGCCTTTCTATACTTGGCTTTCCTTGCAATCAATTTGGTGGCCAAGAGCCAGGTAGTGAAGAAGAGATTAAAGGCTTCTGTGATATGAACTATGGAGTCACCTTTCCCCTCTTTTCAAAAGTTGAAGTTAATGGAGACGACGCCACTGCCCTTTATGATTATCTTAAAAGCAAAGCTCCAGGAATTATGGGCTCAAAAGCTGTGAAATGGAACTTTACAAAGTTCCTCGTTGACAGAAACGGTCAGGTTACTAAACGCTTTGCTCCTAAAGATAAGCCTGAAGACATTCGCTCTGAGATCGAAAAAATTCTCTAAAATTTCATTTTTACAAAGCTTAGGCTTGTGGAGAGGCAATGTTCACCTATAATAATAGGGAACATTACTTTAGGAGTTTCCATGAAAGCATCAGAATTTATGACGTCAACTGTCGTCTCTTGTAATCAAAATCAAACAGTTGAAGAAGCGGCAACACTAATGGCAGAAAATAATGTCAGCGTTCTACCGATTATAGATGATAATGAAAAACTGGTAGGTATTATTACAGAGTCAGACTTTGTGAGTAAGGTTCAAAATATTCCTCATGCCCTTGTCTCTTTAAAGCAACTTTTTGGACAAAGTTTTAATCACAAAGATGTCGAAGACGTATATAAGCAATCCAAAAGTAAAAAGCTTAAAGATATAATGACTAAAAACCCAAAGACAGTAAGCGCCTCCTCAACTCTCGATGACGTCGTTGACTTCATGAGCGCAAAGGACTTAAAAAGGGTCCCTGTCCTTGATGGTGAAAAGTTAGTTGGAATCATTACGCGTAAGAACTTAATTAAAGCTTTTACTCAACTCAAGTAAATCGGGGGACTCTTAGAGTCCACCCCATACATCACCATCATTATCACGATCGCAATCGTCTTCATAAGTGTTGCAGTACTTGTTGATACCGTCTTCAACAGTTTCTTCGATATAGCGTTCCTTGCAATTCGCAATACAGGCACGAAGTGCATAACCTGGGTTTTCAAAAGCTTGGCAATCTTTAAAGCACATTCTTAAAAGGTCAGATGGTGTTGGTTCAGAAGCAAAAACTGCTGATGATAAGAGCACAAGTGCCAAGACTAGTTTCTTCATGGTTTCTCCCAGAGTGAATTATTTCAATTTAAATCACTCTGGTATTAACATGGATAAAACTAAGTGCCTAGCGGTTATAGTGTCTTTAAATAGCTATCTAAATCATGCATTGATTCAAAAAATTGAGCACTCTTATGCTTTTGAAGGCGTGAAACATCAATATGGTCTTTTCCACCAACGATTAGACCCCCATTACCTATATTCTTTAAGATCGTTTCAAAGTATTGATTCACAAAGTCTCGAGAACGATTATCGGGAATGACAGTCGACCCCACTAGTAAATGTGTTCCTTCCAAAGAGGAATAAGCATCAAGAAGGCTCTCTACTGGTAAATTTGGCCCGAGATAAAAGTAGGGAATATTGTAGTGACTGCAAAGAAGTGCTGCTTGCAAAATACCAAATTCATGATAATCCCCTTCTGGGCCACAAATCAAAATACGGATCGGTTTAGTGCTCTTTGAAACAGAGCCTCTAAAAAGAATGTGACCCATATGAAACTTTAAGATTGAAGAGAGCGCATGTTCTTGCGAAATACTCAAGACACCGGCCAAAACCTTTTCTCCAACCTCTCTCAAGAGTGGTGAGATAATATTGAGCGCCAAGTCTCGTGGTGATAGCACAAGTTTAAGTTTATTAACTTCATGAGAAATGACATCAAGCTTGTAGCCCTGCAGGGCCATTAAAAGGTTTTTAAGTGACTCCTCAATGTTAATAACAGTATTGCTAACCAACATATCTTTCTTTCTTTCACTAATCGTTTCTGCTTGCTTCCCAAGCTTTTTAAGAAGAACTTGGAGTTCTTCTGTAGGAAGGTTCGCAATTTTTCCAATTGTGTGACCAAGGGTACAAAGCTCAGAGAGCAGAGATAACCTTTCAATATCAACATCGCTATATTCTCTTCTCCCTGAAGCATTACGAGCCGGCGTTACGGCCTGATACCTCTTCTCCCAGGCCCTAATTGTATGTACTCCAACACCTGAAATTTTTGAAGCAAGCTGAATACTGTATTGTCCTTTCGACGATTGTTCTTCCACAGTAATGTCCTTTCTTAGCCCCCGTTTTTGCCCTGGAGGACCCTTTTGGTTCAATTATTACTGTTGAGACTATCATAGATGTATGGCTTGAGTCTAAAAAACGTATGACTCCTGTCTAGCTTTAAAGACTTTGGTCATCCCTTTTTTAACTATATGATGGGTAGGAACTTAAAACATTGGGGATCTACCTATGAAACTTCTCATAACCGGCGGCACAGGCTTTGTCGGCACAAGACTCTTAAAGAAACTAAAAGAAAGTGGGCATGAATTAGTAGTCCTCACAAGACATCCAGAGAAAGCAAAGAAAAGCGACAATGTGGGTGCAACCTTCCATCGATGGGACGGAATCTCTGAAGATATTCCAGCCGAGGCCTTCAATGGAATTGAAGGCGTCATCTCCCTCATGGGAGAAAATATCGCCAACAAGAGATGGAGTGATACCCAAAAAAAGAAACTAGAAGATTCACGTGTCAAAGCAAACCTTAAATTGGTTGAAGGAATTGAAAAGAATTGTTCCTCACCACTTAAAGTCTATATTGGCTCTTCTGCAGTAGGAATCTACCCCACTAACTCAGCAGAGGTTCTTAAAGAGAACTCAGGTCTTGGAGATAGCTACCTCGCAGGTCTTTGCAAAAAGTGGGAAGACGCCCACAACTCCATTAAAAATACTGAAAGAAAAGTCATCATGAGAACAGGTGTTGTCTTCGGTCCTGAAGCAGGGGCCCTAGCGAAACTCCTTCCTATCTTTAAACTTGGACTTGGCGGCCCAATTGGTAATGGAGCAATGATCATGCCGTGGATTCATGTGGATGATCTTGTTAAGGCGATTGTTGTGTTTGTTAATGAATCCAATTACGAAGGTACTTATAATCTTGTGGCACCCAATCCTTGCAGTAATGCGGTTTTCACCAAGGCATTGGCCAGTGCTGTAAAGAGACCAGCCATTTTTCCAGTCCCGTCTTTTATGCTAAAGCTTTTAATGGGAGAGATGAGTACCATCGTCCTCGACTCTCAAAATATTCACCCTGAAAAACTTATTCAAGATGGTTTTAAGTTTGATCACCCTCAGGTGGATGAAGCACTTAAGAGCATGATGAGCTCTTCATAAGAGCGAACAGCAAGGTGAGAAACTCTTTCGAGTTCCTCATTTTGCTCTAAATCCTTACTTGAAAGAAAGGAAATCCCTGGCATTCCTGCATTCTTAGCCGCTTCAATATCGAAGAGAAAGTCACCCATATAGCAAGCCTCTCTTGGGTCTGCATCTAACTCTTGGCAAATCGTGAGAAGACCTTCTGGATCTGGCTTAGGTCTCGTGACACAGTCTCGCGTAAGGATACGATCAAAGCTAAGCTCGTGCATGTCACAAGTAAACTCTGTCACTGGGAGGCTATTTCTTGTTAAAAGAGCAGTCTTAATTCCTCTTTCATTCAATAAAGTTAAAAAGTCCCTTGCTCCAGGGTAGAGGACACTTTTTTTAGCGCCTTCAAGTTCATGGTGAGCAATTATTTTAAAATATTTATCCACTTCATCAGCACTAACTTTATGTCTTATAGACTCAATATATTCAAGTAGAGGAACACCACGCGGGAAAGAAAGCTCATTTCTCATAGCATCAAAATCGAGAAAGCTGTCAACAAGAGTACCATCCATATCAAAGATAAAAAGTCTTAGTTCTAAAAAATTCATGGTCTTACAATCCTCTTCTTTTAATTCCTGAGATATAACTATTGTCAACTGATTAGGCACATGCTGAATTCTAACACCCTAATTGTGCCCTAATTATTTGGTATTGAAACCACTTTCCTTTTTTCATTATAATAGAGTCTTGTTGCACGTCCGTGGAAAGCTTTCCAATCTCCCAGTTACCCAAAATGAGGTTTCTTGTGAAGACGGCAGCAACTTACAAAATTTTAGGATTTACCCTCAGCTTTGGTCTACTAACTAGTTGTGCAGGACCGACCAATCCCTGGGGTCACTATGGAGTGACTCTTCCCACTAATTCCTCCCCCCTTCCAGTTGAAGTACGGGGCCTTGCGAGTCTTGAATCTAAAAACTCTAAGGCGCGAATCCATTTCTTTCCAAGGCGTCAAAACTTTCATGCCACCACTGAATTTCAAGTAGTGATTGAAGAAAACAACCCTATACCTGGTACTGCTAAACTGGCCCTCTTTTATAATGGAACAGATGTGACAAATCAGTGGCTATCAAAATCTCATGTGGAAACAAACCAAGCGGGTAATCGCATGACTCTTACTTTTCATGGAGTAAAGCTTCTCGCCCAAAGAGAGCATGATATTCGCATTTACTTTAAAAAAGATGCCATGACAGAAGCCAAAATTTCAAATTATCCGGCACCGTCGTGTTTTCTATCGGCCCTAGAACCCTTAGGTAGCCTTGGTCGCTTTCAATCTATTGATAAGAGCTTAAGAAATGCTATTGAAGGTATTAGTTCACAAGAAGGTGTAAACCCAAGCTTTGTTGCAGGACTGATTGCTCAAGAATCGGCCTTTAATCCGGTGGCCGTCAGTCATGCCAAGGCCATCGGCCTCACCCAAGTCACCCAAGGTGCTGAAAAACATATTCTCGATACTTATCAAGATTTCCCTAGCTTCCCTCTCCTTAATGAACTCCCGGTTCCTTTTATTAAAACTATGATTCTTTCAGGCAAAGTTAATCAAGAAAATGAATGGCGGCTCGACCCTAGTAGCTCAATAAGAGGAGGCATTCATTACCTTAAGTTCGTCGAGAATTATTGGTTAAAAGATGAAAACCACAAGGCCATGCTCAAGCACTATGAAACGGAAGATGAGATATTAGATGACCTTATCCTCGCCTCTTATAACAGTGGTCCCTATAGGGTGAAAAAAGAACTTAATAAACACGGTCGCGATTGGATTAACTCCGAACACCTTGGTGAAGCAAGAAAGTATGTTCGCAGAGTAAAGAGCTACTGCTACCACTTTGCCGCAAATAATAGTAACCGATACAAACCTTAAGGCTTGCAAAGGAATATACAATGAGGACGAAACCTATTATTTTTAATATTCTTTGGCTCTTCTTTTTGGCCACTGCCATTAGCCTCCCCTTGCAGGTGCTTTTTCTCTATGAGCACGACTTCATGTCATTCTATGAGTGGAAGAGTGTCTTTATGAAGTTAACTCCTCTCAACTGGCTAGTAATGATCACAACCATCGTGAACGGTATTCTGTGTTTTAAGGCTAGCACCTATATAAAGTATACAATTCCTGCCAGTATCTTTTTTGTCGCTATTAACAACTTCTTTGTGGGCGCTTGGGGTGTCGACTTTAATCTCCTTCTCACTTGGAGTGCGACTCTTTTCTATGGCATTATTTCTTATTCCTATGTTTATGCCCACGGCCTTGAGGCGATTGAAAATCCAGAAAGACAATGGTGGAAAATCCCCCAAAGAACTCAGAAGTCCTACCCAGTGTGGATTGAGTGGCAAGGAAAGAGGAAGCTTCTTGCTAAAACTTTTGATATCTCTAAGACTGGTGCTTTTATCAGCACCATCTCGCAATCTTCAAAGCTTATTCCTGCTGAAGTGAAAATTGGAGAAAGCGTTCGCCTCATTTTAGGTACGTCTGAAGGAGACCTCTCCCTTGGCGCTACAATCGTTAGAAAAGAAGAACAGGCGAGAGGCAACTATCCAGTAGGACTTGGTGTCCACTTCAATGGAGTCGGTCTTACTGAGAGTATTCGTTTAAGAAGAGCACTAGCCGCTTCTTATTAAGGGTTCCTTTTAAAACCCATATTCCCAAGCTTTCTAAAGAGGCAAGGGATGTGTCTGGCCAACCAAAGCGCCACTCCGACACTCCCACCAGGATTGTAGAAGAGGTCATCATTTTTCACACAATTCAAAACCTTCTTTGCGTAATCCTCTGGCGCAATAGCACTAAGGTTACTGAGATCAATATTTTTTCCATAGAGATCAGAGATCTCATCATACATTCTTGTTTTAATACCTGGAGTAATCATGGTTAGAGTACTCACTCCAGTTCCCTTCAGCTCCAAAGTCAGTGAATTGCTAAAAGCGATGACCCCTGTTTTTGCGGCGGCATAGGTAGAAGCACAAGGAAGGTGCATAACTCCACTTACTGAAGAATTATTCACAATCTTTCCCTTACCTCTTTTTATCATTGCCGGTAGAAGTCCACGAGTAAGGTGAATAAGACCAATGAGGTTAACCTGAAACATAGAGTATATTTTATCCAAGTCTTGCTCTTCGATAAGCCCACCAGTGAGTTGACCAGCGTTATTGACAACAATATCAAATCCTTCTGGGTGGAGACCTAAGAAGTCATCAATCTTTTCCCTGCTTCCAAGGTCAATAGCGACTTTAGTAACCTTTTCAGGCTTGGAGAAACCATTTTCTTCAATATTAAACTCTTCGGGCGAACGCATACCCAAGAAAACTTGCGCTCCTCTAGTATTGAATTCTTGTGCCAAAGCGAGACCAATACCACGGTTGCCACCGGTGATGAGTACATTTTGATTTAATACATCCATTGGTCTTTCCTCCTCTTTAAATTAACCTTCTTTACTTTTAAATTTTCAAAGTTCCAACTCAAAGCATTAAGCTAGACATACTATCTCAAATTCTAACCAAGAGGACTAGGGGCTTGTTAACGCTTGTCATAAATTTTAGCATAGACACTGTTTTAAATTGAGTAAGGAAATTTATGGCCAGCCCCAAAAGCCACGCTCTGGTGTGGATAAGAAGAGATATTCGTTTACATGATCATCATGCCCTTGCGCAGGCACTCGTTGATTTCGATGAAGTTAGTCTAGTATTTATTTTTGATAAGCTCATCCTTGAAAAGCTTCCTCAGAAAGACAAGCGCTTGTCGTTTATCTATCAAGGTCTTTGTGAAGTTGAAAATGAGTTACAAAATAAGGGTTCTTCTCTTCATATTTCCTATGGTGACCCTATAGAAGAAATCTCAAAGCTTGCGAAGAAGTTAAAAGTCAGCGCTCTCTACTTTAATCGTGACTATGAGCCATATGCCATTAAGCGCGATGAAGCTGTAAAGAAGGGTCTTGAAAAAGAAGGTATTGAAGCTACCAGCTTTAAAGATACTGTTCTCTTTGAAAAGGAAGAAATCAAAACCAAGACTGATACTATCTACAAAGTTTTCACTCCCTATAAGAGAATGTGGTACGAAAAATTTGCTGACCTCGGTGGTGAAGTACCTACCCATAATGTCAACCTCAAGTCCCTCAAAGAGACTCAAAATAAGTTCAATATTATTGACCATGATTGGTACAAAGAGATGGGAAAGGAAGAAGACCTTCCCCCCTACTCTGGTGGAACAAGTGAGGCCAAGAAAAAGATAAAGACTTTCCAAAAACTTATTCAAAATTATGATGAAGCAAGGGATGTTCCTGCCCTTGATGAAACCTCTCATCTGAGCCCTTATATTCGCCATGGAAATATCTCAGTGAGAGATATGCTCAATCTTGGCATGTCAGGTACTACAAGTGGCCATAGAACTTGGACGAGTGAGATCATCTGGCGTGAGTTTTACATGCAAATATTAGCGAACTTCCCCTTTGTCGAGAAAAAGGCTTTCAAGGCAGAATATGACGACATTAAATGGGCCGGTGGAAAAAAGGAATTCGATGCTTGGAAAGACGGAATGACCGGCTTTCCATTAGTAGATGCGGCCATGCGCTGTTTTAAAGAGACAGGACTTATGCATAATCGCCTTAGAATGGTTGTTGCGAGCTTTCTCTGCAAAACTCTTCTTGTTGACTGGCGCAAAGGAGAAAAGTACTTCGCTTTAAAACTTCTCGACTTCGACTTAGCGGCTAATAATGGTGGTTGGCAGTGGAGTGCTTCTTCTGGAACGGATGCACAACCTTACTTTCGAATTTTTAATCCCTACTCTCAAAGTCAGAAGTTTGATCCTGAAGGAAAGTTCATTAAGCTCTGGTGCCCTGAACTTTCTAACTTCTCAAAGAAGAAGATTCATGATCCCAGTACTGCCGATATGATTGAGCAATCAGAAGCCGGATGCATGATTGGTCAAGATTACCCATTACCAGTTGTCGATTATAAGAAGAAAAGACAAGAGGCATTAGAGATGTACAAAACTGCTTTGAAATGAGAATTCGGTATAGAGACCGAAGTGATCGGAGAGAGCAGGTGCAGTAAAGTCGAGTCCTCCCCTGGCTGGAATAAAACCATTCTTAGAAAAAAGATGGTCAAGCACTCCAAAGTCCTCTGCCTTACTATAGCTTGGAAAGGTTTTTAAATTTTCGTAATCAAGATTGGCCTGCTGATAACGCTCAAAGATTCCCTCTCTAATAAAACTCCATTGACGATCACTGCCCCCATCGCGAGGCTTTCCGCCTACACCACTAGGGCTAATATTAAAATCGCCTCCAACGATGGTTGGTTTTCCCATTGCCTCTTTTTCAACATAGTCTCTTAGGTATTGAAGCTGCTCTACTCGTTGATTGTCATAGCTTCTATCATCGTAAAAACTGACGACATGAGTATTGGCTATAAAAACTTCCCCAAAGCGAGGATGATTGATTACCGCTGATAGAATGCCTTTATTCACCGGAAATTCACCGTCCTTAAGAGTTCTACTTTCAACACCATTAACTTTATAACGGGCCAACTTTCCTCGAGATATAGGGTGACGGCTAAGAATCATAAGTCCCGTGTCGTAACCAACTGAATCCCTAAATAGAGAGTCAAGCATATGAGAGATAAACTTTATTTTGGAAGTTTTAATTTTTCCCTGTCTTCTTTTTAAAAAGAGACCTGGATACTCTTCCATCTCAAGAACAAATTGATAACCACACTTTTGAAGGGCTTTACGATAACTGCGGACCCAAGCCTCTTGAATTAAAACAACATCATAAGGACCTGACTCTAACTGACGACAAATTGCCTCTACTCTCTTCTTTGTTTTTGGCGCAAAGAATGTTCCCCCAGGAGTCAAAGCTCCGATATTGAGGGTGAGAACAAGTAAACCAGTATGGGCAGCTGTTATGGTCGAAAGCATAGTAGTTTTTACTTCATCCTAGGATTGTCTGTGACATTTAACTCTATATTTTGGTAATTTTTACACCATGAACCCAGATCAAAGTAAACACTCGAAAATGCCATTTAATTTACCTTTGAAGGAAGTGTTCATCTTTTGCCTTCCGCTCATTGCTGGTCAATTAGGCCAGATGATGTTTGGTATTGGCGATA
>Ga0136600_1000987_pt1 | contig 13984 bp, 7 predicted proteins | sample AntRauMFilla2698_FD_104634 | JGI IMG/M metagenome (GOLD analysis project Ga0136600, IMG submission 104634) | Saline lake microbial communities from Rauer Islands, Antarctica - Metagenome Filla 2 #698 | ecosystem: Environmental > Aquatic > Non-marine Saline and Alkaline > Saline | place...
CGATTTTATATTTTCTACTACAACGGCTTTCCCCATCCCAGCGGATGAATTTTGATAAGCATTCCATCCATCTAGAATTACATCAAATACGTCAGAGTCATCAGATATCGGTAATTCGAAATCATCACTGTTTTGTATTACAATCTCAGATGCTTTTCTAATCAGAGATTCCAGTGCATCTGTATCATTTGCGAGATTTGTTATCAGTTTTCTGATATCAGCATTTTCTTCAGTCTTTACTTTTGCATCTAACCAAGAAGTAAACTCAGAATGAGTTTTACTTTCCTGTATAGGCTCAGCAAAATGAAGAGCAAAACCCAACAGTATTAATGCAAAACTGTATGCTTTAGTGATATGTGTTCTGAAAATTTCCACAGTATTAAATATAGATAAGATTATGGCTCTATTTCAATTAAGATTTATAAGTTTTATTTCACTAATCATTTTAGCAAGAATTATACTAATAACTAACTCAGTTCTGTTTGTTTTAAATGTTTAAGCAGTAAATATTGTTTAAGTTATATTGGCTTTTAAAAAATGAAAGAAGGAAGTTTTATGAAAAACTCGATTGGAATTATTGGAATGGGTTGGGTCGGTGCTAGTGTAGCGATCAGTATTTTAAATCGTGGAATCTGTAAAAATCTTTTGATAAATGATCTCAATAAGGATGTTGCTGATGGGGAGGCAATGGATTTAAATCATGGTTCATCATTTTATCCGAGTGCAACGGTTAGCTCAGTCGATATAAATGATATGATTGACTGCGAAGCAATTGTAATAACAGCAGGAAGAGGCGGTACCGGCGATGAAAGCAGACTAGACTTACTGAAAGATAATGTCGAGATTGCAAAGGCTATTTCTGAGCAGCTAAAAGGCTTTAAAGGAATACTGATCATAGTATCTAACCCGGTTGATGTACTTACTTATTATTACCAGAAATTTACAGGTCTATCTAAGAATCGTGTTATTGGAACTGGAACTTTCCTTGATACCGCTCGCCTTCGTGATATGGTTGGTGATATGATGAATATTGAACCAGAAAGTATTCATGCCTATGTAGTAGGTGAACATGGTGATAGTGAGGTTGTTTTATGGTCTGGAGCAACCATCGGTGGTAAACCAATTCAACAATGGAGTACTTGGAAATCAGAGTACGAAGTTGAAATAGCCAAAAAAGTACAAACCGCGGCTTATGAAATTATAAAGAGAAAAGGATCTACGAATCATGCTATTGGTTTGGTAACCGCTACCTTACTTAAATGGATTTTAAGAAATGAGCGTAGAATAGTAACTGTTTCAATAGTGCAAGATGGTCCATTTGGATTGAAAGATGTTGCTATTTCTCTTCCATCTATTGTTAGCTCCGAGGGTGTCGAAGATATAGTAGAAATTCATATGAGTGAATCTGAAAAGGAGAAATTCATCCATTCAACCAAATTGATGAAACAGGCAATTGCTGAAGTAAAATAATTGTAACTCCTAAAACTATATCGTCTGGACTTTATTTACAGATCAAACACCAACAGTTTCGCTTAACCTTTCAAACTCCTGTTTCAAAAATCTTCCTGTGTGTGACTGTTCTACTTCAGCTATTTTATCAGGAGTGCCTTCCGCAATAATTTCGCCTCCACCTTTTCCGCCTTCAGGGCCAAGATCTATTACCCAGTCAGCTGCTTTTATAAGATCAAGGTTGTGCTCTATTACCATGACTGTATTTCCTTTATCTACAAGCTTCTGAATTACATCAACCAACATGCGAACATCTTGAAAGTGTAATCCTGTTGTAGGTTCATCCATCACGTATAAAGTATCTCCAGTTCCAATTTTGGAAAGTTCACGTGCTAGTTTGATTCGTTGCGCTTCTCCACCAGACAAGGTAGTACTTGATTGTCCAAGCGTTAGATATCCTAAACCTACCGATGTAAGCGTTTTTAGAATCCGACTAATCGTTGGCTGAGCATCAAAGAATTCAGCAGATTCTGATATTGGCATTTGCAGCACGTCTGAAATACTTTTTCCTTTGTAAAAGATCTCCAACGTTTCTCTGTTATAACGTTTTCCATTGCATGTCTCACAGGTTACGTATACATCTGGCAGGAAATTCATTTCAATTTTACGAACTCCATCGCCTTGACAGGTTTCACACCTTCCTCCTTTAACGTTAAAAGAGAATCTGCCTTGATCATAACCTCTAATCTTAGATTCAGGAAGCTCTGCATATAATTTTCTAATATGATCAAAGACTTTAGTGTATGTTCCCGGGTTTGATCTTGGAGTCCTACCTATTGGACTTTGATCTATTGATATGATCTTATCTACATTATCTATTCCGTCTACGGTATCATAAGGAAGTGGTACACTTTTAGATTTATAGAAATGATTAGAAAGAATCGGCACTAATGTTTGATTAATTAATGAACTCTTCCCGCTGCCACTCACCCCAGTGATTGATATAAACTTTCCCAACGGTACTTTCAAATCAACATTTTGAAGATTATGCCCACGTGCATTTTTGATTGTGATCTTCTTTTTATTTCCTTTGCGGTATTTACTTGGAACTTCGATTAGCTCTTCATCACGTAGAAATTTAGCTGTCATTGAATCTTTTGCTAATTCATCTGGCTTTCCAGCAGATACGATATGACCGCCGTTTACCCCTGCTCCTGGCCCCATATCAATAACAAAGTCGGCATGTTCAATTGTTTCTCTGTCATGTTCTACAACCAATACACTATTACCCAGATCACGAAGCATTTCAAGTGACCTGATCAATTTTATATTATCACGTTGGTGCAATCCAATACTTGGCTCATCTAAAATATAGAGCACCCCAACTAGCTGTGTTCCTATTTGAGTCGCTAATCGGATTCTTTGTGCTTCACCACCACTTAACGTCTGTGCTTCACGATCAAGATTCAGGTAATCAAGCCCAACATTGAGAAGAAAATCTAATCTGTCTCTAATTTCCTTCAACACCTGACTTCCTATCAATTGCTGTCTTTCAGAAAGTTTGATTCCATATAATGTGTCACGAATCCCATCGATATCCATTTGAACCAAGTCGTGGATATTATATCCATCAATTTTATAAGACAATGCTTCCTGATTCAGCCTACCCCCATCACACTTTGGACATGTGATTTTGCTCATATAGGCTTTTGCTTTATCGCGTTGTTTAGGGGACTTACTATTTTCGTACTGATCGATAATCATCTTTCGTAATCCTTCAAACTTATGTTTGTAGGTTACATTACTATCTTTAAAATCATAGCTTACTGAATATTTAGTATCGCCACCGCCATTCATCAGCAGATCAAAATCCTCTTCAGAATATTTAGTGAATGGAGTATCAAAATCTTTATTGATAGTACTCAGTACCGCTTTTAACTGCTTGAAGACGAATACGTCTCTGGGTTCGCCTAAAAATCTAAGTCCTGCATCTTCAATAGACTGTTTCTTATTTGGAACCAGAAGTTCCCAATTTACATCATAAGTACTTCCTAATCCGTCACACTTCTGACAAGCTCCATAAGGTGAATTAAATGAAAATAAATTAGGAGCGGGATCTTCATAAGCTATACCACTTTCTGCATCGAACAATTTCTGGGAAAATAACCGATCATTAAATTCTTCTCCTTTTTTAGTCGCAAGAATAACGTTTCCATCAGCCATTTCGAGTGCCAGACGAATACTTTCTGAAATTCGTTTTTCACTTTTAGCACTAATCACAAAACGATCAACTACAACTTCAATATTATGGGTTTTGTACCGATCCAGTTTCATTCCGTCTTCCAACTCAACCAATTCCCCATCAATTCTTGCAGAAAGAAATCCTTGCTTGATCGTTTGATCAAATAATTCTCTGTAGTGCCCCTTTCTTCCACGAACAACTGGCGCTAAACAGTATACCTTACTCCCTTCTGGCATATCCATTACTGCGGCAACGACCTGATCAGCAGATTGTTTTTCCATTATATTTCCAGAAACATAAGAATATGGAATTCCAACACGTGCAAAGAGCAATCTTAAAAAGTCATAGATCTCAGTTACCGTACCGACCGTAGATCTTGGATTTCTATTAGTTGTCTTTTGGTCTATAGAAATTACAGGAGAAAGACCATCTATGAAATCAACTTCAGGTCGCTCCATCATTCCTAAAAACTGCCTAGCATACGCCGAAAGGGATTCTAAAAAGCGTCTTTGTCCTTCTGCATATATAGTATCAAATGCTAGTGAGGATTTACCAGATCCAGACAATCCCGTAATCACAACGAATTGATCTCTGGGAATATCTATGTCAAAATTTTTAAGATTATGCTCTCGGGCACCTCTAACTACTATATTCTGTTGCAATGATCTTTACTTTTTGAATTTAAAGCCAACTTGAAGTATACGCAACAGATTGTACAAAACCTTCATTCGGAATGAAAAAAGAAATCCGAGTAATTATTCTATCTCTTCAATTGATTATAATTTCGAATAAAGAGTCTATTTGGTAAGAATCCTTCTTCATCTTCTGAATATTCTGGCTTAATTCTTACCACAGTATACATAGGAGCCTCCCCCATATTTTTAACTTCAATAATCCCACGTGGAGTGCACTCAAAGAAATCCTTAATTCTTTGGTACGTAGATTCAGAAATATTTAACAGACTTCTTTCTGCATTTTGTTCTAGTCGGGAAGCCATATTTACTGCATCACCCCAAATATCATAGGCAAATCGTTTCTTACCAATCACACCCACAACTGCTTGCCCGGTATTAATACCTATCCTAATTGGAAAATATGGAATATTCTTTGGGGTACTCTTTTGCGCCTCATTTACAAACTGGATAATTTTTAAACCTGCCAGAACAACATCAACTGGATGGGTATTATTTCTCTCTGTAAGCCCGCCAACAGCCATATAACTATCGCCGATTGTTTTAATCTTAACGAGACCATGTGCTTCAGCATATTCATCAAACTTATCAAAATAATATGAAAGGCTACCAATAAGTTCTTCTGGAGTAAGATTTGGTACAATTTTCGTAAAATCGTCAAAGTCAGTAAACATAATGGTTACATCATCAAATCTTTCAGGTGCTACATTACCATATGCTAACAAACTTTCAGCTACATTAGCAGGAAATATGTTTTGAAGAAGCTCTTCATATTCCTGTTTTGAGTAAGTAAGGTTATTATTTAGATTTCTTAGTTTTTGTCTAACACTTTGCAATTCTGTGTTTTGTGCAAGAGTATTTTTGTATGTTGAAACAAGCAGATTAATAAGATGATTATAATCAGCGTTTATCTCATACTTTTCCCCTTCAACAAAAACTTCAACCTTTTCTCTTTCATTGAAAGGAACAATAGATTGACTAAACAGGTCATTTATTTTAGCTAACAGCGTATCATTATCAAATGGCTTAGTAAGATAGTTATCAGCACCTACCGATATCCCCTTTAATAATGATTCAGAAGTAACTAAAGATGTGATTAAGATTACTGGGATAGTAGAAAGATTAGGATCACTTTTAATTTGCCTACAAAGCTCATAACCATCCATAACTGGCATTTCCACATCACTGATTACAAGATCTGGATAATCTTTTTTTATTATCTCAAGTGCATCATTTCCATTTTGAGCAGTAAATACCTCAAACCCAAGTTGAACCAATTTATGACGCATAAGAGTCACAAGTGCAGGATAATCGTCAACAACGAGTATTCTGGATTTAGTCTCTATCATGATTTACCATTTTCTTAATCATTTAAATACTTTTCTAAGATATTCATAAAAAACATTCAATTGTCTGATTTTTTTTTAATCAGCATTAGCATAAAATTTCTTATACCTTTAGAACTAATATTTTACTTACAGAATGGAAAAAACGATCGATAATACCTGGACTCCTACTTCTTGGCAGGATAAAACAATTAAGCAGCTACCTACTTACAGTGACAAAAAGCTGCTTAATGAGAACTATTCATTACTAAAGAGTCTCCCTCCTCTGGTCACATCTTGGGAGATTGAAGCGCTGAAGATTAAACTTGCAGATGTTTCAGCTGGTAAGAGTTTTCTACTCCAAGGAGGAGATTGTGCTGAGAGTTTTGACGCAGTTACTTCTCCAAAGATCGTAAATATGCTAAAAGTAATGCTTCAGATGAGTTTTATTCTGATTCATGAAATGGGTGTTCCAGTTCACCGAGTAGGCAGAATCGCTGGGCAGTATGCTAAGCCTCGTTCAAAAGATTTTGAATCGGTAAACGGAAAAGAAATTCATAGTTATCGTGGTGATCTTATAAACCGCTATGAAGAAACTTCGGAAGCTCGTTTACCGGACTCTAATCGTTTAATTGAAGGATATCATAAAGCGGGTTTAACATTAAACTTTCTTCGTGCTTTAGCTGATGAGGGATTTGCTGATTTGCGTCATCCTGAGCAATGGGAAATGGATTTCATGCTAAACAATGAGTATTACAAGGAATATGAAGCGATGGTCAATTCCATTACCAAAGCAGTTCGTTTCATGGAATCAATATCTCCCACAAGAGTAACCAATCTTCAAAAAGCTGATTTTTATACTTCTCACGAAGCTTTAAATTTATATTACGATGCAGCCCAGACGAGAGAAGTTCCTAGAAAAATAGGCTTCTTTAATCTCAGTGCGCATATGGTTTGGTTGGGTAACAGAACCAGAGATATTGATGGTGCGCATGTAGAATATTTTCGAGGTATTCAGAATCCAATTGGTATAAAAGTTGGACCTCCATTTGAAGTGGATGAAACGCTGAAACTCATTGAGAAATTGAATCCCACACATGAAGCTGGTAAAATTGTGATTATTTCTCGTTTTGGTAAAGATAAGATTGAAAAGCAACTTCCTCCTCTTATCAAAGCCATTCGACGTGAAGGGTTCCCTGTAGTGTGGAGCGCCGATCCGATGCATGGCAATACGTTTTCTACAGAAGATTCTATTAAAACTCGAAACTTTGATCATATTCTTAATGAGATCAAATCATCTTTTGCAATTCACCGGGCTGAAGGCAGCTACCTTGGTGGTGTTCACCTAGAAATGACTGGAGATAACGTTACCGAATGTGTTGGTGGAGCTGAAGGTCTAAGTGAATCAGGTTTGGGAACTAATTACGAAACATTTTGTGACCCAAGACTGAACTATCAACAGAGTCTAGAGCTGTCTTTCTTGATAGCTAAAGAATGGAAGCAGAGTTATTATTGAATTAAAAATGTAGAATGAAAAATTAAGAATTGTACTCAGGTTCAAATACTTAAATTCTCATCTTTAATATTACATTTTTAATTCCCTAAAGAGATATCTCTTTTATAGAACCGAGTAACTTTCCTAAGAATTTATTTCCATATATACGATCAACATGTTGCATATCAGCAATGATAACCAATAATTCCTTACTTCTAGAAAATGCTACATTCAACAATCTAGGTACACTCAGTCCATTCTTAGTTTCATCAAAAGGACGTACTGAGTAATGCCTTAAACTCCCATTTTGAAGTTCTCCACTCATTACTGTATCAAAAATTATTACTTCCTTTTCTCTTCCCTGAAACGTATGAATTGTTCCAACTTCCACGTATCTGTACCCTTCTTCCCGCAAATGATTACGCACTGAATATACACTACTTCTAAAGGGAACAATCACTCCAATACTGTCGTCTGCAAATTTCAGCGAAAGCTTTTTGACACTTTGTTCAATCAACTTCAAATGTACTTCATTGGATGGATTGAATCCTCTTCCTCCTTTTTCTTGTTCTATATATGGCCCATATTTTGAAGAATCTACTAAGGCAACTGAATTTTTATTTACTCCTCGTTCTAGAATCTTGGCTCCTGATTTCAATCTACCATCATAAAAAATAGAACTGATGACTCCCGCCAGGTCTGATCTCAATCTATACTGAGTATCAAAGAAACAAGTGAAGTTGGGATTCTCATCATGCCATTGAAACAATCCTTCTGTTGACTCTGCGCCAGAGACAAAAGTGAAAATATCTTGCTCCAGAAAAGTTCTTGATTCTACATCGTTTGTAATTGCAATAGGAGGTAGTTGCATTGGGTCACCTGCAATCACTAAATGCTTTTTACTTTTTGCAGCCATTAATAAAAGATATGGCACGCCTGCCATCGAAGCTTCATCTACTACCACAGCATCATAACTGAGATTATAGAATAATTCTGATGTACAAACTTTAGCCATCGTTGTTGCTACTAACTGTTTCTTTTTCAGTTCGTAACGCTCATTCAGATTCAACAATTTATCGATTTTATCTTCCATCGCGTCAATACCGCCTTCTCTGTCAACCTTCTCTCCAAGTAATTGACATTCCAGATCCATCTTCTCCGGTATCTCTTCATCTTCAAGCATCATTTTGTCAATCTGACCCTGAAGTTTTTTATAATTTTCAAGTGAAGTACTCAACCGAACAGCATCTGCTTTTCGGCCATCTAATTTTATCTTAACCTGATTATCAAATAATATAGACTCTAATCTCTCATCCTGAAGTGCTGCCTCTCCAAATCTTGTGGTTTGCTGAAGATCAAACATTGGGTCTATTTCGTATAACGCTTCAATAACATTTGTCAGGCCTACATCAACAGCTCTATTTGTATTCGAAACAAAAAGGACGCGTTTTCCTTCACTCAATAAATTTGCAACTATAAACCCAAGTGTCGCAGTTTTCCCGGTACCTGGCGGTCCCCATACATATAGAATATTATTTTTAACAGCTTTTTCAATTGCTTCTTTTTGAGAGTTGTTTCTCAGTTCATCTACTTTTATGGAGTACCCTGATATATCATCCTTAAAGTTTTTTTCTGGGTTCAGTAGTGCCTTAAGCTGGTCTACTTTGTTATGTTTTTCCTCTAAAGTGAATAAGTGTTCTTCCATCTTTTTGAGAACAAAATCATTTTCCCATTCTAAATAAACTTCATCTATCGTAGGACCAAAATCTTCGGGAAATTCTAACCATACTTTGCCCTCTTTGAAGTCAATTTCATGAACTTCTACTTCTTTATCTCTTAACTTACCTCGAATCTCTTCTGCGAAGCGTAAACCTTGATTTGTAGTCTCAAAGATATAGACGTAATGATCTAATTGCTTTTGAAAAACACCGTTTATTAATACATCATTGGATGGCGTTTCTCTGACAGCTTCGATCTCTTTTTCAATCGCCGCAATGGCTTTTTTAATAATCTTCTTAATTGTCAATTATTCTCCACTGTCATTCTGAGAGATAGCGAAGGATCCTCAGGATGACTGTTATTCTTAATTCTATTTATTGATCCCAAAGTTCTGAACGGATCATTTCTGCACTTCTGTCTGAAAGCTTGTAATTCAATTGAATTCTACTCTTTTCTGGCACTTTTTGTTCAACTAATTTTGCGCTTTCCTGTGTATATAAGATAAGATCTGTTTCTCGAACAAATAGAGGTAATGAACGGCCATAGATACTTCCAGCAACAAAAGAGCCTTCAAAAGGAATCATTAATTTTAATTCATTGATTATTTTTGAAATACTCTCATCGTCAGAAGTAACTAATCCAATTGTTTGAATAGCAGCTAATTCAGTGATTTTATACAATGTCTCTGGATCAAACATATGCACGATAGGAATAATCATCATGCTTTCGCTTAAACTTCTAAACTTATTCATGAATTTTATTGGAACAAATAATGCATCATAAGAAGCTGCTTTTTCGATTTCGTTTATCTCTAATACGCTACTCTTAACTCCAACTTGCTTCTTAATAGCACTAGAAAGCATGGAACCCATTTCCTGGTTATCACCTACTGTTGCACAAGATTGGATACGTTCAGGCCACTCCATGAAATCTAGTTGCTCCTGAAATAAAAACTCTATTTCGGAATCATCTAAACCATAACCCACTAATTCTTCTATTAATGACTGAACTTTTCCACTACCAATTTCCAATCGTTCTGCCTTATCCAGCATTGAGGTTTGCTTCGTTACCGTAAATCCTCTTCCCTGTTCCCCCTTTATGAGCCCTTCATCCTCTAAAATATGATATGCTTTTCTAACGGTATGGAAGCTAGCCTCCAGCTGCTGCCCTAGTTCGCGAGTAGATGGCAAGACTTCACCCACCTGAAACTGCTTGATGGAAATCATCAAACGGATACGATCAGCAATATATTTAGCGGAGGTTTTCATTTTTTAGATGTAAGACTTAAGATACAAGACATGAGATTTAAAATATTTCAATTCAAGTGCCTCTTGTATCTAAAATCACTAATTTAACATTTTCAATTCCGCTTTAGCGGTCTACTATTTTCTTCAATTCCGTAATCATCATCAAAGCTTCAATCGGTGTCATTCTGTTCGGATCGCTTGCTTCTAATTTATTCAACACCGACTCTAACCTTGGATCTACATGCGTAGCAAATAAGTTCATTTGCTCAATTTCTTTTTGTTTTTCAATCTTATCAGATAGATTCTTGGCAGCATCTTTTTGAGCTGTCGCTTTTCCTTCAATAGATCCGTTTTTGTTGGTGATATCTAAACTGTGACTTTCTAGGTTCTTAAGGATGTCTTTCGCTCTATCTATGACTATCTGAGGAAGACCCGCCATATTAGCTACTTGAATGCCGTAACTGTGATCAGCACCTCCACGAACTAATTTTCTAAGAAATATCACTTTTCCGTCGTGCTCTTTTACTTGAACATTAAAATTTTTAGTGCGTTCATACATCTGCTCCAGTTCGTTCAATTCATGATAATGAGTTGCAAATAAAGTTTTAGCAGCTACAGGCGCATGATTATGCAAATACTCAGCTAATGACCATGCAATACTCAAACCATCAAATGTACTAGTTCCTCGGCCAACTTCATCTAAAAGAATTAATGATCTTGGAGTCGCATTATTTAAAATATTAGCAGCTTCATTCATCTCTACTAAAAATGTACTTTCTCCGGCAGCTAAGTTGTCTGATGCTCCTACTCTTGTAAATATTTTATCAACCATACCAATAGTTGCAGAAGCAGCTGGAACAAAACTCCCTACTTGAGCAAGTAAAACAATTAATCCTGTTTGACGAAGAATGATGCTTTTACCAGCCATATTAGGTCCGGTAATAATCATTATCTGCTGATCAGAATTATTTAATTCGATATCGTTTGGTATAAAAGGCTCACCCATTGGCAATGTCTCCTCTACAACAGGATGCCGACCTTTTTTAATCAAAATCTCTTCAGTATCCCGAACTATAGGCTTTGCATAGTTATTCCTAAATGCTACTTCAGCAAAACACTGTATGCAATCTAATTCTGCCAATGCATACGCTATTTGCTGAATATCGTCTGCAAACTCTGAAACATATAATCTAACTTCTTCAAAGAGTTCATATTCCAATGTTTTACTTCGTTCTTCGGCAGATAAAATTTTCTCTTCAATTTCTTTTAACTCAGGAGTGATGTAACGCTCAGCATTCACCAGAGTCTGCTTTCGTATAAAATACTCAGGTACTTTATCTTTATGAGAATTGGTTACCTCAATATAATAACCAAACACTTTGTTATAGCCGATCTTTAATGATGAGATTCCAGAGTCTTTGGCAAGTTTGTCCTTAATCTGAGCAATATATTTCTTGCCATTTTTTGCCACATCTCGTAACTCATCTAATTCTTCATTAAATCCTTCACGAATCATATTTCCATCACGGATACTTGCAGGTGGATCTTCAGCCAGTGTTTTGTTGATATGATCTTGAAGATCAATTAAAAGTTTTAATCTTTTAGATATATCCTGTAATAGAACGTCATCAAAGCTCGTAAACTGACTTTTTATGACTGGTATTTGAGCCAAAGAAAGTTTTAGCTGTACAATATCTCTAGCATTTGTTCTTCCAACACAAATTCTGGAAATCAAACGCTCCATATCACCAACCTGATCAAGTTCATCTCTAAGTTGTGATCTTGTATCGTGATTCTGAAAGAATACTTCCACTGAATTCAAACGCTCCTGTATTGGCTTCAACCTTTTGAGCGGACGCATAATCCATCTTCTAAGTAAACGCCCCCCCATCGCCGTACACGTTTTATCCATGATAGAAATCAACGTTCCGTCTGTTGTCCCGCTTTGGATACCAGCAGTAAGCTCTAAATTTCTTTTTGTAGCTGGATCAAGAGACATATACTCATTACTCTCATAAGTGTACAACCTGCGTAAATGTTTAAGATATGCTTTTTGCGTTTCCTGCATGTAATGCATTAAAGATCCAGCTGCAGTATGTGCTGTTTTCAATTCTTCAACGCCAAAGCCTTTCAAAGAATGAGTTCCAAAATGCTCTGTTAATATTTTGTATCCATACTGTCCTTCATATACCCAATCTTCGATACTGGTTATATTAAACTTCAGAAATTCATCACCAATTTTATTCTTCAGTTTTGAAGAAATTAGTACTTCTGAGGGCTGAATTGCAGCTAATAAACTGTCTAATTCACGTTCACTAACTTCACTAAGTCCGAACTCCCCGGTAGAGATATCTGAAAAAGCCACTCCAATTCTTTCTTTTCCCCAATGCAGAGAAACGATATAATTATTTCTCTTATGGTCAAGAAGCTTATCTGACAGCGTGACCCCTGGAGTTGTTATCTCCGTTACTTCTCTTGTCACAATCTTACGACCCGCTTTCTTCGCATCGTCTGGACTTTCGGTTTGATCACAGACTGCGACTTTATAGCCTTTTTTAACCAGTTTCGGTAAGTAAGTATCCAATGAATGGAAAGGGAATCCCGCTAATGGTGTTTGATCGCCCCCATTATTTCTTTTGGTTAAAGTGATACCTAATTCTTTACTTACCAGAACAGCATCATCAGAAAACGTCTCATAGAAATCCCCAACACGGAATAATAAGATAGTTCCGGGATGTTTATCTTTGATCTCGAAATATTGCTTCATTAAAGGCGTCTGCTTCTTGGCTGCCATCGATACTAAATCTAATTTTTTGCTAACTTTATAAATTTAGGGTACGAAACATACCAATGAATTGCCTTAAAAACTATGTACATTCATACTTTGAATTAGAAGTGTAACACGTATATTTTATTGGATCAAAAGTGATCCTTTGACTAATTAAATAGCCTAGCTTGCAAACGTTAAAAGTTTTCTGGGAAAAAATGGTAAAACTGACAGGTAATAAAGACCTGTTTTTCAGTGCTTCTGCGATTACGTTCAATTTATTTATCTGCTCTATTCCCTTTGTTCTGATAATGATATCTATTGTAGGTTATGTATTAAGCTATGATGAAGCTTTAGAACTTATCATTCAATATGGAAGTGAATTCTTACCTACATTTTCATATCAATCAGAAAGCTCTGATGTAATCCAGGGCTCACAAACAATTGAAAATGTTTTAAACCCATTAGTAAGCGCACGTCAGGTTTTTGGAATTATTGGTACAATCATTCTGCTCTTCTTCACTCAAGGTCTAATGCACGCTGTAAAACATGTTCTTTTTGATGTGTTTGATATTGAGGAACGAAAAAATCCAATAATGCAGGTTGTCTATAACTTTTTCTGGTTTGGAATTTTTGGTGCTTTTATATTTTTTTTAACCCTTATTATATCTTTTGTTTCGTTTATAAATCTAAGCGAATTCGTTGTTCCATTTACTGAAATAGTAATCGAATTACCCTGGATTTATGATTTTTTGAATTTCATAGTTCCTGTACTTTTTACATTTGTAGTGATTTATATTGTATTCAGATATCTCAGTGAACGAAGGATAGATCGAAATATATCCGCCATCGGGGCTTTAGCTTATACTCTGTTATTTGAGGTTGCCCGATTTTTGATTAGTGGCTATCTGGAATATGCGTTTAGTTCATATAGATATTTTTATCAAGGGTACGCCATCGCAGTTGTAATTGGGATTTGGATATTCTACAGTGCATTTTTGTTTGTTTTATCGGCAATTATAGCAAGGGCATACTATGACACTTTTAA
>Ga0136600_1000988_pt1 | contig 13967 bp, 14 predicted proteins | sample AntRauMFilla2698_FD_104634 | JGI IMG/M metagenome (GOLD analysis project Ga0136600, IMG submission 104634) | Saline lake microbial communities from Rauer Islands, Antarctica - Metagenome Filla 2 #698 | ecosystem: Environmental > Aquatic > Non-marine Saline and Alkaline > Saline | place...
TCATCTGGAGTATATATTTATCAGCTTCGTACTAGTGAAGGAGTTGCACTTACTAAAAGGTTAACTTTAATAAAGTAATCTCACGCTAATTTGGGTAGGCAGCATCATGCCAAGTTAAAAAATCTGATATTGCTATATAGAATTCGTCCAGTTCTTTGTGCTTTGTCAGATTTTCCTGAATAACTGTAATACTTCCATAATTATAATAGGTAAGTCTGCCATTCAGGTTTTCTTTGATCTCAGTAAGGCTTTCTATAAATAAATTCTCACCTTTATTTATTTCTCCAGATAAAGCTTCTGAAAGTGCTAAATTAAGTTTTGCTCTATTGGTCCAAAAGTGACTTTTCCCAAGTGTTTCACTATAGATTGTTATCGCTTTTTTATAACTCTCAATGCTTTTGAAATATTCATAATTCTGGTAATAAAACCCTCCTAACCGTGAATAGGATTGACCCACTCTCCAATGATTCTCACCAAAGGATTTTCTTACTCTATCTAAACCTTCAATATTTTTTTCTTCTGCTAAGCGTGTTTGTCCTGTTAACTGGTATACATTCGATAAATTAGATAACGTAGTTAGTGTATTTGGGTGCGAATCGCCATAAACAGTCTCTAATATTTCTAAACTAACCTTATAGGCCTCTATTGCTTCTGGATATTCTTCTAAATTTTTATATGAAAAACCTATATTATTATATGATAAAGACATTCCTCTTTTATCATCAGGAAGGTGTTTTTTTCTGAGAACTATATTTTCTTCTAGCAACCGTACTGATCGCTCAAAATCTTTCTGTTCTCTACTTAAATCAGCTACCCCTTCTATATTAGCTATCAGGAATTCGGGACTAAGCTGCTTATTATTTGAATATATTTGTAGTGATTTCCCAAGTAAAACCTCTGCACTATCTAAATCTCCGAGATGCGCTAATGAGTTTCCTATTAACGAATAAGATGTGCCTATTTTAACATCATCATCTTTAAGTAATTTCCTCTTTATTACTAACGCAGAATCAAATAAGTTTTTTGCAACACTATAATCAGCAAGTTGAACATAAATATTTCCAATTTTATCTAGAGTATTTGCCTGTTGTATTGTTATCTCCTCATTCAACTCCGTATTTATTCTATAACTTTCAACAAATAAAGACTCCGCATCGTAATAAGCTCCAACATTAAATGCCACCTGGGCTAAGATGTATGCAGCTTCTTCCTTCACTGCAGGCTCATTATCTAACCCTGATAAGTTTTGAATGTTAAATGCAATGAAATCACCAACAGTCTGTTTCTCCCCTGGTTTATTTAATGGGTCAGCAGTCTTAAACAAGTTCAACAAATAGTCTTTAGTAACAGTGGCTTTTTCTGCTTCAAGTTTTGCAAGATCCCTCTCTCTTTTGATCTGAAAATTATAGAAAGTGCTAAATAATATTCCTCCCAATATTAATAAAATGGCTAACGTAGAAGACGCTGGATTTCTTTTGAATAATTTTATCCCAAGTTCACTTACTCCTGTTTTTCTAGCAAGGATAGGCTCATTTTTTTGATATCTCTTAAGATCTTCTGATAGTTCCTGTACCGTTTGATACCTTGATTCTTGTCTTTTTTGAGTTGCCTTAAGAATAATTGAATCTAAATCTCCCTTTAACTTTTTACTTCCTGATTCTACACTCGCTAATGGAAATTCTTTCTTAAGCGCGGCTTGTTCGGCCTGTTTCCTACTCAAGTCTGAAAAGTTTAATGGGTGCTTATCAACTAAAAGTTCAAAAAGTATTATACCTAACGAATATACGTCTGCAGAAGTAGTAATATTTGAATCTTGTATTTGTTCAGGCGCTGAATATTTTAGCGTAAATGATTTATCCTGTATTTCTATATCTGCCTGCTCAGTTACATCGTCTAATAAACCCGATACACCAAAGTCTAAAACTTTTGGACTACCTTCATCATTAACTAAAATATTGGATGGTTTTAAGTCTTTGTGAATCACTAGATTTCTGTGAGCATATTGAACAGCGTCACAAATCTTTATGAAAAGCTCTATTCTCTGCTGTAATCCAAAATTTTTGTAATCTACATATTCAATTAAGTTTCTTCCTTCAACATATTCCATTACCAAATATGGCATCCCTTTTTCTGAAATGGTTGCATCATATAATTGAGCAATACCAGGATGATTCAGAGAAGCCAAAATCTTTTGCTCTTTAAAAAATCTTTTCTGTATCCCACTAAGATTTAAGTGGAACGACATAACCTTAATTGCAACATTTCGTTCGAATGCTCCATCAGATCTTTCTGCCAGAAAAACCTTCCCCATTCCCCCTTCACCTATACTTTTCTTTATTGTATAAGCGCCTAATTTCTCATCAATAAGCTCATCATTTAATGGAAATTGTTGCACTAATTCTTTTGAGACATCAAATAAAAGAACGTCATTAAATCTGGAGTTTGTATTCCACCATTCATCAATGTTATTATCTTTTGATATCAGATTAGTTATCTCTTGATAAAGATCAGCAGAGCCTTTACAAAGTTCTTTTAACTTAACGAGTTGATGTTCTGGCTCTTCCTCTAGTACTTCAGTGAGTATATCCCATGTTTGCTTATTCATACTTATTAATGCGGATTCATTTGAAATTTTGGGACATACTTATTCTTCTTTCTTTTTAAGCGATGTATATATCCAAAGCTTTGCCTTCTTCCAGTCTCTTTTAACTGTTTTTTCGGATACCTCTAAGATGTTAGCAATCTCCGCTATGTTCATTCCGCTAAAAAACTTCATTTCTACAACATTAGCTGCTCTTTCATCTATACCTCTTAATTCTTTAAGTATTTCATCAATTGCTATAATATTGTCTTCATATTCGTTCAAAGAAATTTCTTCAGGGTGAAGCGTTACTTCAAAACTTTTACCACCTCTTTTCAGTGTCTTCTTTTTTCTTGCATGATCAACAAGTATTTGACGCATACAATGAGATGCAATAGCATAGAAGTGTTTACGGTTATTAGCGTTGACTCGTGATTGATCAACTAACTTTAAGTATAACTCGTGAACAAGCTCTGTTGGCTGAATAGTAATTGCGTTGTATTCTTTATTAAGGTGTGAAGAAGCCATTGCCTTCATCTTTTCATACATGATAGGAAATAACTGGTCAAATGCTTTTGAGCTAGCATCCTCTTCCATCTCAATAAGAATGTCTGTAATATCGTAGTTATTCAAGTTAATCTCTTATATTTGGTCCCAAAAATAATTAAGCCTAATCAAAAACCGAATTACTTCTTCCATTTTAGGCTATAACGTTTATAAGCTTAATTCAATTAAGTAATTTCTATAATTGGATATATGGAAACAAAGAGACTAATAAAAATAATTTGTTACGCTTTTTTTAGTTAATTGGGATTAACTTGGTAAAACAAACAATACCTCTAGTGATCTGTTCTTCAACTTTAAAGCCTGCCTGTTTAAAAAGCTTATTACTTTCTTCTTTTGTCCAGAATTTTATTCCTCCAAGTCCCATTGATTCCTGAAGTAAACGACCGTACCAGGTATCCGCTTTGATTAGATGCATCATAAATACCATACCGTTTTCCTTCAAAACTCTACGTGCTTCGTAAAGAACTCTCAATTCTTCGGTTAGCTCGTTAAGAGTTCCCCCAACTACAATGCCATCAAAGGTTTTACTAAAAAAAGGAAGCTCTTTTCCATCGGCTCGAACGAACAAAAGATCAGTTTCATCAGCTTCAGACTTTATACGAGCTTCTTCCAGCATTTGCATTGAAAAATCTAGCGCAACTACATCTGCTCCGGGTTGCGCTGCTTTTAATGCTCTGGCATATAGTGCTGTGGAACACCCCAGATCTAAATAAGTACCACCTTTATTAGGTTCCGTCCATTCAATCAATAATTCATGTTCTTTTTCGATTGGAAAATCTTCTCCACTTAGCAGAGATAGTGAACGCTTTCTCCATATCTCTTCATAGATTGAGGCTGTAAGTTTCCAGTGATTGGTATAAGAAGCTAAGCTGGAGAAATTGGGCTGCCTGCCTAAAATATCGACGATATTATTCTTTACTTGATACTCATCTCCATCCTGAGTGCATAATGTTCCGTTAAAGGACTTTTTTAAGTTCGAAATCTCTTTCGGTACCTGAATAGCCACTCTTTCGTTTTCGGGAGATTTTAATTCAAAACTCATAATCTTTCTGTCTTCGTTCTGGAAATAGTACGTGACATTCTTTAAGGTGTTACGGACTTATTTTTGGAGCACTAATGAAACCTGCGCACCTTTGTCAACACTTAAAAGCTTTGCTGCATTTCCTTTATTAATCCCTATTTCTAGCATTCCAGAACTTCCAATAAATGCTGCTGGATCTCCCTCTTCAACATCTCCAAAAGTATTAACCAAATGATCGATCATAGTATTACCAACATAGATCCTCACTTTTCTTCTACCTATCATATCTTCAATCAAATCTTCGGAAATATTGGTAATTAAATTTCCAAATCGATCAATGTGAACAACCCAACCCTGTAAACCATCTTTATCACCGATTGGAACAGCCCAGTGATATGTAACCAGGTCTTTTACTGGATCTCCCAATTCTTTCAAAGGGACGCCATTTATTAGATGAGCAGCAACAGGAGCGAAAATATCTCGCCCGTGGAAGGTTCGTGATCTCTCTTTTCGCCAGTATTTATCATTGTTTAATTTGATTGCTTCGTACTCAAATTCATCATAAAGAAGCGAAAAAATTCCATTATCAGGTCCTACAAAATATTGATCCTCAATCTTAAGAACGATAGGATGCCTTTCAGTTCCAACCCCAGGGTCAACAACTACTAAGTGAACTGTATTTTTCGGGAATAGAAATGCAGAATTACGAATCACCCAAGCTCCTGCCATAATATCCTGAGCAGGTATATCATGGGAAATATCGATGAGCCTCACATCAGGAGCTAATCCTAATATTACTGCTTTCATCGAACTCACATATTGGTCTTGAAGACCAAAATCAGAAGTAAGCGTAATTATTTGACTCATTAAGAATAGTTATTCAACATCACTGGCATAACAACCATAAGAATTTCTTCATGATCATTTTTTACTGATGGTCTAACGATACCTGCTCGGTTAGGTGATGAGAATTCAAAACTAACTTCATTATCATCGATATTGCTTAATACATCACCAAGATATTTTGCATTGAAGCCAATTTCTAACTCATCGTCAGTATATTCACAGGCTATTGTTTCTTTTGCTTCACTGCTCATATCCAAATCTTCTGCCCGAATAGTAAGTTTGTCAGTGCTTAATTCTAATCTAATTTGTCTCGTTGTTGAACTTGAAAATATTGCAACCCGACGAACAGTAGAAAGCATTTGTTCTTTAGAGATTGTCAAAAATTTATTATTGTCTCTAGGTATAACTGAATCATAATTTGGATACTGTTCATTTATCAATCTTGTAATTACAATCGTATTGTCACTTTTAAATCGAGCATGATCTGCAGTTACAGTAATTTCACATTCTTCGCCACTTGTCGTTTTTTGTACTAAGCCAAGAGCTTTATCTGGTACTATAAATTCCGTTTCGCTAGTTCCTTTAATTTCTTTGTTCACATATTCTACTAAACGATAACCATCAGTAGCTACGAACTTGCTCTCTTCTGTTCCTATTTTAAAGTATACACCCATCATTGCAGGTCTAAGGTCATCACTAGAAACTGCAAATAATGTTTTGTTTATGGCTGTATTAATATTATCTGCTGAAGAACTTATCTCTACTCCACCTTCCAAAGTTGGTATCTCAGGAAATTCATCTGCATCATCCCCAACCAACTTATAATTTCCTTTATCGGTTCTAAAATTAATATTCTTCCGTTCATCAACAGAAAAGAACACCGTAATATTAGGAAGTTGACGTAAAGTTTCGAGTAAACGGCGTGCCGGAATAGCTACTGATCCCTCTTCTTCTATGTCGGCTTCGATATATTCTACAATAGCAATTTCAAGATCAGTTGCAGATAATTTCAGTTTTCCATCTTCAAATTCAAAGAGAATTGTCTCTAAAATTGGAAGTGTAGCTTTAGATGGAACTGCTCCGATTACAGCGGACAGCCCTTTGTTGAGTTCGTTACTTGATACAGAAAATTTCATGAATACGTAATTAAAGTTATTTAGGACAATTTTTATACTCAATCTTGCCCTTTCGAAAGCGTGTGCTTATACTAAGAAATACTAGCTCTCTCCGCAACATTTGGAGATGGTAAAATAACATCCAATAACTATACCAATATATCGTTAAAGCGCTACTGTAAACCACAAGCAATTTATTACAGGATTTGATGAAAAGCCTCCTTTCTGCGCTTCTCTTTTTATTTCTTTTTTCCAGCCTTAACTACGCACAGTCATCGTTAGCTAAGTATGGTAATGACTTTCTAAGTACTGGCGCTGGCGCACGGGCACTAGGAATGGGTTCAGCGCATTCATCCTTAACCTCTGATGTAACTGCAGCATATTGGAACGTAGCAGGCTTGTCGAAGATCCTGGAACCTCAAGCTATTTACATGCATTCTGAGCGTTTTGATGGAATTGTTGGATATGATTATGGCGCTTTTGCACTCCCGCTCAAATCTAAAAATGCTGTTTTTGCAATTAGTTTTTTCCGCCAGGGTGTAGATAATATCGCAAATACACTAAATGCATGGGATGCTGATAGAAACCAACCACGCGAAAATCCACAAGATTATATTACTCGGTTTAGTGCTGCTGATTTAGCCTTATTCTTCTCACTTGCTAAGCAGAGTAGCGATCGTTTCTCCTACGGTGTTACAGCGAAAATTATAAATCAGCGACTTGGGCCTTTTGCCGAAGCATGGGGCTACAGTTTAGATGTTGGCGCACAATTACGAACTAGTTTAGTTGATTTTGGAGTGTCGATTAGAGATTTCACGACCATGCAAAAGATGTGGGAGGTGGATGAATCTGAATTTGCAGGGTTCCAGGAAGTTTTTAACGACTCTATACCAAGTGGGCAAAATGAATATGTACTTCCGTCTGTTAACCTGGGTATATCAAAGAACTTCAACTTCAACGACTTTGATCTAATCACAGCTATTGACACCGATCTGCTTTTTGAAAACAGACAAGCCTATTACATTAATGCTGGTAGAATGAGTATTGAGCCACACGCTGGAGCTGAACTTACCTATAAAGATATTATTAGCTTCAGAACTGGGATAACAGATTTTATAACTGACCCCGAAGGCGGATTCTCTGTTTCACCTACATTAGGATTAGGACTCCGGTTTCTTGAGTTTAATCTTGATTATGGATTTGCAAGTTTTGCAGGAACGTCCAGTAATTTGGGGTATACTCATCGAATATCGCTTCAATATAAATTCAGTTCATCACTGTGATTCTTATTATTTTTAATCAAAACAGAATTTAACTTCTATTCTTTGCGAATAATCCTACTCGGTCCTACAGCAGTTGGTAAAACAGAATTGTCTATTCAAATTGCTGAAGAACTTGGAATTCCTATCATTTCTGTAGATTCCCGCCAATGTTACAAGCACTTAGATATTGGAACTGCAAAACCATCGGCAGAAGAATTATCAAGGGTTCAACATTATAACATCTCTAATCTTGAGCTTGACGAAACCGATTCTGTTCAAGCTTTTTTTGAACGAGCAGAATCTTGGGAAAAAGAGATTCTTTCTAATCAGAACCACTCTTTTTTTGTTGGTGGAAGTACGCTCCATCTTCAAAGTTTAATTAGACCAATCGATGATATTCCTTCCTCAGATGAAAAGAATATTGCTGAAATTGAACAAAAAATTGCAGCTAACGGTTTAGAAAGTGCTTACGAAAAGTTAAAATCTGTTGATCCTGACTATATAAAAACAATGGATGGAATGAATCGCCAACGTATCATTCGGGCGCTTGATGTTTGGATGCAAACCGATCGGCCTTTTAGTTCATTTCATACGCACAATGAGTTTACACTTCCTGAAAATACTATAGTATTTGGATTGGAGAGAGATCGCCAAAATTTATACGAACGCATCAACCAAAGAGTTGAAAGCATGATTAAGCTTGGTTTAATTGCAGAAACGCAACAAGTTTTAGAGATGGGGTACAGTAAAAATCTTCAGCCTTTAAATGCTGTTGGCTATAGAGAGATTATTTCTTTATTAAACTCAGAAATGGATTTAGATGAAGCTATTACAAATATTAAAACTCAGACTCGTCGATACGCTAAAAGGCAGTTAACATGGTTCAGAAGATGGGATTTCATCAACTGGCTTCAAGCTGATGAAAAAAATATTGAAGAACTGAAAGAAAACATACTTTCTCATTTAGCAGCTAAGCAATAGAAGCCGTAAATTTAAGCTTAATCTAAAATTCGCTCATTCATGTATAAAGCAAAAGTAAACGTAACACTACGCCCATCTATCTTAGATCCAAAAGGTAAAGCTGCCCATCATGCACTTCAAAACTTAGGATTAAATAACGTTCAGCAAGTTCGTATTGGAAAATTTATAGAACTAGATGTAAACGCTGATAGTAAAGATGCCGCTACTAAAATTGTTGAGTCAGCATGTGCTCAATTATTAGCAAATGAGGTAATGGAAGATTACGAGATTACTTTCGAAGATTAATGAAAAAATCAGCTCAAATTACGAATTCAGAAATCTTAGTTGCTGATATTGAAGAGCTGACCAAGACAGAGGAACAGGTTGAAGAGAGTATAGACACTCCTTGGCGCTTGTTTTTATTCGATGACGACATCCATACTTTTGATGAAGTTATTGAGCAAATTTTAAAAGCTAAGGGCTGCAGTTATAGTGCCGCTCAGGATTTAACTTTCCAAGTTCATAACAATGGAAAAGCCCTGATTCACGAAGGAGAATTCATTGATTGTTTGAAGATGGAAGGCGTTTTAAAAGAAATTCAACTTGTAACCGAAATAAGGGGTTAATGTGGCAACATTTGGAGTAATAGTATTTCCTGGGTCTAATTGCGATCATGATGCATATCATGCAATGAAACACATCATGAATAGCGATGTTAAATTCCTATGGCATAAAGATACCGACCTATCTGGAATTGACTTTTTAATCGTTCCTGGTGGTTTCTCATACGGTGATTACCTTAGATCAGGAGCTATAGCTCGATTTTCACCTATTATGCAGGAAGTAGTTGGGTTTGCAAAAAAAGGCGGGCCTGTTTTAGGCATCTGTAATGGTTTTCAAATTTTGCTCGAAGCCGGTTTAATCCCCGGTGCTATGATGCATAACAAAGACCTTCGCTTTGTTTGCAAGAATGTATTTATCCGTTGCGAAACATCTAACTCTCTATTTACTAGTTCTTTGAATAAGGGTCAGGTTTTTGATATTCCAGTTTCACATGGCGAAGGTAATTTCCATATCAATGAAACTGGTCTGAAATCTCTTCAAGATAATGATCAAATTTTATTCAGATACTCTGACGCTGAAGGAAATCTTACTAATGAAACTAATTTTAACGGATCCATAGATCATATTGCTGGAATTACGAATGATGGCCGAAATGTTTTGGGGATGATGCCTCATCCTGAACGCGCTATGGAGAAGATGTTAGGCTCTGATGATGGAAAGATTATTTTTGACTCCATCCTTCATTCCTTGTCAATAGCTTAAGATTTAGTACCTTAATGTAGCCATGAGCGATCACACACTTACAGATCTTACTTTACATAGCGAGAAACTCGTTAAACGATATCGTAAAAGAACCGTTGTTAATGAAGTATCTATTAATGTAAAGCAGGGAGAAATTGTAGGTTTATTAGGCCCAAATGGCGCTGGCAAAACTACAACATTCTACATGATGGTAGGCTTAGTTACCCCTAATTCAGGAAAGATTTTTCTGAATGAAAATGAGATCACAAAAAAACCCATGTACAAAAGAGCGCGTATGGGAGTTGGTTATTTAGCCCAAGAGGCTAGTGTATTTCGAAATTTGACTGTTCGAGAAAACTTAGAATCCATACTTCAGTTTTTTTCAATGCCCGCAAAAGAAATTAAGCAACGCGTTGATAAACTAATAGAGGATTTTGGCTTACAAAAAGTAGTAAATAGCAAAGGATACTCGCTTTCTGGTGGTGAACGAAGAAGAGCTGAAATTGCTAGAGCCTTAGTTACTGAACCAAAATTTATTCTATTAGATGAACCTTTTGCAGGGGTTGATCCTATTGCTGTTGAAGATATTCAAGAGATTGTAGCACAGCTTACTAAGCAAAACATTGGAATTCTTATCACCGACCATAATGTTCATGAAACATTAGCCATTACCGACAGAGCTTATTTGATGTTCGAAGGTAATATTTTAATGGAAGGGACTGCAGATACATTAGCAGAAAATGAAGATGCCAGAAAACTCTATTTAGGCGAGCAATTTAAATTAGACAGATATAAAAACGATTAATATTATTTGAAATGAAAGAAATTACAGTACAAGAATTAAAGAACAAGAAAGAATCAGACAAGGATTTTTTCCTTATTGATGTACGAGAAGGCTTTGAATATATGGTTTCAAATTTAGACGGGGAACATATACCTTTAGGGAATTTATCTAGCCGTGTTGAAGAAATTAAAAATCATAAAAATTCTGAAGTAATAGTAATGTGTCGTTCAGGTGGTAGAAGTGGTAAAGCCGTGGCTTTTTTAGAAAAAGAAGGCTTTTCAAATATTTCTAATTTAAAAGGCGGCATTACTGCTTGGTCAAAAGAAATAGACCCTACAATTCCGGTAGCATAAAAATATCTACCCGATCTCCTGTTTACTTGAGATCGGTTTTTATTTTAATGCTTTAATTACTTCCTGCAATCTGATTTAGTAACTCTTGATTGCTTTCCGTGTTACCTAACACTTTCAAAAGACCAAGCATAGATTCTTTTGGTGATTTTTTTAGTAAATACCGACGTACCATATTACGTTCTTCTAGAGAATCTGTAATAAATTTTTCCTCGTTTCTTGTCCCTGAAGCTGTAATATTAATAGCGGGGTAGATTCGATCATTTGCAAGTTCTCGGTCTAGAACTATTTCCATATTCCCGGTGCCTTTAAATTCTTCGAATATCAGGTCGTCCATCCGTGAATTGGTCTCAATTAAACAAGTCGCTATAATTGTTAGAGAACCTCCTCCTTCAATTTTACGTGCAGATCCAAATATCTTTTTTGGGACTTCAAGTGCTCTAATATCCAACCCACCAGACAGTGTTCGTCCACTGTTTGTCTGAATTGCGTTATAAGCTCTGCCAAGCCTCGTAAGGGAGTCTATTAATAGTACTGAGTCTTCACCCATCTCTGCCTTTCTCTTGGCGTATCCTAGCGCCATTTCAGTAATACGGATGTGGCTTTCAGTTTTATTATCATTTGAAGATGCGAACACCTCCGCATCAGTGGATCTGATAAAATCCGTCACCTCTTCAGGTCGTTCATCAACAAGTAGAACACTTAATGGAATATCTGGATGATTTTCTGTTATACTTTTTGCGATTTGCTTAAGAATAACTGTCTTTCCAGTTCTAGGTGGAGCTACAATCAGTGCTCTTTGTCCTTTTCCAATCGGGGCAACAAGGTCAATTACTCTCATTTCGATATTATCCGATTGTTCTCCAAGCTTTATCCATTCAACAGGCATTATTGGTGTTTGTCTTTCAAAACGACTTGATTTAGTCCAAGCCACTTTGTCTTTTCTATTAATGCGGTCTACTGAACAAACGTGTTTATTGCCTCTCTTATCTTCTTCAAATTCTCCTTCCAAAATCAATCCCGGGCGTAAATCTAAAGACTTCACTTCTTCAGGTTTTAAAAATGGATCTTGAGGACTATAACTGAATTCATAATCCAGCTTTCTGATTAAACCCCACCCTTTTTCATTAATCTCTAAAACACCAGCATATCTTCCAGATACACCTTGGTTTTCCTTCCAATAAAATTTAGGTATAAAGACCTTATTGCCCTTATTTCTGTTATTATTAGTGCTATTTCGATTTTTGTTATTACGGGTCTTGTAGTTTTTTCTGTTCCGTGCCATATAAATATTTGTTGGTCTCCTCTTCAAAAAAGAAGTGATATTTCAATAAATTTTGGAAATACAAAGGAGAGCGTAGTAAAAAATAACGGTGTTCAGATTAGAACACCGTTTTAAAATTCGTTATTTAAAATATACAAATGTTTTTGCTGATAGCAAATTACCTAACAGTAGTTGTCTTATTTATCCAAGAGTAACAGGGTGCTACAGAGCCATCAATCGTAACTTTTTGTCCGTCTTTTAAGTTGTCCAAACGTAGGAATTTGTCTTCCCCAGTAGGTGTAACTGCTTGGTAATTTCCTAACTGTGAGTTTACAGTATTAGCCACTGAAGGATCTTTAGCTTTCGCCATATTTAGATAGTCAATCACTAACCAGTATACCATTCTGTCTTTGGCTTCTAACTTTCTATCTGCTGTACAATTTGTTATCGCTGTAGCATAAATTCTAGCTTTATTTATATAAGCTTGACCATAGTTTGGATCTATTTTTATAGCTGCATCTGCAAAATTATCAGCTGTTTTAATATCACCTTTATTTATATAAGCCTCAGCGATTCTCAAATTCATCAGTTTTTTATCATCATCTGTTGCAGCAAATCCTAATGCTTCTTTGTAAAGCGTGATAGCTTCATCGTATCGAGTGTTTCCACTTTTAGTTTCGGCTAATGACTTTGCACTTTCATAAGTTGGTTCTACTGTATGTAAGGTTGTTCTAATCTTAGTTAGTTCAGTCTGATTATCTTGATTTGCATATGCTTTTTCTAGTGATTTTAAAGCCTCAACATTCTTAGGCTCATTCTCAAGAATAGGCTTGTAATAAGCAATTACATCTTCCGGGCTTCCAAAAAGATCTTTTTGATAATCATTTAGTTTGTCAACAAGAGCTCCCGTAGCATACTTAGATGATTCGTTAATTATTTCCTGAGCTTTCTCTGTTTCTCCTTTGTTCACATAGTTTCTAAGAAGATTATCAACGTAGTATCCTCTTGCTGATTTTGTAGTTTTCTCAGGGTTTAAATCAAACATAATCTGAAACTGCTCATAAGCCAAAGGAACAGCGTCTGTCACCATTTGAGTATTCTCTAAATAGAACCTGCCTTTTTGTTGATGAGTTTGATAAACTTCATTCTTATCATCTTTGAAAATTTCTAATTTTTGATCAAAGACCATCAAAGCTGAATCCAAGTACGCAGATTTTATGGACGGATCTGTTTGTTGTTTAGCAATTCCTTGATATATAGCTGTAAATTTGTCCATTTGACGAGACAAGTCGAAACTTGGATAATCTTCAATAGTTTTAGGCTTTGAGCATAGAATCCATCTTCCATATTTTAGAGCAAAAGGATAATCCTTATTTTTAAAATTTGATTGGAAAATTGAAAACGCAGCTATCGGTTTTAATCCGTCAGGTGGTTCTGTTGTACATTCTGCTTGTGCAGTTACTATTCCAGAACTGGCAAATAAAAACCCAAGTATTAGTATTAAACTTTTCATCATATCATATTTGTTGTTATCAAGTAAACTATAAACAAGGCTGAGTATAAGAATATTACTTTAAAATTAATTAAGCTTTCTTTGTAAAAACATTATCTCCGTCAAATTGATCGAAAGATTAATTCCAAATATGTTCTCTTTCACGAGGCTATTAGATTTTGTGCCCCTAATACCATATTGAAAACTAATATCAAAGGACGATGATGAGCGTGTATTTGGTGAAAGTAAACCTAAGCCTGCAGAAAACCATATGGTTTCAATATTGTTATCATTTATTAGTAAATGACCATTGTCATAAGATACACCGGCTGTATATTTAAAATTGGTCAAGAAATTGGATCTTTCAAAACGTCTAGGGGTAAGACTAGCTCCGAAGCCTAATTGTAAACGATCTTTTAA
>Ga0136600_1000990_pt1 | contig 13942 bp, 11 predicted proteins | sample AntRauMFilla2698_FD_104634 | JGI IMG/M metagenome (GOLD analysis project Ga0136600, IMG submission 104634) | Saline lake microbial communities from Rauer Islands, Antarctica - Metagenome Filla 2 #698 | ecosystem: Environmental > Aquatic > Non-marine Saline and Alkaline > Saline | place...
TTTATTTTCTAGCTTTAGATGCTCTGATATTGCTTCTGCATGCCTCGATGAACGAGCCGTAGCAATAACTATATAATCTGTATAAGAAGTTAATTCCTCTACATTTATTGTAGTTATATTTGATGCTTTTATATCTTCTAATGTTACTAATAATTTATCTATTGAATTTGACATAATTTGCTATTTCTTGACAAAGTCTTACTAAAGGATTTAACCAGGCTTTACCCCTTTTATGGTTACAATCGATTTCAAGCAAGGTTTTGTACCATTTTCCCTTTATTTTAATTCCCATTTTATCAATTTCATTGGAAAGGCACCATAAGAATATATTAATTTCTTGAGATAAGATTTTTTCCTCAAGGTTTTCTATATTTCCAAGCTTAATTTCTTTTAAAAGTGTAAAAGAATTTTGCTTAGGACTTATTAAAAAATCATTAATGTGTTTAATATCTATATTAGAGTTAATTAATATTTTTAATAAATTAAAACCTTCATTATTATCATTATTAAAGGCTTTAATTATTATGGGTGCGTACTTTTTATCAATGTTATTAATTTGTATTTGCGATTGAATAAAACTAATTAACTTGTTTGGTGTTAAATTATTAGTATCTATAATCTTATAGTTATCTCTATATTTATCTAAATTGTGGTTTGTTTTTACTACACCAATCACTTTAATGAAAATATCTTTATCAAAGTTTAGTAAAAAATCAGGTATATCAATGCTCTCTTTTTGATATGTTATTAGTAAGGGAGTTTTTGTATCAAATAAATCAGATTGATTAATGTAATCGTATACTTTATCCCAATTACCATCTACTGAAATTTTTTTAATCTCATGACTAATTTTAAGGTTAATAATACTATCAACTATTATTTCATGTTTTCCAATTACAATAAGCTTTTGAGTCATAATGTACTACTTTATCAAGCAAGATTAATTTTGGTATAAATCATATTAAATGCTCTTGCATATAAGTTAGTTTTAGCGAGGTCTAAGGTATAAATATCATTATCAAATACATCACTATCAACTGGAATTGTAATAGAAAATTGCTCTTTGTAATTACTTAATAAATCATTTTTTTCTATAGTGTAATGAACTTTAATAAAATAATTTTGCTTAACAATAATATTATTTTTATTTCTTATGTTAAATCCCTTCGCGATAGCAAAATCTATAATTGAAACTTTTACAGTACCTTGAGTCGATATTTGCATATTTTTACTTAAAAGAAATTCTTTTAAATTTTGATTTGCTTGACTGTTACCAATAACATTAATAATTACAGTTTCACTTTTAACATTTCCACATCCAGATAATAATAAAAATACGAATAATAAAATAATCTTATTAATTTTTTCACTAATCATTTTTTCATTACCACATTAATAAGATTTCTATTTTTCACTATAATAATTTTAATTATCTTCTCGTTACATGCCAAAACTGAATCAAGATTCTTAACTAATTCAATAATTTGAGTTTCATTTAAATCTTTTTCAATATTAATACTATCTTTTAATTTACCATTAATTTGGATAACAAATTTACTATTATCTCCGTCTAGAATACCCACTGGAATTTTAGGCCACAATGCATCACTTATAAAACTATTTTCTTTATATTTTGTCCATAAATTTTGACAAATATGAGGTGTAATAGGCTCTAAAGATAATAAAATAATTTTTAAAGCCTCACATGAAACTATTTGTGATTCTTGTGTATTTACATCTAGTAAATTTAGCAAAGACATACAAGAAGAGACAACTGTATTAAATTGAGAACGCTTATAATCAAAATCAATTTTTTTAAATATTTTAAAAATCTGTTTTCTTTTTTCAATTAAATTTTTATCATAAATAATATTGCCAACATCATTCTGATTAACTTTGGTAAAAATATCATTTGGTATTGAATTAGCAAAATTAAATAATTTGTTTAAAAATTTATAACATCCAGCAATTCCAGAATCAGACCATTCCAGTGATTGCTCAGGTGGGGCAGCAAAAATTGTATATAATCTAATTGTATCAGCGCCGTATTTATCAATTAACTTTTTAGGTGATACTACATTTCCCTTTTGTTTTGACATTTTAGCACCGTCTTTATGGACCATACCTAGGGTTAGTAACTTATCAAAAGGTTCATCAGTTTTAACAAATCCTAAATCTCTTATGATTTTGTGAAAAAACCGAGCATATAACAAATGCATCACTGCATGCTCAACGCCACCAATGTAATAATCAACAGGGCACCAGTAATCTGCATTTTCATCTAAAATACTTTCGTCTTGCCCAAGAGATGCAAAGCGTAAATAATACCATGAAGAGTTTACAAATGTATCCATCGTGTCGGTATCTCTTTTAGCATCGTTGTTACACTTTGGACATTTTGTTTTGTAAAAGCTTTCTATCATTGCCAAAGGTTTAACAGAAGTAACTTCAGGTAGCTTAACAGGCAAATTAGTTTCTGGAACTATGCCACAATTTTCACAGTCAACCATAGGAATAGGGGTGCCCCAGTATCTTTGTCTAGAAACTCCCCAATCTCTTAACCTGTAATTAATTTTAACTTCAGCTTTTTTATTTGTTTGTAAAGAAACCTTAATTTTTTCAATTGCTTCTTTAGAAGAAAGACCAGAGTATTCACCGCTATTGATTAACTCGCCTTGCTCCTCATATAAGTCAGCATCACTTTTTATAACTTTTTTTATGGGTAAATTATATTTTTTTGCTATTTCAAAGTCTCTTTTACAGTGAGCTGGAACTGACATAATAGCTCCTGTTCCATACTCAGCCAAAACATAATTTGCAATCCATACAGAAACCTTGCTATTAGTAAGAGGGTGTATTGCACTTAGACCTGTATCAATACCTAACTTTTCTTGAGTTTCTAAATCAGATTCTGATGCTTTTAACTTATTAGTTTTTTTTACAAATTCATCGATGGCTTTATTAGAAGTAGCCAATTTTTTGGCAAGGGGACTATCAGGCGCTATAAACAAATTTGATACGCCATAAATTGTATCTGCCCTTGTGGTGTAAACTTTAATGACATCATCTAAAGTTTCTAATTTAAAATCAATCTCTAAGCCTTCAGACTTACCAATCCAGTTTTTTTGCATTAATTTAACTGCGTCAGGCCAATTCTTAAGCTTATCTAAATCACTAAGAAGCTCTTCTGCATAATCAGTTATTTTAATAAACCATTGACTTATTTTCTTTTTCTCAACTAAGGCATTAGAGCGCCAGCCTCTACCGTTTATTACCTGTTCATTAGCAAGCACTGTCTCATCAACAGGATCCCAATTTACAATCGCTTTCTTTTTATATACTAAACCTTTTTCATAAAGTTTGATAAATAACCATTGTTCCCATTTATAATAATCTTCTTTAAACGTAGTTAGCTCTTTATCCCAATCATATGAATAACCCATTTGTTTTAACTGGCTTTTCATATCTAATATGTTGGATATAGTCCAATCTTTAGGGCTAACATCATTTTTAGCAGCAGCATTTTCAGCTGGTAAACCAAAACTATCCCAACCAATAGGATTTAATACATTTTTACCAAGTAATCTGTTGTAACGTGCTACCACATCAGCCAAAGTATAATTTCTTATGTGACCCATATGTAAAGTACCACTTGGATAAGGAAACATCCCTAAAGCATAAAACTTTTCCTTATCATTTTTAACAGCTTTATAAATCTTTGATTCACTCCATAAGTTTTGTGATTCGGATTCTATTTTACTAGGATTATATGACTGATTATTTTTCATAGGTAAGGATCTTTTATGTTGAAATTATTTAATAATTCTACTTCAAATTGCTCCATTTCAAAAGCCTCACTTTTAGTTTCGTGATCGTATCCTAAAAGATGCAATGTTCCATGAATGACTATGTGTGATAGATGATCTAAATATGACTTATTTTGTTCTTTAGCTTCTTGAACTAAAACCTCTTCGCAGATAACAAGTTCACCTAATAGGTTTAAATCTTGATTTACTAGTATGTTACTTGTAAAAGATAATATGTTAGTGGGCTTATCTTTTTTTCTATACTGAAGATTTAATGTTTGAATTTCTTTTTTATCAACACCTGAAACAATTACCTGATTAGATATCTTAAGACTATTATTTTTTAAAGTATATTCTATACAATTTAATATATCTTCTGAGTGTTTTAAGTCAAAAATCTCAACTAGATGATTTATCATAAGCTTTAAGAATACTTCTTACCAATTTGTGTCTTACAATATCTTTGTTTTCTAAATAATTGAATTTTATATCATCAATATTTTTCAAGCACTTACTAGCATGTAATAAACCTGACTGAATATTAGGTTTTAAATCTGTTTGACTTACATCACCAGTTATTATTAACTTTGAACCATAACCCATACGTGTTAAAAACATCTTCATTTGATCTATTGTAGTGTTTTGAGCCTCATCTAAAATGACACAAGCATTCTTTAAAGTTCTGCCACGCATAAATGCTAATGGACAAATTTCTATTTGATTTTGCTCAATTAACTTATTTGTTAACAAAGGACCTAAAAATGTATTTGCTGCATCATATAAAGGCTGTAAATAAGGGTCGACTTTTTCAGATAAGTCTCCAGGTAAAAAACCTAGTTTTTCTCCAGCTTCAACCGCAGGTCTAACAAATATTATTTTTTCAATAGAACCTTTTTCAAATTCTTGACATGCATGAGCTACTGCTAAAAATGTTTTACCACAACCTGCAGGACCAATAGCAAAATTTATAGAGCATTTAACTAAGTTTTCTAAAAAGAGCTCTTGATTTTTTGTAGAGGGGACAATGGTTGATTTTTTTGTTTTTATTTTTAAAGAAGGACCAAATTCTTGCTCGATATTACTTAAACTTTGTCTTACTTCTTCATCTTGTGTGTGCATATTTTTTTCAAATGTATTAATTAATAATTTAATTGCTTTTTTAGCCATATTAACGGCTTTAAAATCACCCTTAATGTCTATCTTAGAACCTAATCGTGAAATCGTAACATTAAAATTTTCTTCAATATCTAACAAGTTATCATCTATTGGACCGCATACATTTTGTAAGACTTTATTTGATAACTCATTATAATTTAAGGTTATTTGATGTTTACTAATTTTAAGCCTCACCAGTAAGAATATTTCTAACCGCTTTAGTTATACGCACATCACTAATACTGCCAATTAAACTATCGCTTCCACTAAAATTTACAACTCTATTACACTCTGTTCTTCCGGTTAAAAGCTCTGGTGTTTTTTTAGCATGGCCTGTAACTAAAACTTTTTCTTTTTTTCCAATTAATTTTTCACTATATCCTAAAGACAATATATCTAATCTATTTTGTAAAAGAGCTAGCCTTTCTTTTTTCTCTTCAAGAGAGACAAAGTCAGGCAAACTAGCAGCAGGAGTTCCTGGTCTTTTACTATATATAAAACTATAGGATGTATCGTATCCAAGCTCAGAAACTAAATCCATGGTTTTCATAAAGTCATCTTTTGTTTCACCCGGAAAACCAATAATTAAATCAGTTGATAGAGGAATATTAGGCCTGGCTTCTTTCAAACGTCTTATTTTATTTTTATACTCTAAAACTGTGTACCCTCTTTTCATCAAAGATAAAATCTTGTCTGAACCACTTTGTACTGGTAAGTGTAGATGATTGGCTAATTTTGGAATTAATGCATAAGCCTCAATTAAATTTTGAGAAAAAGCTAGTGGATGGGATGTCGTAAATCTTATTCTTTCAATTGAATCAATGGTGGCAATGTAAGATATTAGTAGCGCTAAATCAGCATACTCACCCTTAGTCATAAGGCCTCTATAGTCATTGACATTTTGACCTAATAAGTTGATTTCTTTCACTCCTTGTTCTGCAAGTTTAGCAACTTCAAGTAATACGTCATCAAAAGGTCTACTTAATTCTACACCTCTTGTGTAAGGCACAATACAAAAACTACAGTATTTACTACAACCTTCCATGATTGAAACATAGGCCGTGTAACCATCTGCTTTAGGAGTTGGCAAGTTGTCAAATTTTTCAATAGCTGGAAAACTAATATCTACAGCTGGTCTATCATTTTTAAGCATTTCATCATAAAGTTTAGGAACCCTATGTAAAGTTTGTGGACCAAATATAACATCAACGTAAGGAGCTCTTTTTAAAATACGCTCTCCTTATTGAGATGCAACACATCCACCAACGGCAATTTTAATTGACGGGTTTTTATCTTTTATTTTTTTCCATCTTCCTAATAAAGAAAATAATTTTTCTTCAGCTTTTTCTCTAACAGAGCAGGTATTAACTACTAAAAAATCACTTTCTGCTGGTTCATCTGAACGAATAAAACCATGTGATTGTGCCATTAAATCTGCAACTTTATCAGAGTCGTAAGTATTCATCTGGCAACCGAAGGTTGCTATGTGTATTTTATTTGTCATAATTATTTTTACATTTAGTTTCAGGAACAAAAAACATTATAAAACATCCTAATATTAAAGAAAAAACTAATGGTGAAAGACCATAATTAAATTCATTTAAATTTGCAACATTAGGGTTTTGTATTATTTCAACACTTGAATATTTTATTTTAGCAACTATTAAACCTACAAGATAAGGTAGTAAAGCTGGGCCGATAGAGTTCATGGTATTCATAAAACCCATAACACTAGCTGAACATTGTTTTGGTGATATTTCTTTTATAATAGAAAAAGATGTTAAAAAACCACTAGAAGCAATGCCAAAAGTTATTAGTAAGACTGATAAGAAACCCAGGCTAATACCATTACCATAAATTATGATAAATAATGTAATCGCGGCTAATGGAGAACCTATTAAAATACTAATTTTTCGTGAGGATAATTTATCTGAAATATATCCCCATGAAGGACTCCCAATTAACCACCCAAGAAACACGAGAGAAGTCAAAAAACCTGCATAATCCACACTAATGCCATACTTTAATGCAAAAAAATTACCACCCCAAAAGCTACAAAATGCAATAGTAGGACCAAACATACACATACCATATAAAGCAACTATCCAAACTCCAGGAATTTTAATAGCCTGCATTAAGCCTTGTAAAAGCTCTTTAAATGTAATAATTTCATCTTTAACATTTGTATCAGGACTGTCTTTAACAAAAATAAAGAAGCAAGCAGCAAATACTAACCCAATAATACCCAAAAAATAAAATAAATGAGTAAACCCTAAGGTATTTCTCAAAAAGCTAATTAAAGGACCGCCGGCAAAAGCTCCAGCCATACCAACTGAAACAGTAAGTCCTAGTACAAAGGCAAATTTATCTTCAGGGAACCAGTTTGCAGCAATTTTCATGCAACCAATAACGGCAAAAGATGCTCCTAAACCCATTAAAAACCTTCCAAAAAATACACTTGAAAAATTATCACCTGTAAATAAAAGACATCCTATAGATATTAAAATTGATGCTCCTCCTAAAAGCCTACTAGGGCCAAATCTATCAAGTAAAACACCTGATGGAAGCTGCATTATTGAATATGCAAAACCGAATGAACCAGCCAACAAAGCTATTTTAGATTGGCTAAGTTGAAGGTTTTCAATTAATTCTTTTAATAAAACATTTGGAGATGTTTGAACAAAAAACTCATAAAAATAAAATAGAGTACAAATTCCCCAAAATGTCCAAGCTAACTTAATGTGATTTTGTTTCATTATAAATCTTTCCTTTCAATTACATCTTTTAATAATTTATTAACAACTACAGGATTAGCCTTTCCCTTAAATTTAGCCATAACTTGGCCCACAAAAAAACCGTATAATTTATTCATTCCATTTAAATATTGCGTGTGCTTATCTTTATTATCTTTAATTACTTGAATAATCTCACCTTCAATTATTTTAGAATCAGTAACTTGGGATAAGTCCAAAAGCTTAACTACATCAGTTGGTCTCTTAAATTCATTAGACCACATATAATCTAAAACTTCTTTAGCACTAGGAGCGCTTAATTTATCTGTTTCAATTAAATTAATTAGTTCTCCAAGATGGTTCCCATTCACAGGAGCGGTTGCAACACTACTATTAAATTTGTTAATTCTTGCTAAGTATTCTGTAAAAACCCAGTGGTTAACTAATTTTTTATCTTTAGATTTTTTTATTACATTAGCCAATAAGTCCAAAAGTGGCAGGTCTTGCATTAATAAATTTACCTGTCTTTCATCTAGGGTAAAAGAGCTGCTAATGTTATCAATTTTTTCCTTAGGAGAGAGTGGTAAACGCTTAACTGCTAAATCCAAAAGGTGAATAGGTAACTTTTGGTCTAAAAGATCAGGTTCATTCATATATTTATAGTCAGCTGCATCTTCTTTTTTACGCATAGATTTAGTAACTAGTTCTTTTGTATCAAATAATCTAGTTTCTTGAACAATATCCTCATTATTTCCTAATGCTTTTTGTTGCCTTTCTATTTCATATTTTAAAGCTAATTGCATATTTTTAAATGAATTCAAATTTTTAATCTCTACTCTTGAACCCAATTTGTCAGAATTTTCTGGAGCTATTGAAACATTTAAATCCATTCTAAAAGCTCCATCTTTCATACTTCCTGCACATATACCAAGATAGTGTACCGTTTGAAATAATTGCTTTCCAAACTCGATGGCATCTTCAACATTGGTAAAATCAGGCCCGGTTACTATTTCTAATAAAGCACATCCAGCTCTATTGAAATCGATAGCTGTTTTATCTTCGAAAAGATCATGAGTTGATTTTCCAGCATCTTCTTCTAAATGAGCTCTAACTATTGAAGTTTCCTTAATACCTTCTTTTGTAGACAACTGAAATTTACCATCAAAAACAATTGGATTAACATCTTGTGTTATTTGATATCCCTTTGGAAGATCTGGATAAAAATAATGTTTTCTATCAAAAGTTAACATTTCATTTATGTTGGCATTTATCCATTTACCAAACATTATAGCCTGAATGATTGCTTCTTCATTTATTAGAGGTAGCATTCCAGGTAAAGCAAGATCAACAAAACTTGCGTTCTCATTAACTGGTTGGTTAGCTAAAGAACTGGAGCTTGAAAACATCTTACTAGCTAGATTTAGTTGTACGTGGGCTTCTAATCCTATTGTTGGAATATATTTCATAATGTTACCGGTGATACCTTATGCCAGGTTGTTCGTTTTTGAAAAGCGTGTCCTAAATTTAAAAGTAAGTTATCAGACATGTGTTTACCAATTAACTGCATCCCAATTGGCATACCATCATCAAAACCTATGGGTAAAGCTAACGATGGCAAACCTGATAGGTTTACACCAACGGTAAACTTATCATTTTCATAAGCTTCAATTACAGATTGTGTCCCAGGTTCAAAAGCTGTTCCTGTCGTAGCTGGTGCTAGGATAGCATCCACATTTTTTAAGATTGATAAATAATTTTCTTGAATTAAAGCTCTTACTTTCCTTGCCTTTTGATAGTACTTATTTTCAGAACCTGATGATAAAACAAAATTACCAAGTAATATTCTTCTTTTAACTTCGTTGCCAAAAGATTCGCTTCTATTAGCTTTATATATATCTTTATTTTCTTTAGAACTTCTATATCCATATCTCATACCATCAAATCTAGCTAGATTTGATGCAGCCTCAGCTGCAGATATTACATAATAACAAGGTAAAGCTGCTTCTAAATTTGTTATCTGAATATTTTTAACATAAGCACCAAGTTCTTTGTAAGTTTTAATTGCTTCTTTGTAATAATTTTTAAGATGGGGGTTTTGTAAACTTTCGATCCACTCAATAGCAACTCCGATAGTTTTACCTTTTATATCATCTTGTAATATTTTTTGAGTTATATCTTTTGCATGGGCCATTTTACTATCATTACTATCTTTTGTGGCAATGATATTATAGGCAAGCGCTACATCTGACACATGTTTAGCCATTGGTCCCGCTTGATCTAAACTTGAAGCATAGGCTACTACACCATACCTTGATACCGTACCATAAGTTGGTTTTAGCCCAGATATGCCGCAAAAACTTGCAGGTTGTCTGATTGAACCACCTGTATCAGTACCAGTAGCAACAGATGCTAAGCCTTCAGCAATAGCAGCAGCGGAACCACCAGACGAACCGCCAGGAGTTTTAGTTTTATCCCATGGGTTCTTTGCTCTGTTATGAATAGTAAATGAAGTGCTTGAACCCATGCCAAACTCATCTAGGTTTGTTTTACCTAAACATATAGCACCTTCATCTTCTAATTTTTGTACCAAAGTTGCATTGTAAGGAGAAATAAAATTTTGTAACATTTTTGAAGAGCAGGTTAGAGGTTGATCTTTTACTGCTATATTATCTTTGTGCAAAATAGTCATGCCAAAAGCTTCTGAATTTACGTTTTTTTCAGCCTCTTTTACTTTTTCAATGATGTTATCTTCAATGTGAATAACAGAATTTGTACTTGATTGTCTAATCAAAGCTAACTGTTGATTTACAAGTTCAAGATAAGAATATTTTTTATCTGCTAAATCTTTTTGTATTTCTAAAATAGACTTATCAATCATTTTATCACCTTGTCAGTTATAAAGTAGCCATTTTTTTTGTAAGAAGATTCTAAGCTAGGATTTTTAACTGATTCGTCTTTTCTTAAATTTGGTTCTATATATGGGTTAGGAGTAAAATTTGTATTTCTTTCTGGTGTTTCAATACTCATTAATTTTTCACACCAAACTAGAATATCACTGAGATCATCTTCAAATTTTTTTTCTTCTCTAGAATCGATTTCTATTTTTGCAAGCTCTGCGATTTTAAATACGGATTTTTTTTCCATTGCTACCATCTTTTTTTTTGTAGAATTGTGTTATGATAACTGGGCACTGACATCAATTCAATGCAAACAAGATATTAAAAAATAATAGTTAAATAAATACTTACATATATATGAAAAAAATTTTAAAACTAGTGTTACTACTTGCAGGATTATTTACAGTCTTTTTATTACAAAAAAAAGTTATTGATATACAAGTAAATAACTTTAATAAAAGCACCAAAACAAACAAGATTGAGACGTTAAAAGGCTATAAATTAGATATAGTTAATTTTAAAGATGCTACAATTTCTGATTCAAAAGATCATTATGTATTAAACGTTTCACATCCAGTTTTTGCTAATGGTAAAGCTGAATCTATAAAAGTTTACATGAGCAAATACGGATTAACATCAACTTATAAAATTAAAGTACCCTTTTTAGATAAAGAAGTATTATTACCAATGAATTCAAAATTAGAAATGCAAAAATACATTTCTAATAATGGTGTGAAATTAAATACTTTAAATTGCGAAACTACATACAATCCAACCAACACCAAAATAAAATTTTATTACAACAATCTAGTCCAGACCAAGAAAAACTATGAAATAGTTTCAGGTCAAGGGGTTTACAATATTTCCAAAAATAAGTTTGAAGATAATGAAGTCAAAATATTTGCAAAAGATTCCAAATATGGCGATTTAAACTTAAAAGGAAATTTTTCATACGACAACGAAAGTATAATTATTAAGAATTTCACGTGCAAAGAAATAAGCAGTAAAAAATCAATTGGCAATATAATTTATACGCCATCTAGTAATGATCTATTAGTTGAAGTAAGCAACTTGAAAATACTAAGTTTAAGTGAATACTTTGACTTAAATTATTTTGATAAAGTATTTATATCTAATTTTTCTGAGTCAAAAATAAGTAAAGGAACTATTAAATTCACTTTAGAAAATAATACAATTAATTATCAAAGTTTAAATGTCTTATTAGAAAACATTAAATTATCTAATGATAAATCCCAGATATTATTAGAAAAAGTTATGTGGGAGCATGATGTTAATCATACTGAACATGATGTTGAGGTTTTGGGAGTTCTCTTTATAGATAATAGCTTTTGCGAAAAATCTAATTCAGGGAATATATTATCTGGTAAATTTAAAATTAGTTTAGATGAAAAAAATAGTTTTAACTTAGATTTTAAAGATTTAAATCTACAAACTTGCGGAATTGCACATAATTTAAGCGGTAAAGCTATTGTAAACAAGTATGAGTTTCAAGTTGACTTAGTATCTAATTTTTATCATGAAAATCATAGAAAACTTATTTCAGATTTAAACATACCAAATAAAAAAGAACTAACTTATTTATTACCTAAAGATACTGCTCTTAAAGGAAAATCAGAATTAAAGGGTAACTTATTTTTACCTTATAGTATGAAGCATGAATGGATGATTAGTTTAGAAAACACTGTTCTTGTAATTAGTCCAGATTTTAATATTTTACATGATATGGATATTGAAGTATCTTCCAAAAAAACCTCTTTTGATACAGCTCCCGATATTGATAATGCAGTAAAACAGTATTTACTCGAAATTAATGTTAAAAAAGGTAAATACAAGGATATAGAAATAAGAACTGGTAAAATCACAACTAATGATTTGAAAATTTTTAACTTTGATTTATTCATAAGTAGTAAACAAAATCAATTTGAAACCACAGTAGTACCTAATCACGTTTTTAATATTCCTCACGTATTAGAAGGAAATCTTGTAGGAGAAACTTATGAGGATAGATACAAAATTTCTTTTAATGGTAGTTTTAAAGATACATTCGTATATGAAGATCTTGAAAAAAGTAAAAATTATCTTAAAAATACAGAAGGTAAAATAACAGCAGATATTTCAAATAACAATACTTTGGTTAAAATGGAAGGAAAGGGTAAATTTGCCATAGATATAAATGGAGATGATACAAATTATAAGCATAATTTTATCCTGGACTATTCAAGTTTTAAACAATCTTACAACTTATCAGTTGACGTTGATGCTAATTTAGAAAAAGATAATACCAGCATACCTAAATCGTCTAAGCAATTTAAAATTAAAGCGAAAATAAGTAATTATGTCTCTAAAATTCTAACAACATTGGCAGATGGTGAAACTTTAGAAGCAGTCAAAACAAAAACTTTCATTCGTACTCATAATACCCATAATGTAGATATAATAAATTACGAACATTTAGATTATAATTATTTGAATAATTTTACAGAAGAAGAATTTAAATATTCTAATAAATACACCGTTTCAAGAGCAAGCTTTGATGATTTATACATTAACTGGAAAATAATAAATCTTTTTTCAATACCAAATAGTAATGAAAAAACATATGCATTAGATATTAAAGGTCTTAGAATAAATGATTTTGAAATAATTGATCTAAACTTAGAATCAGATAAAGCCAATGACAATATTATTAGATTAAATTCATCAAATGACGAGAAGGGTAGCATAGTAATATATCCCAAAGAAAAAGCCGCCTCGTTTGTTTTTGACATCATAAATGCTAAATACGTAAAATCAAAACATCGCATGAATATGATGTATGATTATGCTTTTGACTTAAATGCTAGATTCATTAATATTGATAATTCTGTTATTAATGATTTTTATTTTGCTTTTAATCCTTTAAAAGATAAAAAGTTTCAAAGCTTAAATGAAGGCAGAACATTTGCAGTTGAAAAAAATAATAAACATATACATTTTTCAGGCTATGCCAAAAATATGTCTTATTTAATAGACAAAATGACTATCTTGCCACTTATAAAACCTGATGCTTTCGAGTTTGAAGGATCTGTAGATTTCGGCTCTAACTCTAATTTTGTAAATCCAGTTATGGATTTAAAACTTGAAGGAGTCAGCATACAAGTAAATTTGCTAGGAATGTTACCTAAAACAAATGCTGATTTTTCAATCAAAAGTATTGTACCAGGCTATAATTATATAAAATATATAAGTAATGCCAAAATTTTAAGTAATATTGCTGATAGATTTTACCTTGAATTAAATTATGAAAATGGTTTCGTGCGACTTGATAAACTTGAAGTTTTTGGCAAAGAAA
>Ga0136600_1000991_pt1 | contig 13936 bp, 5 predicted proteins | sample AntRauMFilla2698_FD_104634 | JGI IMG/M metagenome (GOLD analysis project Ga0136600, IMG submission 104634) | Saline lake microbial communities from Rauer Islands, Antarctica - Metagenome Filla 2 #698 | ecosystem: Environmental > Aquatic > Non-marine Saline and Alkaline > Saline | place...
GAGCCCAATTGCTCAGTTTTATACAGGAAGCAGCAACTGAAACGCTGACATCGGAACCTACGTATCAAAGTGGCAAGTCAATGGGGCGCTTTTCACGATTAGTCCACATTGCAGATCAACTGGGTGCGATATCCGAACGAAATCATTTTCTTTCTGAAATTAAAATTCGCTTAGAAGATTGGTTAACAGCCGGTGGATCTCAGGAATATTCATACAATGAGAACTGGGATGTTTTAACGGGATATCCTTCGGGTTTTGGAGCTTCTTCTGAAATTAATGATCACCATTTTCATAGCGGATATGCTATTATGGCTGCCGCTACTATTGCACAATACGACAGCGTTTGGGCATCTCAGGAAAACTGGGGTGGAATGGTGAACCTGTTAATAAAAGATGCAAATAACTGGGACAGAAACGATCCTCAGTTTCCATTTCTACGCACTCATGATGCTTACGCAGGTCATTCCTGGGCGGCCGGTCATGCTGACTTTGCCGAGGGGAATAATCAGGAGTCGAGTTCGGAGTCGATGAACTTTTCAACCGCGGTATTTTTGTGGGGAGATTTAACCAATCAGCAGGAAATCAGGGATTTGGGAATCTTTCTAAATACGACCGAAGCTTCTGCTATTGAACATTATTGGTTTGATGTTGATGATCAGGTTTTTCCTGATAATTACGATAAAAAAGCCTTGGGAATCGTTTGGGGAAATAAAGGATCTCACACCACCTGGTTTGGTAACAGACCTGAATTTATTCACGGAATCAATTTTCTTCCCATTACAAGCGGGTCGTTGTATCTGGGTCGAAATCCTGAATATATACAAACCAATTATGACGCAATGGTTAGTGAATTGGGGGGACAACCAACTATGTGGAAAGATGTATTTTGGGAATATCTGGCCCTGTCAGATCCCGATCAGGCACTTTCCTATTATATTGCGGATCCCGGTTACGAACCTTTTGATGGAGAATCAAAAGCTCATACTCTGCATTGGCTGTATAACATAAAAAAGATGGGCCGGTTTAACACAGATATATCCGCGGATATTCCAACCTATTCAGTTTTTGTTACGCCTTCTGATGATACTACCTATGTAGCCTACAACTCTGGCCCGGTAGAAAAAGTGGTTAATTTTTCGAGTGGATTTTCAATTAATGTCCCTGCCAATGATATTGCGTTCTATAACGCTACTTTTGCAGAAGACACCCTCGAAGCGGCACCGTTGCCAATGGATGATCCTGAAAATGTGATATCTGTTTTTAGTGATTCCTATGTTAGTATTCCCAACACTGATTTCAATCCGGATCAGGGTCAGGCAACAGAAACCACCATTGAAAATTTAAAAGGAAATAATACGCTAAAGTATGCGGGATTAGATTTTCAGGGAATGGTGTTCGAAAATCCTCAGGATGTTTCATCAAGAACAACACTGCACGTAGACTACCTGACAGATGACGCAACTGAGTTGCAAATTTTACTCATTAGTCCGGGACCGCAGGACACAGCGCATATTTTTACGGTTGAAACCGGTAGCTGGCAGAGTGTGGATATTCCTCTGAGTGTTTTTTCAGAAGTTGTTGATCTTACTAATGTCGTTCAGCTTAAAGTAGCTGGAAATGGAACGGTATATTTGGACAATATTTACTTTACCGGTGATACACCCGTTCCTTCGGGGCCAAGTGGCGCTGCTCCGTCACCTGTTGCAGATCCGGATAATGTACTTTCCATATTCAGCGATAGCTATGCAAACGTGGAAGGCACTGATTTTGATCCATCCTGGGGACAAGCTACTAATGCCAACATCATCACAATAGAAGGTAATAATACCCTGAAATATGAAGACTTGGATTATCAGGGCACTCAGCTTGGAAGCTCACAGGATGTTTCCGGGTTTAGCTGGTTTCATGTTGACTACTGGACGGATGATGCTGAAACCTTAGAAATATTCCTGATTAGTTCAGGTCCACAGGAAACCTTTTATAGTATTGAAATAACTAAGAATAGCTGGCAAAGTGTGGATATTCCTCTTTCTGAGTTTTCAAGTGTAGTTGACCTTTCTGATGTCGTTCAGATTAAAGTAGTCGGTGATGGTACTGTGTATTTGGATAATTTTTACTTTGGAAAAGAATCTGAAATCACGGCCGCTCCTGAACCTGTTCATGATCCATTAAAAGTGATCTCATTATTTAGTAATACATATACCGATGCAGAGGTTGATACCTGGTCAGCCGGCTGGGATCGAGCCAATGTAGAAGATCAGCAAATTGATGGGAATGATATCAAGTTCTATTCAGGGCTGGGCTATGCAGGTATTGAATTCACTTCAGAAACCATAGATGCTACTAAACTGACTAATTTCCGGTTCGATTTATGGACTGCAAATCCTGTTAATGAATCTTCAGAATTCAGAGTAAAACTGGTGGATTTTGGAGCTAATGGTTCATGGAGCGGGGGAGATGATGTTGAGCATGAACTTGCGTTTGATAATACGACTACTCCGGCTCTGGCAAGCAATCGGTGGGTTAGTTTTGATATACCATTAACCGACTTTACGAATATGGTGACGAAAGAGCATCTTGCGCAGTTACTGTTTGTCAATTCTGGTGGAATGGATGAATTTTATATTGATAATGTTTACTTCTATGGCGATGAAGTGCTCACTGGCATAACTGATAATGAAGTTGGAATGCCTGAAGATTTTTCACTTTCCCAAAATTATCCAAACCCCTTCAACCCGTCCACACAAATCAGCTACTCTTTGCCAGAGCCGGCTGACGTAAGACTGGATATAATGAATATGCTTGGACAAAAGATCGCAACCCTTGTTAACGAACGCATGAACACTGGCCGCTATACGGTCAACTTTGATGCTTCACGTCTTTCAAGCGGTGTGTACATCTATTCGATAAAAGCCGGGAGTTTCAGACAAACCAAGAAGATGTTGTTGATTAAATAGATGGCTAACTGAGCTGCCTCGTCACGCAACTGGCGAGGTGGTGTAATTTCAGACAGGCAAAAATGAATGACCCTATACATCGGACCTGATTTGGGCAAGCTGGCAAGAATTCAGGTAATCATTACTACTTCATTGGAAGTACGATTCTAAAGGTTGATCCCTCTCCTGACTTAGAGGATATCCGGAATGTGCCATCAGCTTTATCAATCAGATGTTTAACTAATGATAAACCATAACCAAACCCTGTTTCGCCTTTGGTTCCCTCAGTGCTTTTTTTCCCGCCTATTAAGATTTCATCTTTAGTTTCCTCATCCATTCCAACCCCGTTGTCGGCAACTTTAATAAATAATTCGACCTGATCTTTCTCTTCCTTACGTGTTTGAAGATCTACATGTACCTCACCTTTTTCGGGAGTGAACTTTATTGAATTTGAGATAAGATTACCCACTATTTGAAGGAGTTTATTTTTTGGGTAGCTATCAATAGAACTTCCATCAGTATTAATAGTAAGATTAATTTTTTTTGATTGTGCCTGAGGCGAGTAAAGTTTATTCAGCTTTTGAGCAAAGTCAGAACAGGTATATTCATCGTCAGTCTTTTGCTCAGAATCCCTCATCATAACCTGGTCTGCGAGGTCAATCAATGATTCTCCGGTTTGCCTTATCGCGGTCAACATTTTGATAATGTTTTCGGCTTGGTCCGGATTTAACTCTGCTTTTATTATTTCCGTCATCCCAATTATCCCACTTAACGGACTTCTTATATCGTGGCTTACTTTCTTTTGATTTTCGCGTAAATCCCGAAGTTGTTCTCTGAGTTTATTGTTTTCCTTTAAAAACTCGAGCCGTCTGATCACCTCATTAGCTATAAGTTTGAGTAGTTCTTTCTTTTCAGGATCGAGAGATTTTGGTTTGGAATCCAATACACACAGAGCTCCAATATTATTTCCCTCTTTGGTTTTTAAAGGAATGCCGAAGTAATATTTAGCATTAGGGTCGGCTGTGACGTAAAATTTATCATTAAATCGTTCATCCTTTTCAAGGTTTTGAATCTCTAATCCTTCATCTCCTGTAATAGTATATTGACAAACAGAATCCTCTCGCTGCATTTGTTCCAGACCGATTCCTGTACGTGAGACACTCCATTGAGTAAAAGAATCGATTAAGTTAACCAATGAGATTTCTGAATTTGTAACTCGCGCAGCCAGGTTGGTCAGATCCTGCAAGTATTCATTCAATTCAGAGTAATCGAGTTCAAGCTCAGAAAGGTTAAGAACTCTTTCCATTTCATTTTTAATAACAGGTGCAGAATTGGTGTTGTCAGCCATTTCGTAAATTTCAATTAAAATATATTATACGTCTATAGTGTCCGGTAATAGATAAAAAGAGAGGGAAATTCATACGAGTTTCCCTCTCTTTTGCCTTTGCCAAACGCTTCTCATCAATATATTAAATAATTCTGTTCAGTTAATCAGTCTTACTTTATACTCCCTTTCGGCAAATTGAATAGTTGTATGATTGCATATTAAATGTATTTACCGGTCTCTATTTAATCAGAAGTAGCTTTCTCGCGCTTCGGAAATGTTCGGTTTCTAACACATAGATATAAACGCCGCTGTTAAGGTTACCGGCATCAAATGTAACGGTATGATTTCCAGCCGACTTAACACCGTGTACAAGTGTTGAAATAGATTTACCCAAAAGGTCATAAACTTTTAATGACACATGTCCGTTTTCCGGCGTGGCGTACGAGATTATGGTGACAGGATTAAATGGATTTGGGAAATTCTGGTAGAGCTTATAATCATCGGGAACTACTTCCACATTGAAATCGTCGGTGTAGGTTGCCAATTCTTCCGACAAAGTGACTTCGCCAAAATATTGAGTATTCCTCCAGTTATCTGCAATTCCACTCCAAACAACTTGAGATTCCCGACTGTCACCATCATCATCGTCATTATTGGCAATGTCAAAGCCGATGGTAGTATTCTGTGTTGCTGAAATATTTAAATTGGTCCATGGAATTGCTATTTCTACTGAATATCCTCCGGTAATGTTTTTCGCCGCGTGGATAACTCCATCAGTATTACCATTACTCTCATCAATCCCGCCTGAGCTATAGCTCTTTGTAAATTGCCTGTCGAATGAATCGTAGGTGGTTCCTTTGTTGAAGTCTGCGTCAATAAAAACTTCGATTCCGTCGTTTTCGTAACCGGGACCACCATCATTGAATAACGCATCATCTATTACGTTAACTGCGACGTATAGATAATCACTATCCCAAAGCACTCCGAACATTGCGGTGTTATTATGGGGGCCGATAACATCTTTTTCCAACGCTTCCGATAAATTCCACGCTTCCTCGGTTATATTGCCGTCAATGGTCATTGCTGCCGGTGCTTTCTTTGCGGTCATAGATTTTACGGTGTTTTCTACACTGTATGTCTCCTCATAAAACGCGAACCAGGTATTTTCAAAATCTTCTGTATCTGTATATCCTAATTTTGAGAAATCTGTACCGCCGTCCTTGACGAACTCTTTAAGAGATATGTAACCGTGTTTTCTTACAATGAAATCTACCATTACCTGCCCAAGCAGATAGTAGTCTAATCCATATTGATCAATTGTATTACGATCACTCAAATCTTCAACGGTGGGATAACTTCCGGTCGCATTAAACATGTTGTTGAATTCTTGGTTCAATTGCGGTTGAATAGCAGTTATTTCATCTTCTGAGAGTATGCCTCCGGGCATGAAAGATGCAAAACCTTCAGAAAGCCACGGTGGTAAAAAAGCAGGGTAGATGTTGAATTGAACTACGTGAGCAAATTCATGCATTGCTAAAGCGTGCATTTTTTCTGTTGGTCTGTCAATATCTCTCGGTGTAACCATTTGAAACATATCAATTCCCACTCCACCTCCGATGCTATTTGGGTTGCAGAAATCTATCCCAACTGAATTGTGATAATCGCACAGGCTTGGATAGATAAATACACTTGTTTTTTGCGGGAGTGTAAGATCTAATTGTTCAGAAAACTGTGTAACTGTCTCCTCCAGTAGGTCATTGTACTCCTCTGCATAACTTGCATCAACGTCAGCTGAATAAACCAGGAAGTTATCACTGCTGCGTTGGAGTGTCATCAGATTAACCTCATTAAGATAGAACAGGTCTAAGTACTTATTCCAAACCTCATCAAACTTTTCCTCATTTTTAATCGACCATAAATTGTAACTGGTAGTATTATTACTGTTAAAGTGAATTGTATAGCTTATACCGCTGAACAAGAATTTCCTGCCAATAAATTCTGCTGCCGTATGCGCGAACGCATATTTATTAAAGTCTGAAATACCATCCCAATCATTTAGCTCATTTATCTTAGGGGTTCTGCCCAAACTTTGCACTTGCTGTTTTAAAAAATCACTTGTCGGATTCAGACCGGCTTGAACTGAAGCAAATCCATACTCTAACCATTCTTCAAGTGGAATTGTCTGATATTCATTTCTAATTATACCTCGTGCTAAACCGAACATGGAAGCTTGCTCAATGCTCTCTGCAAAGTTTAGCTGTTCAGAAGTAGTTGGTTCCATAAAATAAATCATATCACCATCGGCGAAGTAAGAGGATTCAAAATCTTCAGTATCCGCAGGCTTATGATCATTAAATTCAGCGTGATCTGTGCAGTAATAAAGTGTGAATGATTTTTCATTATCGTAGAATCCGGAGCGTGTATAGCGTTTTAAGTAGTCTAACTTATCCTGTAGAATAACAGCTAAAGACGCTGCTTTGGCTTCATCCGTATCGTTGTAATAAAGAAGTAGGTTTTCTTTGGAAATGCTCTTCGTTTCTTCAGCCATCTTTATATCGCTTATTTTTCGCGGCAAAATCTGATATCCTTCACTATAGGGCGAAGAAAAATCAAATTGACTGACAATACCGGTTACTGAAAAAGTACCATTTGGGATATCTTGTCCGACAAGATTCACATCATTATCGACTCGTAATACGGTACTTCCCGTTTCATCTGTTAATGTGTAGTTGGAATTTCCATCGAAGGAACCGGTTTCTGCAATCGTTGCATTCTCTATCGTTACCAGCATTCCTTCATATTCTTCAAGGCCATTCCAAGTTTGATTCAGAATATCTTCTATAGCAATAGTTTTGGGCTGCACAGTAATATTGCTTTCAACTATCTCAATAACCGTGGTGTTTGCATCGTAAATCAATTGTGTCAGGCCATTGTAATGACTCAGCTTGCTGGTTATACGTACTGAATCACCGGTATTGAACTCATTTTCGAAAGCAGATCCAAAAATTGCCAATCCTCCGGTATGATCCTGAATATATCTCGGCCCGGAAGCTCCAAATTCGGCATTAGCTGTAACTACTCCGCTGGCAGTTACAATTTCATCCAATAATTCAGGAACGCCATTTTCATTATTCACCCTGAGTTCTCCAATAACAGGATCGCTGCTTATGGTTTGTTTTTTGATGTCGTCAGCAAATCGGGGATAGATCAAATAACCCTCACTATAGGGAGATGAATTGTCGAATTGAGAAATCACACCAACAATGGTATATGTCTCATCTGTAATCTCCACTCCGCTCAAGTCAACCGCATCATCAACGCGTAATGTCATGGAATTCTGACCATCGGAGATGGAATAATTCGTGTTGGATGCGAGCGTACCTGATGCATCTATCGTAATATTTTTGATCTCTACAAGCGCCCCTTCATACTCCTCAAAGCCGTTCCATGACTGGTTTAGGATGTCATCAATAGTAGCCTCAAAAGGCGTAACGTTATTTCCACCGTTGTTGACAGTCACAGTCGAACTCCCTGAATCATATACAAGTTCTGTAAGGCCGTTATAAAAACCGACCGGGCTGGTAATGGTTATTTGATCGCCGATTGTTAATCCTGAAACCAGATTCTCGCCATAAATTGCCATACCGGCATTTTCACCCTGAATATTTGCCGGACCCGCATTTCCGAATTCCTGACCTACCGTTACTGTGCCGCTAACCGTAACTACTGTTCCTAACATTTCAGGTCTGCCTTCAGAATTATTCATTCTCAGAGATGATAACGTTGTCTGGGGTTCAGAACCTGAACCTGTAGCTGTAACTAAAAAATCTGAAACGGCGGGAAAGTGATCAGATGCGGTCTCGGTGTCATTACTGAGCAAATTATTAGCCTGCAGTTGTTCTTCTGATAAACTATTGGTGTAGAGTACAAAGGAGTTTTGCAGATCAAGCACAGAACCAGAATAAATAATATAATCCAACCGACCCTTGCTGAAAGAACCCGGGTTTTGTCCGGTTCCCTGAGTGAAGGTCATAGGTAGTTCTGTGACAAGAGGTTTCGCATCCAGAAAATCCGAGCCATCCCAATCGGGAGTAAAATCATTACCATATGTCGCTTCATTCAGAATGTCGCCGGTTAGCATTGTAGTAACCTGTTGCTCAGCTCCTACAAAATTCATGTCACCTATAATTAATATAGGAGTACTGTCATTTAGAGCCAGTTCTCCACCGGGTTCTTTGGCTTCCCGAATAAAAGACATGATTGCGTCAACTTCTGTTTGGCGATTGGCATCGTTATTACAGCAGGGAGGATGCGCTACCACAACCAAAGCATCAGTGTTAAAGTCCGGTCTCAAATCCAGTAAAAATATACCATTTCCGAAACCACCGGCAGCCCATGAGTTTTTGATCGTGTAGCGTGTAGCCACAAAATTATCCTGAATGTTGGCTGTTCTCCAATTCTTTCCTGTTGGTGATGGAAGCATCTCTTCGAGACGATTTGCCACATCAGCTCCGGAATGATTGTAAATTTCAGAGAAGCCAATAATATCAGGATTTATAACATTATATAATCTTTCGTAAGCGGGCTTTTTTGCCTCTTCAAAAAAACTATCAAACTCTACGTTATGAGAAATAATTCTAAGATGGTCAGCTGATTTTTTGGTAAAGGAATAGTCAGGCAGAGGATCCAGACTGCTATTGGCAAAAGTATAATTCACAATATTTGTAACAGATCCATTTGAAACCGATTCATCTGAAAGGATTAGTTTTATATCACTGTTAGAATTAAATACATCGATGTTATTAATGACAGCATTTCGGCTAATGGCAACTTCAAAGTAGTCGGAGTCAATTGTTGGGGTGGTGACCATAAAAAGGTCAGAAAAAGAGATGTCATACTGAGAATTATTCAAATAAGCAGTACCACGTCTTTGCCCAAAATTGAATACAATTTCTGCCCCGATGCCATTTTTGTCAAACCCCGTTGCGGAATTATTATCAGAATCAACGTACAGTTTTACTCCATCTGTGTTTTGCAGTGAGTACGTATTATCGCTCTTGAAATAGATGAATAAAAACTTTCCGTCGTTGGTCACCTTAAAGGTATTTAGTGAGATGCCCGCGGTACTGCTGCCGGATGTCCAGCCCGTTTGCACAGCATCCCAATCGGATACATCTTCATCAAGTAAAATCCGATGTTGAGAATAGGCTGTGGACACAAAAAAAATGATAAGAAACAGGGTATTAAACAGGAATTTTGCCATTTCCAGACTCCATATATGTGAATATAAATAACGGATAAGATAGTCTTTTGTATTTTAAAAAAGAACACTTACGTAATGAGTCTCAGCAGTGTATACGCCTCATCTTGTCAACATTCGAATTTCCCTGACCTGACAAAGGCAAACCCGATGGGAATTATTCTTAATTAATTCTATGTGAAAGTATTCCTGTCATCATGTTTTGCGAAGTTTTAAGTAGAAGTGACCTGCTAATAAGGCGTTTAAATTGTATTAATCTTCCTAAAAAGAACCTTGTATCTGATTTCAATCAGCACTTAACCGCAACTTATTTTTCGACCTGGCGTAGGAGTGATGCATAATACGTGTATAAAATTCCTTCACATCTATTGAGGTCAATATTATGGTTACTACTATATTAATTGCTGTTTACTTCGCTATAGCGTCAGTTTTTCCACTTGCTCATGTTCATGTCATTTCTGAAATGAGTAATGAAATTGCAAAGATTTCATCAGCTGAAAAGATTCCGGAAGGGCCTTCAATTGATTATCTGATGCCGGGTTCTCCTTCTCTGAATTATGACCTTGTGACACCGGGAGAATACTCATACATCGTTTTTGAAGAAAATGATTCAGAACGCGTGTTTGTGGGCACACTTACTGAGCGGCTGGTGACTACCACAAAAGAAGATCGTCCGTTTCTGGTACGTATTCAGGAAATAAAAACCACTGCCATGACTCGTCAATCTATGGTTATGACCGATATAAATGCCGGGGAAATCGTTTTTGATGCCATCTCCGATGATCAGTACATCGCAACGCATAATTATGCCGAAGAAAACGAGATACTAAGTGAGTTTAACTTTTCAGATAAACAAACAGAATCACTACGGACGGAGGTGCAGTTTCCGGTGTTCAGTGCAGAGGCAATTGATGTGATTGTTAGAAGCATACCACTGTTTGATGGATACAAAGCACATTTTATCGGTTACGACCATCGAACAACAGACCTTTTTACTCCCATAACTTTATCGGTTGAAAAGCTTGAGACTATCACAGCGCACGAAGGAAAAACACACCGAACATGGAAAGTAAATGCGGTTAGTCAGGAAACCGAAATCACGTATTATGTTGATAAGTACTCTCGTCAAATTGTACGCATCGAACTTAAGCAGTCGCCTGATAAACTGCTTGTAATGGAGCAATTGTAGAGTTTAAACCTGATTGGAAAGACTTAGATAAAAATAAATAGGTATTACCCGCCTATTAAATGTTGAGACAGAAGGCTATCTTTAAACGGATAGCCTTTTTTATATATTTCATTAGCTGAATCTGAATTGAATGTTTGACGTCCTCATCATTGGTGCTGGAATTTCCGGCCTTACCGCTGCTTTAACCCTTAAGGAAAAGGGGAATAAAGTTGCGGTTTTTGATAAAGGTAACGGCGTTGGCGGACGTACAGCTACACGGAAGCTCACAATTGCGGAAAAAGACTACGCTTTTGATTATGGGTGTTCAGGATTTGAACTAAATGATCAGAACGTCCGGAAAAGCCTCTCCCATTTTATGTCTGAAGAAAACTTCCCAACTGTGGAAAAAGGCCAGAATGGTTGGTTCTTTAAAAACGGTATGCGTTCTTTTGCAGAGTGGATGGCGGAATCTGTCACAAAAGATTCCGGTGATTCAAAAATAATCAGCCGCACAAAAATAAGTTCTGTCAGGTTTGATGACCAAACATGGACTGTCAGTGATGGAAGCAAGGATTGGAAAGGCAGACACTTGATTATTACAGCTCCTGCCCCGCAAACTGTGGGTTTGCTGAATAATTCTGGTGTTCATACTTCAATTCTTACAAACCTGAATGCTATTCGATATCAGCCATCATGGGTGGCATTAACGACATCTGAACGGGAAATTCCATCAGAATTGCTGGCACAGTTTATTCATTTTGATCCTGACTTGATCTCTGTGGTGGATAATCACAGAAGAGGAGTGAGCAATGGATTTGCTTATAATTTCCATTATGCCAATAGCTGGAGCCGTGATTACCTCGAAGCTACATTCCATCAGGTTGAGTATGATTTTATCCGTCGCTGGAACCGAAAAATGAATGCGTACCCGCTTCAAACAATAAAAGCTCATCGCTGGAGATACGCTTTTCCAATCGTCCCTTCATCTTTAAAGGGAACAATCTTATCTGATAAAGATATTCACCTTTCTTACGGTTCGGACGCACTTTTTAGTCCTGATATTCAGGGCGCAATGCAGGCCGGATTAGTTTTGTCAGATCAATTCTGAAAACCGGTATTTTAAAATCAATTTTGTCAGTTCAGGATGTGGTTTCATCACGGCTGACCTGTTGGGATTTAGTTTGTTGCATTCTATGGTGAACTTTTGAAAACAACTAAAAAATTGAGATAAGCTAACATAGCTTCAACATCTCAAGCGATTACAAAGCTTCAGTGAATTTCAGCGGGGCTTTTTTATTGAGAGGTATTCAACCCCGTGCAATCGATCCTCATGACGATCGACTTTGTTTTTTTGTGATAATCTGCTATTCCCTGAATGCTGTCATAGACCTGAACCTAAATCTCAAAGGACGGTCACTGCCGTGCTGATTAGAAGCAAAATACTTCGCAACAGAGAATGAAATCCAAATAATAAGAAAGACATATTTGTCTTATTTTGTTTGGATTTACTTCTTCATAGCAATCTGCAGATAAATTGAATCCATGATTCTCACACCCCCTGTAGCGCAATCTCTGACCATTCATTCCGACTCGGCTGATGTTTCATTAGACGCAACCGGACGATGGAAAACATTTAGGTCGGATAAAGGCGTATTCAGAAATACACTCACCGGAAAGGTGGTTTACTCTGCGCTGAATCATGTAGAAATCATCAGTGAGCGGCAAAAAGAGTTGCTGAAAAAAGATCTCCTGCGCGAATTGAACAAGTTGATTCATCTGGCAGAAAACGGAAAAATTACAGAGGAAGAATCATCTCTGAAAAGTTCAGAAGCTCGGGTTTCAGCTCTGAAAAATGGACTAAATTGGATCACATTGCATGAGTCTAACAGCGCTGAGCGTTTCAAGTCTGTTTATCCTGAGAACATTACAATGCTTCCGCCCGACCGATACAAAGATATCGTGATTCTACCCGCAACGGGCTGTCCGCACTCAGAATGTACTTTTTGTTCACTTTATGATGATGTGGGATTCAAGCCTTTAAGCAATATTGAGTTCGAAAATCATTTGAAGGGAGTTAAAAACCTGTTTGGAGATGCACTCGAAGAACGAACAGGGATTTTTTTAGGCTCTGCAAGCGCGCTTAGTCTGGGTCAGCACAAAATGACAGTAATGCTTGAAAAGCTGATGGAAGAATTCGGCTTTCTGAAAAGGGGAGTGGCTACATTTTTCGATCCTTATCACGCCCCGCGTAGAAATTCAGCTGACTTTAAAGTTTTAAAAGACCTGGGACTTCGTCAGGTTACAATCGGACTGGAGTCGGGATTACCGGAACTTCGTGGATTATGGGGAAAATCACCCCAACTAAACTCTTTTTCCGAAGCAGTGAGGCAGCTTAAAAAAGCGGGAATTCAAGTTGCCATAACCATTCTTACAGGCTTCGACGCAGGAGCATTTCACCAAAAGCACGTAGAAGCAACATCAGAAATAGTACGCTCTTTGCCGCTTGAAAAATCTGATATCATCTATCTCTCACCCTATTTTCCGGCCAGGTTAACAGAACGGGAATCAACAATTCAGCTACAATCTTTCAAAAAAGTGCTAAAAAATGAAAGTAACGCCAAAGTCGTTTCCTATCATGTAGATCGTTTTCACTATTTTGTCTGAAACTGCGATTATAGCAGGTAACCGTTTCGGGTAGATCGGACGATCGGACAACCAATTTTTTTAAACCACAGCGTTTTAACTTCTGTATTTATGTTAGCAGCAACTTTTTTGCTCTCACTCGCACTCTTTATGCAACCACAGCAATCTGAATCGACGAAAAACGACACTCTGTATTCATCTCCTCAATTTACAGTTTATGGTGATCGTGTTGATCAGGATGGATTTACAGCCAGAGCGGTGTCGCCCAACCATGTTGAGTCTGATTACAAAAGTCCCGCTCAGACCAATTATTCTTCCACTATCATATTCAAGTTTAGCCTGAATCGTGGAGATAATGAGGCCAAACCCGGAATTGATCACAGAGTAACAGTCAAGCCAGAAGGCGGATCGTTTACGACGCCCGTCATCACCTTCGCTGAAAAAGATCCCGATTCTTTTGAGGATGAATCAGCTCCGGAAACACTTCCTACAAATACAGAAGTAAGGATTCGCGCCGATTTATCTCCTGTGCTTGAAGCTTTTGAAGAGCAGGGTTATTACGAAACTTATGATGGCGACCGCATCGCTGAAGAACAGTTCAA
>Ga0136600_1000995_pt1 | contig 13912 bp, 8 predicted proteins | sample AntRauMFilla2698_FD_104634 | JGI IMG/M metagenome (GOLD analysis project Ga0136600, IMG submission 104634) | Saline lake microbial communities from Rauer Islands, Antarctica - Metagenome Filla 2 #698 | ecosystem: Environmental > Aquatic > Non-marine Saline and Alkaline > Saline | place...
ATTCACGTACATTCTTTTCACTTTTCCATTTTCTGTTAGTTCAAGGGCTACTACAGCTTTTTTTTTCTTGGTATTATAGCTTCTCCCAACCTTACCATCTTCTTTTCCACCTACCACAAATTCATCTACCTCAACGCGATTCATCATTGGAAAGTTCTCACTAGACTTCATAGCATCACGAATTTTGTACATAAACATTCGGGCAGTATAAGGTGTAACTCCTACTCGTTTTGCCAAATAACTTGCTGATAAACTACGAGTAGTCGTTGCCATTTCAAAACAGATGATAAAAGCCTTGTCTAGACCAAATTTCACTTTATGGAAAAGAGTATTTGCAGAAGGTGACTCCGTATGGCTGCATTTATTGCAGGTGCGATTATAATTGGTACGGATTTGACACGAAGTATGTCTACATTTAACACATTTGAAACCATTTTTCCACTTGATTTCTGATAGATATTCCTTACAAGGTTCCACCGAATTGAACCGAGCATAGAACTCTTGGGCATTTTGTCAATCAAAATTAATCATATAATTACTATTTTAAGTGCTTACAAGATACAATAAGTATGAAACTAAATAGCGACCCCTATAAATTTAATTTGGTATCAGTTGTAGTGGATATAAAAAGCCAAACAGGGAAATTTTTACATTGGGTGCATATTGGAATTAGTAATGCCAAGAGAGTTCTATGTGACATACACCAGTCTATTGGAAGCTATTACCTCCAGAGTTATCTCAATGAATTTCGTTACAAATCCAACAGAAGATCTTTTGATTTGGTCTTTGAAAAGACAGTTATAGCAGCCGTTTCTTGTAAATGGAAAAGTAAGGTGTAGAGAATCTGATAGTCATGTCAATTAACTCTTACTGTTTAAAAATATCTGACTATAAGGGAATTACATCTTTTTTCGTTATCTTTAGATGACTTTTTTAATTTAATTATTGGAACAAATAGACTCTAATCATGAGAAAACTCTTATTTACCAAATTATTAGGGTTATTGGTTTTATTCTTTTTAACCATTCAAGTCACGTATGCTCAAGAGGTTATCCATTGTTGGGATTTTAATGGTGGAGGTGCAAATTTCAATACCACTCCTCTCTCTAATACGAATAGAGCAACTGGGAATGGCATAATTACTCATAATTTTGTAAGTGTAGAATCTAATCTTGGCACTAGTTCCAATGCCTGTGTTGGTAGTACAGTAGGACAATCTTTTGGACCAAGTGGTGCCGCTGGTCTGGCTAATAACGGTAGACATATTGATTTTAATTTTTCTTCAGAGGGTTATGAAAATTTATCACTTTCATTTTGGTCAAGACGCACACCAACAGGATTTAATGATAACCAAATACAATATTCTATTGATGGAGGCCAAAACTTTACAGATCTTTCTAATCTTGATTACACTCCAGCTCTGAATCCAGGGGCAATCTTAAGTCTAGATATTTCAAACGAAGCTCCTCTTGCAAACAATCAACCCAATTTAATCATTCGAATCACCTTTAATGGTGCGACTAATGCAGGTGGTAATAATCGTATTGACAACGTTAAACTTCAGGGGGAATTTCTTTATGATCAAACTTCAGAAGTTGTTGCTCCTTCAACTCAAGTGGGAGTAAATACTGTTGTTGCTTCCAATACAAGTACACTATCTGTTTTTAGCTTTGATATTGAAGATTTAGGCAGTGGTGATGTTTTGCCCACGACTGTAACTCAAATGCGTTTTGTGGCTGGAGCTAATAATACTGTAGATTGGTCAACATTCTCGAATGTTGCTATAAGGGATGCTTTATTAACTGAAATTCCAGGAACAGTCGTGGTTACGGCCAATGAAGTTATTTTTACGCCAGATAGTTCTGTAATTGTTGCTGATGGTGCTTCAGATAATTTTACGGTTGATGTCACCTTGGATCAGTCTAACATTGTAGATGAAAGTGTAATCCAGTTTCAAGTTGCTGGAACTAATTCTAGTTTTGAAGCAGATCTTTCTGGGTCTTTATTTAGCTCTTCTTTTACAGCCGGGGACGTGGTTGGAAATAATATCACTCTCAATGTGGTCGCGACAGAAATGACCTTTTTACAACAACCCACTAACACGCGTTTAGATGAAGTGATGCAACCAGATTTAGAGGTTAGCCTTGTGGATGTCAATGGGAATTTGGATACGGATAATTTTTCTTTAGTAGATATTTCTTCGACCGGTGATCTTGAAGGAGAACCCGTTAGTGTATCTGCAGTTGAAGGTGTTGCTACTTTTTCAAACTTAATTCATACTCGTGTTGGAAGTGATCTGGAACTCACTGCAGATGCAGACACTTTTTCTGAAACTATTAGCACTTTTTTTAATGTTTCAAATAATGACAGGACCTCAGAAGTTGTTGTTCCTTCAACTCAAGTGGGAGTAAGTACCGTCGTTGCTGCCAATACAAGTACACTATCTGTTTTTAGTTTTGATATTGAAGATTTAGGCAGTGGTGATATTTTGCCCACGATTGTAACTCAAATGCGTTTTGTGGCTGGAGCTAATAATACTGTAGATTGGTCAACATTTTCGAATGTTGCTATACGGGATGCTTTATTAACTGAAATTCCAGGAACTGTCGTGGTTACGGCCAATGAAGTTATTTTTACGCCAGATAGTTCTGTAATTGTTGCTGATGATGCTTCAGATAATTTTACGGTGGATGTCACTTTGGATCAGTCTAACATTGTAGATGAAAGTGTAATCCAGTTTCAGGTTGCTGGAACTAATTCTAGTTTTGAAGCAGACCTTTCTGGGTCTTCATTTAGCTCTTCTTTTACAGCCGGGGACGTGGTTGGAAATAATATCACTCTTGATGTTATAGCGACAGAAATAGCTTTTATACAACAACCTAGTGATGTGGAAGTGAATACTTTTATGACTCCACCTGTCCAGGTAGCCTATGTAGATGAAAATGGGAATGTAGATACTTCTGTTACTACAGATATTAGCTTAACTTCTTCTGCTGGAAGTCTGCTCAACCCATTTAATCCAGTTCCAGCAGTAAATGGTGTCGCTACTTTTCCTAACATAGCTTACACTGCTCAAGCTAATGGTCTAACCTTAACCGCAGAAACGTTGCAGGGTTTAATAGTTCCTAACTCAATTATAAGTTCTACTTTCAGCGTCGCTATTCCTGTGATTTCTATTCAAGACTTTGATGGGACGCCATCAGAATGGCTTTACACTACAAGTATTCCACCATTTAATGATGGATGGGGGTCTGATTTCTTTGGAATAATCAATTCTGATGAGGCTTCACCTCTAGCGAATGAGAGTTTTCTTAATAATATTTTTGGAGAAAACGATTTACACTCTCCAAATGGAACATCAGAATTTGCTTCATTAGATTTTGTGTCTGTTGATATTTCTGGATACACCAATGTTAACTTGAGTTTTGACTGGGAAGTTAGTGGCTATAATGTATCTGGAGATAGAATAGAATATGAAGTAGTTTATGATGGAGTGTCTCAAGATCGTCTATTATTATTTGAAGGAGGAGCTACAGATGTTGCTTCAGGAACATTTAGTTTAAGTATTTCAAATACAGTTTCTGATGTCTCTTTTAAATATTTTATTCAAAATAATGGGGCTGATGGTTATTCAGGTCTTGATAACGTAAAGCTAACAGGAGATTCCAATGCCAGAGATACGCAAATTATAGCTCCGTCAACACAAATTTCTGATGGAACTATTATCGCAGATATTAATGATGATTTGGGGAGCTCTGTTGATGTGTTTAGTTTTGAGGTAGTAGATTCTGGTAATTTTGACAACCTATCAACCAATATCACTAGATTAAGATTTGTACCTGGATCTTTGAATACCGCTAAATGGGAAGAGGCAGTGCAAGGAATTTCTATTTCAGATGGCATTAATATACTCGATCAAGCTGACCAAACATTATTGATAACGCCAACTGAAATTTTATTGGATATCGATGCAGATCCTGATAACATTTTCGTTGTTGATGACGGAAAGGCAAAGACCTACAAGATTAGTGTGTTCCTAAAACAATCTAACATTATAGATCAATCGGTCATTCAATTTGCCATAGATGAAGGTAATCAAGATCAAATCGCCTCTGGTGAAGGATCTATTTTTTCACAAAATATTACAGCTTTTGAAGGTGTCTTGTTCACTATTGATGTAGTGGGTAATGGTTTAGAATTCAGTGTTCAGCCAACGACGACTTTGGTGAATACCAATATGTCCCCATCTATAAGAGTTGCCAATACAGATAGCAATGGGAACTTAGATTTGGCTAATAGTGGTGAAAATGTATCGATTATGTCTACAGGAACGCTTACGGAAAGTCCTATAGAATCCATTATTGGAACAAATGGTTATGCCAATTTTAATACGATCAATCACACCCAGCCTGGTTTTGACTTCCAGTTAACAGCTTTATCAGGCGTGTTTAGTTCTATAACGAGTACTACATTTGACATTTCTCAAAAACGAGCACTTCTTATTTCAGAGGTTGTTGACCCTAGCGATAATGTTGACGGTAGATATGTGGAATTATTCAATACCGATGTAGAGGCTTTAGATCTTGACGATCAGAATTATTATTTGCATAACCCTACAGGAACTGGTCAAAGTATTCAACTAACAGGCGTAATTCCTCCAAAATCTTACTACATCATTAGCTTTACAGATGCGGCAACTTTCAATGAAATTTATGGTATAAACCCAGATTTTGAAGCTTCAATTGTTACAGCGTCTGGTGGTCAAGATGTTTATTATATTTCTTTTGCGAATACTGAGAAATCGTTAATGGACGTTTATGGTGTTTTAGCAGAGTCTGGAACTACAGGCACAACTTGGGAGTTTCCAGGTGCTCGTGCTTATAGAAATTACCCGACAGTAAGAGAAGCAAATCCAGTATATGATGCAACTGAATGGACTAAAATTTCTGCTACAAGTGGTGATGCTACAACTGGTATTGGGGATAATGACTTTGTTTATAGAGGAAACTGGACAACATCTGGACTTGGAGATCCAGAAGCTGCTCCTTTTGATGGAGCAAATACAGATAAAAGTATTTTCATAGAAAGCGCTGAAACTACATTATCTGGAACAAATACTATTTCGGATGTTATCGTAAGGGCAGGGGCAACTTTAATTCTTGAAGATGCAATTACCTTGAATGGAGATTTTACCAATTTTGGGAAAGTCATCTTCCGAAGTACAGCCATTAAAACAGCGGCTTTAGGGCCGTTTAACTATGAAAATAGAAGATTAGTAGGTGAAAATTATGAGATAGAACGATATATTCCTAAAAGTAATAGGGCTTTTAGATTTTTATCTGCTTCAGTAACCACAACAAGCTCTATCCGAGACAATTGGCAAGACGGTCAAAACAATACCCTAACTGGAGATGACAATAATAGCAATCTTAACTCAGGTTTTGGAACTCATATTACAGGATCAACTATAGGAGCTAATGGGTTTGATGCAACTTTAACCGGAAATCCATCTATGTTTGGGTGGAACGCCGCAAACGCTCAATGGAACGCTATTCCCAATACAGATACTAAAACCTTTAAAGCAGGAGATGCATATGTTATATTGATAAGAGGAGATAGGTCGACAACACTTAATTCTAATACTGCAGTTGGTCCAGCGACCACCTTACGAGCAACTGGAGAATTGGCGGTTGGTTCCAAGACTGTTACTAACCTATCTTCAACCTTAGGAGGTTTTTCATTAATCGGTAATCCTTATCAAGCTAAAGTGAATATGACAGATTTACTTTCCTCAGGAAATTCTTCTGGTGTCAGTTCACAATTTGTTTATATATATGACCCAACCCTAGGAACAAGAGGTGGTTACGCTACAGTAACGCTGGCAGATGGAAGTAATACATCTTCAATTCCTGAAACTTCTAATGCCAATCAATTTTTAGAACCCAATCAAGCTTTTTTTGTGGAAACAACGACAACAAATCCAGCTGTTGCATTTAATGAATCTTTTAAAACAACTGCAACGGGAAATAACACGACCTTTAGTGTCCCAGAACCATTGACTAACCTAAATATCAACCTTTTCTACGACGACATAGACACAAAACCAGTTGATGCCTTAAGAGTACGGTTTAGGCCAGAAGCTAATAATGCCAAGGACACCTTGGATGCCACAAAGGTTTGGAATTATGATGAGTGGTTTGCTATCGATAGATTTCCAAACTATATGTCTATAGAAACTCGGGGGATGCCAACAAAACAAGATAGTATTCCTTTTTACTTAGGAAACTTCACTCGTAGTGCTTACCGTCTAGAGGTGAAACCTGAGAATTTTTCTGGTGCTAAAGGGTATTTATACGATAACTATTTGGAGTCTAGTGTAGAATTAACAACAGATGAAAGTACCTCTATTTCATTTGATGTGGATATAATTATACCAGAATCAATAGCTACGGATAGATTTGTAGTTAAGTTCGAAAAAGTCACCTTAGGAACAGAAGATGTTGTTTTGAACTCTTCTATGGTGGTGTATCCAAATCCAGTGAGAGGAAATAGCTTTAGTATTTTTCATCAACAAGCCTTTAATGGACTGGTCTTAAGACTTCAGTTATTTGACCTTCAAGGACGAATGGTGCTAAATCAAGAGTTGGCCAATTCTTTTAGGATGACGGTAAATCTGAATAATAGCCTTTCTTCTGGAGTCTATGTCTTGAAACTATCTGATGCTAAAAACAGTCAAACCACTAAGCTTATTATAGAATAGATTTTAATCCATACTACAACCAAAAAAAACCTGAGTCTTCAGGAGTTTTTTGGTTTTATAAAGTCAACTATTACTTAAAAGATAAAACTTAAAACCTATTTATGCATAAACAGAATGCTATCCCAATTTAGTATTCGAATCTCGGATAAAATCAGTTTCTTTTTCAATTATTAATTATCATAAAATAGAACCGTAACCAGCGCTATGCTTATATTTTTTTTCTCAACTAAGTAAAAAATAACACTAGCATCCGAAAGTCGGGATTTTAAAAAGCCCTCAGAATCACGTATTTTTGAGTTCTACCAAAACCTTTTCAAATATGGGACTCTTCAGGCGAAACAAAAATAACAATAAACCACTCATTCGACAAATTTTAGATTTAGTACCCCATTGGTTATTTAGAAGTTGCACCAATACCTACAAAAACAGATAAAGGTGTTCATAAGTATAGAACTTACGACCAGTTTGTTGCTTTAACTTTCGGACAGCTTAATAAGTGCCAGAGTCTCAATGATATATCAGCAGGAATTGGAGTTAGCGAGATTTTTATAAACGACTTAGGTTTAAGCCAAAGCCCTGCTCGTTCTACAATGAGCGATGGCAATAAAAAGCGTGACTGGCAGGTGTTTGAGAGCTTGTATTATCGTTTATTAAGTCACTACAGCATCACAACACCCATATTATAGAAGAGATTAAGGGCAAGGTAGTTAAACTAATAGATAGCTCAACGATTTCCCTGTGTTTGGCTATGTTTGATTGGGCAGTCCCGATCGCTATCGGGACGGACAGCAAAAGGAGGTATTAAACTACACACTAGCTGGGATTATAATTTAATGATACCCGATGTAGTAAATATAACAGAAGCAAAGGTTCATGACAGATATGTATTAATACCAAATATGTTTTGTATTGCCGTATATTATTCGTATATTTATATATGGGAAGAAAAGCAATTTTAGATATTAGGGAATCAGAATCGGAGCTAAAGAAACTCTTGTTAAAACAGAAAACCTTAAAAGCAGAAAAACGTTTAAAGAGCTTGCTAGCCATTAAGTCTGGCAAATTTGAAACCCGACAAGAATTAGCTGATTTTTTAGGGATTCATATTAGAACCTTAGAAAGGTGGCTTGTGAACTATAAGGCTGGAGGCCTTGAGATGATGTTAACGGATAAGCCTAAAAATAAAACGTCTAAAATTATTACACCACAAATACATAAGGGTTTATCCCAAAGAGTACATGACCCAAATAATCCGTTTTTAGGATATTGGGATGCTCAAAATTGGGTAGAACAAGAGTATGGCGTAGTTGTTAAGTACCAACGGATCCGTGAGTATTTGATTCAAAATTTTAAAACAAAACCCAAGACTCCTAGGCAATCTCACTACAAAAAAGATGTAGAGGCTGAAAAAGCTTTTTTAAAAACTCCCTAATACGCTAGATAACATTAGAATTAGTCTTAATAAAGATAGTTACGAATCTGTTAATTTATACTTTCAAGATGAAGCTCGATTTGGAATGATGAATCATCTGGGTAAATACATATCCGCCAGTGGAATTAAACCAATAGTGACCTATCAACATATTTATAAAACGACCTATCTATATGGTAGTTACTCGCCAATAAACGGAGACTCTTTTGTTTGGGAAATAAATGGTGTAAGTACTAACATATTTCAAGCCTATCTGCGAGAATTTTCAACACATAATCCAAAGGAATATAAAATTGTAGTGATTGATAATGCAGGATTTCATTCTACAAAAAATATAGAGGTGCCACAAAATATAGTCTTGTTAAGAATACCCCCATACAATCCTGAACTAAACCCATGCGAACAAGTATGGCAATACATTAAAAATCGATTTAAGAATCAAAGATTTGAATCGATGAAAAGTTTAAAAGAATGGCTAAGCGAAATGGTCTGCGAAATGAAACCTGAAACCATTAAATCTATAACAGGAAATCATCATTTTTTAAAGGCTTTTAATGCGGCGTTTAATAATTAAATTGGTATAACGCAACTGATTTTCCCTAAAGACACCATTATAGTTGAAGACAGAGTTTATTTCGATTTTGAATTAATGCTCAATAGAATAAAAGCAGAAAATGTATTTGTTACTAGAATTAAGTCCAACACTTTGTATGAAACGATAGAGGAGCAGGAGCTTGCTGATGATGTTGACCAACATATTCTTAAAGATGAAATAATACAACTTACCTCAGATAGGGCGATAGAAACGGGTATTTCAGAGCATAAACTAAGATTGGTACATGTTTATAAAGAAGATGAGAACAAAGTAATTGCCATTATTACCAACCAACTTGATTGGGAATACAATACCATTGCAGCATTATATAAGAAACGTTGGGATATTGAATTGTTCTTTTAAGCTTTAAAGCAAAACCTACAAGTAAAAACATTCTGGGGAACCAGTGAAAATGCAGTAAAATCATAAATATACGTAGCGCTGATAAATTATCTACTTTTAGAGCTTATAAAACGAACTATTTCCAAAAAAGCAGTTGCTTTTTCTAATTTGACAGAAAAAGTGAGATTTTGCTTGTATCACTACCTATCACTAGACTATGTGTGCAATAAAGTCAGAGAAGGTGTTCGTAAAGTGACGATTTCACCACAAAAAGTATTGGTGTTAGAGAGGGACTTATTTTCTGGGTAAAGTGAGCTTTTTAATGTAAACATTGGGGTAGAAACATGTTTTTTACTTCTTTCTAAAAACTTTCGGATGCTAGTGAAAAAATAATTCAAATTTTCAATACAACATTTAAAAACTAAATTGGTATTATTTATATACTCTCAAGCTTCAGTGCTATCGACTATCCAAGTTGCTGGAAAAAGTGAACTAAACGATTAACATAAGTCGTGCATCATTAATCGTATCAGGGGTAAATTCAGAACAAAATATAATCTGCTAAAAGCTCAACTCCTTTTGTTGAGTAAAATCGATTTAAGCTCATCGTAAGTAGAGATTTGGATGGACTTTTTCTCTTTGTCAATCACAGCTTTTATTTGTGATGGTAACTCTACTTTCGTTTGAATAGCTTTTTCTACAGTCTCCAAAAATTTGCTAGGATGAGCGGTCTCTAAAAACACACAGTGGGTATCAGGATGTTTTTGTTGATACTCTTTTGCAGCTAAAAAACCGATAGCTCCATGTGGGTCTGCTATATAGTTATACTCTTTATAAAGCTCTTTAATCCCTTCTATAGTAGAGTCATCTGAAAAGCTACTTGAAGACAAGTGGGCCTTGAGATTGCTAAACTCGTTTTTGAATAGTTCTTGAATTCTAATAAAATTACTAGGATTACCGACATCCATAGCATTACTGATGGTTTGCACCGTAGGTTTTGGCTGGTAATTTTCGGTTTCTAAATAGTCCGTAACAACTTGATTAGTGTTGTTGGCGGCAATAAAATGATGAATAGGCAAACCTAATTTTTGTGCCATAAACCCAGCGCAAATATTTCCAAAATTACCGCTAGGGACAGAAAAAACGATTTTTTTATGATTTTTATAAAGCTGTTTGTAAGCAAAAAAAAAGTAAAACATTTGAGGCAACCAACGCGCCACGTTAATGGAATTAGCCGAAGTGAGTTGAATGTGATCTGTGATTTGACGATCTAAAAAGGCTTTCTTCACCATATCCTGGCAATCATCAAAAAAACCATCGACTTCCAGTGCAGTAATATTTTGTCCCAAAGTAGTGAGTTGCTTTTCTTGTACCTTACTCACTTTATCCTTTGGGTAAAGTATGACGACCTTAACCCCTTCGACTCCAATAAAACCATTGGCAACGGCTCCACCAGTATCACCAGAGGTAGCAACCAAAACCGTTATATCATTTTTTTGTTCAGAATTGAAAAGCCGGAGGCATCTGGACATAAATCTTGCGCCAACATCTTTAAAAGCCATCGTTGGTCCATGAAATAACTCCAGAGAAGAGATGTTCTTGTCTAAAGTAACCACAGGGAAATCGAAACTAAGAGTTTCATGTACCATTCGTTTTAATTCATCATTTGAAATTTCTGGTGTAACAAATTGCTGAATAGCTTCAAAAGCAATCTCTTCATAAGATAAATCACCTATGGATTCGAAAAATGAATCTGGCAAGGATTTTATTGAGGTTGGAAAATATAAGCCTTTATCTGACGCTAGTCCTTTGATGACCGCTTCTTTAAAACTTACTTCTGGTGCCTGTTTGTTAAGTGAATAAAAATTCATTCTAGTATTTTTTTTATAAAAACTTATGCCTCTATGATCTTAATGCCTTTTGGGTTGATTTTGGAAACGTAAGTTTCGAATTGAACAGTAGTTTTGGTATATACTTTGCGCATTGAATGTTCCACTGCTTTTGCTGTTTTTTCCCCTTTGGATAAAGCAAAAATTGAAGGTCCAGAACCAGAAATACCAATTCCAAGTGCTCCTGAAGCTAAAGTGGCTAATTTTATATCTTCAAAATGAGGAATAAGTTTACTGCGGTAAGGCTCTACAATGCTATCATGAAGAGACCGCTGCAAAAGTTCATAATCTCCATTATGTAAGGCATGGATCAAACTCCCTAAGTTCGACCACTGTGCAATAGCATCTTGCAATGGAACAGATTTTGGTAAAATAGCTCTGGCTTCAGCCGTTTTAATTTCAATTTGAGGATGTATAATTGTAGCATAAAGCTCATCTGGAATTGGAAGCCTTAAAATCTCTAAAGGACTTATACTTTTCACCAATGTAAAGCCACCAAAAATGGCAGGGGCTAGATTATCAGCATGTTCACTTTGACTTGCTAAGGCTTCACCTTTCATTGCAAAACGAGTCAATTCTGTTTTGGTGTAAGGTCTTCCCATGAGTTCATTAATAGCAAATACGCTACCTGCAGCACTTGCAGCACTACTCCCTATTCCGCTACCTGGTTTTATAAATTTATAGATTTCAATTTCAAAACCACAGTCTGGTTTTAAGTCATCGATGAGCGCTTGCGCAGAAACTCCAGCTACATTTTTATGTGTTTCAAAAGGCAAATCAAAACCTTCAATCTTTGTTATTCGGATCCCTTTTTCTGAAGATATTCTCACGACCATTTCGTCACCAACAGTATCTAAGCAGAACCCCAAAACATCAAACCCACAGGATACATTAGAGACTGTACCTGGAGAAAATATGCGTATTTCTTTATTCAAAACCACTATTTTTTTAAGGTTATCAAAAAATTCTACTTTTTTTAGTTCACTTTATCTATTGCTTACTCTTATAACATCTGCAAAGAGTCCAGACGCTGTCACCTCTGCTCCTGCACCAGCACCTTTTACAATGATAGGCTGTTCTGGATATCGCTGAGAATAAAACATAACAATGTTATCTTTCCCTTCTAAATTGTAAAAAGGATGACCTTGAGGAATCTCTTTTAAAGCGACATTAGCTTTTCCTTGGTTAAATTGTGCAACATATTTCAATTGGGAGTCATTGGCTTGAGCAGAATCGAATAGGTCTTGAAAATGCTTTTCATCTTCGATAAGTGTCTTATAAAAATCGTCAACTTTGTCGCTTTTTAGATTGGCTTGAGTCAAGAAAGATTCGTTAGCAATATCGTCTAGATTCATTTCATAGCCACTTTCCCTTGCCAGTATAAGTATTTTTCTAGCAACATCTACACCACTTAAATCTATTCTAGGATCTGGTTCTGTAAAGCCTTCGGCCTGAGCTTGCTTCACTACGTCATGAAATTTTGTTGAACTGTTGAAATTGTTAAAAACAAAGTTTAAACTTCCAGATAAAACAGCTTCAATAGATGTTATTTTATCTCCAGAAGCCACTAAATTATTTAACGTATCAATTATAGGTAAACCTGCTCCAACATTGGTTTCGAACAGAAATGAAGCATTGTATTTTTTAGAGAGATGTTTAAGGTTTTGATAATTTTTGTAATCACTAGAACAAGCAATCTTATTACAAGCAACTACAGAAATACTTCGTTTTAAATACTCTGCATACATGTTGGAAACAGGTTCACTTGCTGTAATATCTATAAAAATACTGTTTCGTTTATTCAATAAAGTAGTTTTCTCTAAAAAACTATGAAGAGATGCTGGTTCGCCAGAAGAAAGCAATTCTTTCCAGTTTTCTAATTGAATGCCTTCGTCATCAAAAAACATTTTTTTAGAATTCGAAATTCCTATAACTCTCAAATTAATATGTAATTCTTTTTTTAAAAATTTGCTTTGTTGGTGAATCTGAGACAACAATCGTTCTCCAACATTTCCTACACCAGTAATAAAGACATTAAGCTGTTTAGTTTTAACCTCAAAAAAAGTTTCATGAAGAGAATTCAAAGCCTTCTTGACGTCATTTTTAAAGATAACTGCCGATATGTTTTTTTCAGAAGCGCCTTGAGCTATTGCTCGAACATTAATATTATTTTTTCCTAAAGCACTAAACATTTTTCCGCTTATCCCTTGATGGTTTTTCATATTATCCCCAACCACAGCGACAATTGACAAGTCTTTTTCGACAGTTACAGGTTTAATTTTTCGTTTTGAAATTTCATATTCAAATTCCTCATTTACAGCTGTGGCTGCAAGCTCTGTATCATATTCTGAAATTCCGAAACAAATAGAATGCTCGGAGGAAGCCTGAGTAATAAATATAATATTTATTTTTTCAAGAGCTAGAACTTCAAACAAACGTTTAGAAAAGCCTGGAATGCCAATCATTCCATTACCTTGGAGCGTAAGCAAAGCAATATTATCTACGCTTGTTATTCCACTCACTACATTAGATCTAGGACCTAAGTTGCCTTGAGTTTTAATTAAAGTCCCTTTATCGTTGGGCTTCAACGTATTTTTAATTAAAATTGGTATTTCTGAGTTCAAAGCTGGTTGTATTGTAGGTGGGAACAAAACCTTAGCCCCAAAATGAGATAACTCCATGGCTTCCTGATAAGACAAGACTTCTATAGGAGAAGCTTGTTTCACAAGCTTAGGATTAGCTGTATACATCCCGCTAACATCTGTCCAGATTTCTAATTGTTTTACTCTAAGAGCCGCAGCAATAATGGAGGCTGTAAAATCTGATCCTCCCCGACCAAGAGTCGTTATTTCTCCAATATTAGATTTTGAAACAAACCCTGGAAGAATTGTAAG
>Ga0136600_1000998_pt1 | contig 13908 bp, 13 predicted proteins | sample AntRauMFilla2698_FD_104634 | JGI IMG/M metagenome (GOLD analysis project Ga0136600, IMG submission 104634) | Saline lake microbial communities from Rauer Islands, Antarctica - Metagenome Filla 2 #698 | ecosystem: Environmental > Aquatic > Non-marine Saline and Alkaline > Saline | place...
GAATGTCACGGCAAGGTCGGTAGAAAGTTCACCAACATCGATAATCAAACGTGCATCAGGTATACCTGCTGGTAAGAGCGAACGCACCATTGCCAGTGGATCTGGCTCAGCAGCAATCACATCAAGACCAAGGCTCTCAACGAACTCGAGTCGCTCTTCGGCAAATGCATTCGCTGTGCTCGCGAGCAGCACTTCTTGTTGCTTCGGATCGTGGAGAGACGTCCCGAGTAATGCCCAGTCTACCTTCGCTTCACTCGCACTCATCGGAATATATTGATCAATCTGGTATTTCAGGGTGCTTTTTAGCTCAGCTTCAGCCATAATTGGCATTTCAACAACGGTTGTAAAAGTTTTGTTCGATGGAAGCCCAATCACAACATTCTTTGTTTTAATTCCGCTTTGCCCGACAGCTGTCATAATAACTTCACCAAGGCGACGAAGGCTCTCTGGTGAGTTGCTGGTACTTGTTTTTTCATCGAGTGGCGCGTACCCAAAGTGTTCGAGCGACCAAGAATCGGGACCAGTTGAAGAAATCTGCAATACTCGAACTGCATTCGTCCCTATGTCTAGTGCAAAGAAGTCGCCCACGCCTTTTATTAATGCCATATTGCCCCTCATTATACAGAAGCACAAGCAATAAAAGCAAGGACTCGGCCTCTAGAAACGAGGCGGAAGTTCAGTTTCGTAGACAGCTTGTAATCGACCACTGTTAGCGGCTTGCAAGGCACCCCATAAATACGCATCTGGACGTAAGTTAATAATTTCAGCCGGTATTCCTGACTGGGCGCCTGCGCCTGAACCGAATGTCCGTTTCAAATAAAGCTGTTTCGCAACAACAGGACCGTTAATCGTTAGTTGCTGATTACAGATTGAATCTGTTAACGATGCGGTAATCGCAACATCATTACAGGTATCAATCGTACCACTCGCCCCTGATGCAACCAACCAGGCATCAACCGTTTCAACATCTCCTTGAATCGAGATATCGTTTGCGATAATCACCAGCTGTGGAATTGCTTCGACACTCGTGAGTGCACCGCCCGTATATTGAATATCACCCTCAATAATCACTTGTGAAGCTGGAGCATTAATAATAACGGATCGCCCTGCTCCAATTGCTCCACCGCTCATTCTTAGGGTGGTACCCTCATCAACAGTATACGTTCCAGAGCTCAGGCTACCGACATCAATCGTGCCTGATAGCATTACGGCACTATTTGTTGGGAAGGAGCGTGCAACATCGGGTAGCGCGTTTGTGGTCGAATAGTTTCCAAGTGTTGGTGAAGAAACACTACACTGTGCAGCGCCAACCGCAACGTTTGCAACCGTAATACCATTGTATTGGCATGTATTTCCTCCACTTGCCCCCGAACCTGCAAAAGCCGAACCTGTTCCAAAATTTGTTACCGAGCCTGCAGCAACCGCACCATACTCGCCCCAGCTACCGAACACCTGTGGTGAGCCTCCAATAACTTTCGCAGAAATACTCGTTTGAATAGATGAGTTTTGTGCACCGCTTGTATCATTCAAGAATGCCCGGCCAACAATAACATCACTTCCCGTTACTTGGATTTTTGGTTTCTTCCCAATAATAGGGCACGACAAGGGTGAATGGCGCCACGTTGATGTTCCTTCACGATAATTTTGTACGGAAATCACAAAGCAAATTCTTGTCCCAATGAGTGAGGTGCCAATTGTTGTTGAGGCAGAAAAATCGTCTTGATCAGGGTAGCCAAACCCGCTATTTACCGTCCCTTGGTCCAGCGGATCACAGGCAGACTCGCCAACAAAGAACTGGCATGGATTAGCCCCGGTTCCTCCTGAAAGTTGTGTTATGGAGGCACCCGGCACATAATCAAGCCGCGTAATTTGCCATGGAATATTAGTCCGTGATTTCGTTGGGCCATCGTTTCGGATTGTACCGTTTACCGTAATTTCACCTTGTTCACTTTCGATACTTCGATCGTTCGGTGGGTCAGTAATAAATGGATTTAAAGAGAAGTTATATGGGATAGTCGCACACCGATCGTTTGACGTACCGTTGCCAGATGAATTCCAGGCGCGTGGTGTCCATTGAATATACTGACATAAACTTCTTCCAACATCAGATTGTCGCACTTGGTATACAGTTGAGCTCGCATTTGCTCCAGAATAATTACCAAGCTTTGCGAAAATTTGATTCTGTCCGACGCCGCTTGAACCAGTAATACTCCCCGTATTATTTAAAGCGAAGTTCGAAGGAAAACCTGTCCCTCGCAACGACCAACTAATTCGTTTATCGACACGAGCATCTCGTGCCTGAAGCGTATGTTTATAGTAAAGGACATTGTTTGGTGCTGCGGTAATATTACCACTCGTCCACCCTGAGTCACTTGTAAGGGGTGTCGTGTTTGTACTTTTCTTAATATAACTATTCGCTCGAACGGTCCACTGGCTTTGGCTTGAGTAGCAAAACCAAGCAACATTACTGCCCCAGGTATAACCCGTTTTCAATGCCGGACTAATCGCATCGTATCGAGCTTTTGCTGTACCGTACGAAAGCCAATTCCCCCCACTATTTCCAAGATACTTATTATAGGTCCCGAAGGAACTGGAGCTATAATTATAAACAGTTGCATTGGTCGGACCACCGCTTGGGCGCTGTACAATAAATGCGATTACCTCATTATTGCCAGTATTCCGACAGCTTGCACTAACCGAAGCCCAGGTGCCTCCCTGTTTAAACTGAACTGGACCACTTCCGCTTGAATTAAATTTATACCAGCCGTATCCATTTGATGTATAAGGTTGTCCTACACAACTGCCACTACAACCGCCCGGATTTCCCGCACCACCCACTGCCCCACCAGCTGATGCTGTGTGAGAGGTAGATAAAGCACCAATAAACATACCTGCTACTGCAAGAAAACCCGCAAATAATAATATTCGTAGTTTAGCTACCACCTAAGCCCTCACTGGTTTGCGCTTCAGGTGAAAGACTGTCAACAACCGCATCATAGGTAAATAGTGGTTGATTGCCACGAATATTATTGCTTGGGAAGATATTTTGTGCATTTTGCTTTACCAACGCATCGCGTGCAGTTCGTGTTGCCTCGTAATCTTCATCGAGTGTTGCGACCCAGAAAAGCATAGTCTGGCATGACGGATCTGCTGCATAGTCTTGCGTTTCGAGGATGGTCGTCTTTACGGCCGCGATTGCTGCTTCATCAAGCGTCGGCTCAGTGTCATCTTCACGTACGCCTAAAAACATCGCTTCGTTATACTGAGCAATAATTTCATCCCCACAGGCACGCGATGAACTGCTTGCAACAGTTTGTGAATCGACCCAAGCAAGCTTACCCGATGCAATGAGGCCCACACCCGCTCCAATGACCGCAACAAGTAGAACGATGATGACACTGATGATAACTTTTTTCATGAACGGCTCCTGCTTGCGTTAGTTATAAGCTTTTTTCTATTATACCGTAAGCGGAAAGAATATGAGAGGCTTTAATACCGCGGTGGAAGCTCGGTTTCATAGACCGTTTGAAGCCGACCACTTCCTGCGGCCTGAAATACCCCCCACAAGTAGGCATCTGGGCGTAAATTAAAGACTTCAGCTGGATTGCCGGTCGCAGCCCCAGAGCCAGAGCCAAAGGTACGCTGTAAGTAAAGTTGTTTTGCGATAACGGGACCGTTCACTGTCAGCAGTTGATTACAAAGTGAGCCCGTCAAACGTCCTGTTGGCGCAACATCACTACAAGTAGTGATGGTACCGCTTTCACCAGACGCAACAAGCCAAGCATCGATATTATTCACAGACCCTTCTATGGAAATATCGTTGGCGATAATAACAAGCTGAGGAATTGATTCGATTCGAGAAAGTGCACTATTGTCATATCGTACGTCGCCAGCAATAATAACTTGCGATTCTGGCGCATTTATAATCACCGATCGGCCAGCAGCAAGAGAACCTCCACTAATAGTCAACGTCCCTCCAGTGTTCGCTGTGTAAACACCAGAGGGTAGCCCCCCAACATCGACAGTGCCGCTTAACATTGTGGCTCCATTTGTAGGGAATGCCCTTCCCACATCTGGAAGAGAGCCGTTTGCTGAATAATTACCCAACTCTGGTGCAGAAATACTACATTGAGCCGCGTTGAGCGCTACGTTTACAAAAGTAAGTGCATTGTATTCACAAACATCCCCACCACTCAACCCAGAACCTGCAAATGCCGACCCTGTACCAAAATTTATCACCGAACCAGGCGCAACAGCGCCGTACTCACCCCAGCTGCCAAAAATACGTGCTGTTCCACTGATATTTTTTGTTGAAAGTCCTGTTTGAATTGATGAGTTTTGCGGTCCATTAGTATCAGCGGCAAACGCACGACCCACGAAAATATCACCGCCCAGTATTTGCACTTTCGGCTTTTTTGCCACAACTGTACAGCGCATATCACTATGGCCCCAAACCGGACTACTCGACTGTGTTGGCGTATTCACCGATGTCACAAAGCAAATACGTGTCCCGATTGGAAGGTTATCTGCATTGGTGTCAACATACGAACGTTGTGTATCGGTATTGCGAAATACCTGGCTGCTATTTTGTACTGCTTGGCAAGTTTGTCGAGAGTTACTTGTAAATGCACCACAAGCGCTATTTGAGCTATTTCGCGCGGTAATACTACTCGCATTCAATCCTGCACCGGGAGCGTACTGCAGTCGAGTTAACTGCCAGCGTGTATCTTTCGACTCGGTGTCTGAAGCAGGCTTCAAAACATGGCTGGTTGCATTAATAGATCCGCCACTTTCAATGCTCGATTGGTCTACTTCGATTGTTGGTGTAAGGTCATATTTATACAAAAGCTCCACATTAATGGTAAGTGTAAGAGTCGTTGAATTACAACGGTTATAGTTATTGGAGCCATAGGCACTCGAACCATTAACCCCCCCATTTACGCATGCATGCCAACTTGAATAATATGTTACCATCGGTGTTACATTCAATCTAAGAGTGATTGTCTTATCTTCGGTAATACCACCAGAGTCGTAATATTGAAAATTAGAAACAGGTGAAAACCAGTATCGTGAGTTGCTATCTCTGCCACTCGATACCTGTCCGCCCGTATTGAGGCTTTGCAAGACTCCGCCGCCGTTACTGACACTCCCTGAGTTAATGCGATAGCGTACATTCGTCAATGCCGGTTGGTTTGTGCCTCCACCAACCGCATTCGGACGACGGTCGTTTGCGTTGCTCGTACTTGTAATTACACCATTTGAAAAAGTTCGGGAGAAACTAGCACCCTTTCTATCTGGTTGCACCAAGGCAGCACATAAAAATTGAACTAAGTTAAGCTGTAGCCTGACGGTTGTTTGCCCATAATCAACATCAATCGGTGCCGTTGTTGAAGGGTTGCCGCGCTCTGAAACCCAAATAAGTTGACGGTATGAAGGAGCATTATTTACTGCTGCACGCGGTGCATCGCCCGCTCGTAGACGATTTTGCAGTCCATTATAACAACTTTGATCCCAATTATAGGCCGTTCTTACTCCCCCATATAATCTATCGTTTATTTGGGACGATGAATAAAGTGCTGATGTATCTGAAGAAAACACACCCAAAAACAACGACGCCGAGCCAACCAAAATGCCTGCAACGGCGCTAAAAAGAAGTTGTTTAATTTTCACTACTCGACTCCTCTTGAAGTGCGTCGGCACCGCTTGAAAGATCCCCAATCGACGCATCAATATCTGCTTGATTCGCCTCTAACTCAAGCTGGTTCGCTTTCAATGTTGCAACGTCATCACGTAAGCCACTAACTCCTCTTGTGTTCGATGTAATTACAGTGCTCAATCCTGTACCGGTATAAACACGTTCAAGTATCGCCAGGGTTTCGCTCGCACCGAACGCGTCACTTGTCAGTATTGAAAGTTGTAAGACAGCATATAGGCAGTTAGGATCTCGTTCGTACTCTTCGAGCGCTTTAATATCATCGCTAATGGCTGTTAATGCTTCAATATTTTTTTCGACAATAGCAGCATCTGCTTTCTCAAGAAGTCCGTTACTACATACTGTTTTAGGAGATACTACAGACGTTGAAGGTTGCGACTGAGTTGTCGTACTATCCCCAGGAAGCATCGCTCGCAGCACCACTATAGCGATAACGCCAATAGAGACAACAATCACCACCGCTAGCGTGATGATGAGCAACTTTCGTGAAATACCACCTTGATTCATATACTGAATATCCTTATGTTTATACTCATAATACACGACAACTCACCTTACCGTAAGCCCCTCGTGCAATCAGAGGTCATATCTGTTAGAATGAACTGCGTATGAGTTTATCAATCGGTATCGTAGGCCTCCCCAACGTCGGTAAGTCGACGCTTTTTAATGCGCTCACCGATAATGACATTCTGGCGGCCAATTATCCGTTTGCAACGATTGAGCCGAACACCGGTATTATTGCCGTGCCCGACGAGCGGCTCGCCGTTCTAAAAACAATGTATTCATCCGATAAGGTGATTCCGGCGGCGGTGACGTTCGTTGATATTGCCGGGCTTGTCGCTGGTGCCAGCAAAGGCGAAGGCTTGGGAAATAAATTCCTGGCCAACATTCGTGAGTGTGATGCGATTGTACATGTGGTACGCGCCTTTGAAGATAGTGACGTGCTGCACGTTGATGATCACGTTGATCCGAAAAAAGATATTGAAACCATCAACACCGAGTTGTTGCTGGCCGATTTACAAAGTATTGAACGGCATCTTCCAAAAGTAGAGCGTGAAGCAAAATCGAATCCGGTTGTGCGTGGACAAGTTGAAACTATCAAGAAGATTCAAACTGCCCTTGAACAAGGGACACTCGTATCAGAACTGAAGGATATCGACGAGACTGTCGTAAAAGACCTTCAACTCCTCAGCGCAAAACCAGTAATTTATTTATTCAATGTTGATGAAGCTACTCTAAGTAACGACGAAAAACGTTCGTCACTACAAGCACTCGTCCCCGCTTCACAGAGCATCTTTATTTGTGCCAAGCTGGAAGAAGAACTCCGTGGCCTTGATGAGAGCGATGCAAAAGAACTGCTTGAATCGTACGGGGTTGATGAATCGGGCTTAGCAAAATTAGCGCGCGCCGCTTACAGCACGCTTGGGCTCCAAAGCTACCTGACAGCGGGGCCAAAAGAGGTTCGCGCCTGGACAATTCAGCAAGGAAACACTGCCCCACAAGCAGCTGGTGTCATTCACACTGATTTTGAAAAAGGCTTTATCGCTGCGGCGATTGTTGATTTCGATGATCTGGTTGAAGCTGGTTCAGAACAAGCCGCCAAAGCTGGCGGGAAACTGCGGACTGAAGGTCGCGACTACGTTATGCGCCCTGGTGATGTGGTAGAATTTCGATTTAACGTCAGCAAGTAGAAACGTTCTTGATTTCCTTTTGCACCCGCGACATCACTGTCGCGTTTTTCTTGAATCACAAATCGTTCTTTTGCCCACTGTTCAAAATCTTTCAGAATTTGCCGACGAACCGCATCGTTTTTAATCACCCCTTTATTCACTTGGTCTCGCCCAGCTTCAAACTGCGGTTTTACCATGGCAACAATTTGCGTATGAGCATCGGTAAGTTCGCGCGCCAGGTGCGGTAAAATTTCGCGAAGACTAATAAATGAGACATCGATGACAATAATATCGGGTTTGTCTTCGAGGTAAAAATCACGAATATCTGTTTTTTCATGAAGCTCAATCTGAGGATTATCTCGTAAACTCGGGTGTAGTTGATCAGTTCCAACATCAACCGCATACACTTTTTTTGCCCCGCGCCTGAGGGAATAATCGGTAAACCCGCCGGTGCTACTGCCAACATCAAGAATAGTTTTATTGGTAAACGTAAGGCCGAGTAGCTGCGCTACACCGGCAAGTTTCAGCCCTGCACGACTGACGTATTGTTCATCGGCAGTTAGTGTAATAGTCGCTTCTTCCGACACAAAAAATCCAGGCTTTGAAATCACCTGGTTATTTACCGTTACTTTTCCTAGTTTAATAAAGCTCTCCGCCTGAGAACGAGTTGTCACTAACCCTCGGCGGGTAACTTCGGCATCAAGACGCCGCTTGGTCACGCTCGGCTCCCAGCTGAATTGTTTGGTCGACTTTTATATGTTGCGGGCCATCGGGCTGAACGGAAAATAATGACAACGTGGCAAACTCCATTGGTCCTTTTTTGGGCATCTTCGTACCAAGCGTCAAAAATCTTGGCTTGAGATCACTAAATGATACGTCGCTTGCCGCGACTTCTCCAAGGCTTTTTACCAGCGAATGAAACCCATACCAAGGGACAAGATCGACATTTTCTGCAAAACGGCCGCCTTCAGATCGATTCTTTTTATTAAGCGTCACATTCTCGAACATACTGTCTTGGTCAAACAAGCGCAAGAAGACGTCGTCAACATTTGGTCGTTGATTCGCACCCACACTAAACCACTCCATCACCCGAAGGTTCGGTGGCAAAATACTCATACGATCATCAACTTCAAGCTTCTTCGGCGTGGCAGCCACAATCATACGCTCCGTACCAGGCTGCATATTAGTCTTTCTTTCGTTCGCGGTAGTCACCGGTAGTCGTATCGACTGAAATAATATCATTTGTTTTAATGAAGGCCGGTACTTTTACCACTAACCCTGTTTCAACCGTGGCGTCTTTGAGCACACTACTGGTCGTATCGCCTTTGACGACGTCTTCTGTGTAGGTAACAAGTAGGTAGATATTTTTTGGAAGCTCTACATTAATAACGCGGCCATCAAAAAACTGAAGGCTCAACTGCTCCCCTTCTTTTAGGTAACCAGCGGCGTCTTCAACAATATCAGCCGGAAGCTCAAACTGCTCGAAGCTTGCCGGATCCATGAAAAAGAAAGTCGTACCGTCGTTATAGAGGTACTGAACGGTTTGATTACTCACTTCGGCAGATTCAATACGTTCTTGACCCTTGAAGGTCTTTGGAACCACACTGCCATCGATAACATTTTTTAGGCGTACATTGACGATACTACCGCCTCGACCCATTACTTTTTGATTGTATTCAATCACACGAAAAGGCTTACCGTCGATTTGTACGACGGCGCCTTTCTTCAGGTCGGTTGGCTGGTAGTATCCCACGGTGTACTATCCCTGTGAAACGAATGGTAATAGTGCAAGGTGACGGGCACGCTTAATCGCAACAGCAAGTTGACGCTGTTGTTTCGCACTAAGGCCAGTCTTACCGACGGGTTCAATTTGACCGTAGATGTTGATAAATCGTTGGAGTGTCTTTACGTCTTTGTAGTCAAAGTACGCAGGTGCATCTCGTTTTAGTCGTTTTTGCATAATAGGGGTTCTCCTGTCCGTTCTTAAAACGGAATCTCACTTAAATCAATTGGTTTGTCGTCGATGTCGTCAATCACAACATCGTCAGATTTTTTTGCAGCAGTCTTTGGCGCTGCTGCTGGTGCGGCGCTTCCGCCATCACCGTTTGGTCCATCAAGAAAGGTAACGTCAGTTGCGGTTACTTCAACGCGTGAGCGCTTTTTACCGGTTTCTTTGTCGTCCCAGCTATCTTGGCGTAGGCGTCCTTGAACAAGAACACGACGTCCTTTGCTAAGGTACTGCATTACCAATTCGCCGAGTTTTTCCCAGGCAGTAATATCGAAAAAGTCGGCAGCGTCGTCTTGACCACCGCGGTCGACGGCAATACTAAAGTTTGCAATTGTCTTTCCGGTTGATGTTGAGCGCTGTTCAGGATCGCGGGTAAGGCGTCCCATTAAAATGACTTGGTTGATACTTTTCGCCATGGAATTTACTCCTCTTCTTGGTTGGTTTTCTCGGCTGCGGCAGCTTGCTCTTCAGCGAGTGCTTTACGAGCTTTTTCATCAACAGTAACGAGTAAGTAACGAAGTACTTCGTCGGTAATGTTAAATGTGTTGCTGATTTTGAGTGGTGCGTCGCTTGGAAGGTTAACATCCATGTATACATAGACTGCAAACTCTTCACGATTAATTGCGTAGGCAAGTTTTTTCTTCCCCCAATTATCTTCACGAGCGATGACACCGCCAGCACTTTTGATGATATCGCGCACTTTTTTAAGCGGCGTCTCTAGATCTGCTTCGAGATCTGGATGAATGAGAACGGTGAGTTCGTATTCTTTCACTAGTTTCTCCTTTTGGAATCCGGAGTGACCCGGATGCTTACACGTTACCGTAAGCTTGAGTTAATAACCCTTTAATTATACCCTATCTCCTCTGTTATGGCAAGTTCTGTACTTCAGTATAATAGGAGAATCTTAGATTGATGTTACGTTTAGCCAAGTTCTTCGTCATCGTCGTTCGTAGGAGTCGCACTACTAAAGACATCGTCGAAGCTTGATACAAGTACGTCACGTGGCCGTGCACCATCTGCAGGGCCAATAATGCCCTGTTCTTCCATTGTCTCAACTAAGCGTGCCGCACGGGCGTAGCCAACGCGCAGACGGCGTTGCAAGAGGCTTGCACTCGCCTTGCCGCTTTCGATCACCACGCGTACCGCATCTTTATACATATCGTCATCACCGGTATCGTTAAAGTCCATCACAACTCCACCTTTACCGTTTAGTGTAACTGGTTGGCTGACGACTTCATCGTTGTACTGTGGTGGTGACTGCAATCGAAGGTGATCAGTAATCTTCACCACTTCTTCATCAGTGACCCACGCACCTTGAATACGTTTCGGCTTTGCCATTGAAGGTGTCAGCATTAACATGTCTCCTTGGCCCAGCAACTTCTCGGCACCAACTTGGTCGAGAATTGTCCGTGAATCAACCTGGGACGCGACGGTAAAGGCAATACGGGCCGGCACGTTGGCTTTAATAAGCCCCGTAATAACATCGACAGATGGACGCTGCGTGGCAAGCACTAAGTGAATACCCACTGCACGAGCCTTTTGTGCCAAGCGCACAATCAGGGCCTCAACATCACGGGCAGCTGCCATCATAAGATCGGCCAGCTCATCAATCACAATCACAATGTACGGCATCGCTCCTTCATTATGTTCTTGTTCAGCACCCTCTTCATCAGCGACGGTGATTTTCTTACCGCCTGTTTGAACAAGTTTGTTGTACGTTGCGATATCACGAATACGGTGTTTAGCGAGCAGCTTATAGCGACGCTCCATTTCATTCACTGCCCATTTCAAGGCGCTGATTGTCTTTTCAGGTTCATTAATAACAGGGGTAATAAGGTGCGGAATGTCTTCGTACGGTGCCATTTCAACCTGCTTAGGGTCAACCAAAATAAGTTTCATTTCACTTGGGCTATTGTGGTACAGCAAGCTCGTTAAGAGTGTGTTAATCATGACCGACTTACCAGACCCAGTTTGACCAGCAATCAACAGGTGGGGCATTTTATTCAGTTCGCCTAATGTCGCCTGGCCGGAAATATCTTTCCCAATTGCAAAGGCAAGCGGCTCACCACTACTACTCCACTGACGGCTTGTTAAAATTGAATGAAGTCGAACATCGGCTGCGCGACGGTTTGGCACTTCAATACCGACTGCTTTTTGCCCAGGAATAGGAGCCTCAATACGAAGACTTTGCGCGGCCAAGTTAAGGGCGATATTCGTTTCTAGTTGAGTAATACGGGTCAATTTTACGCCGCTCGGAGGACGTAAGGTATACTGCGTCACCTTTGGCCCAATATTCGCCCCCTCCATCTCTACCTGAATATTAAATTCACTCAGCGTATCTTTAATCGTTTGGGCATTTTGCTGCACGTCACCGGCATCGGCAGGAGATTGCTTCTTTTCAAGCATATCGACACTTGGCGCCTGCCAGTTCGGATCTTTCACCGTTACCAGTGCAGCGCGCTCTTCAGCGGCTTTATCACGTGGTGTACTGTTTTTCAGGGTTGAAAGACGTGTTTGTTTGCCATCTTTTTCAGTATCATCAAGTGTTGGCACCCCAGCATTGAGCTTAAACTCTGCCAGTGGTGTTTTTGGTGCATCAGCGACTGCAGCGTTACGCATGACCTTCACGTTAGCTTCTTGTTCAGAAGTGTCACGACGAGTTAATTGCCATAATTTCTTAATAATCGTAAATGGTGAAACACGCACAATAAAGAGCACCGTAATAATCACCAGCATAATATAAATAAATGCCGCCACACCACTGTTTACCAGGAGTAACAAGCCACTATTGGCTGTGTCGCCGATAAATCCACCGGTTGTCTCCCCGGCTGCGTTTGTAAGTAAGCCAAATAATCCCGCAAACCATACGAGCGAGAGTGCCGTTGCAAATTTCATCGCGAGTGGGAGGCGATTATCTTCAGCGCGGAAGACTTCAACCGCAACATAGATAAACAAGAGTGGTACGACATACACAGCATACCCGACCGTACTAAGTGAGGCCTGGTACAACCAATCTAGTACTGGGCCACCAATACGGAACCAGCCCAAAATAAGCAAAAATGAGAACGCAATCAGGAAGAGTGCCCCTACCTGAGCCCAGAAGCCAACCGGCAACATATGCTTTGGTGCCTTCGGTGCAGACTTTCTTTTGGTTGATCGCTTTTTTCTTTTTGCCATATCTAACTTCTATTATAAGCGTTATTACGCTAATTTATAAACAATATTATAGCAAAATTTACTACATTTTGCAAGAGGCTTATGGTTGGTGCAAGAAATACACTCCTGTATAGTACAAATAATTGTCCTGCTTCCCTATATGAAAGGTGGTGAGGGCAATGCCCCTCGAACACATTCCCGGCAAAACTCCCGAACAACTATTCCAGCTAAGTAATGAATCGGGTCTGATGAGAATCGGGCTTAAGGCTGGTAGTACTACGGAAAACATCTTCGTGAACGTCACAGAGGATCCGCGCACCAAAGCAATGCTGTATCGTCTTCAGATCCGGCAAGACCTTCCGTTCGAACTCATTTCTCACATTGAAGAAATGCGTACGTCTATCGTCGAGCAAATTCAGTCGAGTGGACGATTCGAGCTATACGCTGTGATGGATCGGCTTGACGGCCGTATCCGAGTGTCGGGAATCGCTATCGGCGCTAGACTCACGTTCACCTTAGATGCTCCCTGGGAATCAATGGAAGGAGATGGTGAGGTGAGAACATACGACGCGGTGGTGACGTCGCTTGAACCCGAGGGGTAAGCCCCTCAAAAAGAAGAGCTCCGCAAATGCGGGGCCTTCTTTTTTTATTACCCTATTTATTAGTACGCGCGAGGTTCAGTTTTGGCGCGAAGGTGTGGGTCGGTCGCTTCAGAATCGGGTGCAACTGGTTCAGGGAACTTTTTTGTGGCAGGCATTTTGTAAGTGTTTGGCTGCGGTTTTGCACCCTGCTCACGATCGCCTTGCTGACGATTATTTTGGTGCTGCTTGTTGTTGTTACCACCACCGCCTCCGCCACCAATTTCGTTAATCACAGGGATCACAATTGGCGTACGGCGCGTTTGGTCATATAGCACGTGGGTTAATTCGTCTTTAATTTCCTTTTTCACGACATCGAGATCAACACGACGGCCGTTAAAGGTTCGAGCAACTTTTTGCTTTAAGTATTGGCGAATAATTCCCATCAGCTCTTCACTATCACGCAGGTAAATGAACCCGCGAGAAATGATATCTGGGCTAGTCATAAGACGGCCATTGCCGCGAGCAACCGTTAAGACAACGACAAACATTCCTTCGGTTGCCATGTGAATACGATCTTTCAAGACAACTTCTGAAACAATTGCACCAGAATCGTCGTACATGACACCACCAACAGGAACACGTCCAGCTTTTCGGGCGAGATCAGCAGTAATTTCAATCACGTCACCGGCATCACAGACGAAAATGTTCTTTCGTGGGATAGCCGCTTCTTTTTCAGACAATACCGCATTGTGTGCCAACATATGGAACTCACCGTGGATA
>Ga0136600_1001000_pt1 | contig 13898 bp, 14 predicted proteins | sample AntRauMFilla2698_FD_104634 | JGI IMG/M metagenome (GOLD analysis project Ga0136600, IMG submission 104634) | Saline lake microbial communities from Rauer Islands, Antarctica - Metagenome Filla 2 #698 | ecosystem: Environmental > Aquatic > Non-marine Saline and Alkaline > Saline | place...
CTAAGTAAGTTTTTTTAGCATATAAAATAAATGAGTAAACAGATAAAATAGCAGCTAGTAAAATAAACATTATACTAAAATACTCAAAATAAGTATTACCAATACTTATATTTATTAATAATAAAATAATTGCCACAACTTGAAATGCAGTCTTAATCTTACCCACCTTAATTACTGATAATGTAATATTATTTTTTCGCAAAAAAACTCTAAGAAAAAATTGAATTACCTCACGCAAAATTATTATAAAAGATAACCAATAAATTGGCTTAGAGTTTGTATTTGTCATTATAAATAACAATGTAGAAGCAATCAGAATTTTATCTGCTATTGGATCCAAAATAGCTCCAATATTCGACGTTAAATCATACTTTCTAGCAAAGTAGCCATCTAAATAATCACTCATAGCTCCAGTTATAAAAATTAACAAGACTAAACTTGAATAAATCCTATAACCAAAAATTAAAGGTAATATTATGCTGCTAGCAGCTGCAAATCTTAAGTATGTTAGTAAGTTTGGTAATAATAGATATTTATTCTTCATGTTTGTAAACTTTCATAAATTATTTTCGCTAAATTAGGGCCTATCCCTGAAACTTTTTCTAAATCAGATATATTCGCATTTTTCAGCCCTTGGAGGCCACCAAAATGTTCTAGTAATTCTTTTCTTTTGTTTTTGCCAACACCAGGTATTAGCTCTACTGTTGAAGTTAACTTCGCTTTTCTCATTGCTACTCTATTTTTTTTAATAGCAAAGTTATGAGATTCATCTCTAATTTTAGTCAAAACTTTAAAAGCTGTAGAGTCTATATCAATGTTAATTTCTGTATTGTTACTTCCATAAAAAAACCTTTCCCAGCCAAATTTTCTATCTTTGCCTTTAGCAACTGCTAATACAGGAATATTTACTGATAATTTATCAAGCTCTTTTATAACAGCATTTAATTGACCTTTACCTCCATCTATAACCATTAGACTTGGCAACATTTGATTGTTTTCTAATTTTTTAAGTATTCTACGTCTAACTACTTCTGACATGGACTTGTAGTCATCGTTTGATATGTCTGGTAATTTATATGTTCTATATAAATTTTTTTGAGGTCCTTCTAAGGTCATTACAACTACGGCAGCCAAAGTCTGCTCACCTGCAAAATGACTAATATCGATACATTCAAGTAATATTGGTGGTTCATTAATATTTAATAGTTTACCAATTTCAGAAAATCCTTCCTTAAATAATGCAGACGCATTAATTTTTTGATTTAAAGCCTCAGCAGCTGACTGGAGTGCAATTTCAACTAATTTTTGCTTGGTGTTATTTTGTTTAGGAACACTTATCGTTATTTTTTTATTATGCAAATCAGATAATAATTTAGAAAAGGTAATAAACTCTTCATTTAAAACATTCACAATTATATTAGAAGCTACTAATGAACTTTTTAAATCTAAATAATGATTTTGCAGATAACTTAATAAAACTTCTTCTTTGCTATGTTCACTAACATGTAAAGGAAAATAAGATTGGGTGTGTTCTATTTCCCCAATTCTGACCCTAAGAACATGAACACAGTAAACACCGTATAATGATTTAATAGCAATAATATCAAAATTTTGATTAGAATTAGCAACAACATTTTTTTGCATAACAGTTTGAATAAAACTAATCAAATCTCTAGTTTTTGCAGCAAGCAAATAATCTCTATTACTTGCTTCTAGATGCATTTTTTCCCTAAGCTCTGTTAATAAAGATGTTGTCTTGCCTTTTAAAATTTTGATTGCCATTTCGACTTGATTATCGTACTTATTTTTATCGTCTTCAAATACACAAGGAGCTGTGCATTTATGAATTTGATATCTTAGACATGGTCTAGAGCGGTTTGCAAAAAAAGAATCTTTACAGTTTCTTAACTTAAATATTTTATACAAATAGTCTATGGTACTGTAAGCTGCTTTATGATTTGGATATGGACCAAACCATTTCATTTTATCGTTCTTATTTTGTATTCTAGTCGCAAATAATCTTGGGTAAGGATGACTTGTGTCTAAAACAATATAAGGATAGCCTTTACCATCTTTAAATTGAATGTTGTATTTTGGTTTGTGTTTTTTTATTAAGGATATTTCTAAAAGTAGTGCATCTAATTCTGATGGGGTAATTGTTACTTCAATATCGTCAATTTGCTCAACTAAACTGATAGTTTTGGGTAATTTAAAGCCGGGACTGAAGTAACTTTTAAGTCGGTTTTGTAAGTTTTTCGCTTTTCCAATGTATATTATTTCTTTTTTATTATTATACATTCTATAGACACCAGGTTTGGTGGTAACGTTTAATAAAAAAGATTTAATATCTATTTGCATGACCTAATGATACAACAAATAAGAATTAAGCTAAATTAATTTTTTCCTCAGTGCTAGTTCTTGCATGGGAATCGTTTGCTATTTCTATTAATCCCATCCCTATTGCCAAATGCGTTAACTCAACATCGTTTTTAATATTTAACTTTTCAAACAATCTATACCTATAACTGTTAACTGTTTTAGGGCTTAAACATAATTTTTCTGAAATATTTTGCACTTTTAAACCACTTGTAATCATTATCATTACTTGTAATTCTCTTGCTGACAAAAGATTAAATGAAGGCTCATCATCGTTAACATCACTTATACTATTGATTGCTAAATGATGGGCAACTTCAGGGCTGATATATTTTTCACCCCTATTAACTATTTTTATAGCATTTATAAGATCGTCAAATGTAGATTTTTTTGTTACAAAACCCATAGCTCCGCTTTGAAGCGCCCTGTATGGGAATGGATGTTTGTACGATGAAGAAATTATTAATACCTTAGTGTTGCTATCACACCTAGTTATTCTTTTGATGATTTCAAGTCCACCAATAGATGACATGTTAATATCTAATAATACGACGGAAGGTGATTTTGTTCTTGCTTCAAGAACACCTTTTTCGTGGGATGAAGCTGTGCCAATAATTTCAATTATTGGCTGCTTGTTTAGTAACTCAATTAAACTTTCTAAAAAAAGTCTTTGTTCTTCGATGATTACAATTTTAATCACACGATTACTCCTGTTGTGTAGTTGGTGGAGAGACAGGGATTCGAACCCTGGGAGGGGGATTACCCCTCAACGGTTTTCAAGACCGCCGCTTTCGACCGCTCAGCCATCTCTCCGACTGCACAAATACAAGGATACTCAAAATTTGTAATCAGCACAAGTAGGAGAGATAAAAAATCTCTTACAATATTTATAGCGCAAAATTAAAAAAGTTCACTTATTATTTAATCTTTTGAACATATTTTTTGACTTTATGTCAGGAATTAAGCCTTGAATCGTACATCTTGTGATTATTTTAGCAATTTTAAGTGATTCATCTGTAAATAGATTATTACCAATGTTTAGAATAGTTTTACCATCTATATCAGCTGTTTGATTTGTTTTTACAAAACCTTCACCGGGGATAAATTTAAAAGTTTCATTTTCTGATATTTCGTGACCGTTGGTACAATTTTTAAAATTTATACCGTAACCAATGTCTTCTAAAAGCTTAAATTCAAATATTCTTAAATCTTTTTCTAATGTTTCTACGCTTACATTATCTAAAAATTTACTATAAGCATCAAATGCTTGTGGATGAGAGTCTCCTTCAGCTAATAATTTTAATATTATTTCATTTACATATAAGCCAACAAATAATAAAGAAGAATCAATATATTTTTCTTTTATAAATAGCTCTTGGCGAACTAATATTCCTAAGCTTGCCTTAGGGATAAAATATATTTTTTGCAGAATAAATTGTTCTAGATTGACACAAAGACCTTTGGTAACTTTTTTAGCTCCCTTTGCAACCAGGCATATAATTCCGTGCTCTCTAGTAAAATAGTGAACTATAGCACTGGTATTTTTAAAAGGTCTTTTATTTAATACATAGCCATCATCTAAGATGTGCATTAATTATGATATTCCTTAAGTGATAGTGCATTGTAACTTAAAAGAATATCTTCTTTATTAGCCCAATTAGGCTCAACAAACACTAATAATTTCAAAAAAACTTTTTTATCAAGCATTTTCTCTAATTTACTACGAGAAATAATACCTATCTCTTTGATTTTATTACCACCTGAACCAACCATTATTTTTCGATGTGATTTTTTTTCCACTAATATATTTGCTTCAATTTTAATTAGATTTTCACCGTCTTCAAATTTAACAACTTTAACAGCTGAACTTCTAGGTACTTCATCCCCAGTAAATCTAAATATTTGTTCTCTAACAACTTCAGATATTATAAGTTCTTTAGGAGTTTCTAATAGTGGTACATTATCTTCTTTAACATCTTTGATAGGCAGATTTACTTTAAGAAAGTTGAGAATGGGTTTTACATTTTTAATAGCACTAACTGAAACCATATCCTTATCAGAAAATTTACCAGACATAAATTTTATAAAATCTATTAAATCATAAGAATCGAGTCTATCTGTTTTATTAATTACTAACACAATTCTTTTTTCAAGTTTTTGTATTTGCTCCAATAAATAATCTTCTTGTATGCCCCAAGTTCCAGCAGAAACTACAAAAAAAATTAAATCACAGTCAAAACTCCAAGAAATAATAGATTTATTTAAAAGCTTATCAAGTAAATGCTTAGTATTAATAACGTATCCAGCCGTATCAACAAACTTTACGCATAAAGTTTCTGATGTATGATTATAAATTACTGTGCCTCTTGTTGTTTGGGCTTTATTTGCAGTTATACTATGCTGTCTATTTGCAACTTTGTTTAATATAGTTGATTTGCCAACATTTGGCCTGCCGACAATGGCAACTTTACCGTTTGGAATTTTCATTTTTTTCTATTTTGTTAAGTATTAATTGAGCAGCTTTTTTAGTTGCATTTTGGATTGTATTACACTGTGCAATAGATTCATTATCATATATTTTGCATGAGACTGTAAATGTTTGCTTGTGGTCTTGCCCTTCTTTTTTGACGATGTCATAAATAGGAAGTGGTTTGCCTTTTTTTTGCATTAATTCTTGTAGCTTTGATTTACTATCTTTTATTTCACCTTTAAATAACAAATAACTTTCTTTTATTACAGGCATAATATAATTTTTGGCTTCATTGTAACCTTTATCTAAATATATTGCTCCTATAATAGCTTCCACATAATTAGCTGCAATATTTAAGGTTACATCAACCCCTTTTTGTAACATTACTTTATCTTTAAAATCAGCGGCAAAAAAATAGTGAGAAAGATTTTTTGCACTTACTATATTAGAACGTACTATTGATAACTGACCTTCTTTGGCTTTTGGCAAACTATAGTATAAGTAATCTGAGACTATCATATCTAAAATAGCATCACCTAAAAACTCCATCCTTTCATTATTGTTTGCTCCCAAGCTTTTGTGAGTTAAGGATAATAAAAGAAGCTCTCTATTATTAAAATTTGGAGTAGGCAGTCTGTACACACTAACTTTTGACATTTATTGTATAAACTTAAAAAATCTATTCATTCTAAAACCAAATTTTCTTAAATCCCAACTTAAAGTTATCAAAACTGGTGTGCCAACTATACTTTCGCTACTAACAAAACCCCAAAATCTTGAGTCTGAGCTATTTGGTCTATTATCACCCATCACAAAAAATTTCCCAGGAGGTACGGTTATATCTAAATTATCGTCATTAGCTTCAGATAAAAATATTTCGTGATCATGACCATAGAAACTTTGTTTAAATTTCACTACTTTTTCACCTGATCCAGTAAAAGTTTTATTTAATCTATGTTTTTTTACTTCTTCGCCGTTTATGTATACTGTCTGAATTGAATCTTTGTTGGTAATTTTAACTTCATCTCCAGGAACACCAACTATTCTTTTTACAACATAAAGCGCTTTATCCATCTTATATTTAAAAACAAGAATTTCACCTCTTTTAGGCTCATATCCTTTAATTAATAAAGTGTTACCTAGTGGAAACCTTAATCCTGTTTTAAATTTGTTTACTAAAACGTTATCACCAACTAAAAATGTTGGTTCCATTGAACCTGATGGTATGAAAAAAACGCCAAAGAACATTGTTACAAAAACAAAAATTGAGCAAAAATTAAATGATGATTTTACAGATTTATATATTCTATTTGTTTTTAAAAAAGGAATAAATAAGGCTAAGAGTAAATAAATGCCGGTAACAATAGAAATGAATCCTAAAAAAGCAAAAGCATCAAATGTATAAGAGAATATTTTCATATCTTTTCCTTAATCTTTTTTGGAAACTGTTAACAATGACATAAATGCTTCTTGTGGAATTGTAACTCTACCTACTTGCTTCATACGCTTTTTCCCTTGCTTTTGCTTATCTAATAGTTTTCTTTTTCTACTAACATCACCACCGTAACATTTTGCAGTAACATTTTTTCTTAAAGCCTTTACCGTTTGTCTTGCAATAATATTACCACCAATTGCAGCCTGTACTGCCACATCAAACATTTGTCTTGGAATTATTTTCGACAACTTTTCTGTAATTTCTCTACCTCTATATTGTGCATTTTTATGATGAACAATTAATGATAATGAGTCTACTTTCTCACCGTTTAGTAAAATATCTAATTTAATAAGTTTTTCTTGTCTGTATTTTAAGAAACTATACTCAAGTGATGCATAGCCCTTGGTTGCTGATTTTAATCTATCGTAAAAATCAAAAACAACTTCACTCATGGGTATATCAAAAGACATATTAACGTTTCTTTCTGAGTAAGTTAGATTGGTTTGTATGCCTCTTTTATCAAGACATAATTTCATTATTGTTCCTACATATTCGCTTGGAGCAATTATGTTAGCTTTTACAAGAGGTTCTTCAATTGATTTTAGTTTATTACCAACAGGAAGTTTTGCTGGGTTATCAACTAAAATTTTATTTCCTTTATAGTCATAGCATAAATAAACAACAGAAGGTGCTGTTGTAATTAAATCTAAATCATATTCTCTTTCTAATCTAGACTGGACAATTTCCATGTGTAAAAGCCCTAAAAAGCCACACCTAAAGCCAAATCCTAATGCATCTGATACTTCTGGTTCGTACACCAAAGATGCATCGTTTAGACTTAGTTTTAGTAGGGCCTCTCTTAGATTTTCATAATCAGAATTTTCAACTGGAAACAAACCAGCATATACTTGAGGCTTTGATTTTGTAAATCCAGGTAATGATTTTTCACAACTATTTTTATCATGAGTAATCGTATCACCAACGGGAACGCCTTCAATATTTTTAACTCCAGCAATAACATAACCAACTTCGCCGCACTCTAGGGATTTTGTTGCTGTTCTTTTAGGGGTGAATCTACCAAGTTGATCCACACTATAAACTTCTTTTGAAGATAAAATTTTGATTTTATCCTTTATGTTAATGCTTCCATTAACAACTTTTACTAAAGATACTACTCCAAGATAAGTATCAAACCATGAATCGATTACTAATGCTTGTAATGGCGCGTTAGGGTTTCCATTTGGTGGATCTATTTCTCGTACAATCTGATCAAGCAAATCTTTAACGCCAACACCTGTTTTAGCACTTAGTCTAATTGCATTTTCAGCTTCAATCCCGACCATATCTTCGATTTCTTGAGAAACTAAATGTGGATCAGATTGTGGTAAATCTATTTTGTTTAATGCAGGGATTATTTTAACATCTTGCTCGATAGCCAAATAACAAACTGACATGGTTTGAGCTTCAACACCTTGTGATGCATCTACTAAAACAACAGCTCCTTCGCATGCTGCAAGAGAACGTGAAACTTCATATGAAAAATCTACGTGTCCTGGTGTATCAATGATATTAAGCTGATACTCTTGACCTTCATAAGTATGCCACAATGTAACGCTTTGAGCTTTAATGGTTATTCCACGCTCTCTTTCAATATCCATACTATCCAATACTTGAGATGACATCTCTCTTTTAGTAAGGCCTCCACATATTTCAATCAGCCTATCTGCTAAAGTTGATTTGCCATGGTCTATGTGCGCAATAATGCAAAAGTTTCTTATGTGTTTCATACAATGATGGTTTATAAATTTGTAATTATTTTACATTGTACTAAATTACGAAGCTTTTAGCAGCTTTATTATATGTTTATATTCTTTAGGACATTTTATATTGCTGAATAAGTAACCATAGATTATTTGATCAGAAAGAGTGAGTATATTTTTAAAGTTTTCCTTTTCATTAAGGTCAATTAAATCATAATGTTTTGACAAAAAATTATTAAATTTAATATCAAGCTCAAGCATACCTCTTCGACACTGCCATCTAATATCCATTTATTCCTTTATAATGTTTTTATAGTTATAATGTAGATTATGAACCAAATTCAAAGCCACGCAAATTTATATGAGATTAAAGGTAATGTTGAAAAGATATTAAAAGATCTATCAGTAGTAAAACCTATTAGTGAAAAATCTCAAAATATCGCTTTTTGTAACCCAAAAGGCAGAATCTTATTTTCAGCTTGGGGTTACTTGAATACTAAAACTAATACTTTATTAATTAGAGTAAGTGCTGAAGCTGACTCTATTTTTACAAACTATATAAAAAAATACTTACCTTTATACAGATCAACTATTAAATACTTAGGTACACCCAAACACTCCGTATCCCATGATAAGAGCTTATTAACTATATTTAACTTGGGTGACTATTGTGAATATTATGAAGTTGACGTTAATAGTACTGATGAAAACTTTGTAAAATATAAATTTATTAGTAATAAAATAATAGATATTACGAGTGAAAATACGGAAAAATTTATTCCAAATTATGTTATTCCAGCTTTAATATCTTATGATAAAGGATGTTATGTAGGCCAAGAGATTATTGCTAGGCTGCATTACAAAGCTAGCATCGATAGTTATGTTGGCTATCTTAAAGTAAATTCTGAATTAAAAGTAATTGAAAGTAACTTGGGGCAGATAATAAGCCATGTATTTTTTGATAACACATGGCATTATTTATATTTAGTTAAAAAACATGAAGACTTGGATAAATTTTTATCTAGTCTTGATTGTTAATTGATTTCATAGAAGGAAATAATAGAACATCCTTTATAGATGAACTGTTAGTTAAAAGCATTACCAACCTATCTATACCTATGCCTTCACCTGCAGTTGGAGGCAGTCCCTGCTCTAGTGCATTTATATATTCTTGGTCAAAATACATAGCTTCATCATCACCTTCATCTTTAAGTTTGGCTTGTAACTTAAAGCGATTTTCTTGGTCAATAGGATCATTTAACTCACTAAAACCATTAGCAATTTCTTGACCTGCAATAAACAGCTCAAACCTATCAGCAATTAGTGGGTTCATATCATTTCTTCTTGCAAGAGGTGAAACTTCGATTGGAAATTCTGTCACAAAAGTTGGCTGAATTAGCTTGTGTTCAACAAAATTTTCAAATAATGCGTACTGAGCGACACCTAAACTATCAAAACCTTCTAAATTCCTTTGTTTTAAGAGATTATTAACAAACGCTAAATCTTCATAATCATCAGAACTTATGGATAATTCCTCAAGTACAGTTTTTTTCAAGGTTATAATTGTAAAAATTTCAAAGTTAATTTTATTTTCTTGAAAATCGACTTCATAAGTATTATTTAAAAATAAACATAATTTACTTAGCAAAGACTTAGTTAACGAAATAAGATCTTCATAAGTACTATATGCCTGGTAAAATTCTACCATAGTAAATTCAGGATTATGTCTAGTTGATACTCCTTCATTTCTAAAATTTCTATTTAATTCGTAGACTTTTTCAAAGCCACCAACAACTAGTTTTTTAAGATAAAGCTCAGGTGCAATTCTTAAAAATAAATCCTCTCCTAGTGCATTATGATGGGTCACAAAGGGTTTTGCTGAAGCACCGCCTGGTATTGAATGCATCATAGGGGTTTCAACTTCTAAAAACTCATTCTTATTTAAAAAATCCCTAATGAAAGTTATAGCTTTACTTCTTTTTACAAAAACTTCTTTAGAAGAAGGGTTAGATATTAAGTCAAGATATCTTCTTCTATATCTTGTTTCTTGATCAACTAAACCACTATGCTTATCAGGCAAAGGTAATATTGATTTAACTAAAGTTAATAAATCTTTAGCATGAATGGTAAGCTCAAGTGTTCTAGTTTTAAATAAAACGCCACTACAACCAATAATATCGCCTAAGTCTAAATTAGTAAATTGGGCATAAGCATCTGCACCTAAGTCTTGCTTTGTAACATAAAGTTGAATTGAACCTTTAGGATCATCAATCTGCACGAAGCTTGCTTTACCCATATTTCTTTTAAATTTAATTCTTCCGGCTACTTTGGCTTGAATATTCTTTGCTTCATATTCTTCTCTGTCAAAATCACCATATTTTTCAATTAAATCTTTTGAAAAATCATCTCTTTTAAAAGTATTTGGAAAGGCATTACTTTTTTCTTTTAAATCAATTAATTTTTGTTTACGTAATTTTGCTACTTCACTTATCATAATCTAAACCGTTTTTGCTTTTAAACATGGAATGATGAATTTATCTAAGTCACCATCTAAAATTTGTTGTGGGTTTTTATTTTCTACATTAGTTCTTAAGTCTTTGATTCTTGATTGATCTAAAACGTACGAACGGATTTGGCTACCCCAGCCAATATCTTGTTTATTGTCTTCTATAGCCTGCTTATCTGCAAGGAGTTTTTGCTGTTCTAATTCATATAGTTTTGATTTTAATTGCTTAAATGCATTTGCTCTATTTTTATGTTGTGACCTATCACTTTGACACTGTACAACTTCACCGGTTGGAAGATGAGTTATTCTTATAGCTGAATCAGTTTTGTTAACATGCTGACCACCAGCTCCAGAAGCTCTGAAAGTATCAATTCTCAAATCTGCAGGATTAATTTCAATTTCAATATTATCATCTATTTCTGGGCTGACAAAAACTGATGCAAATGATGTGTGCCTTTTATTGCTTGAATCAAAAGGAGATTTTCTTACTAATCTATGGACTCCTAACTCAGTTTTGAGCCACCCATATGCATAAGGACCTTCAATGTGAATAGTACAACCTTTAATACCAGCAACATCGCCAGAAGCAACATCTTGAATCTCAGCTTTAAAATCTTTTTTTTCAAAATATCGAAGATACATTCTCATTAGCATAGATGCCCAGTCTTGTGCTTCTGTACCACCTGAACCTGATTGAATAGAAATATAAGCATTACAATTATCATCATTAGATGAAAACATTCTTTCAAATTCTAATAATTCTACTCTTTTAGTTATTTGTGTAATTGATTTATTAATTTCGATAGATAATTCATCATCTAAATCAAAAAGCTCAAGTAAATCAATAGAATCACTAATTTCTAAACGTAAAGAATCTAGGGATTGTAATTTATCTTTGATTTGGCTTAATTCTTTTGTAGCTTTGTTGGCAACTTCTTGATTGTTCCAGATATTTGGATCTTGGACTTGAATTTCTAGTTCTTGTTTTTTTAACTCTAATTCAGGGTAGTTAAAGAAACCCCCTAATAATTTCAAGTCTTTCGCTTAAATCTTTTAGGATATCTTTGGGATTTTGGGTGTTTGTATCAATCATAAATATATTGGCACGCCCGGAGAGATTCGAACTCCCGACCACTTGGTTCGAAGCCAAGTACTCTATCCAGCTGAGCTACGGGCGCATTTTACGTAACTTAACTGATGAAATGTTCTATTTTTAATAATTAGGCCGTATAGGGTTCGAACCTATGACACATGGGTTAAAAGCCCACTGCTCTACCAGCTGAGCTAACGGCCCTTATGAGTAATAATATACAAAACTTTTTAAAATAAATCTAGTGTTTATACGTAATTAATTGGATCTTTTACGCCTGCTTCTAAAAAACCTGCCAATCTTTGCACGCAACTGCTGCATTTTCCGCATGATTGGTTATTTTTAGGCTGATAGCAAGATAGCGTATATTTATAATTCAATCCTAAATCTACACCATTTTTAATTATTTCAGCTTTATTCATTTTAATAAGCGGGGTGTGTATTTTGTAAGACCTTCCTTGACTATCACTTTTTGTGCCTAAATTTGCCATTTTTTCAAATGCATTAATAAATTCAGGACGACAATCAGGATATCCAGAATAATCAATAACATTTACGCCAATAAAAATATCAAAAATATTATTAGCTTCAGCATATGCTAACGCTATTGATAAAAAAACGGTGTTTCTTGCAGGAACGTACGTTGTTGGCACTTCATCTTCATTATAATCTAAGGGAATCTCTTTTGTTAAATCAGTTAGGGAAGACGATTTAAAATTACCTATTGGTAACTTTATTAATTCAAACTTAGTACTATAAATTTCACACAATTTTTTAGCACAATCAATTTCTTGGATTAATCTTTGCCCATAATCAAATGTTATTGCAGTACAGTCATAACCATTTGATTTTGCTAAAGCCAAACATGTTGCAGAGTCTAATCCTCCAGATAAAATAATTAAAGCTTTTTTATACACCTTCTTTATTTCCCCATATTTCTTTATGGAGCTGTGTTTGCATCGCAATTGGTAACCCTGATTTCAAAATCCAATCAGCTAAGTCACTCAATTTTAATTCTTGGTAACTTGGTGAAAACCACACTGCAAAGTTACTTAATAAATTATGTTCTTTTAAAAATTTAACTGACCAATCAAAATCATTTTTATCACAAATCACAAACTTTATTTCATCACCTTTTTTTAGCTTTGTAAGATTATTTAAATCATTATGTTGAGAAACACTTGAGCCTGGAGTTTTAATATCTAAGATGGTTCTAACACTATGCGGGACATCAACAATATCAATAAAGCCACCTGTTTCTAATGAAATGCTGTAATCTTTTTTGGCTAACGCTTCTAAAAGCTGTATTGCATTTTTTTGAGCTAAAGGCTCTCCACCTGTTAAAGTTATATATTTAGCCTTGTAACTATCGACTATATGAATAATTTCACTAATATTCATAACACTACCACCCGTAAAAGCATAAGCAGTATCACAATAAGAACATCTTACAGGACAACCTGATGTTCTTATAAAAACTGTGGGATAACCTCTTGTACTGGTTTCACCTTGTATAGAATAAAAAATTTCTTTAATTTTTAATGTACTCATAATTCAGACAACCTAATTTCAACTCTTTGGTTTAAAGAGTTTTTGATTTTTTCTTGATCTAAAAATACCATTACTCCCGTTTTAATTTTTAATTTTTTTGGGTTATAACCTATTTTAATTAAATGTTGATAAACTGATTCGGCTCTAGCAATTGTAATAGACTCATGCTCGTCAACTTCCTTGTAGCCAATTATCAATAAGGTCATATGTTTATCTTTTGGAGTGGCTTTAATATATTTTTCAAACTTAATTTCTATATCATTTATATTTGAGTCATTTAATATAAATTCATTTTTAGAAAACCTAATAAGTTCATCATTAAGATTTATAGTTGCAAAATCATAGGAATCCTTAAGGTTAGTATTCATGCAACCGCTTAAAATTATTAATAAAATTAATGCTTTTTTCATTTTTTAAGTTCTAAATGCTTGTACGCTGTATTAGTTAGAACTCTACCTCTTGAAGTTCTAGTAATCATATTGATTTGTAATAAATAAGGTTCAACTACTTCTTCTATAGTACCAGCATCTTCTCCAATAGAAGCAGCAATACTATCTAAACCGACTGGGCCTCCATCATACATATCCTTCATTGCATTTAATAATTTTCTATCAATTATATCTAAACCAAATTTATCAATGGAAAGCATGTTTAAAGCATCGTTACATAGATTTTCGCTAGCGTGACTAACTGATTTTACTAATGCGTAA
>Ga0136600_1001001_pt1 | contig 13893 bp, 9 predicted proteins | sample AntRauMFilla2698_FD_104634 | JGI IMG/M metagenome (GOLD analysis project Ga0136600, IMG submission 104634) | Saline lake microbial communities from Rauer Islands, Antarctica - Metagenome Filla 2 #698 | ecosystem: Environmental > Aquatic > Non-marine Saline and Alkaline > Saline | place...
AATTAAAACCTTAAAAGAGTTTGAAGAGGAAGGATTGCCAGTAAGAATTTTTGGTTTCCCTAGCTTTTTACACTTTACGATAGAGTCCTTAAGTAAGCTGAACCATAAGCCAATTAAACTTCATAAAGAAAGCTTAGTGTTTTTGGGGGGAGGATGGAAAGGAAATCAAGATAAGGCGATAAGTAAGAAAGAGCTTTATAAAAGTGTTACCGACTCATTAGGGATACCAGACCATCGATTAAGGGATGGCTTTGGTTCAGTTGAGCACTGTATACCTTATGTAGAATGTGAATATCATAATTTTCATATTCCTACCGCCAGTATGGTTTTCATTAGAGATTTAGAGACCTTTCAAGTTTTGGACTACGGGGAGTCAGGATATTTAAACTTCCTTAGTCCTTATATAACCTCCGTACCGGCCAATAATGTCCTCATGGGTGACTTGGCAACTAAACATCATCATAGCGAGTGTCCTTGTAGACTAAAAGTTGATTATTTCAAAATCCTCGGAAGAGCGGGAATCAAAAAAAACAAGAGTTGTGCAGTATCAGCTTCCGAGCTTCTAAAGGAATTCTCATGAGTCACTTTTGGTTTGGAAAAGAAATTACTGAATTAGAGTTAGAAAAAAGGGTCGATTCTATCCCTAAATTGAAATTTCAACGAACCAAGCTATTCTCGCCACTTGGGTTTATTAAAACTTTAAACGATTGGTCCAATGATGGGTTAGAAAAACTTAAAACAGAGTTTCCAGAAAACTTAGAAGTTTTTAATGAGGTTCAAAATTTTTGTTCATATGAGAATTTAAATCAAAAATATGACAAAGAAGTTGGGGGCAGAGATAGCCTCTTTTTAAGAAGAGTTGGCTTTGAGGGGAATTACTTTGAAAAGCGAGCACCTCTTGGAACAGTCTTACATATTTTACCTGGCAATAGTGAAGGACTCTCATTCCTCGCTTCAATAGAGGCGGCTATGGTTGGGAATTATAGTATTTGCAAGCTCTCCGAGCAAGACTCTACAACCTCCATGAATCTTCTAAGAAGTCTTTCAAATTACGATGGCGGCATAATTAGTTCAAAAATTGCTTTCTTAAAATTATCAAGTAAAAGTCCCCACCTAAGTAAAGCTATTAAACTTGTTGATGCTGTCTCTGCTTGGGGGGGAGATAGCGCAATCGCAAGTATAAAAGAACAGATGTCACCACAAACAAGGTTTATTCCCTGGGGCCACAAGATATCTTTTGGAGTGATCTCAAAGGAGGCCCTTTCTGACCTCAGTGATGGGGTCGTCAAGTCCCTCGGAGCGGATATCTTTCAAGTAAATCAAATGGCCTGTTCTTCTCCACAATGCTTATTTCTCGAAGTAGATAGTCAAACGGACCTCTTTAAATACACAAGTGAACTTTATAATGCTTTAAAACAAGAAGAAGCGAATTATCCACCATTAAGTATTGATTCGGCAGGTATCGCAGATCTGCAAAATGAAGTTCTCGTTGAGAAATTTAGGGAAGCGCAAGGAGAAGTTGTTGTATTAGCAGAGTCCTTAAACACTCTAAAGCTACTTTCTGAGTACAGGTTTAATTTTAAACCTTCACCATTAAATAGAACTTTGCTGATTAGACCTATCAAAAAGGATAAACTTGAAGAAATATTTTCCTTTTGGGGAGATTATTTACAATCTGCCGTCCTCATTGCTTCTAACCGAAATGATTTTCTTTCTTGGTCTGAAGCTTTATTAACAACGGGTTTGACTCGAGTGGTTTTACCTGGGGAAAGTTTAAACTCCTACCCTGGAGAACCCCATGACGGTGAATATGCTCTTTCTCGCTTCACTAAACTTCAAAGGATAGAAGTACCCGAAGCTGAAAGAATTTTTACTTTAGAGTTTGATCCCTATGAAACCTCTAATAAAGGTAAATTGACTGGAAAGGTTGAATTTCAAAATCAAACGGAGAATGAAAAAACAAATTATTATTTTAAAAGTGGTGGTTCTTCCGGTACACCAAAGTATTCTCGATTTTCAAATAATGACTATCATAGGCAAATGGCTGCTGCAGCAGAAGGTTTATTAGCTGCTGGAATCGAGCCTAGGAAAGATAGAGTAATGAACCTTTTCTATGGAGGAAATCTCTATGGTGGTCTCCTCAGTTTTACAACCATCTTAGAAAAGCTTGATCTGGTGCAATTCCCAATGGGGGCAAGCGAAGATTTCGAATATGTAAGCAAGCAGATTCTGTTGTTAAATGTTAATACTATAATAGGTATGCCGTCTTACATAATAAATCTTTTTAAAAGCAGTAAAGAGCTTAGAGAAAAGCACAACATACTCAAAATTTATTATGGTGGCGAACACTTTAGTGATGAACAGATCTCTTGGCTTAAAGAAGAAATTGGCATTTCGACAATCAAAAGTGCTAGTTATGGCAGTGTTGATGCCGGACCTATTGGCTTTCAGTGTAAATACTTAAGTGGTGGTCAACATCATGTATTTGGTCAGATTCACTCCTTTGAGATATTTTCTTTAGAAGTGGATGAACCAGCGAAAGTAGGGGAAAGGGGGAGGCTTATTTTAACCTCTAAAGATAGAGAGGCGATGAGCATTAAAAGATATGATGTTGGTGATATTGTCAGTCCAATTGAAGGTCAGTGTAAGTGCGGAAGTCCATTTCCTAGGTTTGAACTGCAAGGAAGGGTTGGTGATATCTTTCGAGTCTCTGGGAACTTCTTAAACTACTGCGCTTTTTCAAATATGCTCATTGAAAATGACTTTAAGGCACCATTTCAACTAAAAATTTCAAGACTCTCGAACTTAACTGAGTGCTTAACCTTGATTTACGGCAATAGTACTTGTTCTTCAAATGAAATCAAAAATCTTTGTATTGAAAATTTGAGAGAGCTAAAAGAGGCTTATAAAATTGAGAAGACTATGGACTTTATCGTCGATGTTATTCATGAGAGCAAACTCGAGTACTCTGTTCACTCTGGTAAAGCACTTCGTGTTATTGATAAAAGGTAGAAAAAATGCACTTCCAGTCGCCTCTTGAACTAGTAAATTATGCGAGAGAAAATAGCCCTTTCTACAAAAACCTGTATTTTGAGTTGGTGGAGAATTTTAACTGGGCTGATATACCTCTCGTTGAACAAGAGCATTTTTGGTTAGCAAATGGATTAGAGGATAATCAATTACTGACGGGAAAAAGTGAAGGGGCGATATTCTTTAAGTCCGGTGGTACTACAGGCAACCCAAAATTCAGTATCTTTACAAATAGTGAATGGAAAAGCTTTTGCCAGGCCTTTGGAGAAGGAATGGGGGAGGCCAATCTTTCTTTTGGTGACAGAGTGGCCAACCTATTTTACGGTGGCGAGCTCTATGCCAGTTTTCTTTTTATTCATGAGTCGATTCAAAACTGTGGGGTTAACGTAACTCAATTCCCAATCGCTGGAAACTCCTCCCCAGAAGATGTTGCAAAGTATTGTAACGATTTTCAAATTAACGTTCTTTGTGGTGTTCCAACAACCTTTCTTCTTCTTGCTCACTACTGTATAAAAGAAAAAATTACCTTACCTCTTTCTAAACTACTTTACGGGGGAGAGGCCCTTTTCGAGGATCAGTTAGATGTTCTAAAGAGTGCTTTCCCAAATATTGAAATACATTCTGTTGGCTATGCGAGTGTTGATGGAGGACTATTAGGAAAGAGGGCCTTGGACTGTAAGGGGTCTGAGCACAGAGTCTTTAAAAACCTTGTTGTAATGGAGATTCTCAATGACTCTGGTGAGATTGTTGAAAATAATAAGGAAGAAGGGAAGCTTTATTTAACAAACTTAACAAGAAGACTTATGCCAATTATACGCTATCCAGTGGGTGATAAAGCCAGGTGGATAGAGGTTGGGGAGAAATTCGAGATTCTTGGTAGGACGGATGAGGGGGCTCGCATTGGACCTGTTACCATTACGAGGGAAGATATTATTGAGGTGTTTAAGAACCTCGATATACTAAAAGATATCGTGCAATTTCAAATGGTACTAGAGCATAGCGAAGGAAAAGACTTTTTAAGGATTTGCATTGTGAGCGACTGCAGTGACCTAAAAAAAGAAAATAATATAGAAAGTGAATTTTATAAAGTCCGTAAAATGTATAAAGATTCGATTGAAAAAGGAGTTGTGTCTGAATTGTGCATTTCTTTCGTAAAAGATGAACATATAGAGAGAAACGCTAGAACAGGAAAGTTGATTCACGTTTTGGACAAAAGAAAGAGAGAATTTAGTTCTTGATCGTGAGCTTCATATTTTCATCAACAGCAACGATTTCACCGCACTTCATTGGAATCCAGATATTTTCACCACTTAAGGGCTCACTAGAAAAAATAAGGTGATTAATTTGACCAGTTTTAGTTGGCGCTTCACATTCTTCAGAAAAAGAAGGGCAGGTATCTCTTTCACCACAAATATTTTTATAGGTTGAATAGTTAAGGTTCTTTCCACCATTATATCCTGCCATTGATTTTCCATTAGTAAGCAAGAAAGTGTAATATGTGGCATCTTCACCTGAGTTATCTTTTAAAGCATTCGGCCCAGCAATACGTTTTAACTCGTCTACTGTTTCAAGGATGGCATCAGTTAAGGCGTCCACTGAACAATTACGATCTTCCAGATCAACCTTAGTATCGAGGTGAGTTAAGAGAAAGTAGAATATAAACTCACTATCAGTCTCGCCTAGGATAAATCGCCTAAATTTTGGTGAGATTTTAGACATGAGAGTTGAGCGTTTCTTATTAAAGTCCGTAATATTTCCATTATGGGCAAAAATCCAACGGCCAAATTGGAAAGGGTGGGTATTCAAGATATTGTTATTCCCCACGGTAGTTTTTCTAATATGGGCAATTACTGTTTCTGAGGAGACCACTCCCGATACCCTTTTAAAGATGGCATCACCTAGGGCAGCTTGAGCTGACTTAACTACATGAGGGCTATTTTGAACATAATAGGCAACACCCCAGCCGTCAGGGTGCGAACCGCTTTGGATGCCGAGAGCATTTTCAGCTTCAAGAAGGCTAGAGTGAACTTGACTTTGAATGACTGATCTAAAACCAAATAATCTACACATAGGTAATTTGTCGGATTATTAAGGGTTTATGTAAAGGGGTATTAGAAGAAACCCTAAGATTTTATATGGTTAACAAGTGCTCTTGCCAGCATTTTAACTTCTTTTTCTTTAATCTCTGGCTTCATCCAGCTTTCTTGACGACACTTCGTCTTGATAAACTCAGTGTTCATAAAAATGGCTGAGTGTATGATATTGGTAAAGAGCATTCGCATTGCCCACTCTCGAGTTTCCAGCAGAATTTCCTCGCCGACTTCTTTGGTTATAACTTTTAAAAGAGCTTCTCCTCCAGGAGGGCCAAAGTGTTCTTTGGGATCAGCATCGTCTTGGCTGGGGCTTAAGTGATCCGAAATGATCATCTCAAAAGAATTCTTTATTGCAGCCCCATTTTGCATAAACATTGAGAAGACGGCCCATGCCATGGATTCTGTATCAATATCCTCCTGCGAGGTTATTGCTTCTATTTCAACTTCCATCCACTTGTAATTATACTCGAAAATTTCATGAAATAAGTTGAGCTTATTCTTAAAGTGGTAATTGATAGAAGCAACATTAACCTCAGCTTCTTGAGCGATATCTCGAATTGATACGCCATCAAAGCCCTGTTTTGCAAATAGCTGATTAGAGACTGCTAAAATTTTTGTCTTTGTGTCAGTTAAATCTGATTTACTACTTCCTAGTCCAACCATGAATACACCAAACCCTTAAGCATTTATTTGTTCCTGCTCACTTGTGTCTCTTTTTAATTTTTTCTTTGAAGAAATAAGATTACCAAACCAAGCAGTAAAATCTTCTAAAATAGCATAAGCACATGGAACCCAAACGAGGGTCAATATCGTTCCAGAAGTCAAACCCCATGCCATGGCCAATGTCATGGGGACTAGAATAGCGTCCGTACCTCCAATTCCGTATGCAGTAGGGATAAGACCACTTATTGTTGTAAGGCTCGTTACAAGTACGGCTTTTAATCTTAGTCCAGAAGCTTTCACAAGAATAGTGTGAAGGTCTTCCTCTCCCGCATCTCTCATTTGGTCAATAAAGGAAATGAGTACAATTCCTGAGTTAACGATAATTCCACCAAGGCCTATGATACCGATTAAGGCAAGAAAGCTGATGGGCCGTTGGTGGAGGAAAAAGGCGATTGAAAAACCTAAAAGCCCCAAGGGAATAGTTGTCATAATGATCGCCGGTCTTAAGAAAGATTTAAAAAGAAAGACAAGCAAAGCAAAAATACCTATCAAGCTTAGAATTAAGGCATCTTTCAAAGAATCCATTGATTCTTTTGTACTTTCAGCAACTCCGCCAAAGACAATGGATACAGAAGGATATTGAGCTTTTACTTCATTGTAAGTATCCTCGACCATCTTATTAGCTTTTACTGCTGTTACTTTTTCATCATTAACATTACCTGTAAGCGTTTTAGAGCGCTTATAGTCATATCTCTTGATATGAGGAGTACCCCTTTGTTCTCTAAACTTCGCGATACTTCCAAGAGGCACAAGGTTGCCAAGCTTATCCATAATCATAAGCTTCTTTAGATCTTCGATATTTTTTCTAAATGGTTCCTTTAGGCGAATCATTAAATCAACGTCTTTATTATCTAGAGTTACTGTACTTACAATGAGGCCTGCAAAAGCTGCTCTTACTGTGGTTCCAATGGCGTTTACATTTAATCCAAGTTGGTCTGCTTTAACGTAGTCAACATTTATATAAACTTCATTGTCCCCAAAAACATCATCTGTTTTTAAATCGGTAACTCCATCGAGTGCTGAGAGCCTTTCGGTCACTTTACTAATTACAGCATCCAGATCTTTGGCACTATTTGACCTAAATGTGGCTTCAATATCATTTCCTACAGGTGGACCATTGATAAGAGCTTCGAATGAAATACTATCGGCATAATCTTTCCAGCCAATAGACTTTAATAACTTAAGACCTTCTGTGTGAGAAAGGGTGTTCTTAGCTTCTTCGGTTACATAAATTGTAACCATCCCAACATTATTACCATCTTGTGCTTTTGGGTCATTTGGTTGAACCTTGGATGTTCCTGATCTTGCAACAATATGGGCAATGTTTTTTCCCATCACCTTTTGAACATCTTTTGATAATCGCTCCATGATGCGATTTGTTTCGCTTAAGCGCGTTCCTGTTTCTGTTTCTACGCGAGCAACATAAATTTCGGTTTGGTCTGGTGGAAAAAGGATAAACTTATTCGCTACGCCCATTAAGAATATAGAAACAAAGACTGTTCCAAGAAAGGCTCCTAATACTATGTAGCGGTGTCTCACAGACCAATCCATAAGAGTCTCAAATTTAGATTGAAATCTCGAGTACCAGTCAGTTTTTACAACATTCTTATCCGTTTTTTCTACCTTGCCACCAGCAAGAACCAATCTCATTGGTAGGAGAAAGAAGGATTCTCCTAGCGAAGCGATAAGGGAAATCGTAACAACGATAGGAATGAACTTTATAAATTGACCCATGATTCCTTTTGTAACAAGCATGGGGAGAAAGGCCGCAACAGTTGTAAAAGCAGTAGCCGTAATAGGAAGCCATAAGCTTAAAACAGATTCCATCGCAGCATCCATTGGCGACTTTCCTTCTTCACGTAGACGAGTAAAGTTTTCGGAAATAACAACGGAGTTATCAACCAGCATACCCAAAGCTATAACAAGAGCTAAAATGGTAATTGCATTCAGGTTCATACCGTATGAAGGCATTAGACCAGCGGTCGCCATAATCGCTAAAGGTAGGCTCATTGAAGCCAATAAGCCAATTCTCCCAGGAAGAAATATGAATAGAAAAACAATAACAAGGATTAATCCGGAGACAGCATTTGAAGTTAAAACATCTAGTCGGTTGGCAACTTTATTTGATTCATTATTATAGACTTTAAATTTGTAGTCTTCTCCGTAGCGTTTTCGAAAGGAGTCAAGTTTCTTCTCGATACCAGTAACAAGTTGAATCGTGTCAGCCCCTCCCTTCTTGCTTACGATAATTAAAGTCGCTTCCTCTCCGTTATATCTCGTTCGAACTTTGATTTCTTCCTCAGAATCTTCAGCATCTGCTATATCCTTAACGAGAACTTTCTGACCAGAGAAGTTAGAACGAACAAGGATATCCCCAAGTTCATCAGAGTTATTAACTTTCCCTTCCATCCTGAGAAGCTTTTGACTCCTTTCCTGCTTAATATTTCCACCTGGAACGTTAATATTTCTGTCGCGTACGGAGGATATGACTTCATTAATGCCAATGTGGTACTGGTCTAATAAGTTATAGTCTAATATTACTTGGAACCTTCTTGGGGCAAAGCCCACTAATCTTGCTTCCTTTACCAGTTTATTATCTTCAAATTCTTCCTTGAGGAGGTCGGAGATAATGTCCCTTCTTCTGTCTTTATTTGCCCCAATAATAGCGACTTCTAAAACGGGAAACTCTTCTGACTTAACTTCAGTGTAAACTGGGTCATCGAGTAAGTCTTGAGGAAGACCTGTTACTCCATCAATGGCCCTTTGAAGGTCAGACATTACTTCGTTGACGTCATCAACATTATCCATGTCTGCTCTAATATAAATAGTTGAGAGTCCACTTTGTGATATGGATCTAACATCTTTGATGCCTGATACTTCGCGAATTTTATCTTCTATGGGCTTAGTGATTTTAGTTTCAATATCACTGGCAGAGGCCCCGTCGTACCTTGTCGTAACAAAAGCTTGTGCGAAATCTACAGTTGGAAAGGATTCTGAGTTCATTTTTGAGAGACCTTGAAAGCCTAGCACGAGAAGACCTAAGGTAAGAACGATCGTAAACTTTGAGTTTTCAATAAAAAATTTAGTTAGCTTTTCCATTTTTAGTCCGTTAGAGGTTGTTCAGTTCACAGGGGGTTTCTGTATAGACGCTTAAATAGTCAAAGATTGTATTTATAACAGCTAACTTTGTTCTAATCTCATCAAGGTTACTGTTGAGGTAGGCGTCCTGCTCTTGGACTAACTGTTGAACGTTAAGTCTTGCTTGGTTATATTTTCTTTTTGAGGATTTGAGAGATTTCTTTAAAAAGGATGTGTTCGCTTTTTGATTTCTAATGATCTCCCTTAAGAGGCTGATCTGGCGAACCGTTTGAGTATGGTAGGCTTTGACTTTTCCAAGTTCCTCTTTTTTCTTTGAACGATACTTTAACTGTGTCGTTTTATTCAAAATCTCTCGAGTTGTTTTCTTTTTGTTTTCCAAGGGAATACTTAAAGTCAGACCAACACCATAATTACGTCTTCCATCCTCTGATAAATTAGAGAGGGAGTCAGACCTAGAGTTGTCTCTACCTTTATAACCATATTCAGTTTGCAGCTTTACATCAATGTCATCATAGGCGTTATTAACTTTTGTTTCGAGTTTTGATTGTCTATCAACTAAGTCGACGATCTCATCATAGTAGGTGAAATCCATTGGTGGCGAGGAGTTGCTTGCAATAACTGATGTACAGGCCAGTACTCTGGTAATCGTATTATCAATATTGTAAGGCTTGAGCTCTACTCGATTTAAAGAGATGTGTGGAATCAATTCTTTAAGCGTCTGCACAAGAGAGGCTTTTTCATAACGTAGAGAAACAATGCTCGCTTGCCTAGAAGCTACTTGGCTTTGATAGCGAGCAAGTTCTCCCTCATCTGCAATTTTATTACGAAAACGCCTTTTGGCTTCTACGACTTGTTTCTTTGAACTATCTAAAAGCGAACTTGTTACTTTTAAGGCTTCTTCGTTTGCTACAATACTCCAATAGACCTTACGAAGGGTATTGAGAAAGGATTTCTTTGCAATGTCACTTTGCCACTTGATTTGTTCTGTGTTGGCTCGTGCCTTCTCAAGTTCTGATTTGGTCATACCCGCAAAGAGATCTTTCCAGATGTTGAAACCTAGTTGAACGGAAACTCCAGTGGTACTGGCATCCTTTACAAAATTGTTTGAAAACTTTTCGCTAAAGCCTCTTACGCCGACAGTGACTCCAGGTGCAAAACTTCTTGATATTGTGACATCAAAGTTTGAGGTAGGGCTCGTTACAGGAATAAAGGTTGCGAACTGCTTTTCTTTCGTATCGTAGTAATTAGCACTAGCAGAGAGGTTAGTGTTGAAATTGTCATCAAGCGACTTTTCCCTGGCTTCAGCACCAAATAGATTTGCATTTATTCTGTCGATACTTGGAGGATTTTCTTTTAAACTTTCCTTTAAGAAAACTTCATCGAGAAGAGTTAAAGCTTCTTTTTCCTCTGGTTTTGCTTGAGCAATGTTTATAAGAATGAATGAGGTGCATAAAATAATAAAAAGAATTTTGGCTTTCATAAATAATCCATTTTCAAACGCTCGTTTAATTAAAACAGGTGTTTAAAATTAACGTTTTAATGAACTATTTGCAAGCCTCGTTTTGGGCATAAGGTATCGCTATTACAATGAGGATACGAATTTTAAAACTTGTCTAGCGTGCGATTTGTTCGTATATTCCGAGCAGGTCTTCCTCAAGTTGCTCCTTCTTAGTCATTAGAAGGCCCATTTTAGAGATCATTTCTGCATTGTCTTGATGTTCATTTAAGTTTGAAATAACGCTGTCTATTTTGGAGATTTTTGCCTCAAGCTCTGCGGCCTTTGATTCAAGGTCCTTGATGGAGTGAGGTTTACTTTCGGTATTTGAGGAAGTGGTTTGTTTTAATGAGGAGGAGTTAGAGGAAAAGCTTTTTTCCATTTCCTTTTGAGCTTCCTTCTCAAGCGCCCTCTCCATTGCGATTGCATCCAAGTATTCTTCCGCTTGATCATAGCCACCCTCAAAAACTTCAAGAGGCATTTCTTTTTCAAGGTAAATAAGGCGATTGGTTACATTTTTTAAAAAGGTTCGATCATGAGAAATAAGGATCAAACTTCCCTTGAAGCTTTTGAGGGTTCTCTCAAGAATAACCAAGGTCTCGAGATCTAAATCGTTAGTAGGTTCATCAAAGATCCATATGTCAGCACTATTTTTAAGATTGAATGCTAATTGGAGTCTATTTCTTTCGCCACCAGAGAAAGTTCGGATAGGACGATGGATTTCGGCCTCATCGAATAAGAACTTCTTAAGGTAACTAATAACATGTGTTGGTGATCCATCGCTTTGAATCACTTGATCTGTTCCATCTCCAAGGAATTCAAACGGAGTAAGCTCCAAAGGTAGCTCTTTTCTCATCTGAGAGAAAAGTTTAATTTCTACATCTGGAGCATATTTGAGTTGGCCTGAGGTAGGTTTAAGCTCTTGAGCTAATAACTTAATGAGAGTGGTTTTACCCGCACCGTTTTCGCCAATGATCCCTATTTTGTCACCTCTATATATATTGAAGCTAATCTCCTCAATAAGAGGGGTATCATCATAGCTAAATGATAATTCCTTTGCCGTTAGTAACTGCTTTGATTTTTTTTGAGTGGTAGATACGTGCAGAAAGAAGTCTCGTTTTGCTTGCTCTTTTAGTGTTGAAATTTTGCCTCTAATTGCTTGAAAGTTTTCCACTCTCTTTTTACTTCGCGTTCCTCTTGCCCTAATACCTTGCTTCATCCATGCATCTTCTCTTCTAAAGCTATTCTTTAGTTTCGTTAGAGTCTGGAGACGTTCTTCCTCTTTCTCTGCTTCACCTGCTAAGAAGTCAGTATAGCTACCTTTAAATGATAATATTTTCTTATTTCTAATTTGTAGGATACGCTTTGTTACTTTGCCTAAAAGATACCTATCATGAGTTACGAGAATGAATGCTTTTTGTGAGTCGAGTAACTCTTCTTCAAATTGCTTAATTGTTTCTATATCTAAGTGATTGGTTGGTTCATCCCATAAGACAAGTCTTCGGTCTGTACTTAGTCCTAAAGAGAGGAGAATTTTCTTTCTTTGCCCACCACTTAGTTCTCCTAGTAATTGTGCTTCGTAAGGAACACCTAGACTTTTTAAATAAGACAAGAAGGATTGATGAAGGGAGTACATATTGAGGTTTTCTAAATTCTCGATTAACTCAGCCTGCTCGCTTATTAGACTTGTACTTGGTGATGGTTCTGTTTCTAGAGTCTCATTAATAATGGCGAGACGCTCATGAGTCTTAAAGGCCTCAGGATAAAAGTACCAAAAAAGATTTTCGACTTTTTCATTTTGAGGGATCTCTGGGGGAAGCTCCTGTGGTACATGAAAAAGGGTGAAGGTTTTATTTTTATCAAATTTAAATTCAGGGGTACTTTGGTCAGCAGATATGGACTCCTCAAGAATTTTAAAAAGTGAAGACTTTCCTTTGCCGTTTAAGCCGAGTAGTCCAACCTTCTCTCCATCTTCTAAAACCAAGTCAGCATTTTGAAATAAAACCTTTGAACCGAAGGACAGGTTTAAATTTCTCAAAGAAAAAAGAATCAAGCTTCCTCCTAGTAGATGGGTAGCATTAAGTGCTGTTGTAAACTTAAAATATGAACTCTTCTTTTAGCCTCTTTAACAAGTAAATTCACGAGAATTCGGCACAATTTTCCCACTAGCCAGAAACTATTAACGCGGGATGTATAATAATTAGGAGATGGAACTTAAGTTCTTATCTAAATTTGATATAGCATGGAGCTCCCATGGTTTTTCCAGCAGTTGCAGCTCGTACATTTGAAATGTTTAAAGAGGAAGGTTCCTTTCGAAAACTCATTAAACAAATGGTTCGCAAAGTATCCAAAATAGGCTCTGCCAGTAAAAGGGCTCGCTATGTTCACGATAAGATAGATCAAGAAGTCGAATTTCTTTTCAAAGACCCCGCAGTGAATAACCTCGTTTCTTGTAAAAAAGGGTGCAATGCTTGTTGCCATGGACAGGTCTCAGTAACAGAGGATGAAGCAAACCTTCTCGTAGACCTAATTGAAGATGGTGTGAAGATTGATTGGAGCCGGCTTTGGCATCAAGCAGAGTTTAAAAACGATTCACAAGCTTTTCTCAAGCTTCCTTATTCTTTACGAGGTTGTATTTTCTTAGATGAATCTGGAGAGTGTCAGGTATACGAGGACAGACCATCTGTTTGCAGAACAAACTTTGTTGTTTCTGAGCCACAGCTATGCCGAATTGAAGAAGGAAGTGAGAATAAGGTTCGGCTTCTCAATACCTTTGCGGCTGACTCTTGGGTCTATTCTCTCTTTAAAGTTTCAAAGCAAAGTGGCTCTCTGCCTTTTTTAGTAAAAAAACTCCTTAGCGAGAGAAAAGTTTACTCTAAAAGAGATGACCTTGATTTGTGATATTGGCAATTGTTGAGCTATAAATGACTTCTTAAAGAAAAATAAGGAGTAATACATGGCCATCAAGTTATACGGTATTCCAAACTGCGATACGGTAAAGAAAGCAATAAACTTTTTAAAATCCAAAGAGATTGAATATACCTTCGTCAACTTTAAGAAAGAGCCACCAAGCCCAAGTAATATAAAGTCTTGGGAGGACGACCTCGGAGAAGTTCCGGTTAATAAGAAAGGACCAACTTTTAGAAAGGTTAAGGAGTCTTTTGAAGCTGCAGGTAAAGTTGAGCAGAGAAAAATTCTCTGTCAAAATACTTCTGCTATTAAAAGACCTCTTTTGGAGATTAATGGTAAGGTAAAGTTAATGGGCTTTAATGAAGACTCTTTCTCTAAAGCGCTAAAACTCTAATTCCCTGTAGGCACATCCGGCACTGAATACGAAAGTATTCAGCGAACCCTATAAAGGCCGAATCCTGGTCGGTGAAGAGCACTTACTTGTCATAAATGCCTATAAATTTTAAGGAATAAAAATGGCACATCCGGCAGGATTCGAACCTG